>Ga0326735_1000133_pt1 | contig 15876 bp, 18 predicted proteins | sample 37_GP2_1092_FD_207945 | JGI IMG/M metagenome (GOLD analysis project Ga0326735, IMG submission 207945) | Glacier ice microbial communities from Ngari, Tibet, China - 37_GP2_109.2 | ecosystem: Environmental > Aquatic > Freshwater > Ice > Glacier | place: China: Ngari, Tibet | collected 2018-07-31
CCAGACAGATACCCGGTCTCCACGTGTAGAACAAGGTGCCGACCGCCAGGCCGGCAACAAGCAGCAAGGCAGCGACCGCCCCTCCGGTCAGTCGCAAAAAGATAGCGGCGGCAGTACCCAGTCGAACAGCGCCGCGTCGCAGGCGCGGGCCCATGGAAAATCGGATTCCGGCTCACAGAAGTAAGACGGCCGGGGGCAAACCCCGCACGGAAGCAATGCCGGTGACACCATCTCATTGCCTCAAAATGGGACGTTCAGGCGTCCCATTTTCGTTTCAGATATTGATCAGCCGCACGCCGGGCGGCGGGGCGAAGACACCAAGTTCCTGCACCAGTCCGCACTGCAGCGCAGCGGTCGACGTCAGATGCAAGTCCGAATGTGCATGCACACGCCACTGATCGACCGACAGATTCAAATGCTTCCGGAAGATCGATTCAGTGCGCGCGTCGTCGGCGATCAGGCCTTCAGCAAGAATCTTCAATTCCTCCGAACCCGCTCCACTGGCCGGGCTGGCGTGCGACTTGTGCAGCATGAAGCGCGCCGTATCAGCACATACGCGATGCGAACCGCTGAGGAATACCGCCACGGCGATCGACGCTACTGCACCATTGTTATAGGTCACCAGCCGCAGGCCGAGATTGCGCAGGTAGTTGTACAGGCAGATGCCGTCGCTGACGTAACCGCCGTGCGACTGCAACAGAATATGCGCGGTCTTGATACCGCCGGCGGTCATCTCGGCAGTCGCTTCGAACAGGCGCTGCACCATGTCATTGTTGACGTCGCCGGCGAGCGTGTAATAAGCGACCGTGGGATGGTGATTGACAGGGGCCGCCGGCCGGATTGCCACGCTGGAGCCGGCGGTAACAGGCGCTGCCGCGGGACTGATGCTATTTTCCGGATTCATCTTGTACCTTTGCCAAAAATTCCACACTAGCGCCACTCACCCGGCGCTCGTATCAGACATGTGCCCGAGGCGCTGTCAGACATCGTTACCCCGGGATCGCTGCCGCTATTCCTACAGCAGGTACACAGCCAATCTGATTGGTCCGTCAATACGGGCTGGCTACCATAGACATATGATTGGCGCCGCAAAATACTGCACCGTCGGTTCATTCCCCTACCAATCGAAAGGAAACCATCATGCAAAAATCAAGCAAGGGCGCACAGGACGCCGTCGCGCTTCTGATCGCCGACCACAAGGAAGTCGCCGCCATGTTCGAGAAGTATGAAGGCTTGAGCGACCGCGCGTTCGCTGCCAAGAAAAAACTGGCCGAGGAAATCTGCACCGCGCTGACTGAGCACGTTACTGCCGAAGAAGAAATTTTTTATCCGGCATTCCGCGAAGCAGCAGCCAGATCCGACGACCTGGTCGATGAAGCCGTCGTGGAACACGCCAGCGCCAAGGATTTGATCGCGCAAATTCAAGGCATGTCGCCCGAAGAAGAAATGTACGACGCAAAGGTAAAAGTACTGGGCGAGATGATTGAACATCACGTCAAGGAAGAAGAAGAGGAAATGTTCCCGAAGGCGAAGAAGACCAAGATGGACATGGAATCGCTGGGGCAGGAGATTGCTGTGCGCAAGGAACAGCTGCACGCTGAGTTGGCCTGACGCTGAAGCTGTTTCAAGAAAGCGCATCGGATTCTATCTGACGTAGATTTTCGTTGAGGCGAGCTTATCTGGGGCTGGATCGAATTGAGGTGGTGGCAGGCTGAGGGGGAGTAAGGCGGGAACCCGTCGCATCGGCAAATCAACGCCGATGCGACGGGCTGTATTGCAGAGTTATGGCCGTTGTTCGAGCCAGCACACGAGCACATGCGGTCGCGCTTCATCTTTAAAGGAGGGGCAACTCAACTGGCCGCTCGCACATGTTTGCAGTTAGTTGTGTTGCCCTCCAGGGGCTTCAATACGAGCGAATGCCGAGCCGACCATCGAAGCAAATCGAAAATTGACGCCAATCCAAAACCCGGAAGCATCCAGCACGGGCGCTGCAGGCCGAATTCATCGGGGCAGGCTGAGGGGCCAGGCCTTCCGGAACAATCAGGGCCCGAAGGGACCGTGGAGGAAGGCCTGGCCCCTCAGCCTGCCCACACAATAAATCGAGCAAACCAAACTCCCTCGCCCGCACATCAAATCAATTCAGACCGCGCAAAAACCACCGCTCAGCTTAAATACCATCCGCCCCAGAATGCTCCACAGGCGCAATCTTCCGCGCCATCTGTTCATTCGTCTTGACGTTCTTCATGCTGCCAAAAATCAGCGCGTACTGCCGTGTAAATTCAGCGCCAAAGAAAAAGATCTGCGCCGAATAATAAATCCACAGCAGCAGCGCGATCAATGAGCTGGCCGCGCCGTAACTCGACGCCACATCGCTATTACCCAGGTACATGCCGATCGCGTATTTACCGAGCATGAAAAAAGCGGCGGTGCCGAGCGCGCCGACCAACACATCGCGCCAGGCGAGCCAGATCTGCGGAAGGATTTTGAAGATGGCGGCGAACAGGACAGTGATGATCACATAGGACATCAGGAATGCGAGCGGCACAGCCAGCGCCGAGACGCCCCAGTATTTGTCCAGCTGGGAAATAGCAGCGCTCAATACCAGCGACACCATCAGCAGAAAGCCGAGCACCATGACCAGGCCAAACGACAGAAAACGGGTCATGATGAAGTCGACGATGCCCGGCTGCTTGCTCGGCGGGACATGCCAGATTTCATCCAGGCTGGCCTTCAGTTCGGCAAACATGCTGGTCGCGCCAACGATCAGGAAAAATGACGCCACGATCGTGGCCCAGATGCCTTCTTCCTTGTCTTTCGCGCTGGCCAGCATTGTCTGTATGGCTGCCGCGCCGTCCTTGCCCAGCAGGCCCTTCAGCTCATGGAAAATTGCGCCTGATGCGGCCTCCTCGCCAAACACGGCGCCGGCAATGGCAATGGAAATCAACAGCACCGGCGCCAGCGAAAATATCGTGTAAAAAGCCAGCGCCGCGCCCTTGCTGCTGGCGCGCTGATCGATCCACGCATTCAACGCACCCATTACCAGCTGTTTGACTTTACTAAAAAGCGACGGCTCGGCAGTCGAGCTGACGGATGTGGCTGCAGTCATGGCATTCCCAATTGTTTAATTCGTACTACGAATGGGCTCATCATAGTGAAGCCGTGCTGCCCCGGACTATGCGCCAGCGCACATTCGATCGTGATACTAGCCTCATGTTTTCCTACGAAGGCTGGCGATAAGTTCTGATATGCATCACACCAACCATTGAATAAAGTAATGATTCGGAACATGCCTTATGTCATCAGCCAAGACTTCGTTACCGTGATCGTTAAATCGAAACCAATAGGGAGCTAACATGAACGCCGTAGAAGCCAGCCAGACCAGCCAATCATTCAATCCAGCGTCGATTCCTGTCTCCGAGGGCGATTGGCATGCATACCTGAGCGCCTCGAACATGATTGAATCGGCCACAGCAGAGCAGATCGAAGAACGCCTGCAAGCCAAGCGTCGATTGGCCCTGACTTATCTCGGCAAGCGTGCGCAGGCCGAGGGCGCGGTGTATAGCCGCAGCGAGTCGCGCGTTCTTACGCCGCAGCTGCAGCAGAAGCTGGCCTCGACCAATCAGTCTGTACGCTACCAGCGTTACCCATGGCTTGAGCGTCTGATGTCCTTGCTGAATGAAATCGAAAATGCCCAGGAAGAAATTTGCATGGGTCGCAAGGTGCTGTCCTTTTCCAGAACCGGCAAATGCACGGTGTAATCATGCTGTCTCCTGCCATTCATGCCCTGCCCGCCGATCGCGGCTGCGGGGCATGATTTTTTTGAGTGTAGGAATTTCTCACCTTATTCCTACTGAAGATCGCGCACCAGTCCTACAGAAACATTTCATGCTGGCTGTTACGATTCCATGACTCGATAAGCCTTCTGCCGGTGCACACATCGGCGGCGGCGGGAAACACTTGCAGTACGTAGCTGACGCCAGCGATGACCGTGACTACTGCGCGTGACGCACCGCTCGCTAATTTTATAAAAGATCACTATGCCAAGCCGTGAAGAAATCCTGAACGCCAAAATCTTGGTCGTGGATGACTGCGTTGATAATTTGACGCTGCTGGTCGACATCTTGGACGAAGCGGGTTATTCCGCCATTACCGCCACGACCGACCCGTCAAAAGTTTGCTCTCTGCACGCCGGCACTAATTTCGATTTGATCATCCTTGACCTGCAAATGCCGGGCATGGATGGCTTCCAGGTCATGGAAGGATTGAAAGAGATTGAAAAGGATGGCTATTTGCCAGTCCTGGCATTGACCGCCGAGCCGGCCTACAAGATCAAAGCACTTGAAGCCGGCGCGAAGGATTTCATCAGCAAACCGTTTGACATGATCGAAGTCGATAAACGCATCCAGAACATGCTCGAAGTACGACTGCTGTACAAGGAGCTGGCCGAATACAGCAAGGCGCAGGAAGCGTTGGCTTTGCATGATGTACTGACCGGCTTGCCAAATCGCCGTCTGCTGGAAGATCGTCTGTCCTCGGCCATTCAAAACGCGCGCCGCCATCACCGCAAGGCTGGCGTAATGTTTTTGGATCTGGATGGCTTTAAGTATGTCAACGATACCTTTGGCCACGCGTATGGTGACAAATTGCTGAAGATGGCGGCCGACCGCCTGGTCGGCATTTCGCGCAAGGTCGATACCGTGGCCCGCATCGGCGGCGACGAATTCGTCATTGTGCTGGCTGACGTGGCGCGCGTGATCGATGTGTATGCGCCGGCGGCAAAAATGGTCGAAGTGATTTCATCGCCTTTCATCGTCGACGGACAGGAGCTGAGCGTTACCGCCAGTATCGGCATCAGCGTGTATCCGGATCACGCGGAAAGCGTGGAAGATTTGACGCATGCTGCTGATGAGGCTTTGTATGTCGCCAAGCGTGCAGGCAAGAATTGCTTCCGTCTCGCGGCGCCGCTTGCTGTTCCCGAGGCGTATTACAAGTCCAAGGCTTGATCGGCACGGCCAATCCGGCCGTCCGGTTTATCAAAATGTGCCGATGATGCAAAAGGCCGCCTGTTCAGGCGGCCTTTGTTTCGTCGACGCGCGAACTCGAGGTCCGCGCGCCGTAAGTTATTGATACACGCCGAACTTCTCACGCAGATTTTTTACCAGGTCAAGGTTATGCATGACGCCGCCATACTGGGTTGTCACGACCGTGCGCACGTCGATCGGCAGATCCGTATCAAGCGCCTTGCGGTACGCTTCGACTGCCACGTCTTCGCCGCGCTCGCATTCGGCCAGCACCGCTTCGTCGTCGCGATCGACCACGGCATCTTTTACGTCGATCCACGCGCGATGCAACGCGCTCGCCACGCTGGTCGATTCTGCCGGTTTGCCGTCCAGTCCGATCACCAGCGTTTGCAGCTCGGTGGCAGACTGAGAGCAGCGCTGGGCACGATCGGCAAACAGCATCTTGATATAGCCATTCGTGACATGCTCTGCGCAGGTTTTGAACCCCTCTTCGCCGTCCTTGCAAATCTTGATCAGGTCATTCAATGTGGAAATGATGTCATCGTTGGTCATGATGATTCCGTTTCAAATTTAGAAGTGAAGCCAGCCGGCATGGCCGGCTGATCGAAAGCATGCGAATGAATCAGCGCTGCGCGAACGCCATACTGAGCAGCAGGCCTACTGCGAAAGCAACGCTAACTGCAGTTGCAGGGTGCGCGCATACCATATCGCGGCCATTCGCCAGCAATTGATCCTGACGATCCACCAATTTGTCGCTGCACACACCAACGCCGGTCTTCACGGCGCCTTGCAGTACATTCGCACCGCTCTTGATGCCGCCGACTACCTTGCCGACCGCAGGCTGCACAGCTTCAGCCAGTCGGCGCGCCGCGCTTTCCTTGCGCACAGCTTCGGCGCGCTCTCTTTCTTCCATGTCACGGCGGTTGGGGAAAACGGTTTCAATGCGTTTTTCAGTGTGGTCATTTTCCATATTGTGTCCTTTGTGTGGTTACCGTATGCGCCCGCAGTGGGACGCCCATAGTGTGGACATATTTCAAGTCGCCGCTGGAACCCTGACAGGATTTATCGAGGTTTGCGACGGGGGCAGGTTACCGCCCTCGTTTTCCCAGGTCGTCATTTGCTCCTTGCGGGCCTTCGTGTCTTGCACGCGCTTATGTTTGCGGAACCTTCCGACAGCCGACAGTACAGCCCAGGCTGAAACCACCAAGCCGATGGTTTTTCGATTAATGAACATAGAATTCTCCTTAGTTGAAGCAGCACAGCAGGCGGCTTAATGCGCCTGGCCGTGTAACTGATGAGGCATTGCCTTGACTGGCTTTGTCAACGTGCGATGACTGTGGGCGCTGCGCTGAAGGCAGCGCTTGATAATTTCCTGCGCATCGCCGACCGCCATCGAAGAACGGCCGTGCATGATGCGCGCGTGTGCTGCGTAACCGAGTTGGGAATTACCGACCAAATCGGCGATGCGTGCCTGGATGCGGCCACCCATCACCAGAATCATTCCCTTGATTTTGCAGCTGTTCATGCCCGTCTCCCTCGCTTAAGTTCTCAATCATTATTTGGCTATTTCCCTCTAACCCCATTTGAATCTTAAGCGCCGCCGGGTGGCCCACCTATAGGACAGTGACGCGACAATTTGTAGGACATAAGGAAATTTCCACAAAGCTGAGCGCATGCGGTTTCTCCCGCCACCGCAGAGCTGGGCAATGTTAGGATTCCCATCAGCTGCCGGTTTCCGGCCCCTCCATTTTTTACATTTGCCCGGAGCCTCCCATGACTTCCTCCCGTGACGATCATTCCAGCACGCCATCGTCCGAGGCGGACAGCCTGCGTGACCTGCTGGCACACGCACAGACCGGGCATGAAGCGGGGCTACGCAGTCTGGTGCACGAACTGCACGGCGACCTCGGTTCATCGCTGACTGCCCTGAACATGCACCTGGTGCTGCTGGCGCAAAAACTGCCGCCCGATCCGGCCATCGTCGATCGCGTGGAAAAAATGAAGGCGCTGGTGCTGGCCATTAGCGAGTCGAACCGGCGCATACAGCTCGGCCTGCGGCCGGATAAGCTGGAGGTATTCGGATTAAAGGTCGCGCTTCAGGAAGCAGCCGACGATTTTCAGCAACGCCATGGTGTGGCGTGCCGGGTCAGCCTGCCCGACGAAGACCTGAGCTGCGCGGCCGAGACCGAGCTGGCCCTGTTTCGCATGGTCGAGGAAGCCTTGAAAAATATCGCGCTGCACGCTGGCGCAAGCCAGGCGCAGATCATCCTGGACGATGCCGAAGGCGCAATTCAGGTAACGGTGCGTGACGACGGGCGTGGAATCGAGGCAAAGGAGATCGAAGGCGCGCACACGCATGGTTTGCGCATGATGCGCGAACGGGCGTTGAGCCTGGGTGGAAGTGTGCGCGTCGGGCGCAGACGTGAAGGGGGAACCATCGTTACTGTCAGCATGCCTTGCGCGGCAAATGCGACCCGGGCATAGCGGCTACGCTGGATGGCCTCGCCGGCCGCTTCAATCGATCAGGTTTTCCTTGATCGCGTAATAGATGATGTCCGCATTGCTGGTCATGTTCATCTTTTGCAGGATGCGCGCGCGATAGGTGCTGATGGTCTTCACGCTCAGGCACAGGTCGTCGGCGATCTTGGTCACGCCGTCACCCACGCTGATCTTGTAAAAAATTTCATATTCGCGCGATGACAGGGTTTCGTGCAGCGGCTTGTTGCCGTCCTTGTCCGGATCCATGGTCAGCAGTTCGGCTACGGCATGGCTGATGTACTTGTGTCCGCCCACGATGGTGCGAATCGCCGCCACCAGTTCGGTGGCCAGCGCTTCTTTCTGCACGTAGCCGCTGGCACCGCTGCGCATAATCTGCACGGCGTAACGATTCTCGGGGTGCATGCTGAGGATGAGCACCGGCAGAGTGGGTTTTTCGCGCTTGATCTGCTTCAGGACTTCGACGCCGCTTTTGTCCGGCATGCCGATATCGAGCACGACAATATCCCAGTCTTCGGCGCGCACGGCGCGGATCGCTTCGGCGGCAGTGCCCGCTTCGCCGGCGATGTGAAACCCCTGAACATCTGCAAGGAAATGCTGGATGCCGGCCCGTACCACTGCATGGTCATCGACTACCAGAATTTTGGTCATGGTAAATTTTTTGTCAAATTCATATGTTTGATTGTAGGGCGCATGCGGGCTGAATCAATGTGAACTTCAAGTCTATTGTTCGATCCAGCGCAAGCAGCACTTCAGTGCGCCCAATTGTAATCATAATTGTCGGCGCTACATAGCCCCGATGCGAATAAGCGCACTTTATTTAAGCATGCATGCAGCAGAGCCCGGCCAGTAACGCCCCAGCTTTCAGATCAAGGGCGCACATGGAAGACTTCAGTGCAGATTTCTGGCCAGCGCCGCCTTGACGCTTTTGGCGAGATCATTGATCTGGAACGGCTTGCGCAAGACCGTATTAACGCCGATGATCGCATCGATCGCATCCATATCCGCGTAGCCGGTCGCGACAATGATCGGCAGATCGGGATCGCGCGCTACGACTTCTGAAACTACCTCTGCGCCGTTCATGCCGGGCATGAGGAAATCGACGATCAGCAGGTCCGGACGCTGGCGCGCAATCTCTTCCAGGCCAACCGTGCCGTTCTCCGCTTCGCTGACGTCATAGCCCAGTATCTCCAGAGACTCGACCATGAACTGGCGCACCTCGTCGTCGTCCTCTACCACCAGTACCTTGATACCCGTGGTATCGAAGTGCAGCTCAGGCTGATCCACCTGGGGCGTGCTCGTTCCGACGATGCCTTTGGCCAGCGGCAGCCAGACTTCGACCCGCGTACCCTGCCCCAGCACGCTGCTGATTTTGGCCACGCCGCCGGACTGCTGCGCGATGCCATACACCTGGCTCAAGCCCAGCCCGGTGCCCTGGCCCACGCCCTTGGTCGTGAAAAACGGATCGAATACCTTGCCCAATACTTCCGGGCGGATGCCGGTGCCGGTATCACTTACCGAGATCACGGCGTACTCGCCGGCGCTGAGCAGGTCGGCCGCCGGTTCGCGCACTTCCAGGCCGATGGTGATGGTGCCGCCTTCGGGCATCGCATCGCGCGCATTGATGGCCAGGTTCAGAATCGCCATTTCAATCTGGTTCATATCGGCCAACGCCGGCGGCATGTTCAGCGGCATTTCACAGCGCACCTTGATGCGCGAACCCACCGAGGTATCTAACAGTTCTTTCAAGCCGTCAAGCAGCTGCGGTAAATCAACGGCTTTCAGGTCCAGGTTCTGGTTCCGCGCAAACGCCAGCAGCTGGCTGGTCAGCTTGGTGCCGCGCTGGGTCGCTTTGCGCGCTGTGGCGGTAAAGCGCTTGACGCGGTCGTCCAGGCCCACCCGGTCCATCAGGTCCAGATTTCCGCTGACCACATGCAGCAGGTTATTGAAGTCATGCGCGATGCCGCCGGTCAGGCGGCCGATGGCTTCCATTTTTTGCGCCTGGGTCAGGGCGACCTGGGTCCGTTCGCGCTCGTTAATCTCGCGCATCAGGCGGTCATTGACCTGCGCGAGTTCGCGCGTGCGTTCGTCGATGCGCTGTTCCAGCGTGTCGTTCAGCTGGCGCAGCGCGGCCTGACTTTCCTGCAGCTTGAAGGCAGACTCCACCCGCTCGGTCACATCGAGCGAGACGCCGACGATGCTCTTGATGCGACCGACATTATCGATCGATGGCTGGCCGCGTAATTGAATCCAGTGCACCGATTCGTCCGGCCACACTGAGCGGAATTCGATGTCGAAATCCGACTGGCTGGCAATGGCGCGGGTAATCGTCGCGCCATGTCGATCACGGTCTTCCGGATGCACCAGCAGCAGGAAGTCCAGATAGTTGAATAGCTCGTGCGCTGCGCGGCCGAAATTGCCTTTGCAGGTATCCGAAGCAGTCAGCTCGAAGCAGCCCAGATCGAGATTCCAGGCACCCAGTCGTCCGGCTTGCAGGGCCAGCCGCAGGCGCTCCTCAGCATGGGTACGGTCGATCAGCACACTGTAGGTCTGGTATTGCCGAGTCCGTGCGCGCAGCGCGACTGCAGCGGCGCGGCGCAGCGTTTCTGAATTCAGCGGCCGTTCCAGCAGGATAACGTTACCAAGAGTTTCAAGCAGGCTGCTGACGCGTTCACTGCGCGAATCCTGGCGCGGCGCGAGCAGCAGAATGAAAGGGAAATCCGACCAGGCCGCCTGCTGCGCGACCCAGGATGCCAGTCGACCCGTATCGGCATCATCAACCGCTTCTTCAGTGATGATGGCCGCGCCTGCGCCTGCCTGCAGCTCGGCCGTGAGCATGTCAACGCCGAGGCAAATTTTGCAAGCAAGCTGCTGCCGCTCAAGCAGCTTGACGATCATCTGTGCGTCCCGCCCACGGGGGGCCAGGATCAGCACGCGTTGCGAACTTGGCGCCGTGTCAGGCATAAGCCTCCACTGCAGGTCCGAACACCTTTGACTTGCCGTGGTAATGCCCATGGGCCACGCTGCGCAGATGCAGGTCGCCGGATTCAGATGTCCGATCATTGAGCAGGAACACGGTGCACGAGCGCGCAGCGAAGAAGTATTGCAGAGCGAGCGTCGTTTTGCCAGCGCCGGGATTACCCTCTACAAGATAAAGCCTTTGTGGGGTCAGGCCACCTCCCAGCACATGATCGAGTCCGAGCACGCCTGTACTCAGGCGTTCATTCTTCGAAGATGCAACGTTCGGCGAACCGAGCAATTCATTTTTATTTTTAAGTGTCATGAGCGCTGCCAAGAGAACACCGACTGGCCGCACTTCGACCAGTCATAAAGTGATCGGGAGAAACATAAAGTAGTTCTTGAAATAATCCACGGTTTTAATTTATCGGAAATATCAGGCAGCGACCTTTTCCGTGGTCGTCAGAAGGCGGTCATATTCTTTCTTGACGCAGCCGTAGCATTCGCATGAACGCTGCTCCAGCCCCGGACGATTCAACACGTTGATGTGACCGCGCGAATAGTGAATCAGACCTTCTTCCTGCAACATGCCTGCAGCGTACGCAATGCTTTCGCGGCGCACACCGAGCATCGCAGCGATCAGTTCCTGGGTCAGGCTGATTTCGTTCGATGGCAAACGGTCAAGACTAAGCAGCAGGAGACGGCAAACCTGCTGGGTAACATTGTGATGACGATTGCACACTGCAGTCTGCGACATCTGCACCAGCAGCGCATGTGTGTAACGCAACAGCATGCCTTGCAACGCGCCGCCGCGGGCAAACTCAGCCATCAGACGAGCCGCGCTGAGGCGGAAGCCGTAGCCTACGCTTTTCACGACGGCGCGATTGTAGCTGGTGCCACCACCCATGAACAGGCTGACGCCAACCATGCCCTCGTTGCCGATCACGGCAGTCTCGGCCGATGCGCCGTTGGTCGATTCAAACATCAGGGAAACGATACTGCTGGTCGGGAAGTACACATGCTTCAACTGGGCGTCCGCTGCACAGACAGTCATGCTCGAGGGCATGGCGACGAATTCCATGTCGTCAAACAGGCGATCAAAGTCAGCGTCAGGCAGCGATGCAAGAATTTTGTTTTGCTTGGGATTATGGCCATACAGGCCGGCGATGCGGATCGGCGCGAAGGCGCGAACATCGGCTTTGGGCGTCCCGGACAGCGCCTTGATTCCGCGCGCGGCTTTAATATTCAGATCGGCTTTAGTATCGGCGCTGCGGCAGATGTTTTGAGCTTGTGCCATCTTTTTTCCCCTAGTTTGGATAAGTACTGAATCGATGACTTCATAATGATCGATGACCTTCCTGTCGGAAATCAGTGCCTCTCCCATCCTTGCGTAGGACAACACCGACAACAGCTGACCCGGCGAATATTTGCAGCACAGATCCGCACAAAAGGAAACGGCAGCCGCTTTGGCGACTGCCGTTATCTACTTCGCGCTGCGATGGAGTCTATTTTTTGATTTGATTTCCGATCACGCCGCCGACTGCTGCTCCGCCGATGGTGCCAGCTGCGCTGCCGCCGCTCAGCACTGCGCCAGCTACGCCGCCGAGGGCAGCGCCGGTCGCCGTGTTTTGTTCACGCTGGGTCATGCCGGAGCATGCTGTCAGCCCGGCCAGAGTAGCGACAGTCAAACTGATGACGGCTAATTTTTTAAGGGTTTTCATTTTTTACCTTTTTCAGTGGGTCGAAGATTGATGGTTTTCGTGGCTACTTGAGATAGTTAACGTAAGTCGCCCTGGCACCGCCTGCAACGCATTGTCCTAGCGCCAGCCGTCACCATAATAAAAGGCAGCGATCGATGCTGACGCTTCGAGCGCTGCCCCGAGGGTTAGAATTCAAGCACTGCCTTATTTATTCAACGCATCACTAACAGCGTCTTTCACATCACCCTTGGCTTTTTGTGCCTTGCCTTCAACCTGCTTGGCCAAGCCCTTGGCTTGCTGCTCTTTACTGTCAACTACTTCACCGGCGGTTTCCTGAACTTTTCCGGCAATATCTTTGGCTACGCCTTTAACTTGGTCTTTGTTCATATTGTGTGCTCCTGAGGAGAATAAAACAGTGCTGTCGAATCACGGCCTTCAGCCGGATACGGTATCGAAATCCAATCACGGCCTTCAGCCGGATACGGTATCGACATCTTTTACTGCACTACGAGATAAATACCCAGCAGAACAATCGCGGGTACACCGAGTATCCAACCGAGAACGTACTTGCCCATGATGTCATTCCTTTCCATGTGATACGCCTGTTTGATGTCGAGCGCTGCCGAAATTGGCAGGATGCAGATGCACTGCGTGCGGCAGGCTACTGCTCCATGGAATGAACTTTATCTGCGGATCAAAATATTGAAAATCAGACAGAGACTCATCCATGTGTAGGACTGTGCGAAGCACAAGAACAAAAAAAATCCAGTAGGAAATTTCCTGCTGGATTGATTGAGCTGAATGGGCTCAGTTATGCAGATGAATGCAGCCGAGGCTGTATGCGGCCTGTCACAGTCCGGCGACCTGAATTACACGCCCATGATGCCGCGCGCCGCGGCGTTTTTCATTGAGGTGCTTGGCCCGCCGCGGCTGAGCGACCACGGCTACGCGCGGCTCGCTTCCATCGCCACTGAGGAAGCGCTGCACCCGTACGGCATCCACCGTGCGCGCCGACGGCGCATTCGCGTTCAACAGCACCATCACGACATTCTTGCCGGCGGCCTTCACGCGCATGACGATGCAGCGCCCCGCTTCCATCGTGTAGCCGGTCTTCGACAGCAGGATGTCCCAGCCCTTCTGGCCGATGAAATGATTGGTATTGCGATACGCGACGTCGCGTCCGTTAATATTGAATCTGTCTTGCTGCTCGGTGCTGGCGTGAGCGATATCCGGATACTGACCGGCGGCGAGCGCCATCTTGATCATGTCGGTGGCAGTCGAGGTATTCCGCGGCGACAGGCCGGTCGGCTCTTCAATGACCGTGTGCGTCATGCCCAACGCGCTCAGCTTGGTTTGCATGGCCTTGATGAAGCCGGCATTACCTTCCGGAAAAGTGCGCGCCAGCGCAGCGGCCGCCCGATTATCCGACGACATCAATGCGAGATGCATGAGTTCCTTGCGCGACAGTGTGACGCCGACCGGCACCCGCGAACTGCTGTGTTTAAGCATGTCAACATCGCTTTGCGTGATGCTGATAGGCTCGTCCATGTCCAGCTTCGCATCGAGGACGACCATGGCGGTCATCAACTTGGTAAGCGAGGCAATCGAAACGATTTTGCCAGGATTTTTTTCAAGCAGGATTTTGCCGCTGTTTTCTTCGATGACCAAGGCAGACTGGGAACTGAACGGAAAGGCGAAGGCGGAAGTCGCTGTCGCCAAAATGAGTGCTGCGATGGTCGTTTTGAACATGAAGGAAAGATTCCTTGGTACGGCTTTCGGAAGCATTAAACTACTGGACATACAATCAGTAAATCCCTCTCGCCGCGAGCACCTTGTTTGTAGACAACGAATTCGCGGGCTCATCGTTGACCCCCTTCTGAGTACAAAGTTCCTTTTGTCCTACAAATGATAGAGAAGTTGCGGAAGTTGAATAAGAGCCTCAGCGGGAAAAAGTGCAAGTAAACTGACCTCCGGCAAATCTGTGCTCGCCATTAGCAAAGAGCGCCATGGTGGAGTAGCGTCTGCCGCACCATTCATTCAGGATTATGTTGTCCATGACTTTACACACGCTGGTCGCTGGCGGAGATCCCGGCTTGCTCATTCGCGCCTTCGACTGGTCGAGGACCAGTATTGGCGCGCGTGCAGCCTGGCCGGGCAGCCTGCGCGCGGTGATCGATACAATGCTGGCTTCGCCACTAGCCCAGGTGCTGATGTGGGGCCAGGACCATGTGATGCTCTACAACGCGGCGTATGCGCGACTGATCGGCACGCGCCATCCGCGCGCCATGGGCGGCACGGCGCGTGATGTATTGCCGGAGCGTTGGGAACGCATGCAGTTCGTACTGGCCTCGTCCCTTGACGGGCAGGCGCACACCGTGCGCGACGCTTCGTTCGCCATCGAACCCGAGCAGGACTCGGAAGAAATCTGGCTCGACCTCTTTTATTCTCCGGTGCGCGACGATGATGGCGACGTCGGCGGCGTGCTGTGCGCCTTGGTGGAAACGACCGAGCGAGTGCGCGGCCAGCGTGAAATCCAGCGCGCAACGAGCGCCCTGGTGATGCTCGAAGACACCCTCGAAGGTCAGCGCCGGACAACCCGCGCGACCAATCAGCGGCTGGCCAATGAAAGCGAGTTTTTGCGCGAATTGTTTCAGCAGGCGCGAGGCTTCATTGCCGTGCTGCGCAGCCCTGAACATATATTTGAGGTGGCCAATCCATCGTATCTGCGCCTGGTCGGTAATCGCGATCTGATCGGCAAGACCGTGCGCGAGGCCGTTCCGGAAGCGATCGGCTACGGCCTGATCGACATACTTGACCAGGTATACAGCAGCGGCGAACCGCATGTGGGCAAGAACGTCAAGGTCGCGCTGCAGCTCGAAGCGGGCAAGCCATTCGAGCAACGCATCCTGGATTTTGTCTACCAGCCGATCAAAAACGGCGCGGGCGTTGTAGAAGGTATTTTCGTCGAGGGCATGGACATTACCGAGCAGGTCACCAATATCGACCGTTTGCGCTTGGCCCAGCAAGCCGGCGGCATCGGCACTTTTGAATGGTTTCCGGAACGCGACGAAATCATCGTCTCGGACGAGTATCGGCGCATCTGGGGCTATCCGGGCGACCTGCCGCTGACGCCAAAGATGATCGTCGAGAGCGTCGATCCACGCGACCGGCGCGCGGTCAGTCCTGCGCGCTGGGGCCGCGAGGATAATCCGCTGGCGTACGCCGAATACCGTATCACGCGGCAGAACGACGGCGAGCAGCGCTGGATTGCGCGGCGCGGCGAAGTCATCCAGCAGGAACCTCAGCTCGGCCCGCGCTACGTTGGCGCGGTGATCGATATTACTGAACGCAAACGCGTCGAGGACGATCTGCGCGCCAGTGAGTTGCGCGCCTCGGCGTTGTTTGGCCAGGCTTCCGTGGGCATGGCGGAATTCGATGTGGACGGCCGCTGCCTGCGCATCAACGATGCGATGTGTCGCATGTTTGCGCGCAGCCGCGCGCAATTGATGGGAATCGGCCTGATCGATTTCCTGCATCCGCAAGATGCTCCGCTCGGCCTGGCGGAGATCCTGGAGCTGCTGCAGAGCGGCCAGCCGGTAGTAATCGAACAGAACGACAGCTGCCCCGATGGCCGGCGCCTGTGGACTTCGAACAACGTCAGCCGCATCATCGACGAAAAGGGCTGCTGCAAGACCCTGATT
>Ga0326735_1000134_pt1 | contig 15837 bp, 12 predicted proteins | sample 37_GP2_1092_FD_207945 | JGI IMG/M metagenome (GOLD analysis project Ga0326735, IMG submission 207945) | Glacier ice microbial communities from Ngari, Tibet, China - 37_GP2_109.2 | ecosystem: Environmental > Aquatic > Freshwater > Ice > Glacier | place: China: Ngari, Tibet | collected 2018-07-31
ACCGCACCCGCATCATGGAAAAGATGGGCCTGCAGTCGAATAGCGACCTGACCTATTATGCGATGAAGAACAATTTGCTCGATTAGCGTTATGGCAGGCCAGTATGGCGGCACAGGCGCCTGCCAGTGCGCCCCCGCGCACATATTGGCGGTATATACAACAAGGCGGCGACTACCCTGATGAAACAGGAAAATCGCCGCTGCGGGTGAAACGGCGCCGTTATCGACGCCGCGTTATCACTTAGTTGTTACAACTACCGTGCCACGTCTTCCAGCAGGCGGTCATATTCCGTCTTTGCCACCTTGTAGCACTCCCCCGCGTACTGCTCGAGACCTTGACGGTCGATGACGGTGATATTGCCGCGGCGGTATTGGATCAAGCCATCGTCCTGCAGCTTGCCGGCTGCCGCGGTGATCGATTCGCGCCGCACGCCCAGCATGATCGAAATCAGTTCCTGGGTCACCTTCAATTCGTTCGATGGCGAACGGTCGAGGCGGTCGAGCAGCCAGCGGCACAGTTTCTGCTCGATCGAGCTGTGGCGTCCGCCGACCGCGTTTTGCGCCATCTGGGCGAACAGCGCGTTGGTATAGCGCATCAGTAACTGGGGCAGGGCGCCGCCCTGGTTGAAGGCATCACGCAAAAACTGGGTCTTGAGACGGTAGCCGTAACCAGCGCTCTGCACGACGGCACTGCACATGGCGCGCTCGCCCATAAACAGCGACATGCCGACGACGCCTTCATGGCCGATTACCGCGATTTCTGTGGTGGCACCATCTTCCATCACATATAACAAGGAAACAATGGCGGTGGTTGGGAAGTACACGTTCTCGAGCTTGCTACCGTATTCGAACAATTCCTTGCCAAACGGCAGGGGAACCAGTTCGAGGTGTTCGAACAGCGTCTCCAGGTCGTGGCGCGGCAAGGCGGCCAGCAATTCATTCTGCTGAGTACCGCTGTAACTGACGATGGGTTTGGACGCAACTTTTAATTCCCGTGCGTTGCCAGGAATTTGATTTACCGTTTGCGCTTTTTGCGTGGTAACAAGTTGAGTGCTATTCATATTTATCCTCATTATCTCTATGCATCAGGAGCGTGGCGGCTTGTTGTACGGGTGCCGATTCGCGATGTGTGAAGATTAATGGTTTCGTCTGTTGGCGAACATAAGATTAGCAGTCGCCCCCGTGTAGGCCCGATGCATAGAGATTTGTAGGTCTAGTCCTACTGGGAGCATTTGCCCAATTTCCAAGGGTTTTCCTCGACTCGAACCAAAACACCGCATAATGGACAATTTCTTGCAACCGGGGTTCACCCACATGCATGTATTACTGGTCGAAGACGATGCCGTCCTGGTAGACGGTCTCTGCCGAATTCTGGAAGGCCACGGCATGCGTGTCGAAGTGCTCGGCAATGGCAGCGTGGCCGACCAGGTGCTGCAGCATTCCGAGGCGGCAGTCGCCGTGATCGATATCGGCCTGCCCGGCATCGACGGCTTCGAAGTGGTGCGCCGCCTGCGCGCGCGTGGCAGCGCCATGCCAGTGCTGCTGCTGACGGCGCGCGATGCCGTTGAAGACCGTGTGCGCGGGCTCGAGATCGGCGCTGACGACTACCTGGTCAAGCCGTTTGCTACCGCCGAGCTGGTGGCGCGCGTTCGGGCGCTCGCGCGCCGCAACACCCCCAAACCGACCGTTCTCAGCCTGGGCGACCTGACACTCGACAGCGCGTCCAAGCGCGCCCGCATCAGGGAGCGCGTGATCGAGCTGTCGGTGCGCGAATGGGCGGTGCTCGAATACCTGCTCGCCAACGGCGGGCGGGTGGTGTCGAAGCAGCAGATCATCGACGCCATCCTGCCGTGGGGCGACGACCTGACGCAAAACGCGGTGGAAGTCTACGTGTCGCGCCTGCGCCTGAAGATCGACGACGCCGGCGTCGCCATCCGCACCATCCGCGGCTTCGGCTACATGCTCGAACGGGCAGCGTGACCGGTAAATGATCACTTCATGACCAGTATCCGTGTACGCCTGCTGAAATGGCTGATCGGACCGATCCTGCTGGTCAACCTGGCCGGCGCCAGCCTGATTTATTTGCTGGCGTGGAGTCCGGTCCAGCTGGCCTTCGACCAAAGCCTCGGCGACGCCGCGGCCAGCCTGTTGGCGCGGCTGCACGGCGCGGCCGGACCGGGTGGCCGGACCGGCATCGATTTGCCGCCGCAGGCCGAGCGGGCGCTGCGCGCCGATCCGGTCGACGCCGTCTATTTTGCAGTGCGCGATGGCAGCGCGGGCACCCGCTTGCTGGCCGGCGACGCCGACTTCCCGCCGCTGCGCCCCGGCGCCGGCGCCTACGACGCGCTCATGCGGGGCGAGCCGGTGCGGGTGATGGCGCTAAAAGTCGACAGCACCCCTGGCGGCGCCGTCGCCGGTGTCGCCAAGACGCTGCGCAAGCGGCGCCAGGTGGGTGGCGACACGGTGCGCGCGATGCTGCTGCTCGAAGCCCTGTTTACCTTGATATTGGCCGGCCTGGTGTGGTTTTCGGTGACCGGCGCCCTGCAGCCTTTGGCGCGGCTGCGCGCTAACCTAAACGCGCGCGACGGCGACGACCTGGCGCCTATCGGCGAGCACGACGTGCCGTACGAACTGGCGCCGGTGGTGCGCGCGTTCGACGACCTGCTGGTCAAGCTGCAGGCCGGCGGGCAAGCCCGGCATGACTTTCTCGCCAATGTCGCGCACCAGCTGCGCACGCCGCTGGCCGGTATCAAGCTGCAACTCGAATGGCTGGCGGCGCGCCATCCGGGCGACGCCGGCAGCGGCCACTCGATCGGCCTGATGCTGCAATCGAACGAACGGATGATCCGCCAGACCAACCAGCTGCTGGCACTGGCGCGCGCCGAGCCCAGCCACTTTGAAAAAACCCGCCTTGAAACGCTCGACCTGGGGGCGCTGGTGGCCGAGTCGATCCAGCATTTCGTCGACCAGGCCCTCAGGAAAGGCATCGACCTCGGTTTCGAGCTGGCGCCGCTTGCCATCGCCGGCGACCGTTTCCTGCTGCGCGACCTGATCGACAACCTGGTCGACAACGCGCTGCGCTACACGGCGGCCGGTGGCGCGGTGACGGTGCGCTGCCTGCACGACGGCCAGTTCGGCGTACTCGAGGTTGAGGATTCCGGTCCCGGCATCGCCAGCGCCGAGCGCGAACGGGTTTTCAACCGCTTTGTGCGGCTCGACGACAAGACCACCGGCAGCGGACTCGGGCTGGCGATCGTGCGCGACATCGCGCTGGCGCACCGTGCCCGCATCACGGTCGATGCCGGCAAGGATGGCAGCGGCGCGCTGTTCCGGGTGCGCTTTCTGGCCTGAGCGCGGCCGCGGCAACCAAAAAACCATGCGCGGCAGTGCCGGCATGGTTTTTTGGACAGTCCGGGAGCCGTTGTTTCGAACATGACCCGGTCAGCGTGACCCGTTCATTCCCCCGACACGTACGTGTAGGCCCGTTTGCGCTTGGGCTGGTTGGTTGGGCGGATCCGCTGCGGGCTGATCGCCACGCTGGTGCCGGCTGCCGAGGCGCCGCCTTTTTGCACCGCGCCGATCACCACCGACACCGACTTGCCGTCGATCGGTACGCCTGACGCCAACACCGGCGAAGGGGGCAGACCGCCACCGACAAAGACCGACGAGCGCCCGCCACCACAGGCGCCGGCGACATTGATCGCACCCGAAGCGTTGAACAGGTTGACCCAGTAGCCGCGGGCCTGGCCGAGCGAGCTGGAACAGGTGCCGGCGCTTGGGGCAATCGGCCGGTTGGTGCTGAAGGTCACCATGCCGCTGGCGATCAGCGCCGAAGTGACCACCTGTTCGCCCTGGCCGTACTGGTTCAGGTCCATGAACCAGCCGGACAGGTTCGAAGCCGGCAGCACCGGCGTGGTGGTGCAACTGCTTGCGGCGGTGTAGTTTTCCATCGTGTCCATGTCCGTCGCCAGCGTCAGCGCGGGCGCCGACAGGTCGTCTTTGTAGACATAGAAGCGGTTGACCACGTCGGCATACGGGTATTGCGACTGCAAAGGATGTTCGCGGTCGCCGCTGCCGAGGGCGACGTAGACCTTGCCCTGGGCCGCCAGCAGCGCCGGCGCGAACAGGAACTTGCGTCCGCCGCCGGTGGTGTAGGCAATCTTGCGGAAACTCCATTCCGCAGCTGTGCCTGCTTCCTTGGTGAGTGCGCTCTTGATAAAACTGATCCGGTATACGCCGCCGCCGGTGTCGGCCGCATAGGCGTAGTCGGGCTTGCCGTCATTGTCGATGTCGACCAGCGCGACGTCGGCGGCGACGGCGCGATCGGTGGCGAAGCTGCGCAGTACGGCGCCGGTTTCACCGTCGAGCACATAAATCATGCCGCCCTTGCGGCCGCTGCAGGCAGGCGTACTGCTGTTGGCATCCTCGCAGGCATCGTAGCCGCCGCCGACCACCACCACCGGCTTGCCCGGGTAGCCGCGCAGGAAGGCGACGTTGGGGGTCGACCAGGTCTGGCCGATGTCGCTCATGCCGGTGGTGCAGCCGGTATCGTTACCGAGATTGGGGCAGCCGGCTTTCCACATGAAACGCGGCAGCGCCGGATTGGTGGCGTCGATGCCGTAGATCATGCGCCCGCCGCGCCGCATGCTCGGATAGATCCACACCTGCGAACTGTCGGCGTTCTGGTAGAGACCGGTCGAGCCGTCGAAAAAATAGTCTTTTGGAGCCGGCGGCGGCGAAATCGCGTCGGACAGTCCCGGGTAGTTCACCAGCGGGCTGTTGGTTTTGAGCCGCGCGAGCCGCCCGAAAAACTCGGGGGCGACGAACGACCAGCGTTCGACCCCGGTTTCGGCATTCACCGCGTGCAATGTGCCGTCGTTGGCGCCGTAATACACCGTCACCCCACGTGTGCCGCCGTAGTTGACCGGGAGCGGGCGCGAGTGGATCACGTCGCCGTGGATCGATGGCCGGGCCGAGGTGAGATCGCCCGTGCCTTTCTCGTTGTTGACGTCTTCGCCGCGGATGAACTTGACCACGCTGGCGTCGAGTCCCGAACTGGCGGTGTCGAAGCTGGTGAAGCTGGTGCCGCTCAGCGTGATCATGTTGCGATTGACCGCGTGGCTAATGCTGGCGCCGCTGGCGCCGCCGACGTTACCTTGGCGCAGCACCTGGGCGGCGGCGCCTTTTTCCACCAGCGGGCCGTCCGGCGCATCCGAATACCTGCTGACGGCAACCTTAGGGCCGGTCGGGTTGGCTGGATTGGTAATCACGCCTAGCGTACAAGTGCCGGCCGGATCGGGATTGAGTCCCATCCCGCCCCAGTAGCTGCCGCTGTCGCCGCTCCAGTAACTCTGGGCGCACGGGGTGACGAAGCCGGTCAGCGTGTTGACCGCGATTTTGCCTTCGACGTCGCCGAGTTCGATGTTGGCGCCGGCGGAAACCAGTTGATAACGCTTGAGGTTGCCGAACCAGCGCGGTTTGGCATCGGCGTCGGGCCGGAACATGCCGATGAACACCTGGTTTTCGTTCTGCGAGCGGTTCGTTGCGTTGACCGGCAGGCTGGTCGAGGCAAAGCTGGTGTTGACCGCCTGGATCTCTACAATGATCTGCTTGATCGCGTCGACAATCGCCTGTTCGTTCTTGGCGGCGAAGTACTTGCCGCCGCCGGCCTTGGCCATGCTCATCAGGAGCGACGTCTGGGTCGCGTCCGGCTGGGCGTTGTAGACGTCGATGGTATAGGTCGTCACCGGTGGCCGGATGGTGGTGCCGGGCACCGGGATACCCTTGTCATGCATCAGGCGCGCCCACTCGTCGGCGTTGCGCGGCGCGGTGTCGGTGCTGCTGGTGCCGGTCGGCACGTTGGTCAGCACGGTGTTGGTGCCGATCACGTTGTAGACGCTGGTGTCGGCCGGGCAGCTATCCATCGACGTGGCGGTCGGCGCATTGCCGTAGCTGCAGCTGATATTGGTACCGGTGCACGACGCGGCAAAATCGGTGGTGCTGGCCGGCGGCGATGCATAGCATTGTTCCGTCTTGCCGAGCAGGTTGGTGGCGGTGGAGGCCGGCGTGCCACCGCTGCCAGTGGTGACGGTGGTCGGCACTGCGCGCTGGTTGATGGTGAACTGGCGCTTCGGTGTAGAGGTCTGGGTGACGGTGACTTTTTTGCGCTGCCCGTTGCAGCCGGTGGCGTCGGTGCTCAACACGCCGGCATAGGTGCAGCTGTTATTGGCTGGGCAGGTCAGGCCGCCGCGGTCAGTGGAGGTGCCTGGGGTCCAGTTGTTGTTGCCGGTGCCGACCCCGCTGTAGCAGGCGTTGGTCGGGGCGCTAGAGCTGACCGGGCTGTTGCTGCCGATCGCGGCGCCGACCGTATACGTACAGGCATAGGTCGTGTTGCCGCTGCTGGCCGGGCAGTTCAAGCTGCCGTGGTCGCTTGCCGGCACCTCGGTGGCGGCGTTGTAATAGCCGGTGCTCGGGGCGCTGGTGATGACTGCAGTGCCGGTGCTGCTGGTGCCGCCGCTGGCCGGCGTGAACGCCGACTGCACCACGGAATAGGTGCGGGTGCCGGCCGGGCAGGCAATCGGGCCACCGTTGACCGCCGCCGGGCCGATCTTGCAGCCATCGGTATAGGTGGCGCAGTCGGCGGCGAACGGGGTGATGCCGGCGCTGGCGGCGGCCGGGGTGGCGTAACAGGCGCCGGTAACGCCGACGGTGCTGTCGGTGGCCACGCTCTGGCTGCTGAAGTTGGGCAGACCGAGCTGGGTGACCGGCAGCAGCGCCCCTGTGGCCGAGCGGTTGTTGGTCAGCGCGGTTAGCGCGGCGGTGTTGGCCGCGCTGTCGGCGGAGGGACCGCTGGAATTCGGGTTGCCGATGAAAATGACGAAGCTGCGCCCGCACGTATTGTCGGCCGTCAACGGGCTGGCAAAGCGGGCAAAGGCGCTGGTGTAGCCGGCGGGGTCGGCCTTGCTGGCGACGACCGCGCTGGGATTGAGCGAATTTTCACCGGCAAAATAATTGTAGGCGTCGTACATCAGGTTGCCGTACGGCGTATTCGAGTTGCGCTTCTCGTCCGGGCTGTTGACGTTGTTGTAAATGGTCGTGAGCTGGTTGTTGAACGCGGTCTTGTTGGCCGCCGCCATCGGTTTCACCGCCGAGCGGATGAACCCGCCGTCCTGGTTGGCGTTGCCGCCGGTGACGAACTCCATCAGGCCGAGGTTGACGGTGCTGTCGAGGTCCTGCAGTACGGTCTTGATGGCGTGCGCCTCGGATTGCCCCTGGGAGTCGCCGTTCGGCCATTTCTGGCTCTGGCGCGACCAGTTCGACGTGTTGTCGAGCACGATCAGGATGCGCGGGTTGATCGCCGCGCCGGCCGAAGCGCCGGTGAAGATGTCGATGTCGTCGGCCGCTGCCATGATTGGCGTGCCCCCCAGGCTGGCGCACAGCGACAGCGCCATCAGTTTCGAGCCGGTGCTGCGTTTCATGGCGTTCTCTTTCACGGACATTTTCACGGAAAAATCAATGGCAATTGGTGGCGACGTCGTCTTTCGCCACGCGTACCGCGATGCCCTGGGTGACGGTGACCGCTGCCTGGGTGGTGGGGTCGGTGGCCACGGCCGTCACCTCCCAGATGCTGTTGGCGCACTCCGAATTGCCCGTCACGGCGCCGGCGACGCCAAAGATCTGCGGGGTGCCGATGGTGCAGCCGGCGTCATCGTCGATGGTGACATCCAGTTCGGTGCTCTTGATCGACTGCGCCTTGACGCAGCTTGGGGGCGGGGTCAACGCCACCGTCACATCGGACCTGCCGTCGCCGTTGGTGTCGATGCAGCGCTGGTTGGGGGCGCCGCATGAATCGGCCAGCACATTGTTCGGGGTTTCAAAAAATCGCGTGCTGCTGATGGTTTCCTCGATCACTTCGCGCGCCGCGGCGATCGCTTCATCGCGCTGCTGCATGTTGCTGACCACTTGAAGGTTCGATTTGCTGACGTTGAAGCTGGTCAACGCGAGCAGGGTCAGCAGCACCAGCATGATCAGCGCAACGACCAGCGTGACGCCTTGTTGGCGGTGCAGCATCTTCATGGCAGCTTTCTTCCGGCCGGATTGGGCAGGTTGACGACTGCCTGGAACACGTGCCGCTTGTAATGGTCACCGGCTGCCGCCACCGTGTTGGCGCCCAGCTGATAAGACTTGGTGTCGGTATAGCCCTGGCTCGGCGTGTGGTTGCGCGCCAGGAGGTAAAGCTTGACCGCCACCGTGTTGCGCCAGTTGCCGGGCGTCTCGGGGGCGGCCCCGTAGACGTCGGGGACACCGTCGCTGCCGGTGTCGATGCCATAGTCGATCTGCAGGTTCTCGATCCCTTCGACCAGCGGCACGACGGTCATGCCGAGCGCGCCGGCGACAGTGCCCAGCTCGGCGCGTTTGAGGGTCGGGATGCCGTCGCCGGGATTGCCGTTGTTGGCGACGAAATAAATATGTGTCTCGTAGACCCTCGTCGGCGCCGGTGTGCCGCTGCCGGCGGTCTGGGTGCAGTCGCGCCTGTGGCGCGTCATCCCCCCGGTCGTCAGGGCGAGCGCGTAATGGTCGTTGACGTCGCCCGAATCGAGCTCGTTGGGGTTGTTACACAACGACGCCTGGAAGAACGGGCCGCCGGCGCTGGCCGGCTCGCAATTGCCCTCGCCCACAACGCAGGTGCGGGTATGGCGCACCACCAGCACGTCGGTGCCGGCCCGCACGTCGTCGATGCAGCCCGGCACGTTGGCGGTGCCAACGTTGTCGACCCCTTGCACGTGCAGTGGCAGCGCTCCCTTCAGTGCCGCTACCGTCAGCGCGCAGGGATCTGGCAGCGCCGCCGGCGTGTCAATCGCCTGCGGATCGAACTCGCCATAGAAGCCGGCGTTGCGCAGGTCGCCCGTCATTAACGAGACGGCGAAGCGGCCGTTCTCGACCTGGCGGTTGGCCTTCTCGATTTCGCCCTGGGCGCGGGTGTTGTTGACGAACAGGGTGGTCATGCCGGCCAGGATCATCAGCCCAAGGGTGACGGAGATCATCAGTTCGGCCAGCGTGAAGCCGCGCTGGGTACGCCAGGCGCGCGGCCGGAGTCGGTGAATGTGCATGGGGCGGCAGCTCGGTTAGATGCAGTTGGGCAGGCCGACCGCGACGCGCACCGAAATGGCGCGGCGGTTGGTATCGGCGCCGTAGGCGTCGCGCCCGCAGGCGAAGGCCGGCGCGATGGTCGGATGCATGCCTTGCCAGGCCACTGTCACCAGGTAGATGGCGTGGCGGCAGACGCCGGGGCTGTCGTCCTTGGCCTGGACCTGCGACACGCAGCCGCGCGCGCCGATCATGGCGCCGATCATGGCGCCCGCCTTTACCTCCGACGCGCCCTTCAGGGCGGCGCTCCACTCGCACAAGTCGCGCGTGCTGCCGGCGGCGACGCTGCCGCAGTCAAGCGGCAGCGCGTCGCCGGTGCCAAGCGCGGTGGTCGTAAGGTAGGCGTTGGCCTGGCCGGAATTGCCACTGATGCGCGACTGCAGGTCTTCCAGCAGCAGCACGGCCTGGGCGCGCTGATACGCTTCGATCGACCCAACCTGGGCCTTGGCCTGGAAAGCGGCGATGCCGAGCAGGCCGAAGGCCACCAGCACCATGGTGATCAGCACTTCGAGCAGCGAAGTGCCGCGCTGGCGGGGGAGGGTGAGGATGGTCATGGTGCCGCGCAAGCTGTCGCGGTCTGGAACGGCCGCCCGCTCAGGTCGATCTTGATGCAGCGCGCCGTCGTGTCGCCGGCGGCAAGCTCAAAAGAAGGCAGGGTGGCGCCCTTGAGGCGGCCGTTGGCCAGGTACACCACGCTGGCCGGGCCGCTCACGGTGAGCGCTGTCAGCGGCCCATGGTCGTCCAGCAGGTTGCCGGTATCGGCCGGATTCGGGATGTGCCAGCCGCCCTGCCAGCCGGTACTGGCCGGGGTCAGCGACACTTCCGTGTTGCGCTTGATAGCTTCGCTGCGCGTCCGCGTCAGCGCGGTAAACAAGTCGCTGGCGGCGCCCTTGGTGCGTTGCGCGGCGATCATGCTGCCGAACGACGGCGCCGCCATCGCACTGAGCACAGCGATAATGGCCAGCACCGCCATCAACTCGGGCAGCGTAAAACCGGCGGCGCGGCGCGCGCTTACCATGTCGAAGTCGGCAATTTGGTGCCGGCGCTGTCGATGGAAAGCACGCCGTCGGCGGCCTGGCTGGTGCCTGCGACAGGCGTGGCGGTGATGGTGTAGGTTGGCGGCGGGCCATCGACGACGGCGATGCTGATGGTGTACCTGGCCGACACTTCGGCAGGCGGCACCATGCCCAGCGTCGTCGGGGTGGCTGCATAGCCACGGCTGTCGGCCAGGTACTGGCTCTGGGCCAGCGCCATTGCCAGCATCTGGGCCTGGGCAGCGGCGCGGTGACCCCTGGCCAGGTAGTTCCCGTACGCCGGATAGGCGACTGCGGCCAGGATGCCGACAATGGCCACCGTCACCATGAGTTCGATCAGGCTGAAGCCAGCGGCCCGGCGCGCTGCGGCATACGGCATGCTGGTGCGGATCATGAGAGCCTCTCGGTTGGATGCACTGCGGGAATGTTGCCCAGTATAAATGAATATGCTTTCATTTCCCTGAAGAAATGCTGACAAACCGCTGACAAAGTCGTTCCAAATGCAAATTCCGGCATCAAAGCCCAGCCCGCTTTGTCCAATCAGTTCACACAATCGACGCAACACTCGGTAAAATCGAGGGTTTTTCGCAATCTGCCACCCTACGGCCTAGACTATGTCCATCGAACAAGCGTTACCGACTTCCGACCACCTTGACAGCAGCGATAGCGGCGAAGTCGCCGCCGGCAAGCTGCCTGCCGTGATTGCCCGTGAAGTGGCGCGCCGCCGCACTTTCGGCATCATTTCCCACCCGGATGCGGGCAAGACCACGCTGACCGAAAAGTTGTTGCTGTTTTCGGGCGCGATCCAGATGGCTGGCACCGTCAAGGCCAGGAAGAGCGGGCGTCACGCGACGTCCGACTGGATGGAAATCGAGAAGCAGCGCGGCATTTCCGTGGCCAGCTCGGTGATGCAGTTCGAACACCGCGACCACGTCATCAACCTGCTCGACACGCCGGGCCACCAGGACTTTTCGGAAGACACCTACCGGGTCCTGACCGCGGTCGACTCGGCGCTGATGGTGATCGACGCGGCCAAGGGCGTCGAGGCGCAGACCATCAAGCTGCTGGCCGTTTGCCGCATGCGCAACACGCCGATCGTCACCTTCATGAACAAGATGGACCGCGAAACGCGCGATCCGCTCGAACTGCTCGACGAACTAGAATCGGTGCTGAAAATCGAGTGCGCGCCGGTGACCTGGCCGATCGGCATGGGCAAAAATTTTCGCGGCGTGTACCATCTGCTGCGCGACGAGATCATGCTGTTCAAGGCAGGCGAGGAAAAGGCCGACGGCGCCTTCGAGATCGTCAAGGGCATCGACAACCCGCGCCTGGCCGCGATGTTCCCGCTCGAGATCGAGCAGCTGAAAAACGAAGTGGAGCTGGTGCACGGCGCCTCGCATCCGTTCGACCTCGAACGCTTCCTGGCCGGCATCCAGACCCCGGTGTTTTTCGGCTCGGCGATCAACAACTTCGGCGTGCGCGAAATCCTGTCCGCGCTGGTCGACTGGGCGCCGGCCCCGCGCGAGCGCGACGCCACGGTGCGCGTGGTGGCGCCGAACGAGCAGCCGTTCACCGGCTTCGTCTTCAAGATCCAGGCCAATATGGACCCGGCCCACCGCGACCGCATCGCTTTTCTGCGCGTGTGCTCGGGGCGCTTCGAGCGCGGCATGAAGGTCAAGCACCTGCGCCTCGGGCGCGAAATCAAGGTGTCATCGGTGGTGACGTTCATGGCGTCGTCGCGCGAGCAGGTCGAGGAAGCCTTCGCCGGCGACATCATCGGCCTGCCGAACCACGGCAACATGCAGATCGGCGACAGCTTCTCGGAAGGCGAGATGCTGACGTTTACCGGCATTCCGTATTTTGCGCCAGACTTCTTCCGCTCGGTGCGGATCCGTAACCCGCTGAAAATCAAGCAGCTCCACAAAGGCCTGCAACAGCTCGGCGAAGAAGGCGCGGTGCAGGTGTTCAAGCCGGTGCAGGGCGGCGAACTGATCCTGGGCGCGGTCGGCGTGCTGCAGTTCGAAGTCGTCGCCAGCCGGTTGCTGAACGAATACGGCGTCGACGCCGTATTTGAGGGTGCGAGCATCAGCAGCGCGCGCTGGGTCAGCGGCGACGACAAGCGGGTGCTGGCCGATTTCGAAGCGGCGCTCGGCCACAACGTCGCCTACGACGCGGCCGGCAACCTAGCCTACCTCGCCACCTCCAACGTCAACCTGCGCCTGACCGAAGAGCGCTGGCCGAAGCTGACATTCCACGCCACCCGCGAGCACGCCGCCAAGCTGGGGTAATTCGACTAGGTCCGACCTAGCAGGTAGGCGTCCACCGTGGCGCCGATCCAACACGCAATTATCACCGTTGCGGCCACCGTCGCCAGCGTCGATCCGCCTTGCTGCTCGAGGCGGGCCGCCATCGCCACCGGGTCGGCGCTCATCGTGCCGGCCATGATCTGTCCGGCAATCTCGGTGGCCTGCTCCATCGCGTCGTTCAGGAACACCACCACCGACACCAGGGTAGGCACCAGGAACAGGCAGGCGCGCGCGCCGCGCTTGAGATAGAGGTGGCCGGCACCGGGGAATACCAGTGCCGAAATCAATGCCGCTTTGACCGAACGATTCATTCGACTCCTTTTTTTGTATGGACCTGCAGTTTGCGCGGGCGCAAGTCGTGGCAGCACCGTCGGGGTAAATTCTCCCATGCGCTTAGGCAATAAATTCGCAATAGATGTGTAATAGGCGCACCCCGGCTGGCAGCGCGGTTTCAATCATACCCGCCGGCGCGAACGATCATCGATTCGTGAGGAAGCTCCGTGACAGTCCTGTCGAAAATCACCCACCTGCTGCGGACCGGCGAGAGCGCCCTCGATGCCAGCGTTTCCAGGCTCGCAAACCGGCTCTCCACCATGCTTGCGCGACTGCGCATCGGCCCCAAACTTCTGCTCGCGCCCGCAATCGTGCTGTTGCTGCTGATCGTGCTTTCCTGTGGCGCCTACTATGCCATGGTGCGCCAGAACCAGTCGCTCGAAGTCATCGTGCAGCAGCGCGCGGCGCACTTGCGCGACACCGCCGCGTTGGTCGCCTCGGCCCATCAGGCACACACCGAGATGTACCAGCTGCTGACCTGGATCAGTGCCAGTTTTTCAAGGGCGCGGGTCGATGCGCTGGCGGCCGACATTCATCAACGCCACGCCGCCATCAAGCAGCGCTTCGCCAGCCTGGCCGGGCTGAGCGCTGCCGGCAGCGCAGAGCGGCGTTTCATCGCGCAGGCCGCGAGCGCGCATGCCACCTACGTCAAGGCCATTCTCGACGTGATCGAGCTGTCGCAGGCCGACCATTCCACCAGCGCCAGCGCGATGTCGAAAGCCGAGCGGGAATTCGAGGTGGTGTCGGCGCGCCTGGGCCAGCTGTCGCGCCTCGAGCAGGAACTGAGCGAGCAGGCGTCAAACGCCGCCGCCGCCGACTTCCACGCCATCTCTATCCTGATGCCGCTGGTGATCGCGCTGTCGATCGTGCTGTCGCTGGCAGTCACGATGGCGGTGCGGCGGGCGCTGCTGCGCGAAATAACCGGCATCGGCGAGGCCGCCGTCGGCCTGGCCAACGGCAACCTGATGGTCGGCGCCCGCAAATACGGCAACGATGAAATTGCCGACACCTCGCGCGTGCTCGACACCAGCATTCGCAACCTGAACGCCACCCTCAAGGGCATCCTGGCGTCGGCCCGCTCGATCGACACCGCCTCGCGCGAGATGGCGATCGGGAACGCCGACCTGTCGTCGCGCACCGAGGCGCAGGCCAGTTCGCTGCTGCAGGCCGCCTGCACGATGGAGCAGATGACGACGGTGATCAGCCAGACCGCCAGCAACGCGCAAGCGGCCAACCGGCTAGCCGAGAACGCGTCGAGCGTGGCGCTGCGCGGCAGCGGTACGGTCGAACGCCTGGTGGCATTGATGACGTCGATCCGCAGCAGTTCAAGCAAAGTGGTCGACATCACCACCCTGATCGACAGCATCGCCAGCCAGACCGGCGTGCTGGCGCTCAATGCCGCGGTCGAAGCGGCGCACGCCGGCCAGCACGGGGCCGGCTTTGCGGTGGCGGCGTCGCAAGTGCGGATGCTGGCGCGGCAAACGGCCACGGCCGCGCGCGCGATCCGCGAGTTGATCGCCCAGGCGGTTGCCGACATCGACGGCGGCAGCGCGTCGGTGCTCGAAGCCGGCCACAGCATGACCGACCTGGCCACCTCGGTGCAAAAGGTGGGCGACATCATCAGCGCGATCAGTTACGCCAGCGCCGAGCAGGCCAGCGGGATCTTCGAGGTCAGCCAGGCGATTGTCCAGATGGACCAGATGACGCAAAAAAATTCGGCGCTGGTGACGGACGCGGCGGCCGCCGCCGAAAGGCTCCAGCGGCAAGCCGCCGGCCTGGCGCGCGCGGTGGCCGGCTTCAACCTGGACGAAGCGGCACTGCTGCCGCTGGCGCCGCTGCGCCACCGCGCCAGCGGACGCAAGAACCACTTGCGGCTGGCGTCGAGGCGGGCCTAGCCACCGGCCAAATTCACTCGTAGTCGCTGATCGGCGCGCAGCCGCAGAACAGGTTGCGATCGCCATAGACGTTGTCGGCGCGCCCGACCGGCGGCCAGTACTTCTGGCGCCTGAGCGAGGCGACCGGGAAGGCCGCCACTTCACGGCTGTACTTGTGCTGCCAGTCGTCGGCCATCACCACCTCTGCCGTGTGCGGTGCCCCTTTGAGCGGGTTGTCCATACGGTCGTATTCGCCGCGCCCGACCTTGACGATCTCGGCGTGGATGGCGATCATCGCATCGATGAAGCGGTCGATCTCGATTTTCGATTCGCTTTCGGTCGGCTCGATCATCAAGGTGCCGGGCACCGGGAAGCTCATGGTCGGCGCGTGGAAGCCGAAGTCCATCAGGCGCTTGGCAACGTCTTCGTTGCTGATGCCGGTGGCGTCGGTCAGCGCGCGCAGGTCGAGGATGCACTCGTGCGCGACCAGGCCGTCGTGGCCCGAGTACAGCACCGGATAGTGCGGCGCCAGCCGGTGTGCGACGTAGTTGGCGTTCAGGATCGCCACTTCGGTCGCCGCGGTGAGGCCGGCGCCGCCCATCATCGCGATGTACATCCACGAAATCGGCAGAATCGAGGCCGAGCCGAACGGCGCCGCGCTGACCGCGCCGATGCCGGCGTCGTCGCGCATGTAGCCGCTCGAGCGCTGGTTCGGCAGGAACTTTGCCAGGTGCGCGCCGACGCCGATCGGGCCGACGCCGGGGCCGCCGCCGCCGTGCGGAATGCAAAATGTCTTGTGCAGGTTCAGGTGGCTGACGTCGCCGCCAAAACTGCCCGGCGCCGCGACGCCGACCAGCGCGTTCATGTTGGCGCCGTCGATGTAGACCTGGCCGCCGTGCGAATGGATGATGGCGCACAGTTCGTCGATGCCCTCCTCGAACACGCCGTGGGTCGACGGGTAGGTCACCATCACGCACGCCAGGTTGGCGCTGTGTTGTTCGGCCTTGGCCCTGAGGCCGGCCAGGTCGACGTTACCGCGCGCATCGCACGCCGTGACGACGACCTGCATGCCGACCATGTTGGCCGAGGCCGGGTTGGTGCCGTGCGCCGACGAGGGAATCAGGCAGATGTTACGGTGGCCTTC
>Ga0326735_1000135_pt1 | contig 15819 bp, 10 predicted proteins | sample 37_GP2_1092_FD_207945 | JGI IMG/M metagenome (GOLD analysis project Ga0326735, IMG submission 207945) | Glacier ice microbial communities from Ngari, Tibet, China - 37_GP2_109.2 | ecosystem: Environmental > Aquatic > Freshwater > Ice > Glacier | place: China: Ngari, Tibet | collected 2018-07-31
ATCGGCAGCGGCTGGCCGGCCCACGCATTCAGACTGGCCAGCGCCTCGATCTCGCTGATCGCAAAGCGCAAGCTGATTTCGGCAAACGGCAGCGGCAGCACCTTGAGCGACATTTGCAGCATCAAGCCCAGCGTGCCGAGCGAGCCGGCCAGCAGGCGCGACACGTCGTAGCCGGCCACGTTCTTCATGACCTGGCCGCCGAAGACCAGGCGCTGGCCGCGGCCATCCATCAGCTCGGCGCCCAGCACGAAGTCGCGCAGCGCACCGGCGCTGGCGCGGCGCGGCCCCGACAAACCGGACGCCATCACGCCGCCGATGGTGGCGCCAGGCCCGAAATGGGGCGGCTCGAAGGCGAGCATCTGGCGCCGCGCCGCCAAGGCAGCCTCAATCTCGACCAGCGGGGTGCCGCAGCGCGCCGTGATGACCAGTTCGGTCGGCTCGTAATCGACGATGCCGGCGTAAGCGCGGGTATCGAGGATGGCGCCGTGCGGGGTTTCGCCATACCAATCCTTGCTGCCGCCGCCGCGCAGGCGCAGCGCGCTCTTGTCATTGCTGGCGGCCAGGATCTGGGCCTTGTATTGTTCAACGATGGATTCCAAGGGTGCTCCTAAAAACGCGGCAAATGGGCGAACTTCAGCTGGCCGCCGGCGACATGCATCTTGCCAAATTCGGCGCAGCGGTTCAGCGTCGGGATGGCCTTGTCAGGGTTCAGCAGGTAGGCGCTGTCGAAGGCGCGCTTGACGGCGAAAAACGCTTCCAGTTCGGCGCTGGAAAACTGCACGCACATCGAATTGATTTTTTCGATGCCGACGCCGTGCTCGCCGGTGATGGTGCCGCCGACGGCGACGCAGAGCGCCAGGATCTCGGCGCCGAAGGCTTCGGCGCGCTCGAATTCACCGGTCAGGTTGGCGTCGAACAGGATCAACGGATGCAAATTGCCGTCGCCGGCGTGGAACACGTTGGCGCAGCGCAGCCCGTGCTCAATTTCCATGCGCGCGATGCCGGTCAACACTTCGGCCAGCCGCTTGCGCGGTATGGTGCCATCCATGCAATAGTAATCAGGCGAAATGCGCCCGGCAGCGGGGAAGGCATTCTTGCGGCCGGACCAGAACTTCATGCGCTCCGCTTCCGACTGCGAGACCAGGATCGCACTGGCGCCGGCGCCTTGCAAGACCTGCGTCATGCGCCCGATTTCCTCCTCGACTTCGTCGAAGGTGCCGTCCGATTCGCACAGCAAGATCGCGGCCGCGTCCAGATCGTAACCGGCCTTGACGAAAGGTTCGACCATGCGGGCCGAAGTCTGGTCCATCATTTCCAGTCCGGCCGGAATGATGCCGGCCGCGATCACGTCGGCCACCGCATTGCCGCCGGTGACGATGTCGCCGAACGAGGCCATGATGACGCGCGCGGTGGCTGGTTTGGGGATCAGCTTGACGGTAACTTCGGTGACGATGCCGAGCATGCCTTCGGAGCCAATGAAGACGGCCAGCAAATCGAGGCCGGGAGCGTCGAGCGCCGCGCTGCCGAGTTCGACGACATCGCCATCGATGGTGACGACGCGCACGCGCAGCACGTTATGCACGGTCAGTCCGTATTTCAGGCAATGCACGCCGCCGGAATTCTCGGCCACGTTGCCGCCGATGGTGCAGGCAATCTGGGACGAGGGATCGGGGGCGTAATACAAGCCGTGCTCGGCGGAGGCTTCGGAAATGGCGAGGTTGCGCACGCCCGGCTGCAGCACGGCGGTGCGCGCCACTGGATCGAGGCGCAGGATGCGGTTCAGGCGCGCGGTGGACAGCACGACGCCGTCGGCGATGGGCATTGCGCCGCCGGAAAGCCCGGTGCCGGCGCCGCGCGGCACGATCGGCACCTTCAATTCGCGGCAAATGTTGAGGATGGCGATGACTTGCTGCTCGGTGTCGGGCAGCGTGACCACCATCGGCAACTGGCGGTAGGCGGCGAGGCCGTCGCATTCATAGGGACGGGTATCCTCAGGGTCGAACAGCACGCAGCGCGCGGGCAGCTGGGCGCGCAGCGCGGCAACCACGGCCAACTGGCGGGCCTGGAGCAGCGACGGGTCAAGGGGCAGATGCATGAGGTTTCCTCGGGCTGCATGATGGAGTGAAGGGCTCGGACGGCGGAGTTGAATTTTTTAAAAAGAAAATAACAAAGCGACGATGGCGCATAAAATATGTCATACAAATTTGGCTCAGAGTATAAAAAGAAAGCTGTATCATGTCAACAGATGCAACAACTTTTAGCACAGCAAAAGGGAGAGAGCAATGACTGACGTCGCGCATGACCAGGCGCAGGCAGGCGGGACGCTGGCGGACCGGGTGACTGAATTGATGTTGCAAAAGATCAAGAATGGCGAGTTCGCACGGCATGCGCGGCTGCCGTCGGAGCTGGCACTGGCGCAGCGCTACGGGGTGAGCCGGACGGTGATCCGGGAAGCGGTATCGCGGCTGAAAGCGGAGGGCCTGGTGGAAACGCGGCAAGGCAGCGGCACGGTGGTGCTGGACGCGAGCCTGTCGGCGCCGTTCCGGATCGAGGTGGACGCCAGCGATGCCAGGCAAGCGGTGCTGCGGGTGATCGAACTGCGGCGCGGGCTGGAAGCGGAAATGGCGGCGCTGGCGGCGGAGCGGCGCACGCCCGCGCAAAGCGGACAGATCATGGCGGCGCTGCTGGCGATCGAAGCGGCGGTAGCGGACGGACAGGATGGCGTGGAGCAAGACCTGGCGTTTCACACGGCGATATCAGACGCGACCGGGAACCCGCTGTATACGTCGCTGCTGCAATTTTTGAGCCAGTTCCTGCGCGCGGCGGTCGAAGTGGGGCGCATCAGCGCAGCGCAGCGCGACGATTTCAGCGGCCAATTGAAGGAAGAGCACGGCGCGATCGCGCAGGCGATCGCGCGGCAGGACGCGCCAGGTGCGCGCGCTGCGGCGCACCAGCACCTGGACAATGTGGCGCTGCGGATCAACGCCGCCGACGCCCGGTTCTGGAACAGTGAAGGCGGCGAGGCGGCGCACAAGCTGGCCAAATCGGAAGCGGCTGCAGTGTTCGGGGCAGGAGCCGACGCAGAACCGGCATAAAAAAAGGCCCCGCAGATCGCTCTGCGGGGCCTTTCTTGCATCAGACCGGCGCTAAATTACGCTTCGTCGTCATGCGGTGCAGCAAACTCGACGGTCTCGGTGATGCCGGCATGGGCCGCTTTTTCCGATTGCAACAGCGCATTGCGCTCTTCCATTTCCCACGCTTCTTTTTCCTTGCGGGCGCGATGGAAGGCCAGGCCGGTACCGCCGGGAATGAGGCGGCCGACGATGACGTTTTCCTTCAAGCCGCGCAAACCGTCGCGCTTGCCCATGATCGCCGCTTCGGTCAAGACGCGGGTGGTTTCCTGGAACGAGGCGGCCGAGATGAACGAGTCGGTCGACAACGAAGCCTTGGTAATACCCAGCAACACGTTTTCATAGGTGGCCGGGATCTTGCCGGCAGCCGTCACACGGTCGTTTTCATCCAACAACTCCGAACGCTCGACTTGTTCGCCGATGATGTAGTTGGCATCGCCGGCATCGACGATCTGAACCCGACGCAACATCTGGCGCACGATCACTTCGATGTGCTTGTCGTTGATCTTCACGCCTTGCAGACGGTACACGTCCTGCACTTCGTCGACGATGTAACGGGCCAGTTCTTCGATCCCCAGCAAACGCAGGATGTCTTGCGGATCGCGCGGGCCATCGACGATCATCTCGCCCTTGTTGACGACCTGACCGTCATGTACCAGCACTTGCTTGTCCTTGGTGATCAGGAACTCGTGCTTGTTGCCATCCATGTCCGTGATTTCCAGACGCTGCTTGCCCTTGGTTTCCTTGCCGAAAGCGACCGTACCGGTCACTTCAGCGAGCATGCCGGCATCCTTCGGCGAACGCGCTTCGAACAGCTCGGCAACCCGTGGCAAACCACCGGTAATGTCGCGCGTCTTTTGCGATTCGGTCGGGATACGCGCCAGCACTTCGCCGACCGATACCGCCTGGCCATCCTTGACCATGATCAAGGCGCCGACCGGGAAGCCGATCGCCACCGAGTGTTCGGTGCCAGCGATCTTGACTTCTTCGCCAGTGGCGTTCAGCAGCTTGACCTGCGGTCGCGTGATTTTGGAAAGCGAACTGCGGCGCTTGGCATCGATCACGACCAGGGTCGCCAAACCGGTGACATCGTCGACCTGACGGGCCACGGTGACGCCTTCCTCGACATTCTCGAAACGCACCAGACCGGCGTATTCGGTGATGATCGGACGGGTCAAAGGATCCCAGGTCGCGAGGGCAGTACCGGCCTTGATGACCATGCCATCCTTGACGATCAGCGTCGCGCCGTACTGCACCTTGTGGCGTTCGCGCTCACGGCCATGGTCGTCGGTGATCAGCACTTCGCCGGAACGGGAAATGACGATCTGCGCACCCTTGCCGTTGGTCACGTAACGCATGGTTGCCGTGAAGCGGATGGTGCCGTTCGATTTCGCTTCGACCGACGAGGCCAAGGCTGCACGCGAAGCGGCGCCACCGATGTGGAAGGTCCGCATCGTCAACTGGGTGCCAGGCTCGCCGATCGATTGCGCAGCGATCACGCCGACCGCTTCGCCGGAATTGACCAGCATGCCGCGGCCGAGGTCGCGGCCATAGCACTTGGCGCACAGGCCGAAGCGAGTGGCGCAAGTGAGCGGCGTGCGCACCTTGACTTCATCGATCGACAGACGCTCGATCTCTTCGACCATGTCTTCGTCGAGCAGGCTGCCTGCCTCGTAGACGGTTTCCTGGTTTTCCGGATTGACGATGTCGTTGACGCAAACGCGGCCCAGGATGCGGTCGCTCAACGCTTCGATGACGACACCACCTTCTACCATCGCCTTCATGAAGGCGCCATTGGTGGTGCCACAATCGTCTTCGATGACGACCAGATCCTGCGTCACGTCGACCAGGCGGCGCGTCAGGTAACCCGAGTTCGCCGTCTTCAGAGCGGTATCGGCCAGACCTTTACGCGCACCGTGGGTCGAAATAAAGTACTGCAACACGTTCAAGCCTTCGCGGAAGTTCGCGGTGATCGGCGTTTCGATGATCGAGCCATCCGGCTTGGCCATCAAGCCGCGCATCCCTGCCAACTGGCGAATCTGGGCTGCGGAACCGCGCGCACCGGAGTCGGCCATCATGTAAATGGCGTTGAACGATTCCTGGGTCGACTTAGTGCCGTCACGCTTGACGACTTCCTCGACCTTCAGCTGGTCCATCATGGCCTTGCCGACTTCATCGGAGGTCTTGCCCCAGATGTCGACGACCTTGTTGTAGCGCTCGCCGGCGGTGACCAGACCGGACGAATACTGCTGTTCGATCTGCTTGACTTCGGCTTCGGCGGCGGCGATCAACGTCACTTTTTGCGGCGGTACCAGCATGTCGTCGACGCAGATCGAGATGCCGGCGCGGGTTGCCAAACGGAAACCCGACTGCATCAATTGATCGGCGAACACGACGGTGGCGCGCAGACCGCACTTGCGGAACGAGGTGTTGATCAGCTTCGAAATTTCCTTCTTTTTCAGTGCGCGGTTGAGCACCGAGAAAGGCAAGCCCTTAGGCAGGATTTCCGACAGGATCGCACGGCCAATCGTGGTTTCGTAGCGCGTGATGGTCTTGACGAATTCGCCCGTCTGCGCATCTTTCGGATACTCGGTGATGCGCACGGTGACGCGCGACGTCAGCTCGACTTCCTTGTTGTCGTAGGCGCGGATCACTTCGGAGACATCGGGGAAGATCATCCCTTCATTCTTCGCGTTGATCGCTTCGCGGGTTGCGTAGTACAGGCCGAGCACGATATCTTGCGACGGCACGATCGACGGTTCGCCGTTCGACGGGAACAGGATGTTGTTCGACGCCAGCATCAGCGTGCGTGCTTCCATCTGCGCTTCGATCGACAGCGGCACGTGGACCGCCATCTGGTCGCCGTCGAAGTCGGCGTTGAAGGCGGCGCAGACCAGCGGATGCAGCTGAATCGCCTTGCCTTCGATCAAGACCGGTTCGAACGCCTGAATACCCAAGCGGTGCAAGGTCGGTGCGCGGTTAAGCATGATCGGATGTTCGCGGATCACGTCTTCCAAGATGTCCCAGACCACCGGTTCCTGGATCTCGACCAGCTTCTTGGCGGCCTTGATCGTCGTCGCCAGGCCCATCAATTCAAGCTTGTTGAAGATGAATGGCTTGAACAATTCGAGCGCCATCAGTTTCGGCAAGCCGCACTGATGCAGTTTCAACTGGGGACCGACGACGATGACGGAACGGCCCGAATAGTCGACGCGTTTACCCAGCAAGTTCTGACGGAAACGGCCGCCCTTGCCCTTGATCATTTCGGCCAGGGATTTCAGCGGACGCTTGTTGGCGCCCGTCATCGCCTTGCCGCGACGACCATTGTCCAGCAACGAGTCGACCGCTTCCTGCAGCATGCGCTTTTCGTTGCGCGTGATGATTTCCGGCGCGCGCAATTCCATCAGGCGCTTCAGGCGGTTGTTGCGGTTGATGACGCGGCGATACAGGTCGTTCAAATCGGAGGTCGCGAAACGGCCGCCATCGAGCGGCACCAGCGGACGCAACTCGGGCGGCAGCACTGGTAACACTTCCATGATCATCCAGTCCGGCTTGATGCCCGAACGCTGGAATGCCTCGAGCACCTTCAGGCGCTTGGCGTATTTCTTGATCTTCGCTTCGGACTTCGATTCCTTCAGTTCGACGCGCAAGGTTTCGGCATCGCGGTGGATGTCGATCGAGCGCAGCAATTCGCGGATGCCTTCGGCGCCCATGAATGCGGTGAAGTCGTCGCCGTATTCTTCATACTTGGCGGCGTAGTCGTCTTCCGACATGATCTGGCATTTTTTGAGCGGGGTCATGCCGGGATCGGTCACGACGTACGCTTCGAAATACAGCACGCGTTCGATGTCGCGCAGCGTCATGTCGAGCACCATGCCCAGGCGCGACGGCAACGATTTCAGGAACCAGATGTGCGCGGTAGGCGACGCCAGTTCGATATGGCCCATGCGCTCGCGGCGCACTTTCGCCAGCGTGACTTCGACGCCGCACTTTTCGCAGATCACGCCGCGGTGTTTCAGGCGCTTGTACTTGCCGCACAGGCACTCATAGTCCTTGATGGGACCGAAAATCTTGGCGCAGAACAAGCCGTCGCGCTCAGGCTTGAAGGTACGGTAGTTGATGGTTTCCGGCTTTTTTACTTCGCCGTAGGACCAGGAACGGATTTTTTCAGGCGACGCCAGACCGATTTTGATCGCGTCGAAGGTTTCGTTTTGCTGAACTTGCTTGAATAGATCGAGCAGTGCTTTCATGTATCACTCCAGGTGATTAAATTTCATTTTTAAGACGAAGTTGCCCGGCAAGGTTTCCCCGCCGGGCGTTTCCATCCCAAACCGATCAGCGAGTTGTCTCGTTATCAGTTTCTTTCAAGGTCGATGTCGATACCCAGCGAACGGATTTCCTTCACCAGCACGTTGAACGATTCCGGCATGCCGGCGTCGATCACATGGTCGCCCTTGACCAGGTTTTCGTACACCTTGGTACGCCCGTTCACGTCATCGGACTTGACCGTCAACATCTCTTGCAGCACGTACGATGCGCCGTAGGCTTCCAGCGCCCACACTTCCATCTCGCCGAAACGCTGGCCACCGAACTGGGCTTTGCCGCCCAGCGGTTGCTGCGTCACCAGCGAGTAAGGACCGGTCGAACGTGCATGCATCTTGTCATCGACCAGATGGTGCAGTTTCAACATGTGCATCACGCCGACGGTGACCTTGCGCTCGAACGCTTCGCCGGTGCGGCCGTCGTACATCGTGACCTGATTCTTGGATGGCGTCATGCCCAGTTTCTTGGCAATCGCGTCCGGATACGCCAGGTCCAGCATGCGGCGGATTTCCTCTTCATTGGCGCCATCGAACACCGGGGTCGCAAACGGCACGCCCTTTTTCAGGTTCTCGGCCATGACCATGATTTCTTCATCGTCGAAGTTATCCAAGTCTTCCGGCTTGCCGTTCTCGTTGTAGATCACGGTCAGGTACTTGCGCATTTCGGCCGCCTTTGTGTGCGCCTTCAGCATTTCGCCGATGCGCAGTCCGAGGCCCTTGGCCGCCCAGCCCAAGTGAGTTTCCAGAATTTGACCGACGTTCATCCGCGATGGTACGCCCAACGGGTTCAGCACCACGTCGGCTGGCGTGCCGTCGGCCATGTACGGCATGTCTTCGACTGGAACGATGCGCGACACCACACCCTTGTTGCCGTGCCGGCCAGCCATCTTGTCGCCCGATTGCAGGCGGCGCTTGACGGCCAGGTACACCTTGACCATCTTTTGCACGCCCGGCTGCAGCTCATCGCCCTGGGTCAGCTTCTTGCGCTTCTCCTCGAACGCGAGGTCGAACTGATGACGCTTCTCGGCGATCGATTCCTTGATCGCTTCCAGCGCTATCGCCGCATCGTCTTCGCTCGGGCGGATGTCGAACCAGTGGTAACGGTCCAGGTCATCGAGGTATTCCTTCGTGATCTGGGCGCCCTTGGCCAGCTTTTTCGGGCCGCCGTTGACGACTTTGCCGATCAGCATTTTTTCCAGACGCTGGAAGGCGTCGCCTTCGACGATGCGCATCTGATCGTTCAAATCGAGGCGGTAACGCTTCAATTCGTCATCGATGATCTGCTGGGCGCGCTTGTCGCGCACGATGCCTTCGCGCGTGAACACCTGAACGTCGATCACGGTGCCGATCATGCCGGATGGCACGCGCAGCGAAGTGTCTTTGACGTCGGATGCTTTTTCGCCGAAAATCGCGCGCAGCAGCTTCTCTTCAGGAGTCAGCTGGGTTTCGCCCTTCGGCGTGACCTTGCCGACCAGCGTATCGCCGGCTTGCACTTCGGCGCCGATGTAGACGATGCCCGATTCATCCAGACGGGCCAGCTGATTTTCAGCCAGATTCGAGATGTCGCGGGTGATTTCTTCCGCGCCCAGCTTGGTGTCGCGCGCGACGACCGACAACTCTTCGATGTGAATCGAGGTGTAGCGGTCATCCTTGACGACGTTTTCCGAGATCAGGATCGAATCTTCGAAGTTCAGACCATTCCACGGCATGAACGCCACGGTCATGTTCTGGCCCAGAGCCAGCTCACCCAGGTCGGTCGATGCGCCGTCGGCGATCACGTCGCGCTTGGCGACACGGTCGCCTACCTTGACGATAGGACGCTGGTTGATGTTGGTGTTCTGGTTCGAGCGGGTGTACTTGATCAGGTTGTAGATGTCGACGCCGACTTCGCCAGCGCGCGCTTCATCGTCATTGACCCGGATCACGACACGGCCGGCATCGATGTAATCGACGATACCGCCACGCAACGCTTGCACGGTGGTGCCCGAGTCGACCGCAACGGTGCGCTCGATGCCGGTGCCGACCAGCGCTTTTTCAGGACGCAAACAAGGCACGGCCTGGCGTTGCATGTTGGCGCCCATCAATGCGCGGTTGGCGTCATCGTGTTCAAGGAACGGAATCAACGAAGCGGCGACCGACACGATCTGGCCAGGGGCGACGTCCATGTACTGGATGCGCTCCGGCGATACCAGGATCGTCTCGCCGGCTTCACGCGAAGACACCAACTCATCGGACAAGTTGCCGTTCGCATCAATCGTCGCATTCGCCTGGGCGATGATGTAGCGACCTTCTTCGATTGCCGACAGATAGTCGATCTGGTCGGTGATTTTGCTGCCTTCGACCTTGCGGTACGGCGTCTCGAGGAAACCGTATTCGTTCAGGCGGGCGTACAAGGCCAGCGAGTTGATCAGACCAATGTTCGGTCCCTCTGGCGTTTCGATCGGGCACACGCGGCCGTAGTGGGTCGGATGCACGTCGCGCACTTCGAAGCCTGCGCGTTCGCGCGTCAAACCGCCGGGTCCCAGCGCCGATACGCGGCGCTTGTGGGTGATTTCCGACAATGGATTGGTTTGGTCCATGAACTGCGACAATTGCGACGAGCCGAAGAATTCGCGGATCGCAGCCGAAATCGGCTTCGAATTGATCAAGTCGTGCGGCATCAGGTTATCCGCTTCGGCTTGGCCGAGGCGTTCCTTGACGGCGCGCTCGACGCGCACCAGACCGGCGCGGAACTGGTTTTCGGCCAGTTCGCCGACGCAACGCACGCGCCGATTGCCCAGGTGATCGATATCGTCGACTTCGCCGCGGCCATTGCGCAGCTCGACTAAGATCTTGATCACGGACAGCACGTCTTCGTTCGACAAAGTCATCGAACCGGTCAGTTCATCGCGGCCGATGCGGCGATTGAATTTCATGCGGCCGACGTTGGACAAGTCGTAGCGGTCCGAGTTGTAGAACAGGCCGTTGAACAGCGCCTCGACCGAATCTTCGGTCGGCGGCTCGCCCGGGCGCATCATGCGGTAGATCGCCACTTTCGCGGCCATCTGATCGGCGGTGTCGTCGATGCGCAGGGTTTGCGAAATGTAGCCGCCCTGATCGAGGTCATTCGTGTACAGGGTCTGGATGTCGGCGATATCGGCTTCGCGCAAACGGCCCATCAACTCTTCGGTCAGCTCATCGTTGGCGCTTGCCACGACTTCGCCGGTATCGAGATTGATGATGTTCTTGGCCAGCACGCGGCCAAGCAGGTAGTCTTCAGGCACGGAAATGTGCTTGATGCCAGCCGCTTCGATGTCGCGCACGTGCTTGGCGTTGATGCGCTTGTCCTTCGTGACCAGCGGCTTGCCCGCCTTGTCGACGATATCGAAACGCGCCACTTCGCCGCGCAAGCGCTCGGCGACGAATTCCATCTCCGCGCCTTCGGAACGCAGGTTGAAATTGTCGAAGACGAAGAAGTTGGCCAGAATTTGCTCATGCGACATGCCGATGGCCTTCAGCAGGATCGTCACTGGCATCTTGCGGCGGCGGTCGACGCGGAAGAACAAAATGTCTTTCGGATCGAACTCGAAATCGAGCCACGAACCGCGGTAAGGAATGATACGCGCCGAGAACAACAGCTTGCCCGACGAATGGGTCTTGCCGCGGTCATGTTCGAAGAACACGCCAGGCGAGCGGTGCAACTGAGAAACGATGACCCGCTCGGTGCCGTTGATCACGAACGAGCCGGTGGTCGTCATCAAAGGCAATTCGCCCATGTAGACTTCCTGCTCCTTCATTTCCTTGACGACCGGCTTGGTCGGCGATTCCTTGTCCAGGATCACCAGGCGCACCTTGGCGCGCAGCGGCGACGCAAAGGTCAATCCACGCTGCTGACATTCCTTGACGTCGAAGGCAGGCTCGCCCAGGACGTACGACAGGAATTCGAGACGCGCAAAACCATTGTGCGACACGATCGGGAAAATCGACGTGAAAGCCGACTGCAAGCCGTCATTTTTGCGCTGCGGCGGTGACACATCCTCCTGCAAGAAGCTATGATAGGACTCGAGCTGGGTCGCCAGCAGGAACGGAACTTGGTGGACGTTGGCGCGCTTCGCGAATGACTTGCGAATGCGTTTCTTCTCAGTAAATGAGTAGTGCATGGACACTCCGTGAGTGACAGAAAGGATAGACTTCAGGTTTTGCGAGTGACCACTGCAACCATCGCGACTGCGGCAGGCACAGACGAAACCTCAAGGCTCTACTTTCCAGCTTGAATCGAACAAAACCATAACGTCGACCGCACGTTACGGATACAGTGGCTGTCTTGACTACAGATACTACAAATACAATAAAGACGACAAATGAGCCAAAGTCGGGATTTTCCTTTTTACGGAAAAATCACGGACTTTGACTCGGGCGCTAAGCAGCCGCCAAACAACAGAATTACTTGATTTCGGCTTTCGCGCCTGCATCTTCCAATTTCTTCTTGCCGGCTTCAGCATCCGCTTTCGTGATAGCTTCTTTCACGGTTTTCGGGGCGCCGTCAACCAGGTCCTTGGCTTCTTTCAAGCCCAGGCCGGTGATTTCGCGAACAGCTTTAATCACGCTCACTTTGTTGGCGCCGAAGTCATTCAAGACCAAGTTGAATTCGGTTTGCTCTTCAACGACAGCGGCTGGACCAGCTGCTGCGCCGCCGGACGACATTGCTGCTGCCGACACGCCGAATTTTTCTTCGAATGCTTTGACCAGGTCGTTCAAGTCCATCACGGACATTGCGCTTACCGCTTCCAGGATATCGTCTTTGCTAATTGCCATTTTGAAACTCCTCAATTATTACATTAGTTACATCAGATTGGTACTTGGAAAAAAGTGCAGCAACTCAGCAGCTATTAAGCCGCTGGAGTTTCCGCTGCAGCTGCTTCCACTTCGACTGCCACTTCGGCAGGCGCTGCAGAATCCGCTTCTTTTTTCGCTGCCAGAGCAGCCAGACCACGTGCAAAGCCCGACACCGGAGCCAACATCACGCCCAACAATTGCGCGATGAGGACTTCACGGCTAGGAATGCTAGCCAACGCTGTGATTTCCGCTTTATCAAGCGGCTTTCCAGCGTAGTTACCTGCCTTGATTACCAGTTTGTCGTTGGTTTTGGCAAAATCGGAGATGACTTTTGCTGCTGCAACGGCATCGGCCGAGATCGAATAGATCAACGGACCGGTCATGGAATCGGCGAGGCTAGCGAACGCTGTGCCATCTACGGCACGACGAGCCAATGTGTTTTTCAACACACGCAAGTACACGCCTTGGGCACGCGCTTTAGCACGCAGTTGCGTCAAGTGACTAACCTGGATGCCACGATATTCGGCCACGACGATCGTTTGCGCGCTTGCAACTTGCGCGGAAACTTCGGCGACGACGGCCTTTTTGTCATTCAGATTGAGACTCACGGTCAACCTCCTTTAATGATGTCCAGCGATCACAACCGAGTGGTTGAGCGCCTCGCATCGGTTCGAACACGGCGTCCGAAGTTAAGGAGTTCAAACTCTGACGCGGATCAATTCGCGCAGCATGGACTACAAAACTGGTTCGGGTACACCATCTGCGTTGGGCACCGCCGCTTCCTCGCAGAACGATTCACGGTAGCAATTAACCTGATGCACATGAAGTCGCACCCGGCCCAACGGTCTTTGATTGTCCGGCTGGCGATGAAAAACATCGCCAGCCGGCCCAAAGATTCGCCTTGGATGTCAGCCTGTATTGCGGCTGCCACCCAAGGGCTTGTATTATTGCTTGAAGCTTAAGCTGCCAGGCTTGCGTGGTCGACGCGAACGCCAGCACCCATCGTCGACGACAGCGATACCTTGCGCAGGTATACACCTTTGGACGACGATGGCTTGGCTTTGTTCAATGCTTCGATCAGCGCAACCAGGTTCGACTTCAAGTCCGCATCGGCGAACGACTTGCGTCCGATCGTTGCGTGGATGATGCCGCCCTTGTCGGTGCGATATTGCACTTGACCGGCTTTTGCATTGCGCACGGCGGTAGCGACATCGGGAGTGACGGTGCCAACCTTCGGGTTAGGCATCAGGCCGCGCGGTCCCAGGATCTGGCCCAGGGTACCGACGATGCGCATCGTGTCAGGCGAAGCGATGACGATGTCGAAAGGCATGTTGCCAGCCTTGATCGATTCAGCCAAGTCTTCCATGCCGACGATGTCAGCGCCGGCAGCTTTCGCTTGCTCGGCTTTTTCGCCAGTGGCGAACACGGCGACACGCACCGATTTGCCGGTACCGGCAGGCAGCACGACGGAACCGCGCACGACTTGATCCGATTTCTTCGGATCGACGCCCAATTGCACCGATACGTCGATCGATTCATTGAACTTCGCCGTAGCGCATTCCTTGATCAGCGCAACAGCGCTGTCAAAATTGTAAGCCTTGGTGCTATCGACCTTGGCCTTGATTGCTTTAACGCGTTTGGACAGCTTAGCCATTACAGACCCTCCACCGTGATGCCCATCGAACGTGCGGAACCGGCAATGGTGCGAACTGCAGCATCCATGTCGGCGGCGGTCAGATCCGGCGATTTCAATTTAGCGATTTCTTCAGCTTGCGCGCGGGTCAGCTTGCCGACCTTGTCGGTATGCGGCTTCGGCGAACCCTTGGTGATCGCAGCAGCTTTCTTGATCAGGTAAGTCGCAGGAGGCGTCTTCATCACGAAAGTGAAGGACTTGTCCGCAAATGCCGTGATCACGACTGGAATAGGCATGCCCGGCTCGACACCCTGGGTCTGCGCGTTGAACGCCTTGCAGAATTCCATGATGTTCAGACCGCGCTGACCCAGCGCTGGGCCGATCGGTGGGGATGGGTTTGCTTTACCAGCTGGAACTTGCAGCTTGATAAAACCAATGATTTTCTTTGCCATGATGGCTCCTATCTTGGATTGAGTAGTAGCGCCCCGTCGAAACTGCATTGACGGGGCTCCTCTGACTGGATTGCGCTGCGAATCTCACGACCCGTTGCGACGCTCCAGCGGGCGTTGTAAATACCTGACTTAAACTTTTTCGACCTGACCGAATTCGAGCTCGACCGGGGTGGCGCGACCGAAGATCGTAACCGAGACGCGCACTTTCGATTTCTCGTAGTTGACTTCCTCGACATTGCCGTTGAAGTCGGTGAACGGACCATCCTTGATGCGCACCTGCTCGCCCACCTCGTACAAGGTCTTCGGACGGGGCTTTTCAACACCTTCCTGCATCTGCTTCATGATGCCGTCGATTTCGCGCGCAGAGATCGGCGTCGGCTTGTTCGACTTGCCACCGATGAAACCGGTAACCTTGCTGGTATTCTTGACCAAATGCCAGCTCTCGTCCGTCATTTCCATTTCAACCAGCACATAGCCGGGGTAGAAACGACGCTCGGTGACCGATTTGACACCATTCTTGACTTCGACGACTTCTTCGACCGGCACCAGAATCTGACCGAACTGGTCTTGCATGCCGGCGCGCTCGATGCGTTCCGTCAGCGCGCGCATGACGCTTTTTTCCATGCCGGAATAAGCATGCACAACGTACCAGCGCTTGCTACTGACTGGAACGCTCACCGGGGCGCCAGGCGCAACACCAGCTTCGACCGCTTCGGCAGCCGGAACTTCAGCCGGCGCGATGCTGCCCGGCTCTTCGTTCTGCACATTTTCATTCATTATTTTTTCCAACCCAGAATCAAGTCGTACAACAAAAACTCAAGAACCTTGTCCGTACCCCACAGGAACAGCGCCATGACGAATACGAAGGCAAATACGATCGCCGTAATTTGCGTTGCTTCCTTGCGCGTAGGCCAGACGACTTTCTTGGTTTCGCGCACTGCTTCTTTGGCGAATACCAGAAAATCGCGACCACTGGTCGAAGTCCACAAGATCAGAACGGCAATAGCCAAACCAGCCACGAGTGCACCTGCGCGCACCAGAGCTGGTTTGTCCGAGAGGTAATAAAACCCTACCACTCCTGCAATCGCGGCCAATATAGCCAGCGCGACTTTCAACTTGTCGTTCGACGTGCTAACGGTTTGCACGGGTTGATTTGACATACTTTTTTAACTTTCGGTGCCCTGCACCAGAACGGTGGCAGGGACGGAGGGAATCGAACCCACAACCTTCGGTTTTGGAGACCGACGCTCTGCCAATTGAGCTACATCCCTACGAAAACTTTTGAACAACTCGCTATTCTACCACCTGGCAGGTACCCGGTGGTAGCACAGTTCATGCTTTACTTGCCGGCTTCGCTCAGGATCTTTGCGACCACGCCCGCGCCGACGGTACGACCGCCTTCACGAATCGCGAAACGCAAGCCTTCTTCCATCGCGATCGGGTTGATCAACTTGACGGTGATCGAC
>Ga0326735_1000136_pt1 | contig 15793 bp, 12 predicted proteins | sample 37_GP2_1092_FD_207945 | JGI IMG/M metagenome (GOLD analysis project Ga0326735, IMG submission 207945) | Glacier ice microbial communities from Ngari, Tibet, China - 37_GP2_109.2 | ecosystem: Environmental > Aquatic > Freshwater > Ice > Glacier | place: China: Ngari, Tibet | collected 2018-07-31
GAATATTATTAAAAATACACGAAAACTGCTTGCCGGGCTGGTGTCTGTGCTGCCATTGATTACCGTTACTTTCGCTGCAGCGCCGGCACAGGCACAGCAATACAATACCTCCGCCGCCGCTGACTACGCGCCGGTAATCCGCGGTTTCAACGTCGACGAAGTGCGCCGCCTGGCGCCCGGCGTGGAACTCAATTTCGACGTGTACGGCACGCCGGGCGGGCGGGTCTACCTGCAGATTGCCGGCGCCAACCGCAACCTGCAATTGACCGAAACAGATCCTGGTCAGTATCAGGGCAGCTACACCATCAGCAACCGCGACCGCATCACCCAGAACAGTTCGGTCACCGCCAATTTGCGCGTCGGCAACCAGGTCACCAGCGGCGTTCTGCGCGAGTCGCTGATCGCCGGCATCGGCCGCCATGACGCGCGGCGCCGCGGCGACCTCGCTGGCGGCCAGCCGCGCATCGAGCGTTTTGACGTCGAGGGCAGCGACGATCTGCGTCCGGGCGACGATCTCAATTTTACGTTGCACGGCACCCCTGGCGCCAAGGTCGACATGATGATCGCCGGCACCCGCGGCGTGTTCTTCCTGCCGGAAGTGCGTCCGGGCGACTATGAAGGTTCGTACATTATCCGCCGCGGCGACCGCATCGCGCCGAACACGGTCGTGACCGCCAACATGCGCCTGAATGGCCGCGTGGCAACCCAAACCCTGGGCAAGCCGCTGCAACTGGTGTCGACGGCGCCCGTCGCCACGCCGCGCGTGGTGCGCTACTGCACCAATTGCGCTACCGTGGAAGCGATCAACGTGATTGAAGTCAACGGCGACGGCAACTACCTCGGCACTATCGGCGGCGGCGTCGTCGGCGCCTTGTTGGGCAGCCAGGTCGGCGGCGGCAACGGCAAAACCGCGGCCCAGGTGGTCGGTGCATTGGGCGGTGCCTATGTCGGTCGTAACATCGAACGCAACGCCCGCCAGACCAAGCACTTCGAAGTGGTGATCCGTTTTTCTAACGGCGGTTCCCAGACGGTGCAGTATGCAAACGATCCAGGCCTGCGCGTTGGCGAAAAAGTGAAAATCAACGATGGCGTGCTGACCCGCGACACCTGATCGCGGCAGGCGTGACAAAAAGTCGGGAAATCCCGGCGTCCGCAAGGTCGCCGGGATTTTTTTTGGCCGCACAGGCACGCCGCGCAAAGAAAAACCCGCCGGGCTGGTCGCGCGGCGGGCTGGGGCAAGCTGGCGGAAACTAGATCGTGGTGGCCAAGACCTGGTCGTCGCCTGGTTGCCCGAGTTCTGCCTTTTGCTTGGCGGCAGCACTGGTCTGCTTGGCGCGCGAGCGTGAAGGCGGCAGCCGGCGCAGTGTCTTGAGCGCGTCAGCGTCCTTGATGCCGATGGTGCGCTGGTCAACCGTGATCAGGCCGATTTCATTGAACGCCGACAAGGTGCGGCTGACGGTTTCGAGTGTCAGGCCGAGGTAGCTGCCGATCTCGTGGCGCGTCATGCGCAGGTTGAACAGCTTGCTCGAGTAGCCCATGGCGGCGAAGCGGTCGGCCAGCGACACCAGGAAACGTGCAACCCGGGCTTCGGCCGACAGGGCGCCGAGCATGCCGATCATTGCCTGCTCGCGCACCAGTTCGCGGCTCATGACGCCGTACATGACATTTTCGAGCTCGAGGTGCACGCGCCCAAGCGCGGTCAATTTTTTGAACGGGAGCAAGATGAGGTCGCAATCGGACAAGGCCACCGCTTCGGAAGCGTAATGGCGGGTGTGAATGCCATCGACGCCGAGCATGTCGCCCTTCATCGGGAAACTCAGCACCTGCTCATTGCCGAATTCATCGATCAGTACGGTCTTGAGGAAGCCGGAGTTGACGATGTACAAAGTGTCGAATGCTTGCCCGATGGTATGGACGCGCTGCCCGGTCTTGAATTGAACGTGCTGGAACAGCAGTTCTTCGGTGTTGACGGACACCGCGGCGGTAATATGCAGCAGATCGCAGACTTCTTTCAGGTTGGACCAAAGCCGGCCTTGGCGTTGGCGACCTGCTTCCATTGGCGAGGAATGCATGGTCGACGAGGAATTGGTACGTGGTTCAGACGTTTGCGTGGACATCATTCTCACCTCATGTGAAGAATCTTAAAGTGTTAGGCTGCAGGCAGTCACGGGCGGGAACAACGATCTGTAGTACCTGCTTGACCGGCGCTTCAACAGTGATGGAACAGCGCGCTGGGCCAAACTCACGTAGATGAAAGTTACTGCAAGCAAGTCGGATCGCTGGATTTAGTATGCCGACACGAGCCCGGCATTGATATCAGCGAACGCTGAATCTGACGGTAGGAAGCGGCGCGAGAATGTAAGAATAGTCTTACGGCGCGGGCCGATCGTCAGAGGGAAAACCCAAAATACGCAAAGCGGCAAAATAGGCTGCAAGGAACGGTGGTCGCAAAAGGAGTGACGTATTATCGGCACAAAAATGCAAAGGTGAGGTCTAAAACTTTTCGGCCCAGATCAAGTCCTAAACGGCGACAGCAGGCGGTGCGCGACGGCGTACTGGACCATCTCCGACAGCGACGTCATCCCCATTTTTTGCATGATGCGGGTCTTGTGGGTACTGACGGTTTTTACCGAAAGGTGCAGGCTGTTGGCGATCTCAGTGATGGATTTGCCGCCGACGAGCAAGGTAAATACTTCGAATTCCCGGTCCGAGAGCTGCTTGTGCAGCAACTGTTCGTTCGGCGTCATGATGTTGAGCGCCAGTTGTTCGGCCACTTCGGTGCTGATGTAAGGCCGGCCGGAAGCGACCTTGTGGATCGCGCCGACGAGCTGGGTGCCGGCGCTTTCTTTAGTCAGATAGCCCTGAGCGCCGGCGCGGATCGCACGCACGGCGTATTGCTCCTCTTCGTGCATCGTCAGGATCAGGATCGCCAGCTTGGGCGCTTCGCTGCGGACCTGGCGGATCAGGTCGACGCCGCTGCGCCCCGGCATCGACAAATCGAGCAGCAGCAAGTCGAAGCCGCCTTGGCGCACGTGCGAGAGCACTTCGAAGCCGTTGATGGCTTCGCCGACGATATCGATGTCGGCGGCGCCATCGAGAATGCGCTTGAGGCCTTCGCGCATAATCGTGTGATCGTCGGCAATGACAATACGAATCATAGGATTGCCTATTTAAAAAAACATGAAAAAACCGATGCATGGGGCTGTGATATGCACCGAGCGTACGTCCGGCATGTGTGCGGGCGCAATGTGGATGCTGATAGGTTGACGAAAGTCATCGGATCAACTACGCCCCGGGTTCCTGGATCAGCCGGTGCACCAGCACCGGCTTTTGTGTATGCGACAGCACTTTGTTGGTCACACTGCCGAGCAACAACTGGCCCCAGCCGCTGCGCCCGTGCGAACCCATGAAAATCAGGTCGCAGCTTTCTTCCTCGGCGACCTGGACGATCTTCAGCGCCGCCGAGTTGGCGAACGCCGTCATCGCGGCGTGTTTCACACCGGCTTGCTGAGCCGAGCGCAAGATCGGCGCAGTGTGATCAGAGCCCGTGCGCTGCATCGTCTCGACGTACTCTTCCTCGATCGGGTAGGAAGGCGGGATGATTTCCACGTACACGGGATACTGGTACTCCGGTGCGACGAACAACACTAACACTTCCGCCCCCATTTGCTGGGCGAACTTGACGCCGGCGCACGCGGTGTGTTTCGACACCGCAGAGCCATCCGTCGTGATCAGAATTTTCTGGTACATGGTCAGGTCCCTCCCACAAAACAGTCCTATCTTCCATTGTAGTGGGCGATATGACTATTGTAAGAACAGGCGGGTTTGATTTTGCTCAACAGGCAATTCGCATGAGCCGATGTCGCACGGCATGTGACGGCATTGAAGTAACAAAATACAACACTTGCTTCGGTGAAAGTGCCACTAATCGACGATTTATTTATCTTTTAAATAAGTTTATGTCTTCAATTGAAAGTGGTTTGATGTCAGACATTTACCAACAGCAACTACGCTGCTAAACTCGGATCCACGCGCCCTTCGTTGTATACGCTTCGCCGAAACACCGCACGGCACCACCAGACACCGCAATAATTCATTGCAAATAGCAGATTATGGAGAAGCAGGGACTATGACCGACGCCGCTGATGATTTCGACGCCCTATTCGATGAGGTGTCCGCGCAACGTACCACCACCGCGCCGGTTGTGCCGGCCGTGCCCGTGCCTGCCGCCGCCGACGAAGACGACCTTGACGCGTTGTTTGACCGGGTCGCGATAGACCGGGTCGCGATAGATCAGCTCGCTTCGGCGCAACCGGTCGGTGCGGCCGAGCCGGCAGCCAGTGCGGTCGCCGCCAATGTTGCCACCGACAATGACGACGCCGGCAAACCGATGTTCGAGCGCCTCGGCGGCATCGTGCGACTGCTGCATGACTCGTTGCGCGAACTGGGTTACGACAAGGCGCTGACCGAGGCGTCGTCGCAGATCGTCGATGCCCAGGACCGGCTCGAATACGTCGCCACCCTGACCGAACAGGCCGCCAACAAGGTGCTCAACACCCTCGACGACGGCATGCCGGCGCAGGACGTGCTGTCGAAGCAGGCCAGGGCAATGGACACACGCTGGAGCGACTTGTTCGCCGGCAAGTTAAGCATCGACGAATTCAAGGCTTTGGCCGGCGACTCGCACCAGTTCGCCCAAGCCGTTGCCGCCGCTACCGAAGCCGAGAAAGCGCGCCTGCTCGACATCATGATGGCGCAAGACTTCCAGGACATCACCGGTCAGCTGATCAAGAAAGTAGTGGCGATCACCAAGACCGTCGAACATGAGTTGGCCGAATTGCTTCGCGACAACGCGCCGCCGGAAGCGCGCGAAAAACTCGCGGCCCACGCCAGGCCGGCGCTGATGTCCGGTCCGGCGCTGCCATCGGTGGCGCTCGACCAGGACAATGTCGACGACCTTCTTGCCGATCTGGGGTTCTGATGGACGACATGCTCAAGGATTTTGTCGTCGAGGCGATGGACCTGGCGGTCAACGTTGAAGAACATTTGCTGCGGCTCGAGCGCGATCCGAACAACAAGGAAACGCTTAACGCCGTGTTCCGCTCGTTCCACACGATCAAGGGTGGCGCCGGCTTCATGAACCTGACGGCGATGGTGGCGGCCTGCCACCTGACCGAAAACCTGTTCGACGCGCTGCGCAACGGCGCCGCACCAGTCACCCCTCTGGCGATCGAGGCGGCACTGCAGGCGTCCGGTTTCGTTGCCGACCAGCTGACCGACCTGTCGAACGGCGCCGCGCCCGAGCAGCTCGCCTCGATGCCCGATTCGCTCGAGCGCATCCTGGTCGATGCAATCGAAGGCAACGTCGCCGCGCCGGCCGCCGTTGTCGCTATTGCCACTATTGCCGCTATTGCCGCTATTGCCCCAGTTGCCGTCCCCGCCAGCACGATCGGCGCCGATGGACTCGACTGGGATGCGATGTACCGCGCCGTCATGCCGGCCGGATCCGCTACGGCGGCCGCGCTTGCGCCTGCCACCAGTGCGCCCGCAACCGTAGCGCCTGCAACCGTAGCGGCTGCAACCGTAGCGGCTGTCGCGGCCGCGCCGGCGCCAGCCTTCGCCAACAATGCGTGGGACGGTACCGACCGTCGCGAAGAAAAAGTGCAGGAATTTCGCGCTGCCTCCGCGCCGGCCAAGGAAGACAGCATCCGCGTCGATGCCGTCAAGCTCGACGCGCTGCTCGAAGTGGCGGGCGAATCGGTGCAGGCGGCCAACCAGGCGTCTGTACTGCTCGAGCGCCTGCTGCAGTTCAAATTCGACGGCCCCGCCGCCAGCCTGATGGCGACCCTGACAGAAACGCTGGAACGCGCGTCGCGCTACTCGGCAGAACTGCAGCGCGCCACGCTTGCCACCCGCATGCAGCCGGTCGGGCGCCTGTTCCAGAAATTCCCGCGCCTGGTGCGCGAGCTGGCCAAGGACCTCGGCAAGGAAGTCGAACTGACCATCGAGGGCGCCGAGACCGAAGTCGACCGTGTCGTCGTCGACAGCCTGTACGACCCGCTGGTGCACATGCTGCGCAATGCGCTCGACCATGGCGTCGAGTCGCCCGAAGAGCGCCTCGCCGGCGGCAAGCCGGCCAAGGCATACATCTCGCTCAAGGCGTGGCAGGAAGCGAACAGCGTCATGATCGTGCTGCAGGACGACGGCAAGGGCATGGATCCGGTTGCCCTGCGCAAGAAGGCAGTCGAAAAAGGCTTGATCAACGAAAACGGCGCCGCCAGCGACGAGGAAGCCTACCAGTTGGTGTTCCTGCCGGGCTTCTCAACCAAGGAGCTGGCCACCTCGGTGTCTGGCCGCGGCGTCGGCATGGACGTGGTCAAGACGGCAGTCGAGAAAAACCGCGGCGCGATCCACATCGAATCCTCGCTCGGCCACGGCACCAAATTCGCCATCCGCCTGCCGATCGAACTGTCGATCGTGCCGACCATGCTGGTGTCGACCTCGGGCGCTGCGCTGGCGCTGCCGATGGCGGTCGTGCAGCGCGTCGTCGAGCTGCCGGAAACGTTCATGATGGTCGGTGGCGCCCCGGTGCTGAAAGACCAGGGCCGTCCGCTGCCGGTGCGTTCGCTGGCCGGCGCGCTCGGCTATGAAGCGTGCTCCGAGCGGGTCGGCATCGTCGTCGCCGCGCCCCAGCCCTACATCCTGGCGGTGGCAGCCGTCGACGGCACCGCCGACCTGGTGATCAAGCCGATGACGGCCATTACCGTCGACGGCATCACCGGCACCGCGCGCTCTGCCGAAGGCGAACTGGTGCTGGTGGTCGGGCTGTCGTTCCTGATGGACGGCTGCCGCTCCAGCGTCAGGCTGGCGGCGTAAAAAAACGCAGCAAAACAGGGCTTTGGTGAAAAAAACCGGCCCGCCCCGACCGTTATTAAAAATGCTCGCAGTCATTGGCGGGCATTTTTTATTTGTATTTTTAACTGATTATGAACGTAACATTCGAAAAATGTCAAAAATGCATAGTCAATATTCAAAATCGATACCCTTGCTGACGCAGTGCACAAATATGGCATAATCAAACCCGCTATTTGTTTCCACTCGACGCCATGATGAAAACGCTCTACGACAAACTCTGGGAATCGCATGTAGTGCGCGCCGATGAAGATGGCACCACGGTGCTCTACATCGACCGCCACCTGGTCCACGAGGTCACCAGCCCGCAGGCATTCGACGGCCTGCGCGCGGCCAACCGCCCCCTGTGGCGCACTTCCGCCAATCTGGCCGTGGCCGACCATAACGTGCCGACCACCGACCGCAAGGGCGGCATCGCCGACCCCACTTCGCGCCTCCAGGTCGAAACGCTCGACGCCAACGCGAAAAGCTACGGCCTGACCTACTTCAACATGAACGACAAGCGCCAAGGCATCGTCCACGTGATCGGGCCCGAGCAGGGCGCGACGCTGCCGGGCATGACGGTGGTCTGCGGCGACTCGCACACGTCCACCCACGGTGCCTTCGGCTGCCTGGCCCACGGCATCGGCACCTCCGAAGTGGAGCACGTGCTGGCCACTCAAACTCTGCTGGCGAAAAAATCGAAGTCGATGCTGGTGCAGGTCGACGGCGCCATGCCGGCCGGGGTGACCGCCAAAGACGTCGTGTTGGCCGTGATCGGCAGGATCGGCACCGCCGGCGGCACCGGCTATGCCATCGAGTTCGGTGGCTCGACCATCCGCGCGCTGTCGATGGAAGGGCGCATGACCGTTTGTAATATGGCAATCGAAGCGGGCGCGCGCGCCGGCATGATCGGCGTCGACGACACCACCATCGATTACGTCAAGGGCCGGCCATTGTCGCCCGTAGGTCCCCACTGGGATCGGGCGGTGGACTACTGGCGCACCCTGCATTCGGACTTCGGTGCGCGCTTCGACCTGGTCGTCACGTTCGATGCGGCCGAAATCGTGCCGCAGGTCACCTGGGGCACGTCGCCTGAAATGGTCTGCGCGATCGACGGCCGGGTGCCCGATCCCGAGCTCGAAAAAGACGCGGTACGGCGCGATGCCATGGAAAAGGCGCTGGTCTACATGAACCTGAAGCCGAATACCCCGATCGCCGACATTCGCATCGACAAGGTCTTCATCGGCTCGTGCACCAATTCGCGCATCGAAGATTTGCGCGCGGCAGCGGCGGTCGTGCGCGGCCGGCAGCGCGCCTCCAACGTGCGCCTGGCGCTGGTAGTGCCGGGCTCGGGCCTGGTCAAAGCCCAGGCCGAGCGCGAAGGCCTGGATAAAATTTTCAAGGACGCCGGCTTTGAATGGCGCGAGCCTGGCTGCTCGATGTGCCTTGCAATGAACGCCGACCGGTTGGAGCCCGGCGAGCGCTGCGCCTCGACCTCGAACCGCAATTTTGAAGGCCGCCAGGGGCAGGGCGGACGCACCCACCTGGTGTCGCCCGCGATGGCGGCGGCGGCCGGCATCACCGGCCATTTCGTCGATGTGCGCGCATTACGCTAAACCACCATCAAAAAACTACAAGTCCAAAACATGAAAAAACTATTCGCCCTGGCCTCCGCCGCGATCGCCATCACCGTGGTCCTGACCGGTTGCAACACCATCGCCGGTGTCGGCAAGGATGTCCAGAAAGTCGGCCAGGTCGTCGAAGGCGCCGGCAGAAAATAACGCGAAAGAGCGGGCCCTTGGCCCGCGCAAAGACCTATGGAAAAATTCATACAATACGAAGGCCTGGTGGCGCCGCTCGACCGTGCCAACGTCGACACCGACGCCATCATCCCGAAGCAGTTCTTGAAATCGATCCAGCGCACCGGTTTCGGTCCCAACCTGTTCGACGAGTGGCGCTATCTCGACCATGGCGAGCCGGGCAAGGACAACAGCGGCCGTCCGCTCAATCCGGACTTCGTGCTGAACCAGCCGCGCTACGCCGGCGCGTCGATCCTGCTGACGCGCAAAAACTTCGGCTGCGGCTCTTCGCGCGAACACGCGCCATGGGCGCTCGACCAGTACGGTTTCCGGGCCGTCATCGCCCCCAGCTTCGCCGACATTTTTTTCAACAACTGCTACAAGAGCGGCCTGCTGCCGGTGGTGCTGTCGGAGGACCAGGTCGATCACCTGTTCAACGAGGTCAAGGCGTTCCCCGGTTTTCGGCTGGTCGTCGACCTCGAGCAGCAGCGCGTCGCCACCTCCAACGGCAGCCTGTCGTACCAGTTCCAGATCGACCCGTTCCGCAAATACTGCCTGATCAATGGCCTCGACGACATCGGCCTGACCTTGCGCCATGCCGACGAGATCCGCGCTTTCGAAGAGCGCCACATGGCCAGCCAGCCCTGGCTCGCCAATGTCATCTAGAAGCAGTCGTCCGTACACTATCTAATCGAGAAACCAGAACATGAAGATCGCAATCCTGCCGGGCGACGGCATCGGCCCCGAAATCATGGCGCAAGCGGTCAAGGTGCTGAACGTGCTCGGCGAAAAGTTCGAGTTGGAGAGCGCCGACGTCGGCGGCGCCGGCTACGCGGCCCACGGCCACCCGCTGCCGCCCGCCACGCTGGCGCTGGCCAAATCGGCCGACGCCGTGCTGTTCGGCGCCGTCGGCGACTTCAAGTACGACTCGCTCGAGCGCTCGCTGCGCCCGGAGCAGGCGATCCTCGGGTTGCGCAAGGAGCTCTCGCTGTTCGCCAACCTGCGCCCGGCGATCCTGTACCCGGAGCTGGCCGGCGCCTCGACCTTGAAGCCTGAAGTGGTGTCCGGCCTGGATATATTGATCGTCCGCGAACTGACCGGCGACATTTATTTCGGCAAGCCGCGCGGCGTGCGCGAGTGCCCGGACGGCCCGTTCAAGGGCGAACGCGAAGGCTTCGACACGATGCGCTACGCCGAGTCGGAAATCCGCCGCATTGCCCACGTCGCTTTCCAGGCGGCGCAAAAGCGCAGCGGGCGCGTCACCAGCGTCGACAAGGCCAACGTGCTCGAGACGTTCCAGTTCTGGCGCGACATCGTCACTGAAGTACATAAAGACTACCCCGGCATCGAGCTCGAGCACATGTACGTCGATAACGCCGCCATGCAGCTGGTGCGCGCGCCGAAAAAATTCGACGTCATCGTCACCGGCAACATGTTCGGCGACATCCTGTCCGACTGCGCGGCGATGCTGACCGGCTCGATCGGCATGCTGCCGTCGGCCTCGCTCGATGCCAGCAACAAGGGCCTGTACGAGCCGTCGCACGGTTCGGCGCCCGACATCGCCGGCAAGGGCATCGCCAATCCGCTGGCCACGATCCTGTCGGCGGCGATGATGCTACGCTATTCGTTCGGCAAGGCCGAGCAGGCCGGCCGCATCGAGAACGCGGTCAAGGCGGTGCTGGCGCAAGGCTTGCGCACGGCCGATATTTTCGAGGCCGGTACCACGCGGGTCGGCACCGAAGAAATGGGCAACGCCGTCGTCAAGGCACTGGGATAATTTTTTAGATCAAGAGAGAAGATGATGAATTTAGTTGGCTTGGTAGGTTGGCGCGGTATGGTCGGTTCGGTGCTGATGCAGCGCATGCGCGACGAGGGCGATTTCGCCCACATTGAACCGGTTTTTTTCACCACCTCGAATGCCGGCGGCAAAGCGCCGCCGATGGCGAAAAACGAAACCACGCTGAAAGACGCGACGAATATCGCCGAACTGGCCAAGTGCGACATCATCATTTCGTGCCAGGGCGGCGACTACACGAGCGAAGTGTTCCCGAAACTGCGCGCGTCCGGCTGGAACGGCTACTGGATCGACGCCGCGTCGACCTTGCGCATGAACGACGACGCCGTCATCGTGCTCGACCCGGTCAACCTGGACGTCATCAAGAACGCGATGACGCGCGGCGTTAAAAACTACATTGGCGGCAACTGCACCGTGTCGTGCATGCTGATGGGCCTGGGCGGCCTGTTCGAGCACAAGCTGGTCGACTGGATCAGTTCCATGACGTACCAGGCCGCGTCCGGCGGCGGCGCCCAGCACATGCGCGAGCTGCTGACCCAGTTCGGCACGATTAACGCTCAAGTACGCACACTGCTCGACGATCCGGCCGCGGCGATCCTCGAGATCGACCGCGCCGTGCTGGCGGCCCAGCACGGCATGTCAAGCGAAGAGACGAAGCAGTTCGGCGTGCCGCTGGCCGGCAACCTGATTGCCTGGATCGACAAGGACCTCGGCAACGGCCAGTCGAAGGAAGAGTGGAAGGCCGGCGCCGAGACCAACAAGATCCTCGGCCTGGGCGCCGCTTTCGGCGCGCGCGAGATCCCGGTCGACGGCTTGTGCGTGCGAGTGGGCGCGATGCGCTGCCATTCGCAGGCGCTGACCATCAAGCTGACACGCGACGTGCCGCTCGACGAGATCAACGACATCATTGCGTCCAGCAACCAGTGGGTCAAGGTGGTGCCGAACAACCGCGAAGCGTCGATGCGCGAGCTGTCGCCGGCGGCCGTCACCGGCAGCCTGTCGATTCCGGTCGGACGCCTGCGCAAGATGTCGATGGGTGGCGAATACCTGTCGGCGTTTACAGTTGGCGACCAGTTGCTGTGGGGCGCGGCCGAACCGCTGCGCCGCATGCTGCGCATCGTGCTGGACAAGTAATAACATCGCTTAAATTTCTGTCAAGCGTCGTTAATGCCATGCCATCAAAGGGCGGCCTGCGGCCGTCCGCCGGGACTGTTTTTCATAGGTGTTTAGGCGCTATTGGCGGGGGCCGGCAGGCGCGATATTTGCAGAAAAGTCGCGTTAAATGAGCTTGGTGCTCATATCCAATGCGTTGGAGCCAGAGAAACACGCCTAAAGCTTGCATGCTCCAGAGCATGATGATATGTTGAGACCTCCGGGAAACCAGCGTTCTCCCACGACAACTCATACGACACTCCCAACCATGCACTTAACAACTCGCCCTCGAATCATGTCGCTCGCGCTGAAAACACTTTACGGTGCGGTAGCGAGCGCGGTGTTTTTTTCCTCGGTGGCATATGCAGCCGGACTCGGCAAGCTGACGGTGCTGTCGGCCCTGGGTCAGCCGCTGCGCGCCGAGATCGAGTTGACGGCGGTGTCGAACGAAGAGGCGAGTGCGCTGGTCGCCAAGCTGGCGCCGCCGGATGCCTTCAAGCTGGCCAACATCGAATTCAATCCGGCCCTGCTGTCGCTGCGTTTCGCGGTCGAGCAGCGCAATGGCCGCCAGTACATCAAGATCAGCTCGTCGCAGCCGGTCAACGAACCGTTTGTCGACATGCTGCTCGAACTGAGCTGGAACAGCGGGCGCCTGGTGCGCGAATATACCTTCCTGCTCGATCCGCCCGAACTGCGCGCGACGCAGCCGGCGCAAGTGGCGGCGGCGGGCCAGCCCGCCCCGAAGCTGGCCGCGGCCGCGCCGGCGCTGGCCAGCCAGCCAGCGCCGGCAGCGCAGTTGCCGCAGCCGCAAGCGGCGCAGCCTGCCCGTCCCAAACCCGAGCGCCAGGATACCGCGGCGGCGGTCCCGGCGGCGGCATCGCAATACAAGGTCAAGTCGGGCGACACGCTTGGCCGCATCGCCGCCCAGCTCAAGCCGGTTGACGTCTCGCTCGACATGATGCTGGTGGCTTTGTTCCGCACCAATCCGGATTCCTTCGTCGCCAACAACATGAATCGCCTAAAGTCGGGCCAGATCCTGTCGGTGCCGGACTCCGACGCCATCAAGGGCGGCAGCGACAGCGAAGCGCGCGGTGTCGTCGTCGCCCACGCCGCCGATTTCAACGCTTACCGCAACAAGCTGGCCGGCCAGGTCGCCAACGCGGCGCCCGCCAAGGCCCAGGACACGGGCCAAAGCGCGGCCGGCAAGATCACGGCGAAGGTCGAGGAACGCGCGACCGCGGCAAACGAATCGAAGGACCAGCTCAAACTGTCGAAGGCTGGCGCCGCCGGCAAGAACGCCGCCCCTGTGGCGGAAGACACGATCGCCAAGGACCGCGCGCTGGCCGACGCCACCGAGCGCGTCAAGGAACTCGAACGCAACGTCAACGACCTCGAAAAGCTGATGCTCGTCAAGAGCCGTGCCGGCACCACGGCCAGTGCCGGCAAGCTCGCCGCCGTCGCCGATGTGACGACCGAAGTCAAGCCAGCCGCGCCGGCGGGTGAAACGCTGCCAGCGCCGTCGCCGCAGAAGGTCGCGCAGAAGCCGGCCCCGGCGCCAGTGGCACCGGTGGCACCAGTGGCGCCGACCCTGGTCGATACGCTGATGGACAACATCACCCTGATCGGCGCCGGCGCCGCCGTACTGCTGCTGGCGCTGTTCGGCCTGTCGCGCCGCAAGAAGCGGGGCGCCGCCGGGTCGACCGAGCCGTCGATCCTCGGCGCGCCGACCAACCAGGCCCATTCGCTGTTCGCCGAAACCGGCGGCCAGAGCGTCGACACCAGCAACAGCGTCTTCAATTCCAGTTTTGCGCCTTCGGCCAGCCAGCTCGACACCAACGAAGTCGACCCGGTCGCCGAGGCCGACGTGTATATCGCCTACGGCCGCGATGCACAGGCCGAGGAAATCCTCAAGGAAGCGCTGCGCTCCCATCCGGAACGCTATCCGGTGCGCCTGAAGCTGCTCGAAATCTACGCCGCCCGCAAGGACCAGCGCGCGTTTGAAACCCAGGCCGGCGAAATGTACGGCATGACCCGCGGCCAGGGCGCCGACTGGGCGCAGGCAGCGGCACTCGGCCTTGTCATCGATCCGCTCAATCCCCTGTATGCCAGCACCGCCGATGCACCGCCTTTGGCGCCGGCCGCCAGCACCGAAACGATCGCCGAGCAGGCCATCCTGAACCAGATGCATGACGAAGGCCTGGCGGCCGACGACCATCTGCTGATGGACCTGGACGGCAACCAGCTCGACGCGCTGGCGGAGGAGACGATCGTCGCCGCGCCCGCCATCGACCACGCGCAGGACGACCATACGCTCGACTTCGACCTCGGCGGCCTCGATTTCGAGCCGCTCGCCAGCACGCAGCCATCAGCAGCAGCGGCTGCGGCGGCAGCAGCCGATCCGCACGACCTGGCGTTCAACGTCGAGCCGATCGCCGCCGCCGCACCGGACGCACCCGCCGCCCAGGAACAGTCGTTCGACCTCGCCTTCGACCTGGCCTTCGATGCGCCGGCCACGCCGAATCCGGCCCCTGCGACCGCGCCGAAGTCGCTTGATGACATGCCCTTTGACTTGAATAGCAACGACCTGTCGTCCGATTTTCAGATGGCCGACCTGGTCCGCGAATTCGACCTGCCGAAGCTGCCCGAGCCCGCGGCTGCCCCGTTCGCCGCCCCGCTGGCCGACCTCGACGCCATGGACTTCGCTGCGCCGGCGCTGGCGACTGCCGCGCCGAGCAACGCCCAGGGGCCGCAATTCGACATGTCCGGCATCGACCTTGATTTGCCGGCCGAGTTTGCGGCAGGTTCGCCGCCAGCGATCGCCGGCGGCGCCCCAGCCGACCTTTCTTTCTCCCACATGGAGATGGAGACCAAGCTCGATTTGGCCATCGCCTACCAGGAGATCGGTGACAGGGAAGGCGCGCGCGAGCTGCTGGACGAAGTCATCAAGGGCGGCAGCATTGACCAGGTCGGCAAGGCGAACGACATGCGTTCGAAGCTGGTCTAAGGAAACACTACGCACTATCCCGCACTATCCCGCACTATCACGCAATCGGAATCACGCAATTGGAATTGACTTGAAACGGATCGCACTCGGCATCCAGTACGACGGCACGCCGTGGAACGGCTACCAGAAACAGCCTGATCGCAACACCGTGCAGGATCGCCTCGAAATCGCCTTGCAGCAGTTCGCGCGGGTCGACCTGGCCACCACCTGCGCCGGCCGCACCGACACCGGCGTGCACGCGCTCGAGCAGGTGGTCCACTTCGACACCGACCTCGAGCGCGGCATGCAGTCGTGGCTCCGCGGCGTCAACGCCTTCCTGCCCGAGTCGATCGCGGTACGCTGGGCTACCGAAACGCCGCTTGACCCCGAACACGAATTTCATGCCCGCTTTTCGGCCAAGGCGCGCACCTACCACTACGTTTTGTATAACAACCCGGTGCGCTCGCCCTTGCTGGTTGGCCGCGCCGGCTTCAGCTTCCGCCCGCTCGACGCTGACCTGATGCGCGAGGCCGCCCGCCACCTGGTCGGCGTGCACGATTTCTCGGCGTTTCGCTCGTCGCAGTGCCAGGCCAAGTCGCCGGTCAAACAGATGCATGAAGTGAGCGTCGAGCGGCACGGCGAGGTGCTGGTGTTCACCTTGCGCGCCAATGCCTTTCTGCACCACATGGTGCGCAACCTGATCGGCTCGCTGATTTATGTCGGCAACGGCCGTCACCCGCCTTCCTGGCTGGCCGACGTGCTCGAAGGACGCAACCGCAACGACGCCGCGCCCACCTTCATGCCGGACGGCCTGTACCTGGCAAAAATAGATTACGATCCGAAGTGGGGATTGCCGCAAGAGGCGCGCAGCCCCTTGCCCTGGTTTATGCCGGGCCGTTGAGTTTGCAAACCCGCTTTTAAACCCGTCCATCCCGTTCCCGTTCAGACCATGCCACGTACCCGTATCAAAATTTGCGGGATCACCCGCGATGAAGACGTTTGCAGCGCGGTGCGCCTCGGTGCCGACGCGCTCGGCTTCGTGTTCTATGCCGCCAGTCCCCGTTACGTCAGCGCCGCGCGCGCCGGCGCGCTAATGGCCGCCATGCCGCCGTTCGTCACGCCGGTAGCGTTGTTCGTCAACGCCAGCGTTGAGGAGGTGATCGAAGTTGC
>Ga0326735_1000137_pt1 | contig 15712 bp, 15 predicted proteins | sample 37_GP2_1092_FD_207945 | JGI IMG/M metagenome (GOLD analysis project Ga0326735, IMG submission 207945) | Glacier ice microbial communities from Ngari, Tibet, China - 37_GP2_109.2 | ecosystem: Environmental > Aquatic > Freshwater > Ice > Glacier | place: China: Ngari, Tibet | collected 2018-07-31
TGGTGTTGTTTTAATCGCAACAAACTATGTGCCGGTTCAAGCCAGCGCGCCTTCATCCAGCGTCGCCAGCAGCGGCAGCCGGCATTGCTTGCGCAGCAATTGCTCGAACTCGGCAGCCGGCAGCGGACGGCTGAAGAAATAGCCTTGCATCTGGTCGCAGCCGCGGCGGCGCAGGTAGTCGAGTTGCTCTGCCGTTTCGACGCCTTCGGCAATCACCGACAGCTTCAGGTTGTGCGCCAGCGCGATGATCGAGGCGACGATCGCCGCGTCGTTCGAGTCGCGCGCGATGGCGGCGACGAACGAGCGGTCGATCTTGAGCACGTCGATCGGGAAGCGCGACAGGTACGACAGGCTCGAGTAACCGGTGCCGAAGTCGTCGATCGACAGCTTCACGCCGAGCGCCTTCATGGCGTGCAGCAGCTCGACCGCCAGGCTGACATCGCTCATGAACAGGCTCTCGGTTAGTTCAATTTCGAGGCAGCCCGGCGCCAGGCCGGTCTCGGCCAGCACCGCGCGGATGTCGGCGACCAGGTTAGTAGCGCCGAACTGGCGTGCCGACAGGTTGACGGCAACACGCAGCCGGGCCAGGCCGGCGTCGTGCCAGGCGCGGTTCTGCCGACACGCCTCGCGCATCACCCAGGCGCCGATCTGCACGATCAGCCCGGTTTCCTCGGCCACTCCAATGAAGCGGTCCGGCGCCACCATCCCCATTTCCGGGTGCTGCCAGCGGATCAGCGCCTCCATGCCGACGATCTCGCCGCTGGCCAGGTCGACCTGCGGCTGATAGTGCAGCACGAACTCGTCGCGTTCGAGGGCGCAGCGCAATGCGCTTTCGATGCGCACCCGCTCCATCGCCTCTTCGTTCATGGCCGGGGTGTAGAACTGGAAGTTGTCGCGGCCCAGCTTCTTGGCGCGGTACATGGCGATGTCGGCGTGCTCGATCAGGCTGTCGGCCGGCGCGCCGTCAAGCGGGTAGACCGCCACGCCGATGCTGCAGGTGACGAAGAATTCCTTGCTGCCCAATATGACCGGCTGCGCCACCGAATCCATCAGCCGCTGCACCACGTCGACCGACAGCTTCTGGTCTTCGTGCTCGGTGAGGATGACGACGAACTCGTCGCCCGACAGGCGCGCCACGGTATCGGTGTCGCGCAGCGCCGAGCGCAGCCGCGCCGCCACGGTTACCAGCAACACGTCGCCGGCCTTGTGGCCCATGCTGTCGTTGACGAACTTGAAGCGGTCGAGGTCGATCAGCATCACCCACACCGGGTGGTTGCAGCGGGTCGAGTAGGCGATTGCCTGGCTGAGCCGGTCCTGCAGCAGGCTGCGGTTGGGCAGGCCGGTCAGCACGTCGTGCTGGGCGACGTGATGAATGCGCCGCTCGGACAGCTTGCGTGCAGAAATATCGGTGGTGGTGCCGCGGTAGCCGGCAAACTGCGCGTGTTCGTTAAAGAACGGCTCCCCCGTTGCCGAATACCAGCGCGTGTCGCCGTTTATGTCGACTGTCTGATACTCGAAATTGCCGAAGCGCTGGTGGGCGCCAACCAGCGCGATATGGGCCTGGCCCGTTTCGGTTTCGGCCAGCGAGGGTAATACTTCCCAGCGCGTCTTGCCGATATAGCGCTGCGAGTCCTCTTGCGTATCATCGCCGAAACCGCCGCTGATGGTGACGAAGCGGAACTGCGCATCCTGCTCCCAATACCAGTCCGACGACATTGACACCAACTGGCGAAAGCGCTGCTCGCTGCGCTGCAGCGCCTTTTCGGTACGGCGCCGCTCGAGGACGTCTTCGCTCAGCCGCTGGTTCGAACGTTGCAGCTCGGCGGTGCGTTCGAGCACCAGCCGCTCGACCCGGCGCGCGCGCTGTACCATCGCCTGTACCAGCGCGCTCATCAGGAAGGTCAGCAGTATGCCGCCGGCCAGTACCAGCAGCGAAGCTGCGTGCTCGCCGATGTAAGGACGCGCCGCCGCCGCCACTTCGACACGCCACGACTGGCCGCCGACGTCAATGGTTTTTACCAGCGGAGGTAGTTGCGACTGCAGCTGGCCGGCTGCTGCGGCGCCGCTGCGAAACACCTGTTGCGCCTTGCCGTCGGCGCCGCCGGCATATACGGCCAGCTCGATGCCCGGGTCGGCCAGCATGCTGTTACTGGAAAGTATTTCATGCACCAGGTCGCCGGCGCGGATCATCGCCGCGGTGTCGCCGACCAGCGCGGTCCTGCGTTCGGCGGCGCTGCCAAGCGCTGCGCGCTGCCGGTACACCGGCAGCATCACCAACAGGCCGGCCTGCGGACGCGCGTCCTGTATCAGGCTGATCACTGGGGTGGCGCTCGGCCGTCCGCTGTCGACCGCGCGCGCCAGGGTCGCCGTCACCTGGGCGTTGCGGGCGACGTCGAGGCCGAAGACGGCTTCGTTGCCGGCCATCGGTTCGACGAACTCGACGACGTTATAGTGCGGCCGGCGCGGCGCTGGCCGGGTTGTGCCCTCGGCCACTTCAGTGATCACGCTGGCCGCGACTACCCGGCCGAGTTGTGCTTCAAAGGCGAGCCGTTCGGCGTCGCCGAGCTGGCGGTGGAAACTAAACGCCTTGATGAACGGGTAGCGCAGCAGCAGCGGGGCGGTGAAGTCGTGGAACTGCTGGCGGGTGACCGGTTCGACCGAGGCAAACAGGTGGTTCGTCACCCTTAGCACTTCGACCGCATCGTCAAGGCCCTGGCGGATGGCGGCGATGCGGATGCCGGCGCGCTGCTCGAACGCCATGCGCATCTTCTCGTCTTCCAGATGGCTGACCGCGGCGTACAAGGCGGCGGTCGCGACCACGCCGGCTGCAAGCGTCGCGACACTGGCGGCTTCAAGTGGAAAGGGCAGGCGCAATCGCATGTTCCGGTGTCAGTCCTGTGGTTGGTCGTGGGGCGCAAGCGGGCCCGGTCGAAGTGACGGTAGTGTGTCACAAGAACGCTGAAGGCTGCAAACAAATTGTATCTTAATAGCAACATGTTCTGGCACGCCACTTGCCGCGCAAGGCTAGCGGATCCGCCGTTCGAGGTAAGCGACCAGGGCGAGCACCAGCAGCCGGTTCAGGATGCCGAAGCCGAGCCAGCGGCGGCGGGATATCAGGCGGCGAACCAAACAGGCGCGGCCCCGCGCCGCCGCCACTGGGTCCAGGCAATCCTTGACGGCGAACAGGATGCGGTTGTTGCCGGCCACTTTGTCGAGCCAGCAGACCTGGCCGCCGAACGTCAGCCGCAGCCGCCCCAACATCGCCGGGTAGAGCGGGTCATAGCTGAAGACGTTCGCCGCCAGCACGCCGCCATGGCGCAGCGCGCGGCGGCAATCGGCATAAAACTTCGAGCTGCCGAGCGCCGGCGGCAGCCCGGCCGCGTCGAAGCCATCGACCAGCAGCACGTCGACGCTGTCCGGTACGCCGGCCAGCCAGGCAGTGGCGTCCACGTGCAGCACCGTAAAGCGCCCGTCGTCGGGCGGCACGCAAAACTGCCCGCGCAGCGCGATGACGTCGGCGCGCAGCTCGAGCACGGTAATGCGGGCGCGCGGAAAGTGGCGGTAGCAGAATTTGGCGAGCGAGCCGCCGCCCAGGCCCACCATCAGGATGTGGCGCGGGCGCGGCACGAACAGGGCGAAGCACATCATCGCGCGCGCATACGCCAGCACCAGCGCACTTGGGCGCGACAGGCGCATCTCGCTTTGCACCTCGCCGGCAACGAATTCGAGCGTGCGCATGTCGCCGCGGGTGGTCACCAGCGGCGGCGTTGCCAGAAGCGATGGATCGGTATCGGTGCCGGGGGTCATCGCGACAGTATATATGCGCGGGGCGCCGGCATCTTGTAGCAGCGTGTGTGTTTCTGATAAGCTAAACCACCGCCCACGGAGAAACCATGTTTCTAGACCATCCCACAATTACCGCGACCAACAGCTCAACCGAACCGGACCGCCTCGAGCGGCTCAGCCGCGTCTACGGCTACGTGGTGGCGCTGGCCGACCGCCAGGCCGGTGGGCGTTTCATCGAGAAGGTCGCCCAGCTGCACGACCACAAGGGCACGCTGATCGTGTTCTGGGGCGACACCCCGAGCGAGGCCGAAAAAGCGTACTTTGCCGATGCGTGGGCCAGCAAGATCGGCGACGGCACCAGCAACGTCGAACACGAAGTCTGAGGCGCAATGGATATCACCACCATGCTGCTGGCGCTGGCGCTTGGCAATCTTAGCCTGTGCGCGGCGCTGTTTTTCTTTGAATACGAACGCAAGAGATCGCTGGTGCTCTCGAGCTGGACAATCGCCAAGCAATGCCAGGGCGCCGCCTGGCTGCTGCTGTACTTGCGCAGCGCCGGCGTGGTGCCGGACCCGGTGGCGATCCTGCTCGGCTACGCGCTGCTGTTTACCGGCGTCGCGTTCGAAGCGGGCGCGCTGTGGGAAGCGTTTGATCGCGCGCAATGGCGTCGCGCGACGCTGTGGCTGCTGGTGCCGTCGATCGGACTGTTCGTCGCCTGCTACGTGATCGACGAAACCGCTTTGCGCCCGCTCGCCGGCTCGCTGATCCTCGGCGGCTTCTACCTGTCCGGCGCTTGCGCGCTGGCGCTCGGCTGGAAGGATGCCAGCATGCTGCGCCGTTTCCTGGCGATCGCCACAAGCCTGCTGGCGCTGCTGGTGGCCGCGCGCGGCATGCTGGCGCTGACCATGCCCGCCGGTTGGAACTGGATCAGCAACAGCAACCTTCAGCTGTGGACGTCAAGCGCGTTCTACCTGTTGATGCTGCTGAACGGTTTTGGTTGCCTGCTGCTCGCGCGCGAGCAAGGGCAGCGCGAGCTAGAACGGCTGGCCGTGGTCGATGCGCTCACCGACATGCCGAACCGGCGCAGCTTCTTCGCGGCCCTGGCGCCGTGGCTGGCGTTGGCGCGCCGGCCCGGCGTGCCGACCGCGCTGGTGCTGTTCGACCTTGACCAGTTCAAGCGCATCAACGACAGCTACGGCCACCCGGCCGGCGACACCGTGCTGCGCGCGGTGGTCGACGTTTGCAAGAAGCACTTGCGCGACAGCGACCAGCTGGGCCGCATGGTCGGCGTCGAATTCGCCATCTTGCTGCCGCGCACTGGCCTGCCCGAGGCGGCCTTGGTGGCCGAACGGATGCGCGCCGCGATCGCGGCGACCCCGGTCAAGGGCGAACGCGCGATGATCGGCATGACCGCCAGCTTCGGCGTCACCACCATCCGCGCCGACGACAGCGTCGTCAGCCTGTTCAAGCGCGCTGACGAAGCGCTGCAGGCGGCCAAGGCGCTGGGCCGCAACCGCGTGATCGAGGCGGCCATGGCAACGGCGCACGAAGCGTAAACGTGTGTGCCGCGCGAGGCGCCAGTGGCGGGCGAGCCGCCGGCGTGTCATCGGCGTGTCATGCCGCCGCGCTATTGTGGTACGATTTTGCGCGCCGGAGGCCGTCATGACAACGATTGAGAAAGAAGCTGGTATGTACGCTGCCGTCGATTTGGGATCCAACAGTTTTCGCCTCCACATCGGCAAGCACGATGGCGAGGCGATCCGCGTCGTCAAGAGCATGCGCGAACCGATACGGCTCGGCGCCGGCATCGATGCGCGCGGCAGCCTGACCGAGGCGGCGATGCAACAGGCGCTGGCCTGTCTGCAGACCTTTCGCGCCGTCTTGTCGGGCTACCGCCTCGAGGCGGTGCGGGTGGTCGGCACCGCCGCGCTGCGCCTAGCGCGCAACGCCGCCATCTTCATGCCGCTGGCCGAGGAGGCGCTTGGCTATCCGATCGAGATCATCTCCGGCGAAGAAGAGGGCCGCCTGATCTACATGGGCGTGGCCAATGCGCTGGCGACCCCTGGCGAACGGCGGCTGGTGCTCGACATCGGTGGCGGCTCGACCGAACTGGTACTCGGGCGCGGTCTCGATATTGAACGGGTCGAGTCGTTCAGCGTCGGCACCGTCAAGCAAAGCCTGTTGTTTTTTGTGGACGGTCGCATCGATCGCACCTCGTTCGAAGCGGCGATCCTGTCGGCGCGCAGCCATTTCGAGGACGCCGCGCCGCCATACCACCCACAATACTGGCGCACCGCCTACGGCTCGTCCGGCACCATCCGCGCGCTCGCCGAAGTAATTTCCCGCAACAAGCTTGGCGACGGCTTGCTGTCGCCGCAATCGCTGGACGCGCTCAAGCACTGTTTCATCGACTTCGGCCAGGTCGCCAACATCGACATGCCGGGCCTACGCGCGGACCGCGCCGGCACCATCATCGGCGGACTGGCGATCCTGATCGCGCTGGTTGCCGAACTGGGCATCGACGTGCTGGTGCCGGTCGACGCCGGCTTGCGCATGGGCGTGATGTGGGACCTGTACGCGCGCTCGATGCAGTGCGACCGGCGCGACGAATCGGTGCGCCTGCTGGCCGAGAAATTCCGCGCCGAGACAACGCGCGGCGAGCGCGTGGCGCACGAGTCGGCGGCGCTGTATTCGCAACTCAAACCATCGGCCGACACCTACGTCAAGCTGCTGAACTGGAGCGCGCAGCTGCACGAAGTGGGCATGGTGGTGTCGCAGACCGGCTATCACAAGCATGCCGCCTACATGGTCGAAAACGCCGACCTGCCCGGTTTTACCGCGCGCGAGCAGAAAGCGATGGCGCGGCTGATCGTGGCGCAGAAGGGCAACCTGCGCAAGATCGGCGAGGCGCTGACCGATCCCGATTTCGCCAAGGCGGTGCTGGCCCTGCGGCTGGCGATCCTGCTGATGCATGCCCGCATCGAGGCCGATTTCAGCGAACTCAAACTGCGCATGAAGAGCAGGATCGAGCTCGACATCAAGCGCGACTGGGTCGCTCACCATCCGACCGTATCCTACTGGATCGAGAAGGAACAGGAATGGTGGGAAGAGGTGGGCGTCGATTTTTGCGTGCGCACCAGCGCGTAGCTGGCGAGCGGATGTGCTTGTTTCGGGCGGAGGTCGGAAAAATAGACTATATTGTTTAGACCATTTTAAATTTATTCACCGGAGAAGCCAACAATGCGTAAACCTGCAGCCGTAAAAACAACCAGCGCCGCACCGGCACAACTGCCCGCCACCGCGGCTGCACAACCTGCAGCGAAAGCGGCCGCCAAGCCAGCCGTCAAGCCTGAAAGTACGCCAGCAGCCGGCAAAGCGGCGACGGCAAAGCCGGCGCCAGCGGCGGCGCGCGCGAAACCGGCAGTCAAGGCCGCTCCGGCAAAGGCGGCGGCGCCAAAATCGGCGCGCCAGGCCGCCGCGAAGCGGCCGGCATCGCCGGCGACACCGGCAACCGGCGAGCCGGTACGCGAAAAAGGGCGCAAGGCCAGACTGGTGCGCGACAGTTTCACCATGCCTGAGCACGAATACGAGCTGCTCGGCCAGGTAAAAAAGGCCTGCCTGAAGGCCGGTTTCGAGATCAAGAAAAGCGAACTGCTGCGAATCGGCGTCGCGCTGATCGGCCAGCTCGACCTGGCCACCTTGCAAAATGTTCTAGCCAGCCTGCCGCAGCTCAAGACCGGGCGTCCGAAGAAAATCTGAGTCCGCGCCGCCGCCTGGGCGGCGTATTTGCTAGTGCATCGAGTCGATCGCCAGTTCCTTCAGGTCGCGGATACTCATGTCCGATTTCTCGTGCATGCGCAACAAAATGGTCGCACCCACCGCCAGCTTGCGGTGCCGGATCTTGCTGACGATCGGCGGCTGCACTTCCAGCACCCTGCACAACTCCGCATCATTTTTGAGATTGAGCTTTGCGATCAAGGTGTCGAGCAACTTGTTGGGTACAAAGCTCGATGGCTCGAGCGCCCGCGCCCGGTTCATCGCTTCAATCATTTCTTGTTTCTTTTGCCGTACGTTCATCTGGTCCTCCGCCTTGGTCCGGTGCTGCTCAATAATTTCCCGCTTGTTCCTCAACGTTTCCTGAAAAACAATCCAATCGTTACATTTGGAGGTATTTCATGCAGATTGAGTTGGTCGCGATAATACTACGGGGAAGGAATTTTTGCGGGAATGAACGTAACATCGTTAAAAAAACAAGGTTTCAGAGGCCGTTTGGCGACAGAATCAGGCCCGCGCGTGACAATATGAGTATTTTGTCGGCTTTCGCCGCGGCCGCGTGCGAGTGGGTGACCATGATGGCGCTGGCGCCGCTGGCCTTGATTTCGGCGCGCAGCAGTTCGAGCACGCTGTGGGCCGTGTCCGGGTCGAGGTTGCCGGTAGGCTCGTCGGCCAGCACCAGCGCCGGCCGGTGCACCAGCGCGCGGGCGATCGCCACCCGCTGCATCTCGCCGCCCGACAACTGGCGCGGGAAATCGTCGCCGCGCCCATCAAGGCCGACCGCCGCCAGCATCTCGCCGGCGCGCGCCAGGCTGGCATTGTTGAGCAGCAGCGGCAAGGCGACGTTTTGCCGCAAGGTCAGGTGCGGCAGCACGTGAAAGGCCTGGAAAATAAAACCCATGCGCGATCGCCGCAGGCGGGTGGCGGCGTCGTCGTCGAGGGCGGACATCGGCTGGCCATCGACCAGCACGTCGCCGCTGTCGGGTGCGTCGAGCCCGGCGATCAGGTTCAGCAGGGTCGATTTGCCGACCCCCGATTCGCCCATGATGGCGACGAATTCGCCGGCCGCGAAGCGGTGCGACAAGCTTGCCAGCACGGTGCGTCCGCCATAGGATTTTGAAACTTCACGCAGTTCGAGCATGGCAGGTATCCGATCAGCGCCGGGTTAGCGCGTGGCGCATGGCAAAGCTGAGCGCATCGACCATCGCCACCAGTATCAGCATGCAGATCACCACCGTCGCCGCATCCTGCATCTGGAACAACGACAGGTGGTACTTGAGCATCTGGCCAAGCCCGCCGGCGCCGACCACGCCCAGCACGGTCGCGGCGCGGATGTTGTTCTCCCAGCGGTACAGCGTGTACGACAGCATCTGCGGCAGCGTTTGCGGCAAGGTCGCGTAAAAGAACGACGCCATTGCTGCCGCGCCGTTGGTACGCAGCGTCTGTTCCGGCAGCGGCTCGGCGTTTTCCAGCGCGTCGGCAAACAGCCGTCCGAGCACGCCGCTGGTATGCAGGGCCAGCGCCAGCGTGCCGGCGAACGGGCCCAGGCCAGCCGCCACCAGCAGTAGCGAAGCCCACACCAGTTCCGGGATCGAGCGCAGCACATTGAGGATCGCGCGCGCCGTCGCGCGCGCAAGAATGCCAAAACGGCCGGCCGCCGGCAGTGCCAGGGCCAGGCCGCCGAGCACCGCCAGCAGGGTGCCGAGCGCGGACATCGACAGCGTTTCGGCCGTCGCTTCCAGGCACTTGCGCAAGAACGGCGGCGACAGCTCGGGCGGGGCGAAGCCGGCCAGAAATTCGGTTGTCGTGTCCAGCGCCTGCGGCGTGAAAAACTCCGACAGTTTCAAAGGCAGCGAGGCGAAGCTGGCCACCACCAGCGCGCCCAGGGCCGCGAGCAGCAGATAGCCGGATGCCGAGCGCGGCGGCGCGGCCGGCATCTGCATCGGCGTCACCCCAGCCTCCTGCGCAGCATCTTCGAGATGGCGTCGGCCAAGGCGACCAGCAGCACGAACACAATCAGCATGGTCGCCGTTTCGCCGCCGTCCATGTTGCGGGTCGATTCATCCATGCGCTGGCCGAGGCCGCCGGCGCCGACGAAACCCATCACCGCCGAACCGCGGATTGCGCATTCCCAGCGATACACCGTGTACGACACCAGCTCGGCGGCCGATTCCGGCAGCGCGCCATACAACAGCGCCGGCAGGCGCGCGCTGCCGTTGGCCAGCAGGATGCCGGTTGCATGGGCATCGGACGATTCGATAATCTCGGCGTAGACCTTGCCGAGCATGCCGCTATAGGTCAGGGCGATTGCCAGCACGCCGGCGGTGGGGCCCAGGCCCACCACGCGCACGAACAGCAGCGCCCATACCAGTTCGGGCACGCTGCGCAGCAGCACCAGCAGCCAGCGCACGCATTGGCGCACCAGCCTGGAGGCAAAGCGCATGCGGCCGGTGCCGAGGCGCGAAATCGACAGCCGCTCGGTGACGATCAGCGTGGCGGGAATCGCGCCCAATAGCGCCAAGGTCAGGCCGGCGGTGGCGATCGCCACCGTCTCCCAGGTGCCGCGCAGCACAAGCTGAAGAAATTCAATGGAATGCGCGGGGCGCAGGAAGCCGGCCAGGTAGGCGCCGGCCGCGCCCAGGCTCTGCGTGTCGAACAGGATCCACGGCTTGAATTCGCTGTACACCAGCGCCGGCCACAGGATGGCCAGGCCGATGATGGCCGCGCTGACGCGGCTGCGCCAGGCCGGGTCGGGCGGGGGGCGGGACGATCCCGGGGACGGGTTCAAAAAAGTGGTGGGCATCAGGCTTGGCGCTTAAAAGCAGGCGCCGACGGCCAGACGCTCCGGCGTTTCGTGCAGCGCCAAAGGGGCGGCATGCAACGCCTCGTTGCGGTACAGCGCATCGATCATCGCGTCCGTCACCTGCTCGCGCGGGCAGTCGAACACGATGCGGCCGTCGCGCAGGCCGACGATGCGGGCAAAATTGGCGCGCGCGATATCGACCTGGTGCAGGCTGCAAACCAGGGTGGCGTTGCGGCTGGCCGCTTCCTGCTGCAAGGTCGACAACGTTATTTGCGACAGCGCCGGATCGAGCGCCGACAGCGGCTCGTCGACCAGGAACGCCTCGGCCGACGACAGCAGCAGGCGCGCCAGGCCGCAGCGCTGGCGCTCGCCGCCAGAGAGCCGGTCGACCCGCGCGTACAGCTTGTCGCCAAGGCCAAAGCGCAGCAAGGCGTCGTAGGCCGCCTGCGGATCGACCGGCTTGATGAGCGAAACCAAGGCGCGCCACAGCGTCCACTGCGGCAGGCGCGCCGCCAGCACCGCCGTCACCACGCGCTGGCGCGGCGGCAGCGGCGGCGTTTGCGGCGCCAGGCACTGGCGCGCGCGCAGCGTGTGGCGCTGCTGTTCCGGCAGCGACCAGGGATCCTGGTCGAAAATCTGAAAATTGCCGCTAGACGGCTTCTGCGCGCACGCCAGCGTCGCCAGCAGCGTGGTCTTGCCGGCACCCGACGGCCCGATGATGGCGACCTGCTCGCCATGCTCGACGACCAGGTCGATGTCGTGCAGGGCAGGCGCGCCGCCACTAGCGCCGAGGTGGCGCACCGTCAGTTTATCGAGGCGGTAAGTCGTCATAACGGCCGGTCGACTGCATGAGAATTATTTCAGCAAGCCGGCGCTGTGGGCGGCTTTTTCGATATCGCCGTAGTTCTCGGCGCGGGTCGGGATGAATTTGCTGGCGCGCTGCAGATCGAGGATTTCCTTGCCTTCAGGCGTCGATTTGTCGAGCGCCAGGAAAGCGTCGGTGATTTTCTTTTTCAGCGCCGGCGCCATGTCGGAACGAACGCTCCAGTTGTAATCGAAGTAGCCGGGAGTGGTGTAAAACACGCGCACCACAGCCGGGTCGACCTTCTTTTCGTTGACCAGCTTTTCCCACACCGAGATGTTAAGCGCGCCGGCGTCGACCTTGCCGCCGGCGACCGACGCCACCGTCGCGTCATGCGCGCCGGAAAACGCGATGCGTTTCAGGTCGGTATCCGGATTGACCTTGGCGGCCAGCAGGTAGGAGCGCGGCATCAGGTGGCCCGAGGTCGACGACTCGGAACCGAACGACAGCGTCTTGCCCTTCAGGTCTTCGAGCTTGCTGATGTCCTTGTTGGTGGTAATGAACACCGAGCGGAATTTTTCGTCCTCGAGACGCTGCACCAGCGGCGTGACCATGCCCTTGCTGCGCACATTGGCCTGAACGAAGGTAAAGCCGCCGAGCCAGACCATGTCGATCTTCTTGTTGACCAAGCCTTCGACCGACGCCGCGTAGTCGGTGACGGGGGTAAATTCGACTTTCAGGCCGGTCGCCTTCGCCAGGTAATCGCCGAGCGGCTTGAACTTGCGCTGCAGTTCGGTGGGCGCCTCGTCCGGAATTGCCGAAACGCGCAGCACGCCAGGCGTGTTCTGCGCGCAGACGGCGCTTGACGCGAACATCAGGCCGGCGCAAACGGTGGCGCCGAGCATCGATTTCAGGGTGCTCAGTGATGAAAAGTGGCTCATAAACCCTTTCGGTGAAGAAATTGAATGGATCCGGCAGCCGGCGCGGGACGTTTCGATGTTCCCGCGAGTGCTGAAAATCAGGAGATTCAGCTATCATAACAAATACACAGCTAATTAAAATCTGTCAGGGCGCTGTTGCGCGCTGTGGTGCGCCCATAGATGCGAATGATAAACCCTATGCCGACTTCCTGCCCGAACGATACAAACCCGGTCCACGCCAGCGCCGCCGTACTGGCCGAACTCGACGCCGGCCTGCGCGCCGGCACCGCCTGCATTTCGCCAAAATTTCTCTACGACGCGCTCGGCTCGCGCCTGTTCGAAGCCATCTGCGAACTGCCCGAGTACTATCCGACGCGCACCGAGGCGTCGATTTTTGCCCGCCACGGCCCCGAAATGGCGCGCGCAATCGGCCCCGGCGCCACCCTGATCGACCTCGGCGCCGGCAACTGCGCCAAGGCCGCCGGCCTGTTTCCGCTGTTGCATCCGGCCCAGTACGTGGCAATCGATATTTCGTTTGACTTCCTGCGCGAATCGATCGAGCGCTTGCAGCAGCGCTTCCCGCACATCGAAATGACCGGCCTCGGCCTGGATTTTTCGACGGAACTGCAACTTCCCGCCGTGGTGCGCCAGGAGCACCGGCTGTTCTTCTATCCCGGCTCGTCGATCGGCAATTTCACGCCCGACCAGGCCAGCGCGTTTTTGCGCCGCATCCGCGCCCAGTGCGACGGCGGCGGCGGCCTCTTGATCGGCATTGACCTTGTGAAGGACAGCGCCATCCTCGACGCCGCCTACGATGACGCAATCGGTGTCACCGCCGCTTTCAACCTGAACCTGCTGCGTCACGTCAATCATCTGGCCGGCGCCGACTTCGACGTGCGCCAATGGCGCCACAGCGGCGTTTACAACGCGCTTGAAGGCCGTATCGAAATGCACCTCGAAGCGCGTGAGGCGCTTGTTGTGCGCTGGCGCGGCGGCACCCGCAGCTTTGCCCGCGGCGAGCGCATCCACACCGAAAACAGCTACAAGTACCAGCCGGCGGCGGCAGTCGGGCTGCTGGAGCAGTCGGGCTTCCAGGCCACCAGGGTATGGACCGATGCCGCCGGCTGGTTCGCCGTGATCCATGCGCGCGCGATCGCGCAATGACGCTGTGCCCTGGTATGCCGCACGGGACCACGCCCGACATGAAGCCCGCTAGCGAATTGACCTGGCGCAGCCGTTACGACGGCGTGCGCGGCCGCTCGCTGGCGCTGGCCGATCCGCTGTCGGACGAAGACTGCGGCGCCCAGTCGATGGCCGACGCCAGCCCTGTCAAATGGCACCTGGCGCACACCACCTGGTTCTTCGAAACCTTCATCCTCGAACGCATGGAAGCGCGCTTCCAACCTTTTCAGCCGGCTTTCCGGATCCTGTTCAACTCCTACTACAACGGCATCGGCGAACGCTATCCGCGCGCCAAGCGCGGCCTGTTGACGCGCCCGTCGATGGACGACGTGCGCGCCTACCGCGCCAACGTCGACGCGCGCATCGGCCGCCTGCTGGCCGACCAGGCCGGCAACCGTCAACTGGCATCGCTGATCGAACTCGGCCTGCAGCACGAGCAGCAGCACCAGGAACTGATCCTCACCGACGTCTTGCACCTGCTGGCGCAAAACGCGCTGTTTCCAGCTTACAGCGACGATACGCCGTTGCCGGCACACAGTGTGGCGGCGCAGGCCTGGGTCGCCTTTGCCGGCGGCCTGGCCGAGATCGGCCACGATGGCGAGGGTTTTTGCTTCGATAACGAACTGCCGCGCCACCGCCACTACCTGGCGCCGTTCGCGCTGGCCGAACGCCTGGTGACGAACGGTGAATACCTCAGCTTTATCGAAGCGGGCGGCTACCGCGATCCGGCGCTGTGGCTGTCCGAAGGGTGGGACCAGGTCAATCTGCTCGGCCTGACGCAGCCCTTGTACTGGCAGCGCGACGACACCGGCAACTGGTGCGAATTCACGCTGCATGGGGTGCAAGGGCTCGATCGCGCGCGGGCGGTCACCGGCGTATCTTTGTTCGAAGCCGACGCTTTCGCCCGCTGGAGCGGCGCGCGGCTGCCGACGGAAGCCGAATGGGAGGTCGCGGCATGTAGCGACGCGTGCGGCGAAGAAGGCAGCCAGGAGCGCCGGCTGCGCCAGATGTTCGGCCACTGCTGGCAGTGGACCAGCAGCAGTTACGCGCCGTATCCGGGATACGCGAGCGCGCCGGGCGCGCTGGGCGAATACAATGGCAAGTTCATGCTCAACCAATATGTACTGCGCGGCTCATCGATTGCCACCCCGCCTGGCCACGCGCGTGCCAGCTACCGCAATTTTTTCCCCGCCGGCGCCCGCTGGCAATTTACCGGCATCCGACTGGCCAGGCAATGACCGTGCTCCTGCCGCAGATCGAGATTCTCAACCGCCGCGCCAACGCCTATATCCTCGCCCATCCGCTCGGTTTCGCCCTGCAGGTACTCAAGGGCTTCCGCGCCAACCAGGGCTTGCTGCTGGCCGGCGCGGTGGCGTACTACGCTCTGCTGTCGATCGTGCCGTTCCTGATGCTGGTGGTGGTGGCGCTGTCGCATTTCATCGACCAGGCCGAACTGCTGCTGACGCTGCGGCGCTATCTCGAATACCTGGTGCCGGGACAGTCGGCCTCGATCACCGCCGAGGTGGCGCACTTCCTCGACAACCGCGACCTGATCACCTGGGTGCTGGGCGCGACCATGCTGTTTTTCAGCTCGCTCGCCTTTACCGTGCTCGAAAACGCGATGAGCGTGATCTTCATCCACCGCGTGGCGATCCGGCGCCGTCATTTCCTGGTGTCGGCGGTCCTGCCTTATTGCTACATCGTCGCGCTCGGCGCCGGCGTGCTGCTGGTGACCCTGGTGGCCGGCTCGCTGCAGGTAATGGGGCAGGAAAGCGTGCGCCTGTTCGGCGCCAACTGGTCGCTTGGCGGCGTTTCCGGCGCGCTGCTGTACCTGCTCGGGCTGGGCGGCGAAATCCTGGTGCTGACCTCGATCTACATGGTGATGCCGGTCGGCCGCCTGTCGCTGTCGCACGCGCTGATCGGCGGCGTCACCGCGGCGCTGCTGTGGGAAATCGCGCGCCATGTGCTGGTGTGGTATTTTTCCACGCTGTCGCAGGTGAACGTGGTGTACGGCTCGATGACGACGGCCATCGTCGTCATGTTCAGCCTCGAGATCGCCGCCACCTTGCTGCTGATGGGCGCCCAGGTCATCTCGGAATACGAAAGGGTGGGCCAGCAGGGAGATGAAAAGCGGCGACATGCGGAACCGAAGCCCTTGATGACGCGCCCGCCAAAATGACGCGCCCGCCAAATTAAGCGACGACGTAATTTGCTGCGCTGCACAAAACCATGCTACACTTCGCTTCGTGATGCAGGTTGTCTTGCAAATTGCTTCACCACCCAGGCGCTGCGCCTCGATAACGGCAAGTGTGATGCCTTTCTCGTAGATGGCCGCAACAGGCTGGGTTTGTACTTCCGAATACGTTGGTCGATTTACACATCGGCGCACCACGCAGATAGCATGGGCGCCCGAGATCTGATTAAAGCATTGGTAATACATTGGAA
>Ga0326735_1000138_pt1 | contig 15707 bp, 12 predicted proteins | sample 37_GP2_1092_FD_207945 | JGI IMG/M metagenome (GOLD analysis project Ga0326735, IMG submission 207945) | Glacier ice microbial communities from Ngari, Tibet, China - 37_GP2_109.2 | ecosystem: Environmental > Aquatic > Freshwater > Ice > Glacier | place: China: Ngari, Tibet | collected 2018-07-31
GATAAACACATCCTGATCAAACGCCGCAATGCCCGCATGCCGATGCAGCACCGCGAGCAGCATCGCCAGCCGGTTCTGCTCCAGCCCGACCGACAGCCGCCGGGCATTCGGCAGGTGGGTTGTATCCACCAGCGCCTGAATTTCTACCAGCAAAGGCCGGGTGCCTTCCTGCGTCACCATCACGCATGAGCCAGCCACCTGCTGGTCGTGCTGGGATAAAAACAAGGCCGATGGATTCGACACGCCCTTCAATCCAGTCTCGGTCATGGCGAACACGCCCAGCTCGTTGACTGCGCCGAAGCGGTTCTTGAACGCGCGCACCAGCCGGAAGCTCGAATGCGTATCGCCTTCAAAATACAGCACGGTATCGACGATATGCTCGAGCACGCGCGGCCCGGCCAGTGCGCCTTCTTTGGTTACATGGCCGACCATGATGATGGTGATGCCGGATAATTTTGCGATGCGCGTCAATTGCGCCGCGCATTCGCGCACCTGAGCCACCGAACCGGGCGCCGAGCTCAGCGCATCCGAATACACGGTCTGGATCGAATCGATCACCGCGACCTGCGGCTTGTGTTCGGCCAGCGTGGCGAGGATTTTTTCAAGCTGGATTTCTGCCTGCAGCTGCAGGTCGCGGGCATCGACCGCCAGGCGCTTCGCGCGCATGGCAATCTGCGCGCCGGATTCCTCGCCGCTGACATATAAAACTTTTTTGGTCCGCGAAATAATCGCCAGCGCCTGCAGCAGCAAGGTCGATTTTCCTATGCCAGGATCGCCGCCGATCAGCACTACCCCGCCAGGCACCAGGCCACCGCCGAGCACGCGGTCGAATTCATCAATGCCGGTGCCGAAGCGCGGCACGTCGATCGCCTCGATGTCTGCCAGGCTCAGCACCGGGGCGGATTGCGTCAATCCCTGGGGCGCGGCCGAGTAGCGGTTGGTGCCGCTCTCCACCACTGACTCGACCAGCGTGTTCCACTGGCTGCAGGCGGGACACTGCCCCGCCCACTTATTGCTGACGCCACCGCATTCGGTGCAAACGTAATTGGTTTTCGCTTTGGCCATGGACTCTTACAGGTAATTAAATAACAGTGACCGTGACCCGCGGGGCCACTGCGCACATCAGTTCATAGCCAATCGTGCCGGCTGCCTGCGCGACTTCATCGATCGGCAGGCCGGCGCCCCACAGTGTGATAGGGCTGCCGACATGCGCCTGCGGCACCGGCGTCAGGTCGACGGTAATCATGTCCATCGAAATCCGCCCGACGGTCGTCGTACGCACGCCGTCCACCAGGATCGGCGTTCCGGTAGGCGCCTGGCGCGGATAGCCGTCGGCATAGCCGCACGCGACTATACCGATGCGCATATCGCTGGCCGCGATGTAACTGCTGCCGTAGCCGACCGCCTCGCCGGCGCGCACAGCTTGCACGCCGATCAACCCGCTGTTCAGCGTCATTGCCGGCAGCAAGCCATATTCCACCGCGGTCTTGCCGCCGGGTGTGCCGCCGTACAGCATGATGCCGGGACGGATCCAGTCGCGCAGCGCGGTTTCCCGATTCAGGATCGCGGCCGAGTTTGCCACGCTTTGTTCGCCGGTGAGGCCTGCCATGGCGCGCTCGAAGCGGCGCGTTTGTTCATCCAGCGGCAGGCGCGCATTACGCGCATCGTCGGCATTGGCAAAATGCGTCATCAATGAAATTTTGCCGACGCAGGGCAGCGCGCGCAGGCGCGCATGGGCGGCCGCATACGCCTCTGGCGCGAAGCCGAGTCGGTGCATGCCGCTGTTCATTTTTAAATGCACATCGATCGTCCCGGACAGGTTTGCACGGTCGAGCATATCGATCTGCTCACTGCAATGGATGGCGCTTTGCACGCCGTGCTGGAATAGCAGCGGAATATCCGCCGGCTCAAAAAAGCCTTCGAGAAGAACGATCGCCTTGCGCCAGCCGAGTTCGCGTAGCCGCACTGCTCCATCGACTTCAATCAGGCCGAGGCCATCCGCATGCGCAAATCCGCGCATGCCATTCGCCAAACCGTGACCATACCCATTTGCCTTGACAATGGCCCACGCTTTTGCGTGCGGCGCAGCATTGCGCGCGACCTGCAAATTATGTCGCATTGCATTCGAATCGACGATCGCCACGAGCGGTCTTGGCATGTAAGCATTCTCAAAAAAACAGTGTCAGGAATTTTACCGGATGGACTTCCATTTTGCGCCGGACAAATTCGATGAACGTCCAAGATTTCATGGTATAAAGCAAGCCAGAGACATTTTGTTACAGACCACATGCGAATGAATCGCGGCTTTTACACCATCATGGCAGCGCAGTTTTTTTCCTCGCTGGCCGACAATGCATTACTCATCGCCGCGATCGCAATGCTGACCGCGATGCAGTCACCTGCGTGGATGACGCCCCTCCTGAAATTATTCTTTGTGCTGTCGTACGTGCTGCTCGCGGCATTCGTGGGCGCGTTCGCCGACGCCCTGCCCAAGGGGCGCGTCATGCTGATCACGAACATGATCAAGATCGTCGGCTGTGCGATGCTGTTCATGGACGTGCATCCGCTACTGGCGTATGCCGTGGTCGGCTTTGGCGCGGCAGCCTACTCGCCCGCCAAGTACGGCATCCTGACCGAACTGCTGCCGGCCGAAAAACTGGTCGTGGCGAACGGCTGGATCGAAGGCCTGACCATGATCTCGATCATCGCCGGCACCGTGATCGGCGGCGCGCTGGTCAATCCCCAGATCGCTGCGACGCTGCTGACGTTTGACATGCCGGTCATCGACACCAGCGTCAACACCGCGGTGGAAGCGGCGCTGTCCGTGATCATGGCGACCTACATCCTGGCGATGCTGTTCAACCTGCGCATTCCCGACACTGGCGCGCGCTACCAGCATCAGGAACGCAATCCGATCAAGCTGATCGCCGACTTTGGCAATTGCTACCGCACCCTGTGGCACGACAAGCTGGGCCAGATTACGCTGGCCGTGACCACGCTGCTGTGGGGCGCCGGCGCCACGCTGCACTTTATCGTCTTCAAGTGGGCGGAAAAGTCCCTGCAGATGCCGCTCGATAAATCCTCCATCCTGGTCGGCGTCACGGCGATCGGCATGGCGCTCGGCGCGATCGGTGCGGCGCGCTTCATTCCACTGAAAAAGTCACTCAGCGTCATGCCGCTCGGCGTGGCCATGGGCCTGACCATCATCAGCATGGTGTTCGTGAATTCGGTCTGGATGGCCTATCCGCTGCTGCTGTTCGTCGGCGCGCTGGCCGGATTTTATGTGGTGCCGATGAATGCATTACTGCAGCATCGCGGTCACGTGCTGATGAGCGCCGGCCATTCGATCGCGGTGCAGAACTTTAATGAAAACATTTCGATTCTGGTCATGCTGGCCCTGTATGCGCTGATGGTGAAGCTGGACGTGAACATCAATATCGTCATCGTTGGCTTCGGACTGTTTTTGTCCGGCACGGTATTGCTGGTGATGCGCAAGCACGCGCTGAATCAAAAGAAATTCGATTCGGTTTCGCTGATTGGCGAAGCCAAGCATGGTAGCCATGGCGTGCACGCGTAAGCTTTCGCACGGGTGAGCTTGTCGGAAGGATTGAATTCGCGGGGCCGAGCAGGCAGCATGCCGTGAATGCTGCTGGCTAAGTTCGGCGCAGCCCGGCGCGTATGCGCCAGTCGTCGGGTACGATGAAGCCGCGCGACGTCTCCAGCAATTCATCGCCCTCCTGCCGCAGCAAGGCCACCATGACCGGCATCGTGTCATGTTCAAAATACGCTGCCAGCGTTGTCCGCAGACTCACGATATCCATACCCGATTTAGCCGCAATGCGCGCCGGCGCCAGCCATTCGATCCGTCCGAGAATAACGCACAGCTGGCGGTCCGCCGCAGTCAGCTCCGCCAGCGTGCACCAGAAGCCGCGGCAGTGATCCGGCTCAAGGCCTATTCCGTCGTAAGACCCCGGCTCGTCGCGATGATAGAACAGCCAGCCCTTGACCAGAGCCCGTGCCGCGCTGACCGGCTGGCTCAGATAGGGCTGGGCGGCCGGATGCGCCGCCAGCATCAGCTGGCGCTTGAAAATCTTGTTCATTTTCGCGCCCAGCGTATCGGCCAGGTTCGGCCCGACGAAATAATCGGCCTCGCGTCCCGCCCCGCTAGTTTCAAGCAAATAAAACTTTGTGGCGAATTCCCAATGCAACAAATGCTCGCCGTCGCGCAGCAGGAAATCGAATTCGCCTATCGTTCTGTTTTTATTTTCACGCACTTGTACGCCGTGCGCGACCAGCATGTCGTGCTGCTCGAAATAGAAGGCCATCAGTTTTTCTGCGTAACGCCCGAGCCGGGTGTACGGGGTCGCGCCGAGATAGGCTTCAAGTACGGCCGGCCGCGCCTCCAGGCCGGCCAGCCAGTCGGCTGCGTCGGTCGCGCAATGAGCGCCGAGCGTGGCGATCTTGCCGCGCCATGGGTCCGCGCCAGCGTCCAGCAGGTCAGGCGCATCGAGTAGCCAGGCGAGTGCGCGTACGTGAGGATGGTGCAAGTGACGCCAGCGCTGCGCGAAGCGCGCCTGGAAGTTTTGCGCCTCAGGTACTGGCTGCATCGGTTTCCCGCGCCAGGCACAGGTCAGCCCAGGCTTCGCGTTTGTCGGCTGGATGTTCGATCAGGTGCTGCGGATGGTGTGTGGCTACCACTGGCACACCGCCGCGCTGCTGCAGCGGACCGCGCATGTTGACCAATGGCGTTGCCGGATCGCGCTGCAGCAGGGCCGCTGCTGCAGCGCTGCCGAATGCGAGGAGGATGCTCGGCTGCAGGAGCGCGATCTGGCGTTCGAGATAAGGCCGGCAGGCGTTGATCTCATCGGCATTCGGCGCGCGATCGTCGATCGCGCGGCATTTGACCAGCGTGGTCAGGTAGACATTCGAACCCGGTACAAGGTCGATTGCGCGCAGCATGTTGCCGAACAATGCGAGGCTGGCGCCGGCGAGCGGCGCCGCGTCCGGACTTTCATCATTATCGGGTACGGCGCTGACGTACAGCCAATTGGCGTTCAGATCGCCAGCGCCGGAAATTGCGTGGTGACGCACTTCGCCGCGCGCGCAACGGCGACAGGCGGTGACGCTTGCTTGCAGCTGTGGCCAGGACATGTCGGCGATCTGCTGTGCGGATGGCTGGTGGGTTGCGTCGACTGCTCCCTCGTGTTCGCCCTCGGCGGAGGCTGCCATGGCTTCGACGACTTCAATGGCAGTGACCGTCTGAACGATTTCAACGATCTCAACGGCGGTAATGGTTACTGGGTCGTCGATCAAAGCCACGGCTTCGGCCGAAATCAAACCTTCCGCCAGTCCAATCGTTGGAACCTCAGCGCCTGCGTCGCGCAGCATCCAGCGCGGCCCCAGGCCCATCTCACGTAAAAACAAGTTGGTGCGATCGCTCATAACGGCAGTCTCATCACGATAGCGTCCTCGCGCGTCGCGCCAGCCGCCGGGTAATACGCCTTGCGTTTGCCGATGCTGGCAAAACCATAGCGCTCATAAATGGCCAGCGCGCGCAGATTCGACGGCCGCACTTCTAGCAACATCGACTGCATGCTCTTGTCGCGCGCGACCTCCACCGCCTGGTCCAGCAGCAGGCGTCCAAGGCCGCCACCCTGCAGATCGCCGCGTACGGTAATATTCAGCAGATGCGCCTCATCGACCGCCATCATCAGGAAAAAGTAGCCGCACACCTCGCCGCGCGCGTCACACATCAGCCAGGCGTCATAACCACTGCTCAGTGAATCAAGAAAATTCCCGGAGGTCCAGGGGAAAGGATAAATCACCGCTTCGATCGCCGTCACGGCAGGAATCTGCTGCGCCTGCATGCGCATGAAGCGCCATTGCGGGCGCGCGTCGCCCCTTACCGCGACGCTCATGACGCAGCCTTCGCCAGGCGCTCGTCGATGGTCAGCGCGATCTTGTTACGCAGGTAAAGCGGTCGGGCTTCGGCAGCTTCGACAGTATGGCCCATGGCCAGATCGATGGCGGCAAGCTGGGCCACGGCGTCCGCGCGCGGCATCAGCGTCGGCAAGGCGTCATGCATGAAGCCGGCGCCGGCGAATGCTTCGGCATACGCCGCCAGGCCATTCCCGCAGGCGCGTACCGAACCCTGCGGCGCAACGCCGGCCGGGGCCGACAAGCCGGGCTCAATCACACATTGCCAGCCATCGCGATAACGATACTGCGCCCAGTACACCTCACCCATGCGCGCATCAAGCACCGCCAGCACATCGTCAGCGCCATGCAGCGCACGGCAGGACTGCGCCATTGCCATCAATGTAACGACCGGCACCAGCGGCACATCTGCGCCGAACGCCAATCCCTGCGCAACGCCGCAAGACGTGCGTACACCGGTAAATGAGCCCGGGCCGCTGCCAAAGCCGATCGCATCACATTGTGCGAGCGTCACGCCAGCCTCGGCCAGCAGGCTCTGGATCAGGGGCAGGATGGTGTGGGAATGGGTTTGTACGGCAGGCGCTTCGCGATAGAACATGTTCTCGCCGTTGAGTATTGCGGCTGAGGCCAGTTCGGAGGATGTTTCGAGGGCGAGGATAATGGACATGGCGTATTTTACCGCGCAGTTCGGACCCTTCGGTTGAGCGCTGCATCGATTAAATTACGCAGACTGTAAAAAAATCGCGTCGCAGCTCAGACCAGCTTGACCGGACCGGGGTATTGCGCGAGCACGGCGTCGGAAGTCAGCAAGGTGAAGCCGTCTACAGTAGCTCGGGCCATAAGCATGCGATCGAAAGGGTCCTTGTGAATCGGCGGATGGCTATGGAAAATGCCCATGTCGCGCAGTGTGCGAGCTTCCACCGGGGTCAGTTCCAGACGTTTCATGCTGTCAGTCTCCGAAAGCTTCTTTAGGCTTTGACAGCAAATATCGCTCGATTACTTAGCTGCCGTGCAAGCGGAAAAGGCCGCAGCCCGGCGAGCCAAAGTTGCTGAAAATGTTCGGCAGTTACGGGTACGGAAAAGAGCACAGGCTGCTTCAAGAAATGCTGCTGCAGCAACTCCGGTGTCGCCAGATGAGGCGCAGTGATAATTAAAAATATCTGATACTGCAACTAACACCTACGTCGACTCCAATCCTTCTAGGCACTATCGGTTTAACAATTAGCCCCATTCAGCAAAGACTTTCCGAGAGCGCCATCTCATTTAGGTTCTCGGCACCTTCAGGGGCACCCGCTGAAGTCTTTATGCAACGATCGTTGGGCAGGCCAGTCCTTTTACATTTTGAGTAACAGCGCACCCAACCTAAACCAAGGTCAAGTTCTCATTTTCTTCGAGGTACAAAAAACCTTATCGACCAATTTGCTTAACTGGAAAAGTGTAGAAGACTATGGGAGAACTGCAAACGTCTGCTCCATACCAGTGAACAGTTAGTCGCATTAGCATTCCTCTCTCTCTCCTGTCGAAAAGATACTAATCATGTTCTTAGGGCGATAGAGCTCTAGAAAATGCTAGCAGGTCGTGCCGTGCCAGGCGTTGCTGAAGGTCAGCAGCCCGTTTACCCGGTGATTGGTCAGGGCCAAAGGCGGTACACAGCGGCGGTCAGCGTCGGAATTTTGCGAATATTCCTGCAAGGGTCAGCACGGTGACCAAAATGATCGAGTTGGAGAAGAGCCCTGCGAGGACGGCGTCAGTAAAAATTACCGATTTACTTGGCATGGTCATAGGGAGTATGAAAGCCACAAATATTGTACCCAAAAACAGCGGAAAGACACGTCCCGTTACGGCAGCTGTCCTGTGCATCGTGAACACTAGGCCGATAATCAGGCCAATGCGAAAAAGGTCGGTTAATTGATTAAGCACAAGATCGGTCAAGGCAGCATCCTCATCACTACATGTCTACTCGGCCGAGGCCCTATCGAGGCCTCGGCAGGGTATCAACGACTATTACGCTGAATCACCAGCGAAAATGTCCTTCTTGTGAGTTCCACCCGGCACGAACAAAATGCCGATGATCACGGTCATGAGGGCGATGACGATTGCGTACCATAAACCCGCGTAAATGTTGCCGGTCTGCGCAGAGATTGCGAAAGCAGTCGCCGGCATCAAGCCACCGAACCAACCATTACCGATGTGATAGGGCAGGGACAACCCAGAGTAACGGATACGGGTTGGGAACATTTCGACCAGCATGGCAGCAATTGGGCCATAAACCATTGTCACCAGCACGACCAGATAGGTCAGGATGAGGATAATCGTTAACTTTTGCGCAGTGAAAATGTCGAAGAAGTTCGAAGCTTTCGCAATGGTCGTATTGTCGGAAGGCACTAATGGATAGCCCGCCTGCTTCAGCGCGGCGTTCAGGGCGGAGTCGAACTTAGCCTTTGCCTTTTTTAGCTCGTCCCCACTTAGCGTGCCCGCGTTATACGACGGGACCAATGTTTCACCTACCTTCACTACTGCAGGCGCACCCGGAGCTGCACCTTCAACCGTGGTGTAGTTCACAGATGACCGGGCCAACTGCGCTTTGGCAATGTCACAAGAAGACGTGAACTTGGCGGTTCCGGTTGGGTTAAACTGGAACGAACAGTCTTTCGCGCTTACAGTTACCGTAACCGGGGTCTGATGCGCTGCGTAGATTGCCGGGTTCGCGGTTTTGGTCAAAAAGCCGAACACTGGCAGGAAGGTAGCGGCAGCTAGCAGGCATCCCGCCAGGATGATGGGTTTGCGGCCAATCCGGTCAGACAGCGAGCCGAATATTAGAAATCCACCTGTTCCCAAAACCAGGGACCATGCCACCATCACGTTGGCAGTGAAGCTGTCGATCTTAATCACGTTCTGCATGAAGAACAGCGCGTAAAACTGGCCTGTGTACCAAACCACGGCCTGACCAGCGACGAGGCCGAGCAGCGCGATGAGGGCGATCTTTCCGTTCTTCCAGTTGCCAAATGCTTCGCTTAACGGTGCTTTCGAAGTGCGGCCCTCTTCCTTCATCTTCTTGAAGGCAGGACTTTCATTCATTTGCAGGCGGATGTAAAGCGAGATCATCAGCAGGAAAATCGAGCCGATAAAGGGCGCGCGCCAACCCCAGGCATTGAAAGCCTTGACCATTGTCGGAGTGCCGTCAGCCATCAAGACTGCAGCGCCGTCTTTCATCAGTGGCACGTCAGCAAAGTTGCCGTTGACATAACCTTGCACTGACAGAATGACGATCAACGATAACAACAGGCCTAAAGTCGCCGTGGTCTGGATAAATGCAGTGAAATAGCCGCGTTGGTTAGCCGGTGCGTGTTCAGCTACGTAAATAGCAGCACCACCGTATTCGCCGCCAAGTGCCAAGCCCTGCGCCATGCGTAACAAAATCAGGATGACTGGAGCAGCAACACCCCAGCTTTCGTAATTAGGCAATATTCCAACTAGAAACGTCGAAATGCCCATGATGACGATGGTCATCAGAAACGTGTACTTGCGACCAATCATGTCGCCCAGCATGCCAAAAACCAATGCGCCAAATGGACGCACGATAAAGCCGGCAGCAAAGGCGAGCAGCGCGAAAACGTTTCGAGTGTTCTCAGGGAAAGCGGTGAAGAACTGAGCGCCAATAATCGCGGCAAGCGCACCATAGAGGTAAAAGTCGTACCACTCAAAAATAGTACCCGCAGAGGAAGCTAAGATCACCTTCTTCTCTTCGCGGGTCATAGCACGGGATCTCTCGCGGGCATTGTTCATCGGATCGGCCGTTGTCATTGTCATATTTTGCTCCTTTAATGTTTTTAATTCTGGGGGCGGTCGGTACTTCGTCTTTCGTGCGCTGTGGATCGCGTTATTTCTGCATTTCAGATTTTAAAGCGAGGTATTCCTCGCGCAATTTGGCTTATCCCAATAATGTGTTTGATTAGTTCGACTTCAGAATTCCCGTCCACTAGGCATCCACAACTGGCGATGCGATCATATTAAGACTTTCTTACGCTAAATGTCTAGCCAGATCGGATATTTGGGCGGGTCTCGGCCGCACATGATACGGAATTGGTTCGGATTCAGCGCCCGGCGATGGAGGATGCACTGGTTGAGATCGCCTCGCTGTGCACCCCTGCGGGCTTGAAACAGAGCGAGCCGATTCTCGCCGAGAGGACGATCCTGAACTTCCGGCACATGCTGAAGTAATAACTTTTTACGATGTAAAGTTACTGGCTGGCATATTGGCACTCGGGCTGCTGGAAGAAAGACTTAACCAGTCTTGGCAGTTTTTGAAGGCGACGTAGCGCGCCGATCGCCAACTATTTCATGTCGTCTTTGGCTTGGACGGACTGCTTCCTCACGCGGCGCTTGACATAAGCCAATACCTGTTCGTCTGGGTTCAGGTGGGACGGGTAACGCGGCAGGTAAACAGCTTGAGTTGTCCGTCCAATCCATCCACAAGGTCCTGCACGAGCCGGGACTTGTGGATCGGATGGCCATCCACAATCACGAAGACAGGCCTGGTTGCACCAATCATCAGGCAGCTAAGAAATTCCTTAAAGTCGGTGAGGTAACCGAACCGTCGTGAATCATGAAGCGAAAGTCTCCACGTGGACTAACCGCCGAAATCATGTTCAGCGAGACTGGAACGATCGGCCGATCGAGAACGATTTTGAGTTTGTCCGCAAGAAACTGTGGTGGGTTTGCCGAACACCGGGCGGGACTGCCCAATGTAGACTGCTGACCTTAAAACCAGTCGTCCCGCATGTCGAGCGCCGTCGTATCCAGGCTCGCCAGCAAATCCAGCTGCGGTCCGACTTTCGGCAATTCCCAATGATAGAAATACGCGCAGGCCTGTAATTTGCCGCGGTAGAAGTCGGCGTTATGGCCATCACTTTCGAGGGAGCACAATGCCTGTTCGAGCCAGATCCAGGCGACCACAACATGGCCGAAGGCTTCCAGGTAGAGCGATGCGTTCGCCAGGGTTTTGTTGAGGTCGCCAGCCGCATGCAGGGCCTGCGTGACCGATGCGATGCGGGTCGACATTGCGCGGAGCGACGCGCCGTATCCTGCGAGCTCCGGCTTTTTCATCGCTCGCGCGATGGTCACGCACATTTTCCCGGCCAGGGCCGCCAGCGCGGCGCCGTTCTTCATCGCGACCTTGCGTCCCAGGAGATCAAGTCCCTGGATGCCGTGCGTGCCTTCGTGAATGGGATTCAGCCGATTATCCCGATAAAACTGTTCGACGTTGTACTCGCGCGTATAGCCATAGCCGCCATGCACCTGGATCGCCAGGCTGTTCGCTTCCAGACACCATTGCGAAGGCCAGGATTTGGCCACTGGCGTGAGGATATCGAGCAGCAGCGTCGCGGCCTCGCGCTCTTCCGCAGCCTCGGCTGTGCGCTCTTCGTCGACTAGGCGCGCGCAATACAGGTTCAGCGCCAGCCCGCCCTCGACGTACGATTTTTGCGCCAGCAGCATGCGCTTAACGTCAGTGTGTCCAATGATGGCAATTTGCGGCGCGGCCGGGTCCTTGGCCTGTGGCGCCCTGCCCTGCGGGCGACTGCGCGCATAGTCGAGCGCATGCAGGTAGCCGGTATAGCCGAGCATGACGGCGCCAAGACCTACGCCGATGCGCGCTTCGTTCATCATGTGGAACATGCATGACAGGCCCTTGTGCGGCTCGCCGACCAGGTAGCCGATCGCGCCGGGCTTGCCGCCGGGCTGGAATTTTCCTTCACCAAAATTCAGCAGGCAGTTCGTGGTGCCACGATAGCCCATCTTGTGGTTCAGGCCGGCCAGCACCACATCGTTGCGCTCGCCGGTCGTGCCATCATCGTTGACCAGGAACTTCGGCACGATGAACAGGGAAATGCCCTTCACGCCGGGAATTAATTTTCCATCAGGGCCGGGGATCTTGGCCAGCACCAGGTGCACGATGTTTTCCGAAAGATCATGTTCGCCGGCCGAAATCCACATCTTGTTACCAGTCACACGATACGATCCATCCACCTGCGCGTCGGCGCGCGTAATAATGTCCGACAGCGATGAGCCAGCCTGCGGTTCGGACAAGCACATCGTGCCGAAGTAACGGCCTTCCAGCATCGGCTTGACGAAGGATTCGATCTGCGCCGGCGTACCATGTTTGAGCAGCGTGCCGGCGTTGCCGGTGGTGAGAAATGGGTAAGCAGAGGTAGCGGCATTCGCGCCAGTAAACCAGGCAAAGCCGGCCTTCTCGACGACCGTCGGCAGCTGCATGCCGCCCAGCTCAAAATCCTGGCCGGCCGCCATCAGGCCGGCGGCGCAGAATGCATCGAGCGCGGTCTGCACTTCGGGAATCATGTGCACGTGTTCGCCGTCGAAATGCGGTTCCTGCTGATCGCTCTTCTTGTTATGCGGTGCGAACAGTTCAGTGGCGATGCGCTCGCAGGTATCGAGCGCGGCGTCGAAAGTTTCGCGTGTATGTTCGGCGTAGCGCGGGCGTTGCGTCAGGCTCTCGACTTCAAGCCATTCGTGCAGCAGAAAGTCGAGGTCGCGGCGGGAAAGGATTTTCGATTGCATGGGCAAGCTTTCGCGTCAGATGCAGCGAGGGAAGCGGTCAGGCCTGCGGCGGCAGGCCTGACGGTGCGGCGTCAGCAGACTTCGAAAAGGCCCGCCGCGCCCTGCCCGCCGCCTATGCACATCGTGACCACCACATACTTTACGCCACGGCGTTTTCCTTCAATCAGCGCATGGCCGGTCAGACGTGCGCCCGAGACGCCGTAAGGATGTCCGACTGCGATTGCACCGCCATTGACGTTCAGGCGCTCCATCGGAATCTTCAGCGTATCGGCGCAATACAGGACCTGCACCGCGAACGCTTCATTCAATTCCCACAGACCGATGTCGTCGACCGTAAGGCCCGCCTTTTTTAGCAGCTTGGGCACCGCGAACACGGGACCGATGCCCATTTCATCAGGCTCACATCCAGCGATGGCGAAGCCGCGGAAAATTCCCAGTGGCTGCAAGCCACGCGCTTCGGCGAGCCTCGCATTCATCAGAATGGACACTGAAGCGCCGTCGGAAAACTGGCTGGCGTTCCCGGCTGAAATCACGCCGCCCGGCACCGCCGAACGAATCTTGGCAACGCCCTCTAGCGTCGTATCGGGACGTATGCCTTCGTCTGCGGAGATGGTCACTTCCCGACTCAACAACATGCCGCTGGCTTTGTCAGCCACGCCCATGATCGTCGTCATAGGCGCGATTTCATCATTGAATTTGCCTGATGCCTGGGCCGCTGCAGCGTTCAGCTGGCTGCGCACGCCGTATTCGTCCTGCCGCTCCCGTGAAATGTTGTAGCGCCTGGCCACGTTTTCGGCGGTCTGCAGCATGGACCAATACACTTCCGGCTTGTTTTGCTGGAGCCAGGTCTCGACCATCATGTGCATGTTGGCTTCCTGCTGTACGCAGGAAATCGACTCAACGCCGCCGGCCGCGTAGATATCACCTTCGCCGGCGATGATGCGCTGGGCGGCCAGCGCGATGGTCTGCAGGCCCGAGGAACAAAAGCGATTCACCGTCACGCCGGCAGTCGTCACCGGGCAGCCGCCACGCAGTGCGATCTGGCGCGCAATATTGCCGCCAGTCGCGCCTTCGGGCGTGGCGCAGCCGATCACCACGTCTTCCACTTCGCCGGCCTCGATGCCGGCGCGCGCAATCGCCGCGTTTAACACATGACCGCCCAAGGTCGCGCCATGCGTCATGTTGAACGCGCCTTTCCAGGACTTGGCCAGGCCGGTGCGCGCGGTGGATACGATGACGGCGTCAGTCATGTGGATCTCCTTGAGGTCGATGAAACTGCTGGCTTGGTGAAGTGCTAAAGTCGATCGGCACGGCTGCGCAGCGGTTTGGTGGTGTGATTCGGTGGATCGCAGAATAGCACAAGATTAGTACGATCGTTCGCAAACGTCCGGACGGTTTCGGCATGCTTTCCGCGACGATTTTCGCGATGCGCTCTGCTGTCAGTTTCTGTAAGTTTGCAGCAAGCCATGTGTAAGGTTGACGCACCACACTCCGCAGGTGTCAGCTTCGCGTAGGGGCGCTTCGCACATCAAACAAAATATTACAAGGAGACCGGCATGGCGACAGTATCTGAGACTGGACGCGGCATCACGGGAGAGGAACGCAAAGTCATTTTTGCATCGTCACTGGGGACCGTTTTTGAATGGTATGACTTTTATCTGTACGGCGCGCTTGCACCGATCATCGCCAAACAGTTCTTTGCCGGGACCGATCCGAACACCGCGTTTATTTTCGCCCTGCTGGCGTTTGCCGCCGGCTTCATTGTTCGTCCGTTCGGCGCCATCGTGTTTGGTCGCCTGGGCGACATGATCGGTCGTAAGTACACCTTCCTGGTCACTATCCTGCTGATGGGCGCATCGACCTTCATTGTCGGATTGCTGCCGAATTACGCTGCCATCGGCATCGCGGCGCCAGTGATGTTGATTACCTTGCGCATTCTGCAGGGCCTCGCGCTGGGCGGCGAATATGGGGGCGCAGCAACGTATGTGGCGGAACATGCGCCGCATGACAAACGCGGCGCATTCACTTCATGGATCCAGACGACTGCGACGCTCGGTCTGTTCATGTCGCTGCTGGTGATTCTCGGGACCCGCACTGCGATGGGCGAAGTGGCGTTTGCCGACTGGGGCTGGCGCATTCCGTTCCTGCTGTCGGTGTTCCTGTTGGCGATTTCGGTCTGGATCCGTTTGTCGATGAGCGAATCGCCGGCCTTCCTGAAGATGAAGGCCGAAGGCAAGACCTCCAAGGCGCCGCTGACCGAATCCTTCGGCCAATGGCGTAACCTGAAGATCGTGATCCTGGCGCTGGTCGGCCTGACCGCTGGACAAGCCGTCGTCTGGTACACCGGCCAGTTCTATGCGCTGTTCTTCCTGACGCAGACGCTGAAGGTCGATCCAGCCACCGCCAACATCCTGATCGCTGCAGCGCTGTTGCTGGGCACGCCATTCTTCATCGTCTTTGGCTCGTGGTCCGACAAGATCGGCCGCAAGAAGATCATCATGGCCGGTTGCCTGATCGCGGCAGTGACTTACTTCCCGATCTTCAGCGCGTTGACGCACTACGTCAATCCAGCGCTTGAATCTGCCCTGAAAAACGCGCCAGTCGTGGTGACTGCCGATCCGAATGACTGTCAGTTCCAGTTCAACCCGACTGGCACGAAGAGCTTTACCTCGTCGTGCGACATCATTAAAGCCAAGCTGGCTGCTGCTTCGGTTAACTACTCGAACGTAGCTGCGGCGCCAGGCACCATTGCGACGGTCAAGGTCGGCGACAAGCTGATCAACGGTTATGTTGCAACAGGCATGGCCAAGCCAGACGCAGTCGCGAAGGATAAAGAGTTCTCCAAGGAGCTGGCCGATGCGATCAAGACTGCCGGATATCCTCCGAAAGCTGATTCGTCACAGATCAATTATCCGATGACCGTGCTGCTGCTGTTCCTCCTGGTCCTGTATGTGACCATGGTGTACGGACCGATCGCGGCGATGCTGGTCGAGATGTTCCCGACGCGGATTCGCTATACCTCGATGTCGCTGCCTTATCATATCGGCAATGGCTGGTTCGGCGGCTTACTGCCAACTACCGCGTTCGCGTTAGTGGCGTTCAAGGGCGATATTTATTATGGCCTCTGGTACCCGATCATCATCGCGCTGGTAACGTTCGTGATCGGCACCTTGTTCGTCAAGGAGACCAAGGAC
>Ga0326735_1000139_pt1 | contig 15684 bp, 6 predicted proteins | sample 37_GP2_1092_FD_207945 | JGI IMG/M metagenome (GOLD analysis project Ga0326735, IMG submission 207945) | Glacier ice microbial communities from Ngari, Tibet, China - 37_GP2_109.2 | ecosystem: Environmental > Aquatic > Freshwater > Ice > Glacier | place: China: Ngari, Tibet | collected 2018-07-31
TCAAGCAAGGGTACGAGAAAGACGCCACCGTCAAGTCGCAGATGGACACTGCCCGCCAGACCATCATCATCAACGCGCTGGTACGTGACTACATGGCCAAGAACCCGGTCAAGGAAGCCGACATCAAGGCCGAGTACGACATTTACAAGGCCCAGGCCGGCGACAAGGAATACCATGTCCGCCACATCCTGGCCGGCACCGAAGCCGAAGCGAAGGCCATCATCGCCAAGCTGAAGGGCGGCGCCAAGTTCGAAGAACTGGCCAAGACGTCGAAAGACACCGGCACCGCGAACACCGGAGGCGACCTCGACTGGGCAGCGCCGTCGTCGTTCCCGAAAGTATTCAGCGACGCCTTTGTCGGCCTGCAAAAAGGCGCTGTGACCGAGAACCCGGTGCAGACCCCGAACGGCTTCCACGTCGTCAAGCTCGACGACACCCGCCCGACCAAGATGCCGGCGCTCGAAGAAGTCAAGGGCCAGATCGAAGAAGCGCTGCAGCAGAAGAAGCTGCAAGCGTACCAGGATGCCATGGTCACCAAAGCCAAGGTGCAGTAAGCATTTAAGGAAGCAAGGAAGTAGGCAGGACCGGCCGGCGCCAGCTTGGCGCTGGCGCGCCCCGTCGCGAGACGTGACCTCATTTTGAGTTTTTATAGGAATCGAACAATGACTTTAAAGCCAGCCAGCCTGTTGTTAGCCCTGACCGCCCTGGTCGCCGCCCCGGTATTCGCGCAAAACGTCGCGACCGTCAACGGCAAGCCAATCCCGTCGACAAAAGTCGACCAGATCGTCAAGCAAGTGGTTGCACAAGGCAAACAAACCGATTCCCCGCAATTGCGCGAAGCAATCAAGAAGGACTTGATCGGCCGTGAAGTGCTGATCCAGGAAGCCGACAAGCAAGGCTTCGGCACCCGTCCTGAAGTCAAGACGGCGATCGACAACGCGCGCCAGGCCATCATCGTCAACGCGATGCTGGCCGATTACGTCAAGAAGAATCCGGTCAAGGATGCCGAGATCAAGGCCGAGTACGACAGGTACAAATCCCAGGTCGGCGACAAGGAATACCATGCGCGCCACATCCTGGTCGCCACGGAAGACGAAGCGAAGGCCATCATCGTCAAGTTGAAGGCGGGCGGCAAGTTCGAAGAACTGGCAAAGGGCTCGAAAGACGGTTCGGCAGCCAACGGCGGCGACCTTGATTGGGCTAGCGCGGCGTCCTACGTCCCCGAGTTCTCGCAAGCGATGGTCAAGCTGAACAAGGGCCAGGTCACCGATACCCCGGTCAAGACCCAGTTCGGCTTCCACGTGATCAAGCTGGAAGACACCCGCGCGGCAAAAATTCCGGCGTTCGACGAAGTCAAGGCCCAAGTGGCCGAGTCGCTGCAGCAAAAAAAGCTGCAAGCGTTCCGCGAGCAGCTGCTGTTAAAAGCCAAAGTCCAGTAAGCTCGGTCCTGGCGACAGGCAGGGGTTACTAAAAAACGTTATACAAAAGGCGCTTCGTTCGGAGCGCCTTTTTTTTGCGCGCTTTTTCACGGCACGGCACGAGAGCGGCTGAACACGATGTCCGGCTTACCTGTATCGTTGCCTGGTTTGTTACTGCACCGCCGCGAAGACAAAACAGGCAGCAGCAGGATAAAAGGCGCAGGCGTTGCCTCTTGCCCCCGCAGATAGAAGTTGTTGATCGAATTCATTTAGACAATCAATCTTACAAACAACCAGGAATGTCTATACTGAGTTATCCGCGCAGACGGCGGCAACGTTGTCTAGAGGACGGGCGCTGTGTATGGCGGGAGAAGCATACGCTGCCGTCCGGATGATTTGACAACTTTTTCTTTTACCATTTTTATTAAAACAGGGGTTTCACGTGAGTATCGAAAAAACTGAAGCGAAGTGCCCGTTTAATGCAGCCGCGGGGCAAGGAACATCCACGCGTGACTGGTGGCCGCAACAATTGCGCCTGGATTTGCTGCACCAGCATTCATCCAAGTCCGACCCTATGGGCCAGGAGTTCGACTACGCCCAGGCGTTTGAAAGCCTCGACCTGCCTGCGGTGAAAAAAGACCTTACCGATTTGATGACGGACTCCCAGGATTGGTGGCCGGCGGACTTCGGCCACTACGGCCCGTTGTTCGTCCGCATGGCATGGCATAGCGCCGGCACTTACCGCATTGGAGACGGGCGCGGCGGTCCTGGCCGCGGCCAGCAGCGCTTTGCTCCCTTGAACAGCTGGCCGGACAACGTCAGCCTGGACAAGGCGCGCCGCCTGTTGTGGCCGATCAAGCAGAAATACGGTGCAAAGATTTCATGGGCCGACCTGATCGTCCTCACCGGCAACGTGGCCCTGGAAAGCATGGGCTTTAAAACCTTTGGCTTTGCCGGTGGCCGCCAGGACGTGTGGGAACCGGATCATGACGTGTACTGGGGCCGCGAAACGAAATGGCTCGGCGGCGACATCCGCTACTCGCAGGGCTCGCCCGGTGTCGACGGCCATGGCGTGCTCGTAAAAGATGACGATAGTGAAGTGGTGCACACGCGCGACCTCGAGAACCCGCTTGCCGCCGTGCAGATGGGCTTGATCTACGTAAATCCTGAAGGCCCGGACGGCAAACCCGATCCGCTCGCCGCGGCAATCGACATCCGCACCACCTTCGCCCGCATGGCGATGGACGACGAAGAGACGGTCGCGCTCATCGCCGGCGGTCACAGCTTTGGCAAGTGCCATGGCGCAGCGCCGACGGAGCACGTCGCGGATGAGCCCGAATCGGCCGGCATCGAAGCCCAAGGCTTCGGCTGGAAGAACAGCTTCGGCAGCGGCAGGGGTGGCGACACGATCACCAGCGGACTAGAGGTCACCTGGACCACCACGCCGACACAGTGGAGCAACAACTACTTCGAAAATCTGTTCGGTTTTGAGTGGGAGCTGACGAAGAGCCCTGCCGGGGCGTACCAGTGGGTCGCCAGCGACGGCGCCGGCGCCGACACCATCCCGCACGCGCACGACAGCGACAAGCGCCTCGCGCCGACCATGCTGACGACCGATCTGTCGATGCGGGTGGACCCTGCCTACGAAAAAATCTCGCGCCGCTTTCTCGCCCATCCCGACCAGTTCGCCGATGTGTTCGCGCGGGCCTGGTTCAAGCTGACCCACCGCGACATGGGACCGCGCAGCCGCTATCTCGGACCCGATGTGCCGACCGAAGAGCTGATCTGGCAGGACCCGATCCCCGCGCTCGATCACGCGCTGGTCGACCTGCACGATGTCGCTTCCCTCAAGCAGAAAGTGCTGGCGTCGGGGTTGTCCGTTGCCGAGCTGGTTGCGACGGCCTGGGCGTCCGCGTCCACCTTCCGCGGCTCCGACAAACGGGGCGGCGCCAACGGTGCGCGGGTTCGCTTGTCGCCGCAGAAGGACTGGGCCGTCAATCAGCCGGAGCAGCTTTCCAGGGTGCTCCAGGTGCTGGAGGGAATCCAAAAGGACTTCAATGCTGCACAGTCGAAGTCGCAGTCAGGTGCAAGAAAACTGTCCCTGGCCGACTTGATCGTACTCGCCGGTGGTGCAGGCGTGGAGCAGGCAGCCAAGCATGGCGGTCACGAGATCGATGTTGCCTTCGTTCCAGGGCGCATGGATGCGTCGCAAGAGCAGACTGACGTGCAATCGTTCACGCCGATCGAGCCGATCGCCGACGGCTTCCGGAATTATCAGAAGACCCGTTACAGCGTTCCGGCAGAGGCCTTGCTGATCGACCGCGCGCAATTGCTGACGTTGACGGCGCCGGAAATGACCGTGCTCGTCGGTGGCCTTCGGGTGCTCGGTGCGAATGTTGGCCAGACACGGGAAGGCGTCTTCACCAGCAAGCCGGGTACATTGAGCAACGACTTCTTCGTCAACCTGCTCGACATGAACACGCAATGGCACCCGGTCCCGGCGACGCCGGACCAGTTCGAAGGGCGCGACCGCACGACCGGGGAAGCGCGCTGGACTGGCACGCGGATTGACTTGATTTTTGGGTCGAATGCGCAGTTGCGTGCTATCGCCGAAGTGTATGCCGCGCGCGATGCCGAGAAAAAGTTCATCGACGATTTCGCGGCCGCATGGACCAAGGTGATGAATCTCGACCGTTTCGATCTCGCGTAAGAGGCGCCGAACCTTAAACGACGCCGGCAACTAAAAAAAAGCGCTTCAATTGAAGCGCTTTTTTTCGGACCTCTATTTTCGGACCTCTATTTTATATGCTGCCGCCCTTACCCGACGAAGGTGCGGGCGTTGCGGAACATCCGCATCCACGGCGAATCATCGCCCCACGATGGCGGATACCACGACTGCTGCACCGTGCGGAACACGCGCTCGGCGTGCGGCATCAAGACACTGAAGCGGCCGTCCGCCGTCGTCACCGCCGTCAGGCCTTGCGGCGAGCCGTTCGGATTGAACGGATACGCTTCGGTCGGCACACCGCGGTTGTCGACGAAACGCATCGCGCGGATCACCTCGTCGATGTTGCCGGTCTGCGAGAAGTCGGCATAGCCTTCGCCGTGGGCGATCGCAATCGGCGTGATGGTGCCGGCCATGCCACCAAAGAAAATCGACGGCGAATCGAGCACCTCGACCATGCCGAAGCGCGCTTCGAACTGCTCCGACTTGTTGCGCGTGAATTTCGGCCATGCATGGGCGCCGGGAATGATGGATTTGAGATTGCTCATCATCTGGCAGCCGTTGCACACGCCCAGGCCGAAGGTGTCGGCGCGCGAGAAAAAGCGCGCGAACTGGTCGGCCAGCAGGTTGTTGAACAAGATCGTCTTGGCCCAGCCTTCGCCGGCGCCCAGCACGTCGCCGTACGAAAAGCCGCCCACCGCGATCACGCCCTGGAAGTCGTCCAGCCTGGCGCGGCCGGCAATCAGGTCGCTCATGTGGACGTCGACCGCGGCAAACCCGGCCTGGTGCATCACGTATGCCGTCTCGACGTGCGAGTTGACGCCCTGCTCGCGCAGGATCGCCACGCGCGGACGCGCACCGCCGGCGATATAGGGCGCCGCCACGTTGTCGTTCGGGTCGAACGTCAGTACCGGCGACATGCCCGGATCGAGTTCGTCGAGCAGGCGGTCGTATTCGGCGTCGGCGCAGGCCGGATTGTCGCGCAGGCGCGCGATGCGCCAGCTCGTTTCGCTCCACAGCCGGTGCAGGCTGGCGCGCTTCTCGCTGTAGATGATCTTGGCGTCGCGGGTGAACTCGATCACGCCGCGCTCGTTCGGTTTGCCGATGATGTGGCTGCACGCGCCCAACTGGTAGTGGCGCAGCACGTTCATCGCCGCCGTCTTGTCTGCCGCCCGCACCTGGATCACCGCGCCCAGTTCCTCGGCGAACAGCGCGCGCAAGGTCAGCTCGTTGCGCCGCTCCGCCACCTGGCCGGCCCAGTTCTTGGCGTCACCCCAGTCGGCGGCGTGTTCGCTCTCCATCGCCAGGATGTCGAGATTGACCGACAGGCCGCAGCGGCCGGCAAACGCCATTTCGCACAGCGTCGCATACAGCCCGCCGTCGGAGCGGTCATGGTAAGCCAGCACCATCGCTTGTTTGTTTAATTGCTGGATCGCCGCGAAAAACGCCTTCAGGTCGTCGGCGCTGTCGACGTCCGGCGTGTCGTTGCCCAGCTGCTGGGTCACCTGCGCCAGTGCCGAGGCGCCGAGGCGGTTCTTGCCGCGTCCGAGGTCGACCAAAATCAGCACGGTGTCGCCCGCGTCGGTCCGCAACTGCGGCGTAAGCGTGCGGCGCACGTCGACGACTGGCGCAAACGCCGAGACGATCAGCGACACCGGCGACATCACAGCCTTTGCAGCGTCGCCGTCGTTCCAGGTAGTGCGCATCGACAGCGAGTCCTTGCCGACCGGGATGCTGATGCCGAGTGCCGGGCACAGCTCCATGCCGACCGCCTTGACGGTGTCGAACAGCGCCGCGTCCTGGCCCGGCTGGCCGCAGGCGGCCATCCAGTTGGCCGACAGCTTGATGTCGGAAATATCGGCAATCGGCGCCGCCGCGATGTTGGTGATCGCCTCGCCCACCGCCATGCGGCCCGAGGCTTTAGCGTTGATCACCGCCAGCGGGGTGCGCTCGCCCATCGCCATCGCTTCGCCGAGGAAGCCCTCGAAGCTCATTGCGGTCACCGCGCAGTCGGCCACCGGCACCTGCCACGGGCCGACCATCTGGTCGCGCATGGTCATGCCGCCGACGCTGCGGTCGCCAATCGTGATCAGGAACGACTTGTCGGCCACCGCCGGCAACTGCAGCACCTTGTGCGCGACGCCGGCCAGCTCGAAGCCGGTCAGCTCGACCGCGGGAAAGCTGTTTTCGACGTGCTGGACGTCGCGCAGCATCTTGGGCGGCTTGCCGAGCAAAACGTCCATCGGCATGTCGACCGGGTCGTTGCCGTTCAGGGGATCGACCAGCTTGAGCTGACGCTCCTCCGTGGCGACGCCGACCGCGGCGAACGGGCAGCGCTCACGCTCGCACAGGGCGGCAAACAGCGGCAGGTCGCCGGGGGCGATCGCCAGCACGTAGCGTTCCTGCGACTCGTTGCTCCAGATTTCTTTCGGCGCCATGCCGGTTTCTTCCAGCGGCACGCGGCGTAAATCGAAGATCGCGCCGCGCTTGGCGTCGTTGGTAATTTCCGGGAAAGCGTTCGACAGGCCGCCGGCGCCGACGTCGTGGATCGAGATGACCGGGTTGTCAAGCCCCATCTGCCAGCAGGCGTTGATCACTTCCTGGGCGCGCCGTTCCATCTCGGGATTGCCGCGCTGGACCGAGTCGAAGTCGAGGTCGGCCGTATTGGCGCCGGTCGCCATCGACGAGGCGGCGCTGCCGCCCATGCCGATGCGCATGCCGGGACCGCCCAGCTGGACCAGCAGGCTGCCCACCGGGATGTCGTTCTTGTGGGTGTGGCTATCAGAGATGCTGCCAATGCCGCCGGCGATCATGATCGGCTTGTGGTAGCCGAACACCGTTTCAAGGGTGTCCGAACCGCCGGCCGCGAGGGCGCCGACGTTTTGTTCATAGGTGCGAAAAAAACCGCCCAGCACGGGGCGGCCGAATTCATTCGAGAACGCGGCGCCGCCAAGCGGGCCGTCGATCATGATTTGCAGTGGCGAGGCAATGCGCGCCGGCTTGCCGTAGGCGGTGGCCGCGACAGCGGCGCGCCCGGTGAGCGGCGCCGTCACGCTGGCGGCGTTTTCCCAGTCGTGCACGAAGCCGGGGATCGACAGGTTCGACACGGTAAAACCGGTCAGGCCGGCCTTTGGCTTGGCGCCGCGGCCGGTCGCGCCTTCGTCGCGGATTTCGCCGCCGGCGCCGGTCGAGGCGCCCTGGTACGGCGAGATCGCGGTCGGGTGGTTGTGGGTTTCGACCTTCATCAGGGTGTGCGTCAGTTCGGACGAGCCGCCATATTCGTGGCTTGGGCCGCGCGGATAGAAACGCGAGACGACGGCGCCTTGCATGATCGACGAGTTGTCGCTGTAGGCAACGATGGTGCCCTTGGGCTGCAGCTGGTGGGTGTTCTTGATCATGGCGAACAGCGACATGGCCTGGGCTTCGCCGTCGATCACCCAGTCGGCGTTGAAGATCTTGTGGCGGCAGTGCTCGCTGTTCGCCTGCGCGAACATCATCAGTTCGACGTCGGTCGGATTGCGCTGCGCGCGCGTGAACGCCTCGACCAGGTAGTCGATCTCGTCGCTCGACAAGGCCAGGCCAAGGTCGATGTTGGCAGAGGCCAGCGCCGCCCTGCCCGAGCCGAGCAGGTCGATCGATTCGAGCGCTTTGGCGTCGAGTTCGCGAAACAGCAGCGCGGCCTGGTCGGCGCTGCGCAGCACCGACTCGGTCATGCGGTCGTGCAGCAGGGCCGCCACGGCGTCCACCTCGAGCTCAGGCAGTTTCTTCGCCGCGCCGATGCTGGTCCCCAGCAATCCGGTCTTGAGCGTCAACGTAAAAGCGATGCCGCGCTCGATCCGGTGGATGTGCGCCATGCCGCAGTTGCGGGCGATGTCGGTGGCCTTTGAGGCCCACGGCGAGATCGTGCCGAAACGCGGAATGACGAAAAATTGCTCGGTCGCGCCGCTGCTCGCCTGGCCGTGGGCCGGTTCGCCGTAGGTCAGCATTGCCTCGAGACGGGCGCTGTCGTCAGGTGTCAATGGCGCGCTGGCGTCGATGAAATGGACAAAACGCGCCTGCACCGCGGCGACGTTGGGAACGGCCGCTTGAAGTTGGTCCAGGAGGCGTTGGCTACGAAATGCGGACAGGGCATTGGAACCCGGCAGAATCAACATGGTTGTGAGGGTGGTTGATGCAGCGTGGCTGCGGGTTAAATAGAGGGTGCGAATCGAGGTGGTGCTGGTGATCGGTGAAGCAATGTCGCTCGGACCGACATTATACCGCGTCGCACCATCGGCGGCCCGGCCCTGTCGTTGGCGCGCTGCCAGCGGCCGGGGCTATTGCGTAACATATTGGTAATAGCGTATCGTCCAGCTTCAAGACTTGCCCGCGCCGGCCGATATGGAAACAAACCGCTGGCGTGGCACCGCGGCAAACCCGACCCGAGAACAGAAACCGATGCAAGAAAATGCCAACCTGACAGTGCTGGTGATCGACCCGAATCCGGTCATGCGCGCCAGCCTGCACAACATGCTGACGCTCGCAAGCATCAGCAAGATCGACTTCGCCGTCAGTTCCGGTACCGCCATCAAGCAGCTGGCCAAGCGATCTTACGACATCATCCTGTGCGAATACGACCTTGGCAGCGGTCTTGACGACGGCCAGGACGGCCAGCAACTGCTGGAAGACCTGCGCCACCACAAGCTGATCGGCCTGTTGACCATCTTCATCATGATCACTTCCGAAGGCGTCTACAGCAAGGTCGTCAGCGCCGCCGAACTGACGCCCACCGATTACATCCTCAAGCCGTTCACGGTCGATGCCCTGGCCGGGCGGATTGCCCGCGCGCTCGAACGGCGCAGCGTCTTCCTCCCGGCGTTCCAGCTGATCGGCCAGGACAACGCCCGCGAAGCGATCGCCTCTTGCGTGCGAGGCGAAGCATCGCATCCGCGCTACGCGCCCGAATTCGTGCGCCTGCGCGCCGAACTGCACGCCAGCCTGAACGAGCAGGCCGAAGCCGAAGTGCTGTATGGCGCCGTGCTCGCCGCAAAGCCGGCGGGCTGGGCCAGGCTTGGCCTGGCGCGCACCCTGGCCGCGCAGCAGCGATTCGACGAAGCCGAAGCGCTGCTGGCCGCCCTGGTGGCCGACCATCCGAAACTGATGGCTGCCTACGACCTGCGCTCGCGCTGCCTGGAAATGACCGGCGCTCCGAAGCTGGCCCAGAGCGCGCTGGAGGACGCGGTGGCGATCTCGCCGCACATGGTGCGCCGGCTGCGCAAACTGGGCGAGGTCGCGCTTGAAGCCGGCGACCTGGCAGTGGCCGAGAAATCGTTCAGGCAGGTCGTCGCCAAGGCCAGGTATTCCGAGTTCCGCGATCCGGAAGACCACGTCAACCTGATCAAGGCCCTGATCCGTAAAGGCGACGCGGCGCAGGCCGGCGCAATCATTCGCGACCTGGAAAAATCCTTGCGCGGCAATCCGAATACCGAAGCATGCAAGGCCTTTTCAAAGGCAATGCTGGCTGAGGCGACCGGCAACGCCGACGCCGTGCACGAAGAATTGCATGCGGCGGTGCGCGCCGGCGCCGGCTTGTCGGGCAAGCTCAAGCTCGCGCTGGCGCGCAGCTGCCTGGCCAGTCAACTCGACACGCGAGCGTCGGAAGTGGTGCTGTCGGTAATCAACGACGCCGGCAGCGGCGTCACGGTGCAGCAGGCAACCAGCGTCTTCGTCAAGGCCGGCCGGCCCGACCTGGCCGATTCGGTCAAGCTGCAGCTCAAGGCGCAGGCCCAGCAGCGGCTCGAAGTGGCGCTCGAAAAAACCGGCGCCGGCGACTTCAAGGGCGCGGTACAAACCCTGCTCGAAGCGCGCCACTTGTCCCCTGGCAACCTGCCGGTGATGATCGCCGCCGCCGGCGCCATCTTGCGCCAGATCGACGCGATGGGCTGGGCTCCCCAGCTCGCCGAACACTGCGCCGGCATGCTCGACACCATCCGCAAACTCGATTCGGCGCACCCGGAACTGGCGCGGCTGAACAACGCTTACACGGCGGCGAAGCGCAAGTACGGCATGTCGGCTTAGCGGCTATCCGTAGCCACCGCCGCCCGGGGTTTCGATGACGAACACGTCGCCTACTGCCATTTCGACCTTGCCGATATGCGCCAGCGGCTCCACGCTGCCGTCGGCGCGCTCGACCCAATTGCGCCCGAGCACGCCGGCGCTGCCGCCGGCCATGCCGAACGGCGGATAAATCCGGTTGTTCGACAGGATCGCCGCCGTCATCGGTTCGAGAAAGCGCACCTTGCGAACGGCGCCATTGCCGCCGTGCCAGCGCCCCGCCCCGCCCGACCCATGCCGGATCGCGTACGATTCCAGGCGCACCGGAAAACGCAACTCGAGGATCTCCGGATCGGTCAGCCGTGAATTGGTCATGTTGGTCTGCACCACGTCGGTACCAATAAACCCTTCCCCCGCGCCCGACCCGCCCGATATCGTCTCGTAATACTGGTAGCGCGCGTTACCGAACGTAAAATTGTTCATGGTTCCCTGGGCCGCCGCCATCACCCCCAGCGCGCCATACAAGGCATTGGTGATGCAGGTCGAGGTCTCGACATTGCCCGACACGACCGACGCCGGATAGCGCGGCCTGAGCATCGAGCCCTCGGGGATGATCACCCGCAAAGGTTTCAGACAGCCGGCGTTGAGCGGGATGTCATCCTTCACCAGCGTGCGGAACACGTACAGCACGGCGGCCATGCACACCGCCGACGGCGCGTTGAAATTGTTGGCCTGCTGCGTTGACGTGCCGGTAAAGTCAATTTCCGCGCTGCGCGTGGCCTGGTCGACCCGGATCGCCACCACGATGCGCGCGCCGTTGTCGAGTTCCAGGCAGAACTGGCCGTCATTTAATGCCGTAATGACGCGCCGCACCGCTTCTTCGGCGTTGTCCTGCACGTGGCCCATGTAGGCGCGCACGACGTCCAGGCCGAAGTGCGCGACCATCTTGCGCAGTTCGTCGACGCCCTTCTGGTTGGCCGCCACCTGGGCGCGCAAATCGGCCATGTTCTGGTCGGGATTGCGCGCCGGGTAGCGGGCGCCCGTCAGCAAGGCGCGCGCTTCGACGTCGCGCAGCAGGCCGGTGGCGCCATCGACGAGCTTGAAGTTGTCGATCAAGACCCCCTCCTCTTCGATCGAGCTCGAGTCCGGCGGCATCGAGCCGGGCGTGGTGCCGCCGATGTCGGCATGGTGGCCGCGCGAGCCGACGTAGAACAGGATGGTGGCGCCCAAATCGTCGAACACCGGCGAGATCACCGTCACGTCGGGCAGGTGGGTGCCGCCGTGATACGGGTCGTTGAGCATGTAGACGTCGCCCGGGCGCATGATCCCGGCATTGCGCTGCATGACTGTCTTGATGCTCTCGCCCATCGAGCCTAAGTGGACCGGCATGTGCGGCGCGTTGGCGATCAGGTTGCCGTCGGCGTCGAACAGGGCGCAGCTGAAGTCGAGCCGCTCCTTGATGTTGACCGAATGGGCGGTGTTCTGCAGCCGCAGCCCCATCTGCTCGGCGATCGACATGAACAGGTTGTTGAAGATTTCGAGCATTACCGGGTCGGCATTGGTGCCGATCGCGCGCCGCGCCGGCAGTGCCTCGACGCGCTGAATGACGATGTGCCGATACGGCGTGACGCTCGCCTGCCAGCCCGGCTCGATGACGGTGGTGGCGTTGTCTTCGGCGATGATGGCCGGGCCCGGGATGCAATCGCCGACGCGCAGGTCGGCGCGCTGGTACAGGGCTGTGTCAATCCATGTCTCGCCGCCGAACATGCGCACCGATGCACAGGGTATCGGAGAACTATCGCCCGCAGCCTCCTGCGCGGCTGATTCGGGCGGCGCGTTCGACGCGCCGATGGCCTCGACCGACACCGCTTCGACCACCAGCTTTCTTGCCGCCATCAGGAACGAGAAGCGCTTTTTGTAGGCGCAATCGAACTGCCGCTTCATGCCCGCCGGCGCGTCGAACAGCACGATGATGGCCGAGTCGGTGCCTTCGTAGCGCAGGTGGACGCGGCGCACCAGCGTGATGCGCTCGGCGCCGACGCCTTGTGCCAGCAGTGCCTGGCGCGCCGCGTCGCCAAGCGCGTCCAGCCGCTGCGCCAGCGCCATCTCGGCGATGTCGTCCAGCCGCAGTTCAACCGCCGCCTCGCGCATCGCCACCTGGTCGGCCAGGCCCATGCCGTAGGCTGACATCACGCCGCAGAGCGTGTGGACGAACACGGTCGTCATGCCGAGCGCGTCGGCCACCAGGCAGGCATGCTGGCCGCCGGCGCCGCCGAAACTGGTGAGCGCGTATTGGGTGACGTCGTGGCCGCGCTGCACCGAAATCTGCTTGATCGCATTGGCCATGTTGCCGACCGCGATGCGGATGAAGCCGTCGGCGACCTGCTCGGCGGTGGGCGTATTGCCGGTGGCGGAGCCGATCGCGCGCGCCATGCTTGAAAACTGGGCAAGCACCGTCGCCCGGTCGAGCGCCTGGCGGCCGTCAACGCCGAACAGGCGCGGGAAATACGCTGGCTGGATTTTACCGAGCATGACGTTGCAGTCGGTGACGGTGAGCGGGCCGCCGCGCCGGTAACTGGCCGGGCCCGGGTTGGCGCCGGCGCTGTCGGGCCCTACCCGGTAACGGCTGCCGTCGAAATGCAGGATCGAGCCGCCGCCGGCGGCCACCGTGTGAATGCTCATCATCGGCGCGCGCACCCGCACGCCCGCCACCTGGGTGTCGAACACGCGCTCGAACTCGCCCGAAAAATGCGACACGTCAGTCGAGGTGCCGCCCATGTCGAAACCGATTACCCGCTCGAACCCGGCCAGCCGGCTCGCTTTCACCATACCGACGATGCCGCCGGCCGGGCCCGACAGGATGCTGTCCTTGCCCTGGAAACTGCGGGCGTCGGTCAAGCCGCCGTTCGATTGCATGAACTGCAGCTGCACGCCAGGCAGATCGGCCGCGACCTGGTCGACGTAGCGGCGCAGGATCGGCGACAGGTAGGCGTCGACGACCGTGGTGTCGCCGCGCGCGACCAGTTTCGTCAAGGCACTGACCTGGTGCGAGCTTGACACCTGGGTAAAGCCGATGGCGCGGGCGATGCGCGCGCAGGCCGCCTCGTGTTCGGTATACCGGTAACCGTGCATGAAGACGATCGCCAGCGAGCGCAGGCCGCTGTCGTACTGCGTTTGCAGTGCTGAACGGACAGCCGCCTGGTCGAGCGCGCGCAGGACTTCGCCGTCGGCGCCGACCCGCTCGTCGATTTCGATGACGGCCGCATACAGCAGTTCGGGCAGCACGATGTGGCGGTCGAACAGGCGCGGGCGGTTCTGGTAGGCGATTCTCAAGGCGTCACCGAAGCCGCGCGTGATGGCGAGCGCGGTCGGTTCGCCGCGGCGCTCGAGCAGCGCGTTGGTTGCAACGGTGGTGCCCATTTTTACCGCCTCGATGCGCGCGACGGCGATCGCTTCGTCGCTGCTTAGCCCCAGCAGGTGGCGGATGCCGGCCACCGCAGCGTCGCGATAGCGCCCGGGGTTTTCGGACAGCAACTTGCAAGTCGCTAGCGTGCCGTCGGGCCGGCGCGCGACAATGTCGGTGAATGTGCCGCCGCGGTCAATCCAGAACTGCCAATCCATGCCGTCTCCCGTCCAGGTTTTTCTGTTTTGGCTATTCTATTCGTCATAAGACAAAATTTTAGCGAAAATGCGTAATCTCACGCAAACGCCCACCCTCACTTCCCCAGGACACCATGAAACCTCTGTATAGCGTTGCACAAATCCGGGCGGTTGAACAATTGGTAGCCGCCACACTTGAACCGGGCGCACTGATGCAGCGCGCCGGCCAGGCCGCGGCCAACGGCGTTCTGGCGCTGCTGGCCGGCCAGGCCAACCGCAGCGTGCTGCTGCTGGCTGGTCCCGGCAACAATGGCGGCGACGCCCTCGAAGCGGCGGCCAACCTGGCCGGCGCCGGCGCCGGCATCGACGTCGCGGTGATTTACCTGGCGGGCAGCGCCCTGGCGTCGGCCGAGACCGCGCAGGCCTTGGGCCGTGCCCACGACGCCCAGGTGCGCTTTCTCGACGCCCTGCCCGACAGCGCGCCGGCACTGGTGGTCGACGGCCTGTTCGGCATTGGCCTGGCGCGGGCGCTGGACGGCGCCGCGCGCGTGATGGTGGAAGCGCTCAACGCGCTGGGCTGGCCGGTGCTGGCGCTGGACGTGCCGAGCGGGCTGGACGCCGACACCGGCGCCATCGTCGGCCCGGACGGCGTCGCGCTGCGCGCCGGCCGCACGCTCGCCTTTATCGGCAACAAGATCGGCCTGCATACCTTCGAAGGGCGCGACGTGGCAGGCGAGGTGGAGGTCGCGTCGCTTGCCATCGATGCGCACTATTTTCCGCCCGCAAGCGCCGAATTGAACCAGGCGGCGCTGTTTGCGAACCAATTGAAACCGCGCGCCAACAATTCCCATAAAGGCAGCTTCGGCGATGTCGCCATTGTCGGCGGCGCCCGCGGCATGGCGGGCGCGGCGATGCTGACGGCGCGCGCGGCCCTCTACAGCGGCGCCGGCCGGGTGCTGGTCGCCGCGCTCGACCCTGGCCCCGCGTTCGACAGCGTGCAGCCTGAAATCATGTTCCGCGACGGCGCCACCTATCCGCTGGGCGTCGGCACGCTGGTGATGGGGCCCGGGATGGGAGGCTCCGCACTGGCGATGGACATGTTGGCGCGCGCGCTGCCTGGCGCCGCGGCGCTGGTGCTCGACGCCGACGCGCTGAACCTGATCGGCGCCAGCGTTGATTTGCAGAAACGGCTTGGCGCGCGCACGGCGCCGACAATATTGACGCCGCATCCGCTGGAAGCGGCGCGCCTGCTGGGCATCAGCAGCCTGGAGGTGCAGCGTGACCGGCTGGCCGCCGCGCGCGCGATTGCCAATCGTTTCAACGCCATCGTCGTGCTCAAGGGTTCGGGCAGCGTGATTGCCGCTCCCGGCGGCGCGGCGGTCATCAATACCAGCGGCAACCCGGGCTTGGCCAGCGCCGGGACCGGCGACGTCCTGGCCGGCATCTGCGGCAGCCTGCTGGCGCAGGGATGGCCGGCGCGCGAGGCGGCGCTGGGCGCGGTGTGGATTCACGGCACTGCCGCCGACCGGCTGGTATCACAAGGCATCGGCCCGATCGGCTTGTGCGCCAGCGAATTGCCGCAGGCGGTGCGCGCTGTGCTCAATGAACTGGTCTACGGTACGGCGAAGAACGGCTAACGAAATCTTGGCTTGCTATTATAGAAATATTCGCCGTACACTGGGCATTGACGGAGGACTGCTTTCGGCCCGAAGCGAACGAATAGCATGGCGAGATTCCACTTACGTATTCAAGGAATAGCATGGCACTGGAACTGATGATTTCTGCACCAACAGACTTCGACTTTGTTATTGGGGACTGGTTTGTCACACATCGGCGGCTTAAGGAACGCCTAGCAAGTTGCAATGAATGGGTTGAGTTTGATGGAAAGATGTCCACCAAAAAAATCCT
>Ga0326735_1000140_pt1 | contig 15657 bp, 10 predicted proteins | sample 37_GP2_1092_FD_207945 | JGI IMG/M metagenome (GOLD analysis project Ga0326735, IMG submission 207945) | Glacier ice microbial communities from Ngari, Tibet, China - 37_GP2_109.2 | ecosystem: Environmental > Aquatic > Freshwater > Ice > Glacier | place: China: Ngari, Tibet | collected 2018-07-31
GGAAGCAGGCCAAATATCACTGGCGAAAATTTGCTGCATGGACAAAGCAAGACTTGGTTCATGAAGTCACCGAAATTTTCCAAGGATACGGTCATCGATTTCAAATCCGTTATGCGTGATTACTTATTTGCTCGGTAATCGCCCGATTGTTGGGGTTATTGACCTCGCGCACTGACCGGTCAGCCTAGCTTGTCCGAGAGCGCATGGCGATGTGCAACTCAGCGACATCGCTTCTGCTCTAGTACGAACCGCGCCAAGACATGCTGACTTCCTTAGGCCCAGGATTGATCGAAAAGAACGAGCTGCGGTTTTCGCGTTGCGATTGCCACAGCCAGCTGCCGATGGCGTAGCCGACCAGACTGCCGGCGACCGTATCCGACACCCAATGCTGGCGCCCCGACACCCGCCCGGCAGCACTCAGCGCCGCGACGCCATACAGCCAAGGCGTGTCGTACTCCTGCGCGAACGGCGTCACTGCAGCAAACGCCACCGCGCTGTGACCGGATGGGAATGACGTGTTCGAACGCGACCCGCTGGCAACTTGTACCCACGGCCCGCGCTCCTCGCCTGGACGCGCGCGGTTGAAAGCGTACTTGCCCAATTCCGTCACACCGATGGCGCCAGCGACCGACTCCAGCGAAATGAGGCCGGTATTTTGCATACGCTCGTCACTAAACGCCATTGCGGCGCCAGCGGCGCCGACCAAGGCGACCGGCATCACCTTGCCGAAGTTACCCAAGCCGCGCGCCGCGGCCGAATCCTGGTGCTTCTTGAAAAACCGGTCGACCGGCTTGTCAAACAGCGCGCCGCCCAGTACCGCACCCGCCGCCAAACCGCCGCCCTTGATCCAATCGGGCAAGGTCGGGCTCGAGGACCCCGCCTGCTGCACCCGTAGGCGAAATGCCGGCCACGGGTTGCCGATTGGCCTTGCCTGCGGATACGTTTCCGCCAGCCCCTGCTCGTCCGGCCGCTCGCCCAGGTTGCCGAGTCCGTCGCCGAGGGTCAGGTCGCGCCGCGGCTTCTCGATCATGTCGTACAGGTCGCCGGGCGACGCTACCATCTGGCCAACGTCGCGCGTCCATGGTGACAGCGCCATGTTAGCAGTTGCCTGGGTATCGGCCAGCAGCATGGTGTTGAGCGACAGCGACACGAACACGCCCTTGTCGTTGTAGGGATTGGTTGGGGAGCCGGGATTAGTGGTGTCCTTGCCGTTGGTCTTGGTGTACCACGCACCGATCTCCATGCCGGAGAAGAAGCGGCGCTTGAATTCCAGCCGCACGCCGCTATCCTTGGCCAGAAAACGGCCGGCGCGTGCCGTTACGGTCATGTCGGCGGGCAAACGGTAATGCAACGCGCCGAGCGCGGTGACAGTGTGGTAATCGCGCGCGTCGAACAGGCCTTTGAATCCGCGCTGCTGCAACGCATCGACTGACAGGCCAACCGCCCAGCGGCTGTCCTTCGGCACGTACAGCAGTTGGCCGCCGGCGCCGAGATACATTTCCTCGTAAAATCCAGCCGAAAGTCGGCCGTACAAATGTTCTGCCGGCATGGCGTACTGGTTAATCATCAGCTTGTTCAGCTTGATCCGCGATCCACGCTTATATTCCGCAATATCCGTACGCACGTGCGGCAACAGGCTATTCGACTCCTGGGTTACGCCGGAAATCGTTTCGATGATGTTGGCGCTGACCGCGCTGTTCAGGTACAGGCCAACGCCAAGGCGTCGATCGTAATTGGCCGCAGCGTTTACCTCGTAGCGCAAGGCGCCGCTCGGATCGTTGAAGAACAGACCGAGCTTGGGTGCAATGCGAAAACGGTTCGCTTCACGGTCTTCAGAGCGCACCTGCACCATGTTGCCGTCGTGACCTACATCGACGCCCATTCGAACGTCTTCGTCCAGACCTGCCAGCAAGGCGGGTTGGTCGATTTTGTCGATCCGATCGTCAGGCGTGGCAGCGCGCACGACAACGGTCTGCAGAAAACGATCGCGGTCGACCAACCCGCCGAGGTAGTCGCTCAGTACATACAGGTTCATGAACTCGTACGTCGCGACCGGCTGCTCATTTTTTGTGTAGGTAATCACGAACGAACGCGTACCGGCCGGCGCGAACGCTAAAGCCGTTCGACTGGCGCGCCCGATGGCGCGGCCAAGATTCGAGATGCGGTTGTTCGTCAAGGTTAAATTGAGAACGGCGGCGTCAAGCTCAACACGTATGTTCTTGAAATCTTGCTTGGCCAGCGCCTGTACCAGCGCAGCACCAGGCCGTACGTCACGTTGCCAATCAGCTAGTGAAGCACGAGCTGGCGCATCCTTCTGCTGGAACGTGATCGGTTCCTTCAGCTTAGGCAGGAATTCACGTTCGGATAGCGGAATCGTGACGTACGCGTTTGCGCTGAAATGGTCGCGATGGCGGGCAATTTGGGCTCCAAGCCAGCCCCAACGATATTCTACTGCCAAGGCCAGCCCCTTGTGGCGATTGCGTGCGTCGGTCTCCGCAGCGCGATAGTCCTTCTGGTAATTATTGGCATCATATTCCGCCACCAATGCGACGTTCGGCATTACCGAGGGTGCCCAGCGCCCAGCAGCAAACACTCCTTCCGGACGACGCCAGCCGTGGCCAATACTAACCTCAATGTTCTTGCTAGGGCCGAAAGTTTTGGACACGACGAGATAGTGCCCTTTGAACAACTGAGTCCCTAAGAAGTCGGTTACACCAATGGCAACGGCAGGGCGCAATCCGCTCTCGGCGAGAAACTGGAGCTTGCTGTCAAAAACTTTATCTTTGTTGCGCCCGTAATCAGTCGTACCGTCCCCTGCGGCGAACGCTTTAATTCCTGTCATGCTGACATAACGACCAGTAAGTTGTAGGTCGGGCAAGGCAGTTATGGTTGCCCATAGTTCGCCATACGGTTGGTCATAGCTGTAACCGAGGCTGAATGTTCCATCCCGTTCGACCATGGCGTTCGGCATATTAATATAGCCGGACTGACCGTGAAGGTTTGGTGTGGCAAGTGCTGCGTTGGTAGCAGTAATTAACAAGGTGCAGCAGGTAGCTTGAAAGGAATATCGAGTTTTTTGCAAAGTGGGAATCTCAGAAACTTAGACCGCAGCCAACAACGCAATTGCGCGTAAATGCGGCAAATAAAAATAATCCTCCGCACCAAAAGCGGGGATCGCAAAATTTCGAATCTTACATTTACTAGTGTGATCAACCTCAAGACGCCATCCCGTACACCTAATGAAACAACGCTGTCCAGTTCCGATAACTACGCTGACTACGCTAAAAAAATGATATATATTAATGGATGCCTTACCTGCTTGCAATTTAACGCGATCCTCCCTGGCTTCCGGTGCTGCGACTGCTGACCCGACAGGTTAAAGACTCGTCCAAATAGCAATTATGGTCGTCTATTCAACCACGAGCAGTTACCACACCGCCATTATAGTTGCGCCGATACGCCGGCCCCTTATCCGAACCGTTGCCTCCTCGGGTATAGCAATTAATAGCGAAGATCAGATAGCTTTGCATTTTTAACGTCAAGCAAATTCTTATAAAAAATAACCATTCGGTCCCAATGCTGCCTTTGTTCGAACCGCTCTTGGACTCGTATGCGCGCATTTTCGCCCATCGTGCGCAAATTTCGAGCATGAGTATTTAAAGCCGTTTGCATGGCACCGGCCAGCGCCCGGAAGTCACGTACCGGCACTAACCAGCCGTTATGCTCAGGTTCCAGCAGTTCATTGCACCCATTGATATCGCTTGCAATCGCCGGCAATTGCATCGCACCGGCCTGCAGCAACACGTTTGGAAAGCCTTCACGATAACTCGGCAATATTAAGATATTGGCTGCGAATAAAATCGAGCGCACATCTTCCAAGAACCCTAATGCGTGGATGCGTGGATGCGATGCAATTAATTCCAACGTCGCCTTAGACACTGGCGCCGTTTGATCAAGCGCACCGCCTAATAACAAATGAGCATGTGGTGGCATCGTTGCAAACGCAGCGACTAGCTCGTCCAATCCTTTATCCTTATTAAGCCGCCCGACAAAACAAAACACGAATCCGCTGGAGGGAATGCTATGGTCAGCTAGCAGTTGGTGCCCGGCGACAGCGACACCAGGCGCCGCGCGCGAAAAAAATTCGGTATCAACCCCAGCGATATTGCCGTGGCCAATCACCTGCAATGGCTTGCTTGTAATGTGGTAATGGCGCAGGTCATTCGCAACGCCCTCCCCTTCTGGCACGATGTGCGTCGCACACGCGCAAATCAAACGATCAATCCAGATCAACAGCTTTTGTCGGGTCCTTTGCGACGTTGGAAACACCAGGCCAGTGAACGTATGAATTCGAATTGGCACGCGGCATATCCATCCGGACAGCATGCAGACAAGGCCCGCCTTCGGTGTATAAGAATGAAGCAGCGCCGGCCGCGTACGCAACAGCAAAGCAACCATGCGCATTACTGAGACAATATCGCGTAGCACGTTTATCCCGCGCACCATCGCCACGGAATGGGTGATCAGCGCCTCGTTTGCAAGCACGGCCTGGAACCCCTCACCCGGACTGGTAACAAGCGATACATTAAAATTACACGCCAAGCGGCGCGGCTGAAACTTCAGAATAGTCGCAAACGTTTCAGGAACGGTTGTCGCAAGCATCAATTGTTGCTTCATATACAAACACACTCCAATTCGAAGTAGATGCGCAGTGTCATCAGATCAGATCTAACGCCAATTCCGGATTCACGGCGTAAGGGGATAAATCGCCAAACCGGTCAATCGACAGCAAGAAAAAAGCGATATAGCCGAGCACAAAAAAATACATACCAATAGTACGACAAAATGACTTTGGCAGATTGGCAAAAACGATCGGCCACAAGAACAAGGTCGCCACATTAAAATAAATACTCAACCGTAAAATGCCCGACGGTGCGATCCGAAAAACACTCGATATGCACGAAATGATGGCACCGAACATTAACATGTTCAATAATACAAAATATTGTCTGCGGTACAGGACGACTTTGTATCGAAACACGAAAAAAAAGATTGCCAGGACCAGCGTAAGAGCGACCATCAGGAAACCGCCACCGTCCCCTGAAGTAGCATAGTCGGCATATCTTGGGTCAATCGCCGTCCCAAACTGCACCACCGTATCGAGGAACAACGCTGCAATGCTGCCAACTAAGGCGTAGACAAAAACCCGCGAAAAGGAAATCACCGCGCCGGTAATAAAGTACACCGGCAACATAACTATCGCAGTTTTGTGAAAAAGTACTGCGGTAATAGTCAGAAAAATATAAGGCTTAAAATTTTTATTGATTAGATGTGGAATAGCCAGTGAACAGATTGCACAAGCAATTGCCTGCCGTGCGCCGTTGAAGAAAAATGTATAGAAACCAGCCGTTAAAAATATGAAAACAGAAATAGTGATATTGCACGAACTATTAAAAATCGAGCGTAGGTAACAACCACAGACGATGACTGCCACCAATAATAGCAACGAAACATATTCGCCATAGATCAAACGCGCTAACCAATTAAGAATCCAGAATCCGTACTCGTTATCAATGATACCCATCGTCAGCGCGCTCGGCAAGTCAGTGATTACTTCGAAAAACTGTACATAATTTTCAGTGTCGGTTCCGACCGTCAGATCCCGCACGCCCGCGAAGGTGACCATCGAAATAACGGCCATTGCGAATAAAATCTTTCTCACAATGGATACAGGCGGATAAGCTTCCGCAAAATAAACGCACAGCATGACGACAAGCAAAACAACAATATAGATAAACATCAGAACCGATCTATTGTGTCGAACAAATAGAGAGCGAAAAGTAACAAATACACAAAGCCTGCGCAGTCATGTCAGCCAAGTGCGTCAGCAGTACCGACAAGTTCAGTCCGCCAGTTTGGATACAACCACACGACGGACATATTTCGCCCAAGAACTTAGCCAAAGCAACGCGTAACCGCCGCGGCCCAACAAGCCTGTGGACAGCAATTTTCGATATACGTCAATTTCTCCAATCTGCATCAAAAACAAATCACCGCTCAACCCGCCAGCGCCGAAGCGAGCCTTGTGAATATATGCAAGATTCATCGGGAAGCGAGCAACCTTATTCTTCGACAAAATAATTTCGAGCCACAAAAGGTAATCTTCACCACGACGCTTTGACCCGTCAAATCGATGCGTAATTTCACGCCGCAACATGATAGTCGGTGTCGAAAACCGATTCGATATTAGCAGCATTGCAGGTGAAACTGGCACAGCCGGTGCGTACGGTTTCGCGATTGGCCGCGATTTGACCATCGCGCCTTCCACCGTACTGGCATGGCCAGTCATGACGACGTCGGGATGAGCATCCATCCAGCCGCGCTGAATTTCGATTTTTTGTGGATGCCAGCTGTCATCCGCATCGAGAAAGGCAATGTAGTGTTGCGTGGCGGCGGCCCAACCCGCATTACGCGCCTCGGCCGCGCCACAATTCTGCGATAGACAGATGATTTTCACCCAGTTGTTGCCATAGATGCGCTGCAACTTGCGCAAGCTGTCTAACGTTCCGTCGCCACTGTGATCATCTACCAAGATAAGCTGTGACGGCAATTCGCTTTGAAGTGCAACCGATTCGACCGCGCGTCGAATTGTTTCCTCGCATCGATAACAAGGTATGACTACACTCACATTGGTACGTCTAATTTCGCTCACTCTACGCTTTCGACAATCATAGGCAAAAAATCGAACACAAATCAACCGATGCGCGAGGCATATCCTCACACTGTGACGAAATTCCGTTCGTACTTAGCGTTTCGCCAACTGGTCGCGGATGTAGTCGAGTTCGAGTAATTTGGCAATCACTTCTGCCTTGTTAAGCCGCTGTGTATTGTGCGAGTTGTAATCGTCGACCATTGAGGTGCGAGTGTCACCAGTATCGAGATACTTGTGGTAATTCAAGTCGCGCACATCGGCAGGGATGCGGTAGTAATTGCCCATATCTTCCGCTTTGACCATTTCCTCGCGCGACACCAAGGTCTCGTAGACCTTCTCGCTGTGGCGGGTACCGATCAGTTGTACTTCGCTCTTCGACTTAAACAATTCGATGAGTGCGGCTGCCAAGCATTCCACTGTCGAAGCAGGGGATTTCTGAACGAACAAGTCGCCGTTATTTCCGTGCAGGAAAGCGTGCACCACTAAATCTACGGACTCTTCCAGTGACATCAGGAAGCGAGTCATTTGCGGATCGGTGACGGTCAGCGGTTTCCCTTCCAACATTTGGTTAACAAACAGCGGAATAACTGAGCCGCGCGATGCCATCACGTTGCCATAGCGCGTCAAGCAAAAGGTCGTATTGCTCTTTTTTCCGCGTGGCGCGCGTGCTTGGGCGCTGATCAGTTTTTCCATCAATGCTTTGCTCATCCCCATCGCATTGATTGGATAGACAGCCTTGTCGGTACTGAGGAAAATCGCTTTCTTGACCTCGTTATCGACGCAAGCATTGATCAGGTTGTTCGCGCCAAGAATGTTAGTATTGATCGCTTCTTGCGGGTAGAACTCGCATGCTGGAACCTGTTTCAAAGCAGCCGCATGGAAGACGTAATCAACGCCGGGCAGTGCTCGGTCTAGGGACGAGCGGTCACGAACATCGCCGATCACGAATCGCAGTTTGTCCGATTTATACTGCGAGCGCATGTCGTCTTGCTTCTTCTCGTCGCGGCTGAAGATGATTATTTCCGCGCAGTCGAAATCGAGAAAGCGGTTGATCACCGCGTTACCAAATGAGCCGGTGCCCCCTGTAACCATGATCCTGCTATTTCCAAAAGTATCGCGCATTCTATTAATCTTTATAAAATTCAAACATTTTGTCAACCAAACCCGGCCAAGCGTCCGGAGCATAACTTAGTCGCTCACGCAAGCGCGACGAATCCAAACTTCGATCAATTACAAAATCCTGCGAAAACTGAATAGTCGTGTTGTCACGCGACCATTTTTCCTTCAACAAGCACAACAAATCATATTTGGAGATCGGCGCCACGGAAAGGTGGTAAAGCCCGCAGAGCTCCAGCAAACCGTTCTTTAAATATTTGCTAAGGAATGCGCCGACTTCGCTTACCGGCAAGCCAGAAAAGAACGCATTTGAGTAACCGGTAACGATGCCCTCTTGGGCCAGGAACCAATCGACTAGGCTGTTGTTTGGCACTAAGCCCCTGCCGATAATAGACGTGCGCAAGGTCAGACTGTTGCCCTCATTAGCTTCCCCAAGATACTTCGACACTCCGTACCAGTCGCTGCCATCCGGAATGTCCTGCTCCACGTAATTCCCTTTCTTCCCAGAAAAAACACAGTCGGTACTAAAGTGAATCAATTTACTTCCGACGTTCTCGCAGAGTAGCTGCAGCCGCTGCGGAAAGGCAGCGTTCACTTGGATTAAGTTCCAGTCATCGGCGGCATCAGCATGCTGCTTGATCACACCTAAAGCGTTGATCACCACAGCCGGCGCAACGTCCGCCAGCGCCTTCTCGACCGTGGTAAAGGCAAGCGCATCAACGTTTGTCAGGTAAGTCAGTTCCGCACATACGCTGTAACTCGGCGCATGTGCAGAGCGAATCGCACCCGCCACGTCGTAGCCCGCCGACGCCAGCGTCCGATGGATGGCGTGCCCCAGCATGCCCGTCGCGCCGAGAATGAGAATCTTCATTTTTCCCTCTGCAACGTTAATTTCAAAATAATTGATGCAGTTTCGATATCAATCGCTGGCGTCATATCGTTGTTGGAACGTACGAAACGAGCCATCACAGATTGGAAGGCGCTGCGTGCAGTCGCAACCGCAAGGCCGGCCATATTTGCATAAATGACCATTCGCAGTTTGAAGTTGCTTTCGCTGGACGTCGCCATGTACGCACTGATCGCCTTGCCGGTCTGGCTGCGTCGGTCGCCGTGACGCATGAACATCAGCGCATAAAGATAACCGAAGTTGAAGCGGGCTCGGTAGTTTGGCGACTCTAGGTCAACCGCAGCCAGTGCCGCCTGCGCCCAGACCGATTCAACGCTGAAAAATTCCGGGATGACGCTTGGCCAAACCTCAGTTTTGTAATGTTCCATATGTGGATCCGCCCACAAATCTCCTTTATGAGTGCGTAATGCACTACGTCCCGCGTTGCTTCCGCCCGACGCACCGGCAATGGTGATTGGGAAATTGGCTATCAAGTGGCGGCGCGAATGCACCGCTGCCAAGAAGGCAAAAGATACATCCGGGCTAACGCCGAAGAAACACGCGCCATGCAGATTCCTGATATTTTGAATCAGCGATTGGCTGATCAGGCCATGGTAAATACGCGGTAACGCCATGCAACCTTGGCCGGCATTGTTTAGGAAATTTCTGATTTCTTTCGGCATGTCGATTTCGGTTACAATCGAATCGAATTTCAGATTGATGCTTAGTTTGCCGGCTTGGTAATCACCGCTGTATTTGGAACGGAAATCAGGCCAGTTGTACGCGACGTAAAACTCGCGTGACGTAATCGAGTCGGCATTCATCCGCACGCAAGTGTCAACGGCATCAAATATTTGCGGCGATATTCCGTCGTCATCGCCCAGCATTAAAACATAATCTCCCGTTGCCAACTTCAGCGCAGAATCAAAATTCTCTGTCATATTCAGATCAGGCGACACCTTCTTGTAAAAAAGGCGCGCGTCGATTATACCAAAAAGACGTTCCTGCAATTCGGTTCCATCGCTAGAATCCTGCACGATCAACTGCAAATTCTCAGAATAATTCAAAATACTTTTCACCGTGCTGTGGCAGTATAAAGCGCGATTTTTTGTCGGGATAACAATCGATAAAACATGCGACATTTAATTTTCTCTCCGGGAATAATATTCCATAATAACGAGGTCAGCGGCAATTCGGGTGGTCCAAGCAATAGCAACGCCAAGGGCTCCGTGAGCGCGGCCTAAATACGACAGCATTACAATATAAGGGATGACTTCAAACAGTTGAATCTTGGCGGTCAGGTAGGAATCGCCGCGGGCCTGAATTGCCGAAAATGGCACCTGTGCAAATGCGTTGAAGACAAACCCGACGATCAAGACTCTTAACAAGGGACTGGCATGCAGGCTCATGTCTGCGCCCAACCACAAGGCGAGCAATTGCTCAGCGAATATGAAGATAATGATCGATGGCGGCAAGCAGGAAATCGCGGTGTACTTTCGCGCATTATTCTTTAACGCGGTGACCGCTGGCGAATTCCCCGTCGCCAGCACTAGCTTTGGAAACAGCGCCCGTGATATTGAAACAGGCACCACCGCAAGCCGCGATACGAGTTCGGCGGCGCCGGAATAATAGCCGACGAACTGAGCACCTTGGATACTGGACAGAAAAAACCTATCTAGATATCCCATAATTGGGCTGATTGTGTTCGTAAGTGCAATTCCGCTGCCATAATTGACTAGGTCGCGGAAGGTTTCCTTACTCCCCCCCCAGTTACGCATCGGCTCAATACTATTACAGCGGAACATTGCAATAATAAGTGACACCAAGCGCGCAATGAAAAGCCCAACAACTGCGGAAAAAAAAGTCGGCGCATACTTTACACACAGCACAGGCATTAAAAATATTAGTGTACCAGCAACGGTTTTTTGCAGGTTTAACTCAACGAATAATTCGCGGCCTTCCAAGAAACCTTGGACGATCAGGGTTCCCAACAGAAATGGGATGGTAAGCCCCAACAGTTCGATGCCGATAATCGCATCTTGCCGGTGTAGCGTGCTTACGTTGAACACATGGTCGGTCAGCAACCCACTCGTGGAATACAAGACGATAGCGACAAGCGACCCACTGGCAATTACCGCCCCCATTGCCGTGCCAAGGGCCTTGCGCGACTTGTCGACAAGCTGCGAGTGCTTTGCCACATATTGCGATACTGCCCGCGACAGACCTAGGTCGAACAGTGTCGCATAGCCAACCAACGCCCATGCCAGTGTTAGCAGGCCAAACCGCTCCGCGCCTAATGTCCGCGCCAAATAGCCAATCGCCGGCAGCGCTACCAATGCCGGAACAATCGAACCGGCCATATTCAGCGCGGAGTTTTTGATTAAGCTCATTAATTAAATATCTTTTGCATGTTTGAATTAACGTAACGATTGAATCGCGATGCATATTTTCTTGCTAGGCGCATTGATGCTAAATTCTGGCGAATAATAAATTGCGAATGTCTATGCCCTGAGTCGGCGCATTCTAGCGTTCGCCCCTTGCGGCGCTCGCGCAAGGGCAGAACGGGCGCTTTATATCGCAGTCGCCAAAAAACATATCCATTTGCAATCTATTATGAGCAGTTATTTAGGAGCCGCCGAACGCGCGGCGATAAATTTATGCGGTACCTTTCGTCCTGCCCAAGAATCTGTACGCCGGTTTTATCAACGCCACCCCAACGAGCATTTTTGCTGAAAACATCGGAAAGCATTGCTTCATACGAAAAAATTTACGAATGGCCGTTCCAGAGGTAAACGCGCGCCTTATGTTGGAACTTAAGCACCGCAGGGAGAAGCGACTGACGTTGTGAAAGAAGGAATCAGTTTTGGATCGCGCGGATGATTGCGATACGCAACAGCCAACGTAAAACTGACGTTGTTTTGTTTTTTTTCGCTCCACGCGTCCATATCAAATGCTTTATTCCCGCACGAGTCCATTGCCATGCCGACGCCATGTCTCCGCAAAGAAAATCCACGACAGCGTCGCAAAGAACGCCAACACTATTGACAAGATGACGATGATGGCGCGTTTCGGTTTGAACTTGCGTTCCGGACTAACCGCCAAATCCAATACCTGGATGACTGACGCCTCCTTCGCCTCATCAAGACGAGCGACCTCGTACTGCTTGCTGAGCAGTTCATACAGCATTTGATAATATTTTACGTCTCGCAAAGTTTTGATATTTGCTAGGCCGACCTGCTTATTACGGTCGCCCGCACCGCCGTTCACGATACCACGGCCGTTTTCTAGTTTCTCTTGCTCGGCACGCAAACCTTTCAACTCCTCTTCTACGCGGCGGAAGTCCGGATTGGTTTCGGTCACGAAGGCGCGCATTGCACCGAGCTGGCTTTCTTTAGCTGATATTTGTGCCTGCATGCGGCCAATTGTCTCTACCATTGCACGGCTTTCGCTGTCGACGCTAATCACACCATGGGAATCCAGTGCACCCTTCAGGGTCATTTCGGCTTTTGCTAAGTTGTTTTTCGATTGTTCCAACTGTTGTTCGAAAAATACACGGCGTTGCGACGCCTCTGTCAGCGTCAGCATCCTAGTCAACTTCAACAATTCGTCGGCATAGGAATTTGCCAATGGTGCCACGCGCTGTTGATTTTCGTCCTCAACTTCGATAAAAATCAAGCCATCCTTACCTGAGCTGATTATTGAATTCTCCTCCAGAATCTTACGCGCTTTTTCTTGCGAATCCGTGCCATACACTTTTTTCAATTCATATTGAGCGATTAACTTGTCTGCCAGCGTTCGGCTGCGTAGCATCCCAAGATATAAATCGTTAGGGTTCTTGATGCCTGCGCTCGCAGCGGCGCCGGCGACGCCGCCCAACTGGGACAACAAGGCGGCAGCACCAGATTGCGGTTGCTGCGGTGGCAACAACTTGGTGCCCGCGCGATAGACATCGGGGAGCGCGAAGCTAATGGCCGCCGCGCAGATCGCCGCGATCAGTGGAATTGCGGCGATTATTTTCTTGTGCTTAAAAAATAAATTCACCGTATCTATAAAATTGGGTTCGCTGGCCTCGCCTTTGCTTGGTGGTGCTTTTTTAGCGATAATCTGCGTTTCATTCATGCTGTGGAGCCGCTCATAGTGTGATGCTTGTTGTCGGTGGTTTGCGTGAGCCGTGTTGATGCGGCCCTGTTCTATGCCGGGCTTATTGCTTAAGCACTTGGATGGCCGCTGCACCTAAACCGAAGTTAGCAAAAATCTGCGCCCATTCACGTGTTCCCTTTGTGAACTTCGACCATGCAGTTTCCTTGTCGAATTTCTCTGGAACCACAATGGAGTCGCCTGGCATGACGATCACGCCACCGATACCACCGAAGCCCCATCCGCTGGTATTACGTGCGACAACACTGCCGTCCGTACGCAAGATAAACACATTGTCCTCATCCGCGTCGATTGTCATGCCAGTCTTTTTCAAGTAGTCCTTAACCCGGGTATTCGGCTGCCATAGTGAGGACGCCTCGGCATTGACGGAGCCGAAAATGTGGACAAATTCCGGTCGAGCCGGGACCACAAGGCGATCGCCGTTTTCAAGCTTAAGTCGGGGTAAATGTGCGAACGAGCGCTCGGCCGGGTCTAGCCCGAACGCAATCCGGCCCGTCGATTTAAGCTGTTTAAACCGACCGATATTTTCTTGGGCTAGTTTGAGTTCGCCCTGTCGCTGAGCTTCTGCGGCCTGCGCGTCGATGGCATTAACCGCCCGCGTGTTGGCAAGGCTTTTAGATTGCTCAATGCGCAGCTGTGACTCCAGTTTAGCGGCTGCTTTTTCAAGATTGGCTTGTTGTTCGATGCGGACTTGTTCGCGGTAAAAAGCGGTTCCAAAAAAGTAGGCGTCCGGTGTTGTACCGCCAGCGCGGGTGAGCAACGACTGCAGCGTTTCGCCGGCGGTCATCTGGTACACGCCAGGCACGCGGACTTCACCTTCAACACGGACGAACACACGGCGGTTGGCCATTGGCACGGCAACATCTTGCTGCGAAAAAATAGTCACCGTGTCGCCTGGCTGCAACTGTACATTATCTGGGCCAAGCGGATTTGAAAACACTTTGCCCAGATTAAATGGGATCAGGCTGACCGTCAGGTCGGAACGATTGATCCGTTCGACAACCGCGTAGTCCCAATTTATCTCATCAATGAGCCCACCGATGCGCGAAGCAATATTGCCGGCATTTCCGCTTGTATTCTTGTCGTTGTTGCCAGTATTCACACTGTTGTTCTGGCGCTTGATCGAGTTGCGGGTGATCAGGTATTCGCGATTCGGGATCAAATCTCTAACGTGCATCCCAGCCTGGAACGGCGCACGAATCGACTGATCTACATTGCCGCGCAGGATTACCGCATTTGAAAAATCTGGCGTGATCGAGGTGATGTTGAGGACGTCGCCGTTCTTGAGCGGGCGTTTCAAGCCTTCGCCGTTGAGCGCGAATTGCTCGACGCTGCGTGGCTGGTTCTTGCTCGCGTCGATGCGCTCCAGGTAAGCGCGGCGGGGATCGGCGACCACCGGCAGTCCGCCGGCAAAATCCAGCAGAGATTCAATGGTATCGCTTCCGGTGCGCAACTCATAAATGGCGGGCGTGTTCACGTTGCCGACCAACGCAATGTGGCCAGTCGCCGGCGGGATGTAGATCGAGTCGCCGTCCTGCAGTTTGATGTCGGCTGACTTGTCGCCCTTGGAAATAAACGCGTACAGATCCAGTTCGGCAGCGACGCGGCCCGCGCGTTTGACTTGAAGGCGGCGCATGCTGCCATTGGCGTTCGGGCCACCGCTGGCAAACAGCGTGGTAACCAGCGTCGACAGGCTCGATACGGTGTAGGTGCCGGGCCGGTTGGCCTGGCCGACGACGTAAACAGTAATTGCGCGCAGCTTGCCAAAGTTCACGTTGACGGTGACGCCTTTGTACAATTTTGCAATTGCGCCACGGATGACTACTTCGGCATCGCCAGCCTTGACGCCTGCCAAGACGATAGAGCCGACTGTCGGGAGCGAGATCAGGCCATTACGGTCGATCGTTGCGCGATAGTCGATATCGATGCTGCCCCAGCCGCGGATCAGTAGTTCGTCGCCAACACCGAGCGGGTAATCAGCTGGGACCGGTGCGCCGGTGATTGGAGCAAACGTGGTCGGCGCGTTGGCAAAAAACTCGGTGCCGAACACGGGCAAGATCTTTCCGGTGCTGTCGGAAATGAATTTCTGAAATTCGTTGGTGCCCCCTGATGCTGCACGCGGGCTGACCGCCTGCAGCTGGCCCACACCTGCAGCAGCGCTCGGTGGCGGGAGAGCAGGATTTGCCGTAGCGGCGGCATCGGCAGCCGTGGCATTGCTGATGTTCACGCGCCGTGGCGCCTCTGGCGATGCAGGAGCGGCAATGGCGCCGCCGATTGCTGTTACAGGTTGGCCAAACGTGTCCGCTTTGCCTGCATCCTGCTGGGCAGAGGCGACAATAGAAGTAACGGCCAGAGCTACGGCCACGAGGCAACGGGTGATTTTAGGCATTGAGGATTCGGTGGAAGGTGCGATGGCGACATTATTCAGCTTCATATTTTAACTCAAATCATACTAGCTGGAATCTTTACCCCAATAAAATCAATACGTTGAGGTCGCTTTGTTATGTATTGTCGCCCAATACAACAATCAAAAATATAAGCTTGTAATTTTCACTACCAATTAAGTCGGCTACTAAAAACGTTTATTAGCTTCATGATAGCGGGATTGAAACTTAAGTAATATGGCTTTAATACTGCTGGCTAATGTAAGCCTGAATGATAAGTAATCACGCATAACGGATTTGAAATCGATGACCGTATCCTTGGAAAATTTCGGTGACTTCATGAACCAAGTCTTGCTTTGTCCATGCAGCAAATTTTCGCCAGTGATATTTGGCCTGCTTCC
>Ga0326735_1000141_pt1 | contig 15632 bp, 15 predicted proteins | sample 37_GP2_1092_FD_207945 | JGI IMG/M metagenome (GOLD analysis project Ga0326735, IMG submission 207945) | Glacier ice microbial communities from Ngari, Tibet, China - 37_GP2_109.2 | ecosystem: Environmental > Aquatic > Freshwater > Ice > Glacier | place: China: Ngari, Tibet | collected 2018-07-31
TCCCAGCACTTCGCAACCTGGCACCCCGGTCAGGTGCTCGCAGGCGCGGTTCCAGATCATCACTTTACAGCTGGTGTCGAGTACAAAGGCCGGAATTGCCAGCATCTGCATCAGCTTGTTGGCGAACGCCCGCTCATGGTCGGGAGCGGGGTACTGCATCGCGCGCGGTCGTGATGTTATGGTTTGCATGTTCGGTCCTGTAAAACTATCCGTTGAGCAAATGATTGACTGCCGACAAGTTATTTTGCTACGGCGTGGCCTTCGATTTTTGATATTTCACAAGAACCCACGACATTTCCTCTTAATGTACGGAAACCTGTCGCGCCGCTGGAATCGATAGCGATAACACGGTTCCGGCGCCCGGCTCGCTGTCGATGACGAATTGCCCGCCGGCCGCCGCCACGCGGTCGGCAATACCGGCCAGGCCGCATCCTCGCGCCTGCGGCAAGCCGGCCATGCCGATGCCGTTGTCGCGTACCTGCAAGGTCAGCTGGTCGCCGTTGCGGGTCAATGCGACCTTGACCTCGCTAGCCTCTGCATGGCGCACGACGTTCGCCAGCGATTCCTGCAGGACGCGAAACAGCATCGTATCGACGGCGCCATCGCGGTTGCCGTCGAAGGCGCCGGGGCTGGCGTCGAGTTCGTGCCGGATGCCGTTGAGGCGGGAAAATTCGGCCAGCTGGGTTTCGATCGCCGCCTGCAAACCTTGTTCAAGCGCAAACGGACGCAGGTTGTTGATGATCGCGCGCAGCGAGGCGATCGACAGGTCGGCGCTGCGCAACAGGCGGCCGACATGCTGGTGCAGCTGCGGATGGGCGCCGCGGGTGCTGACCTGGATCAGCGCGAGTTCGATCTTAAACGCCAGCAAGTGCTGGCCGAGGTCGTCATGGATATCGCGCGCAATGCGGTTGCGCTCGTTCTCGCGGACATGGTCTTGTTGCTGGATCAGGCGGCACAGGCTGGTGTGGGTGTCAAGCTGGGCGTGCTCGGCGAGCCGGCGCGCGTGGCGTTCGATGCCGAGTTGCGAGTCGCAATACGCCAGCCGGTCGTTGATGCGCAGGTGGCGGGTGAGCCAGGCGTGGAAGCCCCAGCCCAGCAGCAGCAGCCACGGCACCGCGATCAGCGCGACCGGTTGAACGATGGCCGGATGGCCGAATCCGGCTTCGCCCGATGCGGTTACTGCGGCCAAGGCGGCCAGCGCGGCCAGCGCGGCGAACCTGAGTGCGGTTGTTGCAAGTCGACGCGGTGCGGTATTCATGGCATCCTTTTCTTACAAAATCTAAGTCGCGTGGTCTGAAGTTACATGGCGATACGGGTGGCGGTCTTGTTTCACATCAACAGAATTTCGACAGGGCATCAGTCCGGGGCGGCGACCGATGCCCTCGGCCGCGCTATAATGGCCGGTTGACGATTGAGGTGTGCAGTGACTTACAGCATCAAAGAGATTTTTTATACCCTGCAGGGAGAAGGCGCCCACGCGGGGCGGCCCGCCGTTTTCTGTCGTTTTTCCGGCTGCAACTTGTGGACCGGCCGCGAGAGCGACCGGGCCAGCGCTGTCTGCACGTTTTGCGACACCGATTTCGTCGGCACCGATGGCGAAGAAGGGGGTAAATTCTCTCGGCCGGGTGACCTGGCCGACAAGATTAATTCCCTGTGGCCGGCGCGCTACCCGGCCAGCAAGTACGTCGTGTTTACCGGCGGCGAACCGCTGCTGCAGCTCGATGGCGCGCTGATCGATGCGATGCACGTGGCCGGCTTCGAGATCGCCATCGAAACCAACGGCACGCTGCCGGTGCCGGCCGGGGTCGACTGGGTGTGCGTCAGCCCGAAAATCGGCGCGACCCTGGTGGTCGGCCGTGGCAACGAAATCAAGGTCGTCATCCCGCAAACCGGCCAGGACCTGGCCGCCTACGAACAGCTCGGGTTCGACCATTTTTTCGTGCAGCCGATGGACGGCCCGCTGGCCGAGTACAACACGCGCCTGGCGATCGACACCTGCAAGCGGCATCCACAGTGGAAGCTGAGCTTGCAAACCCATAAACTCCTACAGATACCTTGATTACCTGATGCTGACGATTACACGCAAGCTCGAATTCGATGCCGGTCACCGGATTCCCGACCACAAGAGCCAGTGCCGCAACCTGCACGGCCACCGCTACACGCTCGAAATCACGCTGACCGGCGCGGTCATCGAAGTCGAAGGCAATTCCGACAACGGCATGATCATGGATTTTTCCGATATCAAGTCGCTGGCCAAGGAGCACCTGGTCGACGTCTGGGACCACGCCTTTTTGGTGTACCAGAAAGACGATGCGGTACGCGAATTTCTCGCTACGCTGCCTGGCCACAAGACGGTCGTCATCGACCGCATCCCGACCGTCGAAAACCTCGCGCGCGTGGCTTTCGACATCTTGAAGGCCGCTTACACCGACCGCTTCGGCACCGGCCTGCACCTGCACAAGCTGGTGTTGCACGAAACGCCGAACTGCTGGGCCGAGATCACCGATGGCTGATGCAGCGAAGTCCGATGCCGACTTCATGCAGATGGCGCTGGCCCAGGCGCGGCATGCATGGCGCCTGGGCGAGGTGCCGGTCGGCGCCGTCGTCGTCAAGGGCGGCGAACTGGTCGCCGTTGGTTTCAACCAGCCAATCGGGCGCCACGACCCGACCGCCCACGCCGAGATCATTGCCTTGCGCGCGGCGGCCGAAAAACTCGGCAACTACCGGCTGCCCGGCTGCGAGCTGTTCGTCACCCTCGAGCCGTGCGCGATGTGTTCGGGCGCCATGATGCATGCGCGCCTGGCGCGGGTGGTGTACGGCGCCGCCGACCCGAAGACCGGCGCCTGCGGCTCGGTGCTGAACCTGTTCGAGCAGGAGAAACTGAACCACCACACGGCGTTGTTGGGCGGCATGCTGGCCGATGAAGCGAGCGCCATGCTGCGCGGCTTCTTTGCCGAGCGGCGCCTGGCAGCACGCGGCCTCATCACTCGCGGCCAGGTTCCGCCTTAAGGACGCACGCAAAGGCGGGCGCGCGGGACGACGGCGGCGCTGCAAGATGCTATGCTGGTCACAGATTTTATCGGCGCTGTTCGCGGTGCCGGACTGCGCCCATCGTGACTATCGTGACTATCGTGACTGTCCATCATGCCTAGCCTCATTTCAAATGGTATCAGCATCGCCTACGAAACCGCCGGCGACCCGAAAGCCATGCCAGTCCTGCTGGTCATGGGCCTTGGCATGCAATTGACCGCGTGGCCGGCCGATTTCGTCGACGGCCTGGTAGACCTCGACTACTACGTGATCCGCTTCGACAACCGCGACAGCGGGCTGTCGACCAAGTTCAAGCAGGCCGGCACGCCCAGTTTGCCGCTGGTGTTCCTGAAATCCCGGCTGCACCTGCCGGTGCGCAGCGCCTACCGCCTGGACGATATGGCGGACGATGCGCTGGGCGTACTGAACACGCTGGGCGTGGCCAAGGCCCATGTGGCCGGGCTGTCGATGGGCGGCATGATCGCCCAGATCCTCACCGCCCGCCATCCCGAACGGATCCTCAGCCTGACCTCGCTGATGTCGAGCAGCGGGCGGCGCGGCTTGCCCGGACCGACACGACAGGCGCGCGCGGCCCTGATGGCCCGTCCGCCGCACGGCGCCGATCCCGAGCGCATGCTCGGCCACTTGGCCAACATGTTGCGCGTGGTCGGCAGCCCGGCGTATCCGACACCGGAAAAGCAGCTGCGCGCCGCGGTGGCGGCTGCGCTGCTGAGAAATAGCTGCCCGGCGGGCATGGTGCGCCAGCTGGTGGCCATCATTGCGTCAAGCGACCGTTGCGCGCTGCTGCGCAGCATCGAACGACCGACCCTGGTGATCCACGGCGCCGCCGACCCTCTCGTCCCGGTAGCGGCCGGCATCGACACGGCACGGCTGGTGCCGGGCGCCCGGCTCGAAGTCATCGAAGGCATGGGGCACGACCTGCCCGGCCAGCTGATCGAGCGCCTGCTCGCCTTGATCGACACTCATACGCGCGGTAAGATGGCGCCGGACATCTTTCCACGTCTTTTCGAAAAACAATAATGACAACACCATTAGGTATTGCGATTTTCGCGCCGGGAGGGCGCGCGCCCGACGATGCCGACCTCGCGCGCGGCATTCTACGGCTCGAGCAGCGCGGCTGCGTCGTTCATAATTACTACGACCCGGCGCTATCGTTCCAGCGCTTCGGCGGCACCGACGGCGGCCGGCTGGCCCAGCTCGGCGCGGCGGTAGCCAACCGCGAAGTGCAGGTCGTGATGGCGCTGCGCGGCCAGTACGGGCTGACCCGGCTACTGCCGAAGATCGATTATGAGGCCATCGCGGCGAGCGGCAAGATCTTCGTCGGCTTTAGCGACATGACCGCTTTCCACATGGCGCTGATGGCGAAAACCGGTGCGAAAAGTTATTGCGGGCCGATGTTCGCCGGCGACTTCGCCGTCGAACAGGCGGTCGACTTCACGCTCGACAATTTCTGGCAATGCCTGGCCGGACCCACCCACGTCATTACGCAATTGGCGGCGGGCAATCCCAGCGTCAATCTGTCCGGCACGATCTGGGGCGGCAACCTGGCGATGCTGGTGTCGCTGCTCGGCACCGAGTATTTTCCGCTGGTCGAGGACGGCATCCTGTTTATCGAGGACATCAACGAGCATCCCTACCGCATCGAACGGATGCTGTTGCAATTGATGCAGGCCGGCGTGCTGGCCAGGCAAAAAGCACTGGTGATCGGCGATATTTCGGGCTACCGCCTGACCCCGTCCGACCACGGCTACGATATCGACGTCATGCTGGCCTACCTGCGCAGCACGCTGCCGTTGCCGGTGCTGACCGGCTTGCAGTTCGGCCATATCGCGAGCCGCGTGACGATTCCCTTCGGCGCCCAGGCCAACCTGGTGTCGGATGGCGAGCGGTTTCAGTTGACCATGAGCGACTATCCAACCATTGGCGCCATCCAGGGCGATGCCTGAACCGCTGCCCGGCGAACATTATTACCGGGCCACTTCGGTAGCCGACACCTATCCGCCATTGAGCGGCGCCACCGAATGCGCGGTCTGCATCATCGGCGCCGGCTTTGCCGGGCTCGGCACCGCAATGTCGCTGATGGAGCGCGGCCGGTGCGACGGCGACGTCATCGTGCTCGAAGCCGAGGCCGTCGGCTTTGGCGCCTCGGGGCGCAACGGCGGCTTCGTCTTCGGCGGCTTTTCGCTCGGCGAGCGCAGCCTGGTCGACGCGGTCGGTCTGGATAGCGCGCGCAAGCTGTACCGCCTCACGCTCGACGCCGTGGACCTGATTCGGCGCCGGGTCGAACGCTACGGCATCGAATGCGAAGCGCGCGAGGAGGGCGTCTACCTGGCCAACTGGTTCGGCGACGAGCGCATCCTCGATCGCCAGCAGCGCTTCATGGCGGACAGTTTAGGCGTCCAATGGCACAGGATCGGCCGCGCGGAACTGGCCGGCCGTCTGCTGACGAAACGCTACTCCGGCGCCCTGTTCGAGCCGGGCGCCTTCCATTTTCATCCACTTAAGTACGCGCGGGGCCTGGCGCGCGCGCTCACCGACGGCGGCATCAAGGTGCACGAGCAGAGCCGGGCGATCCGGATCGCGCCTGAGGGCAAGGGTTGGCGGGTGACGACGGCGCAGGGCGAAGTGCGCGCGCGCGACGTCGTCGTGTGCTGCGGCGGCTATCTCGAGCGGCTGATGCCCCGGCTGGCCGGCGCCATGCTGCCGATTGCCACTTATGTGATGGCGACCGCGCCGCTCGGCGCGCGGATGGACAGCGCGATGCGCACCGGCGCGGCCGTCTACGACACCCGTTTCGCCTTCGATTACTACCGGCCGCTGGCGGACACCCGGCTGCTGTGGGGCGGGCGCATCGCCGTGCGCGAACGCGGCGCCGGCGACGTCGCGCGGCTGCTGTATCGCGACATGCTGCGGGTTTATCCGCAACTGGCCGGCGTGAAAGTCGACTATGCCTGGAGCGGCAAGATGAGTTACGGACGCCACAAGATGCCGCAACTCGGGCGCTTGCCGGATGGTCAATGGTATGCAATGGGCTTCGGCGGCCACGGCATCGGCCCCACCACGCTCGGCGGCGAAGTGCTGGCGCAAGCCCTGTGCGGCAACGACACCGCTCTTGCCCGCTTCGCGCCCTGGCAACTGCCGTCGACGGGCGGCCCGGCCGGCTTGTTCGCCGCCCAGCTGACGTACTGGTATTACGCCCTGCGCGACCGCCTGCGCGAGTAAGCCAGAAGGAGCGTGGTTGCTTCGTTTGGGACCGCCCACCCGATATGCATCGCGCAATGGTAAAATCACCGGTTAATAGAAATCTTCATTAAAGGCTTCATCCGTGCTCTCTACCGCGAATATCACCATGCAGTTCGGCGCCAAGCCGCTGTTCGAAAACATCTCCGTCAAGTTCGGCGACGGCAACCGTTATGGCTTGATCGGCGCCAACGGCTGCGGCAAGTCGACGTTCATGAAAATCCTCGGCAACGACCTCGAAGCGTCGGGCGGCACCGTCATGCTCGATCCGAACGAACGCCTCGGTAAATTGCGCCAGGACCAGTTCGCGTTCGAAGAGATGCGCGTGCTCGACGTCGTCATGATGGGCCACACGGAACTGTGGAACGCGATCTCCGAACGCGACGCCATCTACGCCAACCTCGAGGCGACCGACGACGATTACATGCACGCGGCCGAACTGGAATCGAAAGTGGCCGAGTACGATGGCTATTCGGCCGAAGCGCGCGCGGGCGAACTGCTGCTCGGCGCCGGCGTCTCGATCGAGCAGCACCAGGGCCCGATGAGCGCGGTTGCGCCAGGCTGGAAGCTGCGCGTGCTGCTGGCGCAGGCGCTGTTCTCGAACCCGGACATCCTGCTGCTCGACGAGCCGACCAACAACCTCGACATCAACACCATCCGCTGGCTGGAAGACGTGCTCAACGACCGTAACTCGACGATGATCATCATCTCGCACGATCGTCACTTCCTCAACCAGGTCTGCACCCACGTCGCCGACATGGACTACGGCACGCTGAAGGTCTACCCGGGCAATTACGACGAATACATGTTTGCCTCGACCCAGGCGCGCAACCAGCTGCTGTCGAACAACGCGAAAGCGAAAGACAAGGTCGCCGAACTGCAGGAGTTCGTGCGCCGCTTCGCCGCCAACAAGTCGAAGGCGCGCCAGGCAACGTCGCGCGCCAAGCAGATCGAGAAAATCAAGGTCGAGGATCTCAAGCCGTCGTCGCGCGCCTACCCGTTCGTGCGTTTCGAGGCCGAAAAGAAGCTGCACCGCCTGGCGGTCGAAGTGGAAGGCATCTCGAAAAAATACGAGCACCAGCTGTTCAAGAATTTTTCCATCATGGTCGAGGCGGGCGAGCGCATCGCCATCATCGGCGCCAACGGCGCCGGCAAAACGACGCTGCTGCGCACCATCGGCGGCGACGTGAGCGGCCTGAAGCCCGATACCGGCCGCGTCAAGTGGGCGGAAAACGCCAACGTCGGCTACATGCCGCAGGATCCGACGGAAGAATTCCCGACCGACGCCGTGCTGACCGACTGGATCGGCCAGTGGACGAAAGAGGGCGACGACGACCAGGCCGTGCGTTCGATCCTGGGCCGTCTGCTGTTCGGCGGCGACGACGTCAAGAAATCGGTGAAGGTGCTGTCCGGCGGCGAAAAGGGCCGCATGATGTACGGCAAGCTGATGCTTGGCCGCCACAACGTGATGCTGCTCGACGAGCCGACCAATCACATGGACATGGAGTCGATCGAGTCGCTCAACATCGCGCTGGAAAAGTACACCGGCACCCTGATCTTCGTCTCGCACGACCGCGAGTTCGTGTCGTCGCTGGCGACCCGCATCCTCGAGATCAAGGAAGACGGCATCACGGATTACCTGGGCAACTACGAAGATTACCTGAAAAGCCAGGGCATCGACTAACCGAGGCGGAGAGCCAATCAGCAATGAACATCATGCCGATAACGAAGTTCGAATACGACCATCCGCAGGCAGGCCAGAGCTGTACCGCGCAGGCCTGGGCGCGCGCGCCGGAGACGCCATCCGCCGACGAGCGCAGCATGCTGAAGGACAAAATCCGGCGCCTGCTCAAGCAACGCGAGGCGGTGCTGGTGGCCCATTATTATGTCGACGCCGACCTGCAGGACCTGGCCGAAGAAACCGGCGGCTGCGTCTCCGACTCGTTGGAAATGGCGCGTTTCGGGCGCGACCATCCGGCCAAAACCCTGGTCGTGGCCGGCGTGCGTTTCATGGGCGAGACGGCCAAAATATTGAGCCCCGAAAAGCGCATCCTGATGCCAGATCTCGACGCCACCTGTTCGCTCGACCTGGGCTGCCCGGCTGACGAATTCGCGCAATTTTGCGACCAGCATCCGGACCGCACGGTGGTGGTGTACGCCAACACCAGCGCGGCCGTGAAAGCGCGCGCCGACTGGATGGTGACGTCGTCGATCGGCCTGGACATCGTCGCCCACCTGCACGCGCAGGGCAAGAAGATCCTGTGGGCGCCGGACCGCCACCTCGGTTCCTACATCCAGAAGAAGACCGGGGCCGACATGCTGCTGTGGCAGGGTTCCTGCCTGGTGCACGACGAATTCAAGGGCATTGAACTCGATTTGCTGAAAGCTGACTACCCGGCCGCAAAAGTGCTGGTGCACCCGGAGTCGCCGGCCAACGTGGTGGCGCTGGCCGACGTGGTCGGCTCGACTACCCAGTTGATCGACGCCGCCCGCAGCATGGATGCGACCACTTTTATTGTCGCCACCGACAACGGCATCCTGCACAAGATGCGCCTCGCCGCGCCCGGCAAGCACTTCATCGAGGCGCCGACCGCCGGCAACAGCGCCACCTGCAAGAGCTGCGCGCATTGCCCGTGGATGGCGATGAACGGCCTGCGCAACCTGGCCGACGTGCTGGAAAACATGAACAACGAAGTGTTCGTCGAGCCCAATATCGGCAAGCAGGCGGTGCGTTCGATCGACCGCATGCTCGATTTCGCGGCGGCGAAAAAAGCCCGTGCCTTGCCAAGCGGCGAACTGGCGAAAGAAGCCGTATTGTTTTCAGGAGTCGGTCCCGCATGAACTACTTTAACAATATGAGCAGCAATTTACGTAATCCCTACAATGCATTCGACGCGGCGCTGCAGTCGGCGTTCGAATCGAACCTGCTGGCAGCATTACTGGAAGACATCGGTAGCGGCGACGTGACCGGCCTGCTGGTACCAAGCGACACCCGCGCGCGCGCGCGCGTGATCGTGCGCGAGGACGCGGTGCTGTGCGGCGCGCCGTGGTTCGACGGCGTGATGCAGGCGCTGGACGACAATACGCAAGTCGAATGGAATTATGCTGAAGGCGACCTGATGCTTGCCGGTAGCGTCGTGTGCAGCATCGACGCGGCGCCGCGCTCGCTGCTGACGGCCGAACGGGCCGCGCTCAATTTCCTCCAACTGATGTCGGGCGTGGCGAGCGCGACCCGCCGTTACGTCGACGCCGTGGCCGGTACCAAGGCGGCGATCCTCGACACCCGCAAGACGCTGCCGGGCCTGCGCCAGGCGCAAAAGTACGCGGTGCGGGTCGGTGGCGGCAAGAACCAGCGCATGGCCTTGTTCGATGGCATCCTGATCAAGGAAAACCATATCGCCGCGGCCGGCGGCGTTGGCCGCGCACTGGCGGCAGCTGCCGCGTTGAACTCCGGCAAACCGGTGCAGATCGAAGTCGAGACGCTGGCGCAATTGTCGGACGCGCTGGCGGCCGGCGCCACCTCGGTGCTGCTGGATAATTTCGAGCTCGACGCGATGCGCCAGGCGGTGGCGCTAAATGCCGGGCGCGCGCTGCTGGAAGCTTCCGGCGGCGTCAGCTTGGACAGCGTGCGGGCAATCGCCGAGACCGGCGTCGACCGCATATCGGTCGGCAGCCTGACCAAGGACGTCAAGGCGACCGACTACTCGCTGCGGATCGTCGATTAAGAGGCAACACTGCAGAGGTTGTATTAAAAAACGATCATGGCAGGATCAGTGTCAGCTCAACCGGAAGATTGCCACTCTGCACCGACCGCACCACGCTATCACCCTCACCCCCCGACCTCACCACGCTCGCCGCTGCCCAGCGCGCAGCGCCGGCAGCAGCCGTTCGGCCGAGCCGTCGATCTTCAGGCTGAACAAATCGTCGGCGCGGGTGATGCCGAGGTTGATCGCGGCGATCGGTTTATTCATTGCCGCCGCCATCCGGCAAAAGCGGAAGCCTGAGAACACCATCAGCGACGAACCGACCACCAGCAGCGCGTCGGCCGCTTCCATCGCCGCCAGGGCCTGCGTGGTGCAGGCGGGGGCGACGCCGTCGCCGAAGAACACGACGTTTGGTTTCAGCGTGCCGCCGCAATGGACGCAGTCGGGAACGTGGAATCGGGCCAGCGCATCGGGCTCGAAGTGGGCGTCGCCGTCCGGCGCGGCGCCAATGTCGGCGCCAGAGGCTGGTATCCCCGGGTTGAGTTCTTCCAGCAAATCTTGCACGAACCGGCGCGAAAAGCCGGCGTGGCAGTCGAGGCAGACGACGCCGTGGATATTGCCGTGCAATTCGATGACGTCATGGCTGCCTGCACGCTGGTGCAGGCCGTCGACGTTTTGCGTGATCAAGCCGCCGAGCCTGGCGTCGGCCTGCAGCTCGGCAATCGCCTGGTGGGCCGGGTTCGGCGCCGCGCGCGCGAGGGCAGGGTAGCCGACCATGCTGCGCGCCCAGTAGCGCTTGCGCACCGCCTCGAACTTGCGGAACTCCGGCCCTTGTATCGGCGCCTTGCCGCGCCGGATACCGTCGGGGCCGCGGTAATCGGGAATGCCCGACGCGGTGCTGATGCCGGCGCCGGTCAGCACCAGCACGCGGCGCAGCGGCGCCAGGAAGCGGGTCAATTGATCGACCTGGCCTTGTTCATCCGGGCCGGTCGGGCGCATGTGCATATATTGCATATTAGTCAAATTTAACCTAGGATCGGATCTTTCCAATTTAACAGAAAGCTTCAACATGCGCTGCTTCGTCCTGGCCTCGATCCTTGGTTCCATATCGACGGCAAGGCGCAAAATTACGGCGTCGAGGTGTGGCAGATGATCAAGGTCGCCGACGACAAATGGAAAATCGCCAGCGTGATGCGGCCGAGGCCCTGGGCAAATCCTTCGACATCGTTGACGCGGTCGGCGAACTATAGGCTCCGGGCAATTGCGGCAGCGTGCGTTTGATTGGCACGGCAGGGCGGTTCTTGCGGTCAAAAATGAAAAACTCGCGGCAGCCTAACGTGAAGCCCATGCAATGCCGCCGACGATCAGGGCAAAAGCGGCAATGTGGTACAGCTGCGGCAGTTCACCCAGGAAAGCCGACGACATTAGCGCCGCGAACAGCGGCGTCAGGTTGGTGAAGAAGGCGCCGACGGTGGGTCCGGCACGCTGCACGCCGGCGCCCCAACAGCGCATTGCGATCACCGCCGGGCCGATGGCGACGAACAGCAGCGCCGCCACCACCTGCCAGCTCCAGTCTATGTGAACGTCCCGCACCGACCATTCGATCCCGGCCAGCGCGCCGGACCAGAGCACGCCGTAGATCACTTGCGCCAACAGGAAGGCGGCCCAGTCGGCGCGCACGCCCGGCCGGTCCCTGGAATGCAGCTTGCCAGATTGAAGCAGCAACCAGCTGTAGAACGACCAGCAGATCGTCGCCAGGATCATGTAGCCGTCGCCGGCGACGAGCCGCAGCGCCGCCAGCTGGCGCCATTCGCCGCGCGAGAGCACCAGCAGCACGCCGGCAATCGACAGCGCGGCGCCGACCAGCTGGCGGGGCCGCGCCGGCATGCCGAAAAACAGCGCGCCGACCAGCAGCATCCACACCGGCATGCCGGCCGCCACCAGGGTGACGTTGATCGGCGTCGAGGTTTGCAGTGCCAGGTATTGCAACGAGTTGTAGAGGCCAACGCCGAGCAGGCCGAGCAGGCTGTAGCGGCGCCAGTGTTGCCACAGCCCGCTGCCGGGCCGCAGCATGGCGCGCCCGAGCGGCAGCAGGATCAGCAGCGCGATCGACCAGCGCAGCAGGTTCAGCGTCATCGGCGGCACCGCATCGCGCACCAGCCGCCCGACGATGGCGTTACCGGCCCACAGCAGCGGTGGAACGGTCAGCAGCAACGCGGTGGAAGCGGTCAATGTGCGGTTCATGCATTCTCGAAATTAAAAAACCCGCCGGTCAGCGGGTTGGGTCTCGGTAGCGAAGTCGTTCAGCGCCGCGGCGGCGTCAGCACGCTGGGCAGCGCCTTCGGCAAGGTGGCCGGATAATCGCGACTGAAATGCAGGCCGCGGCTTTCGTGGCGCGACAGCGCGCTGTTGACGATCAGCGAGGCCACCTCGACCAGGTTGCGCAGTTCGAGCAAGTCGTGCGAGATGCGGAAGTGGTGATAATACTCGTCGATTTCTTCCTTCAGCAGCGCGATGCGGTGCTGGGCGCGTTCGAGCCGCTTGGTGGTGCGCACGATGCCGACGTAATTCCACATAAAGCGGCGCAGTTCGTCCCAGTTGTGCGAGATGACCACTTCTTCGTCGGCATTGGTGACCCGGCTTTCGTCCCACAGCGGCAACGCGGGCAGCGTGAATTTCGGCTGGGCGGCGACGAACTGGGCGCAGGCGCGGCCGACCACCAGGCATTCGAGCAGCGAGTTGCTGGCCAGCCGGTTGGCGCCGTGCAGGCCGGTGCAGGCGGTTTCTCCGACCGCGTACAAGCCTTCGAGGTCGGTGCGCCCGGAAAGATCGGTGACCACGCCGCCGCAGGTGAAGTGCACCGCCGGCACCACCGGGATCGGCTGCTTCGTGATGTCGATCCCGAGTTCGAGGCAGCGCGCGTAAATGGTCGGGAAGTGTTCGATGAGGAAATCGGCCGGCAGGTGGCTGATGTCGAGGTTGACGTAGTCGACGCCGCGCTTTTTCATCTCGAAGTCGATGGCGCGGGCGACGACGTCGCGCGGCGCCAGTTCGCCGCGCTCGTCATGCATCGGCATGAAGCGGGTGCCGGCGGCGGCGCCCGCTTCGGGCGGCAGCAGCAGCCGCCCGCCTTCGCCGCGGATCGCCTCCGTGATCAGGAACGACTTGGCGAACGGATGGTACAGGCAGGTCGGGTGGAACTGGATGAATTCCATGTTCGACACGCGGCAGCCGGCGCGCCAGGCCATCGCAATGCCGTCGCCGGTGGCGGTGTCGGGATTGGTGGTGTACAGGTAGGTCTTGCCGGCGCCGCCGGTGCACAGCACGGTGTGCTCGGCTTCGAACGTGAGCACCGCGCCGGTTTTTTCATCCTGCACGTACAGGCCGAGGCAGCGCGGCGCCACCGGATGGCCGGCTTGCGGGTGTTTGGCGACCAGCTTGTCGGAGCTGATGACGTCGATCGCGCAGTGCTGCTCGAACAGCGAGATATTCGGATGGGCGCGCACCTTTTGCTCGAGCGTGAGCTGCACCGCGTGGCCGGTGGCGTCGGCGGCGTGGATGATGCGGCGCTGGCTGTGGCCGCCTTCTCGCGTCAGGTGGAAGCCCATCTCCGCGTTGGCGTCGCGGGTGAACGGCACGCCTTGCTCGATCAGCCATTCGATCGCTTCGCGGCCATGCTCGACGATGTAGCGGGTGGCCGCCTCGTCGCACAGGCCGGCGCCGGCGACCAGGGTGTCGTCGATGTGTTCCTGGAAGCTGTCGCCCGAATCGAGCACGGCGGCGATGCCGCCCTGGGCCCAGTTGCTGGCGCCATCTAACAGGGCGCGCTTGGAAATGATGGCGACTGTACGGGTCTGCGCCAGGTGCAGGGCGACCGACAGGCCGGCCAGTCCGCTGCCGACAATTGCGACGTCAAATTTCATGGTTGCTCACGCTGGGGTGCACAAAAGCACCACTATAATCTATTTGCCCGGGCGCCGCCGACCCGCATGGAGCTCGTGGGTCGAGCCCGGGCAGGGCGCTTGACCGCGCATGCTCCGGAACTCGGGCTTACCAGGACATGATCCAGTTGGCGCTCGCTTCGGCGACCTGGGCGCGCCACTTGTGGCTGGCGAAGGTGTGGCTGGCGCCGCTGACGTCGATCCGCCTGGCGCGCACCTCGTGGCGTGCCATCACGCGGGCAAATTCGGCCGCCATCAGGTCGTCGCCGGAAAGGATCACCAGCACCTGGCCCGCGTACCTGGCCAGGCTGTCGGCCACTCGCTGCGGCAGCGGCGCGGCGCCGGCGAACACATTGCGCTTGCCGTCCGGGACCTTGTTCCAGACCGCCACGTCGTCCAGCTGCGTGCGGACCCACGGATTGAGCAGCACCAGGCCGCACACGCGCTCGTCGGTGGCTACGTAGAGAGCGGCGGCGGCGGCGGCATCGCACAGGCCCCAGATCACCACCTCCCGCAATTCCGGCATCTGCATGAAAAATTCTTTCATGGCAGCGCGGATGTCGTCGTCGATCCGTTCGAAGCCGCGCGGCTCGCCTTCGCTGTCGCCCATGCCGCGGCGATCGAAGCGCATCACGGGCAGGCCCCGCTGCGACAGGCCGCGCGCCAGCATGGTGAACTGGCGATGGCTGCCGACCCGGTACTGCGGCCCGCCGGTGACGACCAGCACGCCGCGCGGCAGCGGGCGTTCGGGCACCTCGACAATGCCGACCAGGCCGCTGCCATTGCAGTTGAACCTGAGCGCGCGTCCCTCGGCATTCATGATGGGGCGGGGGCGAACACGCTGGAGGTGGCGGCCAGCAGGGCCGGGCATTCGGCAACGTCGTTGATGGCCCAGAACGGCGCGCCGTCGATCGCGTGGAAGTGCAGCGTCACGCCGAGCGGGGTCCAGTGTCGGGCCAGCCGCGCGGTGCCGGCCGCCAGTTTGCGCGCGGCCCGCGCCCCGCTGGCAAACCAATGCACATCGCAAGGCAGCGGCCTGATGTTGACCGCGTCGCAGGCATCGATCCCCTTGACCATCGTGCTGTCGAGTTCGTAGCCGGCCACTTCGAGCCGCCCGCGTATGACCAGTTCCGCGCGCAAGGCGGAAGTGCTGCGCGGCGCCAGGGGGGCGCCGTGGTCGGTGCCGGCGGCCAGCCGCAGCCGCAGGAACTGGTTGATGCAAGTGCGTCCGTTCATGAACGGCTGCCACAGGATGATGGATTCGACCTTGCGGGTGGCGGCGAAATCGAGCGCCAGCAAGCCGCCCAGGCGCACGCCCCACAAGTGCAGCGGCTGTCCGCTGGTGCGTTCGGCCAGCCATTCGGCCGCCACCGTGAGGTCGCGCTTCCATTGCTCCCAGCGGCCGGAAGAAAATTCGCCGCAACTGTCGCCGCAGCCGAACAAATCCATCTGCAGCACCGCATAACCCATCGCGGCAAACGCGCGCGACTGCTGCGCGGCCATGCGACGGCTCCTGTTCATTTCTTCGGCAAACGGGTGCACGTACAGGATGGCGCCGCGCGCCGGCAGGCCCGGATTGGGCGGGTAATACAGGCAGAAGCGCGTGCCCGGATCGACGTTGAAGAAAAACGGCAAGGCGTGCGGCGTGGCGGGAAGTGGGGCATTCATGACTGACGCATCTCCAAGACGATTGTGG
>Ga0326735_1000142_pt1 | contig 15559 bp, 13 predicted proteins | sample 37_GP2_1092_FD_207945 | JGI IMG/M metagenome (GOLD analysis project Ga0326735, IMG submission 207945) | Glacier ice microbial communities from Ngari, Tibet, China - 37_GP2_109.2 | ecosystem: Environmental > Aquatic > Freshwater > Ice > Glacier | place: China: Ngari, Tibet | collected 2018-07-31
AAGGAAAACATCATCGCCGCCGCCCAGGCCGGCGCCAGTGGCTACGTCGTCAAGCCGTTCACCGCCGCCACCCTCGATGAAAAGCTCAACAAGATTTTCGAGAAACTCGAAAAACTCGAAAAACTCGAAAAACTCGAAAAGGCCGGAGTTTGAAATGGGTGAGCAACTAACTGGCGACCAGCTAACGGGCAACGCCATTGCAGCGCAAGGCGCCGCAGTGCCAACGATGGAGGCGCATGACGAGTTCCTGAGCCGCATCGGCCACATGACGCGCGCGCTGCACGACAGCCTGCGCGGGCTTGGCCTCGACAAGCTGATTGAAAAGGCTGCCAGCGACATCCCCGATGCGCGCGACCGCCTCGATTACGTCGCCCGGCTGTCCGAGCAGGCCGCCCAGAAGGTGCTCAACGCCACCGACGCCGCCATCCCGCTGCAGGACAACATCGACCGCGGCGCGCAGCAACTGGCGGCGGCGTGGACCGCGCTGCTCGCCGACCCGGCCGCCAGCGACGCACAATGGCGCGATCTGGCGGCGCGCAGCGTGTCGAGCCTGGACGGCGTGCGCGGCGCCACCGTCGACACCAAGGCCTACCTGATGGACATCATGATGGCCCAGGACTTCCAGGACCTGACCGGGCAGGTGATCACCAAGGTCACCACCATCGCCCACAACCTCGAACGCCAGCTGGTGCAGATGCTGGTCGATTTTGCGCCGGCCGAAATGAAGCGCGACAGCGACAACGGCTTGCTCAACGGACCGCAAATCAATCCAAACGGCAACGACGTGGTGGCAAACCAGAGCCAGGTCGACGACTTGCTGGACAGCCTCGGTTTCTGATTTTTTGCCGCGGCAACGCCGAAGCGATTGTTACTCATGCACCGAACTAATTTCATCGTCCGCGAGCCGCTGCTCGATCCGAAGCAGCGGGTGATCGGCTACGAGTTGTCGTGGAAGATCGACGATGGCCAGCCGGTGACCGGCGTCGCCCTCGAAGCGCTGGTCGGCTTTGTGGCTGACAATGTCATCGATGCGCAGCGCCGCTGGCTGCTGCGCGACAAGATCCTGTTTCTCGACGCGGTGCCGCCGATGCTCTCGACCGACGCGCTGCACGCCATGCCGCCCGAGCGCACGGTGCTGACGATGAAGGCGGCCGACATGGCCGACCCGGTGACGCTGTCGGCGGTGCAGGGGCTGCGCGCCGGCGGCGTCGGCATCTCGGTGCGCGACGGCGACCTGGGCAACCTTGGCAAGAGTCTCGGCAAAAACCTCGGCATGAGCGCCTCCTACATCGAAGTGCGGTTTTCCGGCGCCGACGTCGCCTCTCAAGCCCGCACCTACGCCGCGCTCAAGCAGTCGACGGTGCGGATGGTCGGGCGGCCGGTGACGACCTGGGCCGATTTCGACGCCTGCGCCGCGCTCGGGCTCGACGCCTTCGTCGGCAAATTGCACCTGACGCCGCGCCCGGGCCATCCGGTCAAGGGCATGAACCCGGCCCAGGCCATCATCTTGCAGCTGATGCACATGGTCATGGCGAACGACGACATCCCGAAAATCGAAGGCGTGCTCAAGCGCGACCCGGCGCTGTCGTACAAGCTGCTGCGCTTCATCAATTCGGTCGGCTTTGGCAGCGGCAGCGGGCGCGACATCCAGTCGCTGCGCCAGGCCATCGGCCTGCTCGGCTACGCGCCGCTGTACCGCTGGCTGACGCTGCTGCTGGCCACCGCCAGCACCAGCGGCTACTCGCCGGTGCTGATGGAGACGGCGGTGGTGCGCGGCCGGCTTGCCGAACTGCTCGGCGCGCCGGCGCTGGGGCATGGCGAAGGCGAGAACCTGTTCGTCGCCGGCATGTTCTCGCTGCTCGACCGCCTGCTCGGGCTGCCGATGAAAGAAGTGCTCGACACCATTCAGTTGCCCGACGACGTGGTGCGCGCGCTGCTCACGCGCGGCGGCAAATACGGGCCCTACCTGGCGCTGGCCGAAGCGTGCGAACTCAATTCGAACCTGGTCGCCCCGCTGGCCAGGTCGCTTGGCAAAAGCCCGCTCGAGGTCAACAAGGCACACCTGTCGGCGCTGGCGTGGGCGCAGAACGTCGGCGCGGCGTGAGCCGGAGCCGGACCCGTCAAATCTCCAGGTTGTCGATCAGCCGCGTCGTGCCCAGTTTTGCGGCGGCCAGCACCACCAGCGGCGCGCCCTGCGCCAGGTCGCCGGCCGACGGCACCTGCAGGTCGGACTGCCGGCGCACCGAGATGTAGTCGGGCTGCCAGCCGCGTTTGGCCAGGCGCTCCATGGCCTGGCGCTCGAGTTCGAAGATGTCGAGGTGGCCGGCGCGCATCTCGTTGGCCACCAGGTTCAGGTTCTGGTACAGCACCGGCGCTTCCTCGCGCTCGGACGCCGACAAATACATGTTGCGCGACGACAGAGCCAGGCCGTCGTCGGCGCGGTATGTCTCGGCGGCGATGATTTCGGTCGGCAGCGCAAACTGGCGGCTCATGTTGCGAATAATCATCAGCTGCTGGTAGTCTTTCTTGCCGAACACGGCAACCCGCGGGCCGACGCACGAAAACAGCTTCAGCACCACCGTCGTCACGCCGCTGAAAAAGCCGGGCCGGAATTCGCCCTCTAGCGTGTTGCCAAGGTCGTCTGGCGGGCGCACGCGAAATTCCTGCGGCTCCGGGTACAGGTCTTTCTCGGTGGGTGCGAACAGCACGTACACGCCTTCTTTTTCCAGCTTGTCGACGTCGCTCTGGAAGGTGCGCGGATATTTTTCGAAGTCTTCGTTCGGCCCGAACTGCAGGCGGTTGACGAAGATGGAGGCCACCACCGGGTCGCCATGCTTGCGCGCCAGGCGCATCAGCGACAGGTGGCCTTCGTGCAGGTTGCCCATGGTCGGCACGAAGGCGGTGCGCAATTGACCGCGCAGCTGGTCACGCAGTTCGTCGATGGAAGTGATAATTTTCATGGGTCGGTCGCCGATGGCGCTTGGTCAATGGGAAAGGGGCAATGGAAAAGGGGCGTCAGGCCGGCGAGTAGGCGAGCCGGACGTAGATCGGCGCGAACGGCTCGGCCTGGGTAATGTCGATCAGGGTTTCCTTGGCCAGCTCGAGCATGGCAATGAAATGAACGACGACGATCGGCACGCCGCCCTGGCCGGCGAACAGGTCGCCAAATTCGACGAAGCGGCTTGACTGCAGTTGGCGCAGAATCGACGACATGTGCTCGCGCACCGACAGCTCCTGGCGGCTGATCCGGTGGTGCTGGGTCAGCTTCGAGCGCTTGATTACGTCGAGCCAGGCGCGCTGCAGGTCGCCGGCGTCCACTTGCGGCCAGGTCGGCACGTTACTCTGCTCGACGAACAGCTGCGGGCGGGTAAAATCGCGATCAAGCTGCGGTACCGCGTTGAGGGCGTAGGCGGCCACCTTGATCTGCTCGTAGTCGAGCAGACGGCGCACCAGTTCCGCGCGCGGGTCGCCGCCATCGGCGTCGAGTTCAAGGTGGCGCTGCGGCAGCAGCATGCGCGACTTGATCTCGATGAGCATCGCCGCCATCAGCAGGTACTCGGCCGCCAGTTCCAGGTTATGCAGGCGGATCTGGTCGACATACTTCAGGTACTGCAGCGTGACCTGCGCCATCGGGATGTCGAGGATGTTGAAGTTCTGCTTGCGGATCAGGTAGAGCAGCAGGTCGAGGGGACCTTCGAAGGCGTCGAGAAAAATTTCCAGCGCGTCGGGCGGGATGAACAGGTCGGACGGCATCTGCAGCATCGGCTCGCCATACAGGCGCGCCCGCGCCGCGCCGTCCGGCACGGCGCGCGTTGCTGCAGCGTCGGCACGGTCGGCAAGAGCAACGCTGCCCGTTACTGCCAGTGCCACGGCTGCTGCCGCCTCGTCCGGCAACATCGTGTCGACCCGGGCAGCTTACAGCTTGTTCTGGTACACGTACGCTTGTTGCTTGACGCGCGACTCGGCGGTGCGGTCCTGCTCCGGCAAGCTGGTCGGCGCCTTGTCCCACAGCAGGGCCCGGCCTTCGCGCTGGCCGGCTTCGATCGCCGGGTTGGCGGCCTTGAGCGCCTTGATGAACAGCGTGTGCTCGGATTCGTACATCTGGTGCTGGTTCGTCAGTTTCATGAGTGCTCGATAGGGTTGCGGGTGATTTATTCTACTGCGCGTAGGGCGGGGCAGGCGGGTGAACGAGGAGAACGAAAACCGCCAGTCGCCTCGCGGTCACGGACCAGTCATGGATGCAGCGCGTTCAGTTCGCGCGCGATGATGTCATGGTTGAGCCAGATCACCGGGGCGATCTTTTCGGCTGCTGCGTGGAACATCAGCGGGCCGGTGCTCTCGAGCACCAGCGAACTGAGGTGGTCGGTGATCAGTTCCTTGCGGTCCTTGTGCAGCTTGGTCATGTCGTCCGAGGTGCCGATCATCACGTCGGCCAGCGCCGGCGTGTTGTCCATCGGCCAGGCGTCGAAATTGCGGAACGTCTCGCTGGTCGGGTTGTCGTTGTACGCGGCGATTTTTTCCAGCAGCATGTCCAGCGTGACGCCGTCTTCCAGCAAAGCCTGGCAGATTGCCCATTGCTGGTCGACCCAGGCGGAGCCGCCTTCTTTTTTCAACGCCGCCAGCAGCGGGAACAGCGACAGTTCGACGCCGGCGAAAATGTCGGACGAATTGGTGCGGATTTCGGGGCAGTTGAACACGGTGGCGCTGATGCCTTGGGCCCACGCCGCTTCGGCGACGCTTTCCAGCCGCATCTTGGCGTAGCCCTGGGTGTAATTGGTGTAGGTCTGCCAGCGGTATTGGCCGTCAATCAGAATTTCGGTGCCATGGTAGCCATAGGCGCTGTAGCGCACTTCGCCGCCGGTGGCAGTGACGCGCGCGCGGATGGCGGCGCTGGCGTGAATCAGGTGCTGCAAGGTGTTGGCGGTGACTTCATCGAAGTTCATCAGGATCAGTTTGCCAAGGTCGCTCTCGAGCAGGGCGCGCGACGACATGAAGCGCTCGCCGCGGCCCTTGTAGATGCGGTTGGCAATCGCCAGGAAGGCCTTGACCTTCGGGATGCCGCCGGCCATGGTGTGGGCGAAGAAGACGTTGGCGCCGTCCGGCACCAGCTTGTCGATCTCGGTCATGACGATGGCGGCCGACGCCGTAAAGCGCTGCACGCCGGCCTGGCGGCACGCTTCGACGTGGTCCCAGTCGAGTTTTTCTTCCTGCCAGTTTTTCAGCGTTAAGCCTGACAGCATCTCGGTCGGGTTGGGGCTGCCGGCAGGCGCATCAAGGTCGAAGCCAGCCATCATCGGCTCGTTGATGATGTGCCCGCCCAGCTTGGCTTCGGCTTCCGCCAGTTCTTCTGCATCAAGTGCCCGCAGCGCGTTGTTCTCGTCGCGCCGGCCGACGGTGATGCCGACGATCGTCATGCCGGCCTTGCGCGCCTCGTCGATCAGGCCGTTGGCGTAGCCGCGGCCGAACAGTTCGCCAAACAGGACGAACACGTCGCCCTTGCGAAACAGGTTCGCCTGCGGGATATGCCTCAAGGAAGTCAGTTCAGTCATGGCAGGGGTGTCGCTTTTCAAATGTTGGCGCGTCATGGCGCGGGTTTCTCATCAAGAGTGCGCATTATATAGCGCATGGGGTCAGATCCCGGTGTTTCAAAGGGGTCAGACCCCGGCTGTTCCGTTGGGGGTCTGATCCCGGTTTGAGGTAACCGCCAACACCGGGGTCTGACCCCTGCAACCGGGGTCGGACCCTAGCGGATCCGCATGCCCGGCTTGGCGCCCGGCCACGGCTCTAGCACGTACAGGCCCGGATCGGCTTTCTCGTCGGCACTTGATGCGCACAGCACCATGCCTTCGGAGACGCCAAACTTCATCTTGCGCGGCGCCAGGTTGGCCACCAGCACGGTCAGCTTGCCGATCAGTTGATCCGGCTGGTAGGCCGATTTGATGCCGCTGAAGACGTTGCGCAACCGGCCTTCGCCGACGTCGAGCGTCAGGCGCAGCAGCTTGTCGGAGCCGTCGACCTGTTCGCAGTTGACGATTCTGGCGATGCGCAGGTCAATTTTTGTGAAGTCGTCGATCTTGATTTCCGGCGCCAGCGCCTCGATGCCTTCCGATGGCGCTGCCACCAAGGCAGGCGTGGCCGTGGCCGGCGCGACTGCGGCAATGGCAGCGCGCGCCGGGCGGTCGAACAATTCCTCGACCATCTTGGCGTCGACCCGCTGCATCAGGTGGCTGTAGGCGAAAATTTCGCGCCCCAGCATCGATTCGACCACCGCCGCGCCGCTCGTGTCGCGCCATGCATAGGCGTCGTCGCCGAGGAACTTGGCCACCTGCGCGGCGACTTGCGGCAGCACGGGCGAGAGCATGATCGTCAGCTGGCGAAACAGGATCAGCGCGGTGGTGCAGACGTCGTGCAGCTCGGCGCTTTTTTCAACATCCTTGGCCAGGATCCACGGCTTGTTCTCGTCGACGTACTGGTTGGTGATGTCGGCAATTTCCATGATTTCGCGCAGCGCCTTGCCGTATTCGCGGTGCTCGAAATTGGCGGCGATGTTGGCTTGCCGTTCGGCGCCGTTGACCGTCAGTGCGCGGCCGATCCATAGCTGAGCCTTGGGCGACAGCGTGCCGGCCAGCTTGCCGTCGAATTTCTTGGCAATGAAGCCGGCGCAGCGGCTGGCGATGTTGATGTACTTGCCGATCAGGTCGCTGTTGACGCGCGCCACGAAGTCGTCGCCATTAAAATCGAGGTCTTCGACCTTGGCGTTGAGCTTGAAGCCGATGTAATAGCGCAGCCATTCCGGATTCATGCCCAGTTGCAAATAGCGCAGCGGCGAAATGCCGGTGCCGCGCGACTTCGACATTTTTTCGTTGTTGACCGTCAGGTGGCCGTGCACGGCGACTTTGAGCTTGTCGATGATCGGGTGCCCGGCAAAATTGAGCATCGCCGGCCAGAACAGCAGGTGGAAGGAAACGATGTCCTTGCCAATAAAATGCACCTGCTCGGTGGCCGGATCGTTCAGCAGCGCGTCGAAGTCGATGCCGGCTTTGCCGCAGTAGTTCTTCAGGCTGGCCAGGTAGCCAACCGGCGCGTCCAGCCAGACATAAAAGAACTTGCCCGGCGCATCGGGGATCGGGATGCCGAAATACGGCGCATCGCGTGAAATATCCCAGTCGGCCAGCTTCTCGCCGGCAACGCCGAGCCACTCCGACACCTTGTTGACCATTTCCGGCTGCAGCCGGCCTGGCGTATTGAGCCAGTCTTTCAGGAATGTGTAGCAGCGCGGGTCGGACAGGGCGAAAAAATATTGTTCGGACGGTTTTTCGATCGGCGTGGCGCCGGTAAACACCGACACTGGATTGATCAGCTCGGTCGGCTGGTACGCCGCGCCGCACACTTCGCAATTGTCGCCGTACTGGTCCTTGGCGCCGCACTTCGGGCATGTGCCCTTGATGTTGCGGTCGGCCAGGAACATGCCCTTGACCGGGTCGAAGAAGCGGTCGACCGTCTTGGTGACGATCAGGCCGGCGCCCTTCAGTTTGCGGTAGATGTCCTGCGACAGTTCGACGTTTTCGGGCGAATCGGTCGAATACCAGTTGTCAAAGCCGATGTGAAAGCCGTCCAGGTATTGCTGGCGGCCGGCGGCGATCTTGGCGACGAACTGCTGCGGCGTAATGCCTTCCTTCTCGGCGGCGATCATGATGGGCGTGCCGTGGGTGTCGTCGGCGCAGACGAAGACCACCTCGCGCCGGGCGTCGCCGTCACGCTGCATTCGCTGAAAACGCACCCAGATATCGGCCTGGATGTACTCCATCATGTGGCCGATGTGGAAGGCTGCGTTGGCGTAGGGCAGGGCGGTAGTGACGAACAGCTTGCGGGTCATGGTCGAAATACGCTTTTGGTAAAGGAAACAAGCATTTTACCAGTGCTGGAGGCCAACGCACACGGCCCTGGCCACCGGTTTGCCATTCCGGCAAGCTCGCATGTGCCGATTTGCGCTAAACTTCGCCCATCACATCCGGAGACTTTCATGAGCATTACAGCAGAAGACGTCAAGGCGGCGCTGGCCGCGGTCATTGACCCGAACACCGAAAAAGATTTCGTTTCGTCGAAGTGCGTCAAGAACATCCTGATCGAGGGCGACAACGTCGCGCTCGACATCGAACTGGGCTACCCGGCCAGGAGCCAGCTGGCAATGATCAATGCGGCCGTCACGCGCGCGCTGCAGGCATTGCCCGGCGTAGGCAAGGTCAGCGTCAACGTGCATGTAAAAATCATTTCGCACACCGTCCAGCGCGGCTTGAAGTTGATGCCGAACGTGAAGAACATCATCGCCGTGGCGTCCGGCAAGGGCGGCGTCGGCAAGTCGACCACGGCGGTCAACCTGGCGCTGGCGCTGGCGGCCGAGGGCGCCAGCGTCGGCGTACTCGACGCCGACATCTACGGCCCGTCGCAGCCGATGATGCTGGGCATTAGCGGGCGGCCGGAATCGGCCGACGGCAAGACCATGGAGCCGCTCGAAAACCACGGCCTGCAAGTGTCGTCGATCGGCTTCATGATCGATCCGGACGAGCCGATGGTGTGGCGCGGCCCGATGGTGACCCAGGCGCTGCAGCAGTTGCTGGAGCAGACCAACTGGCGCGACCTCGACTATCTGATCGTCGACATGCCGCCCGGCACTGGCGACATCCAGCTGACGCTGTCGCAGAAAGTGCCCGTCACCGGCGCCGTGATCGTCACGACCCCGCAGGACATCGCGCTGCTCGACGCCCGCAAGGGCCTCAAGATGTTCGAGAAAGTGGGTATTCCGATCCTCGGCGTGGTCGAAAACATGAGTACGCACATCTGCTCGAACTGCGGCCACCTTGAGCCGATTTTCGGCCACGGCGGCGGCGAAAAGATGTGCCAGGATTTCGGCGTCGAATTTCTCGGCGCCTTGCCGTTGACGATGGCGATCCGCGAGCAGACCGATTCGGGCACGCCGACTGTGGTGGCCGAACCGGACGGCCCGATCGCGCAGATTTACAAGGACATCGCGCGCAAGGTGGCGGTCAAGATCGCTGAAAAGGCAAAGGACATGACGAGCAAGTTCCCGAGCATCGTCATCAAGAACGACTGATCGACCCACCTGAACGGCCCACCTGAGGAAACTGGCATGCATATTCCGTATAAACAGATCGTCGCAGCAGTAGCAATGAGCGGTGTCGCCAGCGTGGCGCTGGCGCAATCGGTCAGTTTCCTTGGTCCCGTCGACGGCGCCACCGTCAGCAGCCCGTTCAAGGTGCAATTCGCCGTCAACGGCATGGCAGTCAAACCGGCCGGCGTGATGGACGCCAACACCGGCCACCACCACCTGCTGATCAATGGCGCACCGATGAAGGCAGGCGAGTCGATTCCGTTCGACGACAAGCACATGCACTTTGGCAAAGCCCAGACCGAGGCCGAGGTCAAGCTGCCGCCCGGCGACTACACGCTGACGATGCAGTTCGCCAACGGCGCCCACCAGAGCTACGGCGCGCCGCTGAGCAAGTCGATCAAGGTCAGTGTGAAGTAAATAAGTTGGGCTCGCCGGCCAGCCCGGCGTTCCCTATTTTCCACGCCAATCAGCGTACACGTCGTGACCCTCTCACACGGCGATCCCATTTGCCAGCCCCGTCGTTGGCGTTTATCGAAGCAAGCCGTTGCTAAGAAAGCATGCTCGCGCTCGCGGCAATCCATGCTCCACATCGTTCACCCGCCCGGCCCAAATCATGAAAATCGACACCATCCGCCAGCGCCTGCGCGCCCTCGGCGCCCAGCCCTTGCATGAACAGCGCGTGCTGCGCGACTGGGTCAGGCTGCAGCCGCACGACCAGGGCCGCCGCCGCGCCGTCGACTTCCTGCCGAAAAACGTGCGCGAAGCGCTGCCGGCCCTTGACGCCGAACTGCACGCCATGGCACAGCTGATCAGCACGCACCCGAGCGACGACGGCTCGGCGCGCCTGCTGGTGGGCCTCGCCGACGGCCAGGCGGTCGAAACCGTGCTGCTGCCGCGCGACGGCGTGTGCGTGTCGAGCCAGGTCGGCTGCGCGGTCGGCTGCCAGTTCTGCATGACCGGGCGCGACGGCCTGATCCGCCAGGTAAGCAGCGGCGAAATCGTCGCCCAGGTGGTGCTGGCACGCAGAGAGCGGCTTGTCAAGAAAGTCGTCTTCATGGGCATGGGCGAACCGGCTCACAATCTGGACAACGTGATGGAGGCGATCGAGTTGCTTGGCATCGAGGGCGACATCGGCCACAAGAACCTGGTGTTTTCCACTGTTGGCGACGTGCGCGCGTTCGAGCGTCTGGCCGCCGGGCCGGTCAAGCCGGCGCTGGCCTTGTCGCTGCACACCACGAAATCCGCCTTGCGCGAAGTGCTGCTGCCGCGCGCGCCGCGCCTGACCCCGCGCGAACTGGTCGAGCATGGCGAACGCTACGCCCGGCTGACTGGCTATCCGGTGCAATACCAGTGGACTTTGCTTGAGGGCGTCAACGACGGGATGGATGAGATGGACGGCATCGTCGAGTTATTGAAGGGCAAGCACGCCGTGCTCAACCTGATCCCGTACAACACGATTCCGGATCTGGCGTTCAAGCGACCGAGCTGGGAGCAGGCGAGGGCGCTGGCGGCGGGGTTGCATGGGCGCGGGGTGCTGACCAAGTTGCGCGATTCAGCGGGGCAGGATGTCGATGGGGGGTGCGGGCAGTTGCGGGCGCGGGCTACAGATTTGCGCAGCATCCGCGTCCACCGTGCATAGCGGCGAGTTCAGCCATAGCGCAGTATGCATTGGCAAGATGGACGTAAATGGATGCCGTAGGTAGGCTAAGGTTTATAGCTCAAGCTTGGGCATGCTTTTGCCAATTGATGCCATATAGAACGGCAACGCCACCCCATCGTGACCTGCACACGATTGAATTTCTCAATCGTGCTCGTGTCGACAAGGGGTAAATAACGGCATAGACTAGTTTTCGTGGCGAGAACAGGAAACCTCATGCAAGCTGAGGGTTTGGAGACAAGAAGCGGTACTTCCGGCGTTGCTGCCATGTCCCTGCCATTGGCGCAGGAAGAGCAGGCGCGTGCCGATATGTACGGCCTGATCGCGCGGCTGCTGCTAGCGCCGCCCGACGATGCGCTGTTGGCTTCTTTGGCCAGCCTGGCCGACGCCAGCGATAGTCCCAGCGCTAGCGCCGGTGCAACTGATGCGCTCGATTCCGAGCAGCCGCTCGGGCGCGCATGGCTGGCCTTGTCGCACGCCGCACGCACGACGCCCGGCGCGGCCGTGCGCGACGAATTTGCCGAGCTGTTCGTCAGCACCAGCATCCCGACAATCAATCCCTACGGTTCGCTGTACCTTGCCGGTTTTCTGCACGAGAAGCCGCTGGCGGCGCTGCGTACCGATCTGGCGGGACTGGGCCTGGCGCGCCGCAGCGGAGCGCTTGAAACCGAAGACCACCTGGGCGCCTTGTGCGAAACCATGCGCCGCATGATTCTTGGCGGCGAGGGCACGCCGCGCCAGCCTTTGGCGCGCCAGCAGGCGTTTTTTGAAGTCCATATCGCCACCTGGGCGGGCACTTGCCTGGATCACCTGCTCCAGGCCGACGGCGCCTGCTTTTACGCCAGCGTGGCAGACTTCATTGCGGCGTATTTCGACATCGAGCGCGACGCGTTTGAAGTAGCCAGCGACTTTGCGGACGACTAGGAAAAAACAACATGGAAAAGCAGATGGACATGCAGAAGGACAAGCAGAAGGTGCGGCACAGGGACAGGCCGGAATACCAGCCGGCCGATCCGCAACGGCGCGGCTTCCTGCGCGCTGCCGGAGGCGCCGGCGCGCTCGGCGCCCTCGCTGCTGTTGCCGGTCAGGCGCCGGCAGCGCCGGCAGTGGCAGCGCCAGTGGCGGTTGAAGCGGCTGCCAGCGTCGGCTACCACGAAACCGAGCACATCCGGCATTACTACCGCACTGCGCGCTACTGGTAGCCACCCAAGGAGCGATCCATGCCCGTCGTTAAAAAATCTGCCGTTGGCAACGCCGTCGGCGCCGCGTCCGCATTGCAGCAGGGTCTGGCGCGGGCGGCGTCGGCCACCGTCAAGCGCCGCTCTTTCCTGCTGCGCGCAGGCCTTACCGCGGGCGCGGCCGGCATGGCGCGCCACCTGCCGTTCAACGTGATCGAACCGGCGCGGGCGGCCGACCCCAAGGCGGCAACGCCCGGCACGCCGGAAATCAAGCACACCGTCTGCACCCACTGCTCGGTCGGCTGCTCGGTGGAGGCGGTGGTCAGCAACGGCGTCTGGATCCGCCAGGAGGCCGCCTTCGATTCGCCGCTCAACATGGGCGCCCACTGCGCCAAGGGCGCATCGGTGCGCGAGCACGGCCATGGCGAACACCGGCTGCGCTATCCGATGAAGCTGGTGGCCGGCAAATACCAGCGCATTTTGTGGGACCAGGCGATCGCCGAGATCGGCGACAAGCTGCTGCTGCTGCGCAAGGAATCAGGGCCGGATTCGATGATTATGATCGGCGGCAGCAAGCACAGCAACGAGCAATCCTACCTGATGCGCAAGTTTGCCGCGATGTGGGGCTCCAACAACTGCGATCACCAGGCCCGAATCTGCCATTCGACGACGGTGGCCGGTGTGGCCCAGACGTTCGGTTACGGGGCGATGACGAATTCGTTCAATGACCTGCATTTCAGCAAGGCGGTGCTGTTCATCGGCTCCAATCCCGCCGAGGCCCACCCGATCTCGATGCTGCACTTTCTGCACGCCAAGGAACTCGGCGCCAAGATGATCGTCATCGATCCGCGCTTCACCCGCACCGCCCGCTTTGCCCACCATTACGTGCGGATCCGCCCGGGCACCGACATCGCGCTGGTGTGGGGCATCCTGTGGCACATCTTCAAAAACGGCTGGGAAGACAAGGCGTATATCGAGCAGCGCACCTACGGCATGGAAGAAGTGCGCAAGGAAGTGGCCAAGTGGACGCCCGACAAGGTGTCCGACGTTACCGGCGTGCCGGAGGCCACGGTGCGCATCACTGCCGAAATGCTGGCCACCAACAAGCCGTCGTCGGTGGTGTGGTGCATGGGCATCACCCAGCACCACGTCGGCACCGCCAACGTGCGTGCGCTGTCGATCCTGCAGCTGGCCCTGGGCAATATCGGCAAGGCTGGTGGTGGCGCCAACATCTACCGCGGCCACGACAACGTGCAAGGCGCCACCGACGTCGGGCCGAACCCCGACTCGCTGCCCGGCTACTATGGCCTGGCCGAGGGCGCGTGGAAATATTTTGCCACTGCCTGGGGCGTCGATTACGACTGGCTGAAATCGCGCTTCACCTCGAAGGAGCTGATGGAAAAGCCGGGCATGGTGGTGTCGCGCTGGTTTGACGGTGTGCTCGAAAAAAACCAGTATGTCGACCAGCCGGCCAACCTGCGCGCGGTTTTGTACTGGGGCCATGCGCCCAACAGCCAGACCCGGCTGCCCGACATGAAGGCGGCCATGAAGCTGCTCGATTTGCTGGTGGTGATCGATCCCTACCCGACCATGACGGCGGCGATGCATGGCCGCCAGGACGGCGTCTACCTGCTGCCGGCAACCACCCAGTTCGAAAGTTCCGGCTCGGTGACGGCGTCGAACCGCAGCATCCAGTGGCGCGAGCGGGTGATTTTGCCGCTGTTCGAATGCAAGACGGACCAGGAAATCATCTACCTGTTCGCCAAAAAATTCGGCTTTGCCAGCGAATTGTGCAAGAACATCGCCGTGGTTCACAACGAGCCGGTGATTGAAGACATCCTGCGTGAAATCAATCGCACCTGCTGGACCATCGGCTACAGCGGCTGCTCGCCGGAGCGGCTCAAGCTGCACATGAACAACAAGCACACCTTCAACCCGACCACCTTGCTGGCCGAGTCGGGGCCGTGCAAGGGCGACTATTATGGCTTGCCGTGGCCGTGCTGGGGCACGCCGGAAATGAAGCACCCGGGCACGCCGATCCTGTACGACCTGTCGAAATCCGTCGCCCGGGGCGGGCTGCCGTTTCGCGCCAACTGGGGCGTCGAGCACAACGGCGAAACCTTGCTGGCGGCCGACGGCTCGTTTCCGCTCGAAAGCGAGCTCGACACCGGCTACCCGGAATTCGACCACGTGTTCCTGAAAAAACTCGGCTGGTGGTCGGAATTGTCGGCTGCCGAGCAAGCCCAGGCCGAAGGCAAGAATTGGAAGACTGACATGTCAGGCGGCATCATCCGGGTCGTGATCGGCCATGGCTGCGCGCCATATGGGAACGCCCGCGCGCGCTGCAACGTGTGGAATTTTCCTGACCCGGTGCCGGTGCACCGCGAACCGCTGTTGTCGCCGCGGCGCGACCTGGTGGCGCGCTACCCGACCTACGACGACAAGGCCAGTTTCTGGCGCATGCCAACCTTGTACAAGTCGGTGCAGGCGGTCGATTTTTCGAAGGACTATCCGTTGATCATGACGTCCGGCCGGCTCGTCGAGTACGAGGGCGGCGGCGATGAAACGCGCTCGAACCCGTGGCTGGCCGAACTGCAGCAGCACATGTTTTGCGAAATCAATCCGCAGGACGCGCAGCAGGTGGGCGCCGTGACAGGTCGTTACATCCATGTCGAAACGCCGACCGGCGCGCGCCTGAAGGTGATGGCGATGGTGACGCCGCGGGTGCCGGTCGGGCTGGTGTGGATGCCGTACCACTTCGGCGGCTGGTGGATGGGCGACGACTTGCTCGACCATTATCCGGAAGGCGCGGCGCCGCTGGTACGCGGCGAAGCGGTCAACACTGCCTGGACGTACGGCTACGACGCCGTGACGATGATGCAGGAAACCAAGGTGTCGTTGTGCCGCCTGGTGCGCGCATGAGGCAGCCGCTTGCCAGCTTGTTACCAGCTTGCTATTACTGTTAGCCACGAGAGGAATGCCATGCCAGCCCGGATGAAATTCATTTGCGACACCGAACGCTGCATCGATTGCAACGGTTGCGTGACGGCCTGCAAGAACGAAAACGAAACGCCGTGGGGCGTGAACCGCCGCCGTGTCGTCACGATCGACGACGGTGTGCCTGGCGAACATTCGATCTCAGTCGCCTGCATGCACTGCACCGACGCGCCGTGCCTGGCAGTGTGCCCCACCAACTGCATCTACCACACCGAAGACGGCATCGTGCTGCACGACAAGGATCAATGCATCGGCTGCGGCTACTGCGCGCTGGCGTGCCCGTTCGGCGCGCCGCAGTTTCCCGCCAGCGGGCTGTTCAACCACCGCGGCAAGATGGACAAGTGCACCTTCTGCGCCGGCGGGCCGGAGCCGGACCAGTCCGAGGCCGAGTTCAAGAAATACGGCCGCAACCGCATCTCCGAAGGCAAGCTGCCGGCCTGCGCCGAAATGTGCGGCACCAAGGCGCTGCTCGGCGGCGATGCGGAGATCATTGCCGACATCTACCGGCAGCGCGTCGAGACACGCGGCTACGGCCCTGAACTATGGGGCTGGGACATTGCCTACAACCGCAACCGGCGCGGCGGCGAGATCAAGACG
>Ga0326735_1000143_pt1 | contig 15485 bp, 13 predicted proteins | sample 37_GP2_1092_FD_207945 | JGI IMG/M metagenome (GOLD analysis project Ga0326735, IMG submission 207945) | Glacier ice microbial communities from Ngari, Tibet, China - 37_GP2_109.2 | ecosystem: Environmental > Aquatic > Freshwater > Ice > Glacier | place: China: Ngari, Tibet | collected 2018-07-31
GATACGGCGGCAGCGTCAGCGAAGTGCTGATCCAGACCCGCTATGCGCGCCATCCGCTGTATGGCGCCGTAGTCGAGCACGATTACGACCACTTCGCCACTTCGTTGCTGGAAGAGCGCAAGCAGGCGGCGCTGCCGCCGTATCTGTACCAGGCGCTGCTGCGTGCCGAGGCGCCCGAATTGGCGAGCGCACTGGAATTTTTGCAGCTGGCGAAGCAATGCACGGACCCCGCCGCTTACATGAACATCACGCTGAACGATCCGATTCCGATGACGATGACGCGGGTGCACAATGTCGATCGGGCACAGTTGCTGGTCGAATCAAGCTCGCGCCCGGCGCTGCAGGCTTTTTTGCGCGATTGGCTGGGCGCGCTGCGCGCGTTGAAGAGCCGCATCAAATGGTCGCTCGAAGTCGATCCGCTCGACATTTAAATGTCATTGGCTAACTCGTGCAACCGTAGTCTGATTGAACCCGGCCCCCGATGCCACTGCCGCAAGCCCCCGATTGCACCGGGTGGCAGCGGCAACGGAGTAGTATTGGACTATTATTTTCTTCCAGCAACGCGAAAGATCGGAGTGCTTTCATGAAAACAATCAAGGTCGATGTCGCCGTGATCGGCGCAGGCACGGCCGGTTTGGTCGCCTACAGCGCGGCGCGCCAGAGCGCCAAGCCCGGCAGTCGAATCGTGTTGATCGAAAGCGGTCCCTACGGCACCACGTGCGCGCGGGTCGGCTGCATGCCCAGTAAACTGTTGATCGCAGCAAGCGACGCGGCCCATGCGCTCGCTTGCGCGCCGGGCTTCGGCGTGCATCCGGGCCTTGTCCGCATCGATGGCGTCGCCGTGATGGCGCGCGTGCGTAGCGAGCGCGACCGCTTTGTCGGTTTCGTCATCGACGGCGTCGACCGGATTCCTGCGCAAGACAAGATCATCGGCCGCGCCCGCTTCACCGGGCCGCTGCAATTGCAGGTCGACGACCATAGCGTCATCGAGGCTGGCGCAATCGTGATCGCGACCGGTTCCGCGCCGGTCGTGCCCGCTGCATGGGCAAACGCCGGTGACCGCGTCATCATCAGCGACGACGTGTTCGACTGGACCGATTTACCGGACTCGGTGGCTGTCGTCGGCAGCGGCGTGATCGGTCTGGAGCTGGGCCAGGCGCTGCATCGCCTGGGGGTGCGGGTCAGCGTTTTCGCGCGCGGCGGCACTGTCGCGCAGCTGAGCGATCCGCAGGTGCTGCAGGTTGCGCAGCAGGTGATAAAAGCGCAACTCGACCTGCGCTTTTACACCGAGATCGTTTCCGTCGCCGATGCTGGCGATGCACTTCTGGTGACCAGCAAGGATGGTTCAGGGCACGAGCGCAGCGAGCGTTTCGATTACGTGCTGGCAGCAATCGGGCGCAGCCCGAACGTGCGGGGCCTGGGCCTGGAGCTGGCGCAGCTGGAACTGGACGAGCGCGGCGTGCCGCTCTACGACAAGCAGACGATGCAGTGCGGCGGCAGCGCGATCTTCATCGCCGGCGACGCCGATGACGAGCGCCCGGTGCTGCCCGAGGCGATGGATCAGGGCCGCATCGCCGGCGCCAATGCAGGCCGCTTTCCCGACCTGCAGCCGGGACTGCGCCGCACCGCGCTGACGATCGCCTTCACCGAACCGCAGATTGCGACGCTGGGCGCGCGCCACAAGGCGCTGTGCGCGAGCCACGCAGGCAGATTCGCGGTCGGCGCGGCCTCGTTCGAGAACCAGGGCCGCAGCCGGGTGATGCTGCAACATCAGGGCTTGTTGCGCCTCTATGGCGAAGCGGGCAGCGGGCGTTTCCTCGGCGCCGAAATGATCGGCCCGCGCGCCGAGCATATCGGCCATCTGCTGGCGTGGGCGTGCCAGGCCGGCTTAACCGTGGCCGAGATGCTCGACATGCCGTTCTATCATCCGGTCATCGAGGAGGGCGTGCGCACGGCTTTGCGCGACCTGGCCGACAAGCTGGCCCAACAGTCGGCTGAAAAATCGCCCGAGCGTTGCCTCGATGGCACGCCGGGCTGCTGAGGCCCGGCATGCCATCGGCGTCAGTTCAGCAAGCTGTCGAGCCGGCCTTCGCAGGCTAGTTCGCGCAGGATGCGGATCGTGTCGATGTCGGATTCCTGGTAAGCCGAGCGGCGGAAATCGTCGTACATCGCATTGGCGGCATCGGTTGCCGCATCGTGCCCGTCGTCGTATTGAAAGCGCACCCATAGCGTGTCCTGGGTCGGCGCCTCGATGGTCATCGTCAGGCTCGATGCGCTGATGTCGTTCTGGGTCGCCACGTCGTAGCGCACCTGGCGCTGCTCCAGCAACAACACCGTGTCTTCGATCACCAGGTCGCCGTAGCGCAGGCGGCGCCGCAAGCCGCCGTCGGGGCGCTGCTCGATCGCGGCATCGTCGAGGTGCGGCACGAACAGCTTGGGCTTTTCGGCGCGCAGCACCAGGCCGCGCCACAGTTGCGCGCGGCTCAAAGCATCGATCAACGGGTTCAGCGGATCGTTAATTTCAATCAAATGTTCAAATTTCATCGTGCAAATCCATCATCAAGGTGGCAGGTTCAGTCGGGTAGCAATGTCATTGGCCAGCGCACGCGACCGTGGCTCCGATGGCGCCTGGTACCTTCTGCTCTTCAAGATGCGCTGTCGGTCGCAGGTGCTGGCCCGTCAGCCATGGTAACGGATAATCGCCTGCCGCTGCTACAATGCGCGCCACCCTGCCATCCCCCGTCCCGGAAATACCTCGATGTCCAAAGCTCCCCAGTTCGGTCTGAATGCCCCGCAAAGCGAGGCCGTCACCTATCTCGACGGCCCCTGCCTGGTGCTGGCCGGCGCCGGCTCGGGCAAGACGCGCGTGATTACGCAAAAGATTGCGCACCTGATCGAGGACTGCGGCTACGATCCGAAGACGATCGCCGCGCTGACCTTCACCAACAAGGCGGCGCTGGAAATGCAGGAGCGCATCGCCAGGCTGCTCAAGCAACCGCGCCAAGCCAAGCAATTGACGGTGTCAACCTTCCATTCGCTGGGCGTGAAAATATTGCGCCAGGAAGCGCGCGGGGTCGGCTTGAAGGATCGTTTTTCGATCATGGATAGCGACGATTGCTTTTCTTTGGTGCAAGACCTGGCCTTGACCACGGACAAGCAGGTGATCCGGCGCATCCAGGGCGCGATGTCGCTGTGGAAAAATGGCTTGATCGATCCGGACACGGCCATCAAACAAGCCAAGGATGACGACGAGGACCAGGCGGCGCGCATCTACCGCAGCTATGTGGCGACGCTGTCGGCTTATCAGGCGGTCGATTTTGACGACCTGATCCGGCTGCCGGTCGAGCTGTTTCGCGCTGGCGACGCGGTGCGCGACAAGTGGCAGCGCCGCCTGCGCTACCTGCTGGTGGACGAATACCAGGATACCAACACCTGCCAGTACGAGCTGGTCAAACTGCTGGTCACCGGCGTCGGCAAGAAGCCGATGTTTACGGCCGTGGGCGACGACGATCAGGCGATCTACGCTTGGCGCGGCGCCACGGTTGAAAACCTGAAGACGCTGCAAACCGATTTTCCCGACCTGCGCGTGATCAAGCTGGAACAGAATTACCGCTCGACGACCCGCATCTTGCAAGCGGCCAATGCAGTGATCGGCAACAACCCGAAGCTGTTCGACAAATCGCTCTGGTCGGAGCACGGACTGGGCGAACCGATCAAGGTGCTGGGCATGCAAAATGACGAGCAGGAAGCCGAACAGGTCGCGATCATGATCTCGGCCCACCGCTTCGAGCGCAAGACCAACTGGTCCGATTACGCGATCCTGTACCGCGGCAACCATCAGGCCCGCGTGATCGAGCAATCGATGCGCAAGGAGCGCATTCCGTACACGATTTCGGGCGGTCAGAGCTTTTTCGACAAGGCCGAAATCAAGGACATCATCAGCTATTTGCGCCTGTTGGCCAACGAAGGCGACGACCCGGCCTTCATCCGCGCCGTGACCACGCCCAAGCGCGGCGTCGGCATGGCCACGCTCGAAGTGCTGGGCACTTTCTCGAAGCAGTGGAATTGCTCGCTGTTCGAGGCGGCCTCGAAGGGCGGCCTGGAAGCGTTGCTGACCGATCGACAGCTGATTCCGCTGCGTGAATTTTGCACCTTCATCGACCAGTTGGAGGCGCGCGCCAGCCGTCCGGGACCCGGTGGCAGCGGCGACAACGCGGCCGAGGTGCTCGATGACATGATGAAGGAAATCAACTACGAGTCGTATCTGTACGACGGTTTCGACGACCGCGCGGCGCAAGGCAAGTGGCAAAACGTGCTCGACTTCACCAACTGGCTGAAAGAACGCGGGCGCGGCGGCAAGGACAAGTCCGGGAATGAGAAAAACTTGCTGGAACTGACCCAGATGGTGGCGCTGATGACGATGCTGGAGGGTAAGGACGAGGAGCCCGACGCGGTGCGCATGTCAACCTTGCACGCGTCGAAAGGGCTGGAGTTTCCGCACGTCTTCCTGGTCGGCGTCGAGGAAGGCATCTTGCCGCACAAGGGCGATCCGGATGCCCCTTTGGATACGATGGGTGCGCGCATCGAGGAAGAGCGGCGCCTGATGTATGTCGGCATCACGCGCGCCCAGCGCTCGCTGCACGTCACGTGGTGCAAGAAGCGCAAGCGCGCCGGCGAGCACATCCATTGCGACCCGTCGCGCTTCATCAAGGAAATGCAGCTCGATGTCGGCACGGCGGTGCCGCTTGCATCCGAGATCATCTCGCCGAAAGACCGGCTGGCGATGATGAAGGCGCTGCTGGCGACGCCGAAAGCCTGACTTTCCGCTGCGGGCGGTAAAATGCACGCTTTGTCAGCAAGGAGTTTGCCGTGCATATCGAAACTGATGCAGAACAGCGTTTTGTCGCGCTCGAAATCAAGCTGGCGCAGCAGGAAGACATCGTCGAAACGCTGAACCAGATGGTGTACCAGCAGCAAAAGCGCATCGACAAGCTCGATGCGCTGTGCGCCGCGCTGGCGCAGCACATCGGCGACCAGGCGCAGGGCGGCTTGACCCCGGTCAACGAGCCTCCGCCGCACTATTGACGCATTGTGACACTCACCGAGAGATGCCATGTCCCGTCGCCACCTCTGCGCCATTTGCGCCAGCCTTAGCCTGTTGCTGGTCCCGTTGGCCCAATCGTCCCACGCCGCCGTCGCAGTCGCCACCAATGAAACCATGACGAATGAAACCATGAAGAGTGAAACTGCGCCAGCCAATCCGTTTTTAACGCCCAGCCCGCTGCCATTCCAGATGCCGCCGTTCGACCTTATCCGCGACGCGCATTACGCGCCGGCGTATGAGGAAGGAATGCGGCGCCAGCTGGCCGAAGTCGACGCGATCGCCGACAATGTCCAGCCCGCCACGTTCGACAACACCATCGTCGCGCTGGAGCGCTCCGGCCAGTTGCTGACCTGGGTCAGCAATACTTTTTCGAACCTGGCCGCCGCCAACACCAGCGATGCGCTGGAAGCGATCGAGCGCGAGATGGCGCCCAAACTGGCGGCGCACAGCGACCGGATCATGCTCAACGACAAGCTGTATCTGCGCGTCGCGGCGCTCCACAATCAGCGCGGCGCGCTGGGGCTGGATGCGGAATCGCTGCGCCTGCTGGAGCGCTACCGGCGCGACCTGGTGCGCGCCGGCGCCACATTGCCGGCCACCGACAAGGATCGATTGCAAGCGTGGAACGCCGAACTGGCAGTGCTGGCGACGACCTTCAGCCAAAACTTGCTGAAGGAAACCAACGAATCGGCGCTGGTGGTGGCCAGCCGCGCCGAACTGGACGGCATGACGGATGCCGCCATCGCCGGCGCCGCCTCGGCTGCCAGCGAGCGCGGCCTGGAGGGCAAGTTCCTGCTGGCGCTGGACAATACCAGCGGCCAGGCGCCGCTGACGGTGCTGAAGCGGCGCGCGTTGCGCCAGCGCCTGATGGAGGCATCGCTGGCGCGCGGCAGTCGCGGCGGAGCATTCGACAACCGCCAGATAGTGTTGCGGCAGGCCGTATTGCGCGCCGAACGCGCGGCGCTGCTCGGCTACGCCAGCCATGGCGCCTATGTGCTGGAAGACCAGACCGCAAGGACCACCGGCGCGGTCAACACGCTGCTGTTGGAGCTGGCCAAGCCGGCGCAACAAAATGCCCGGCGCGAAGCGCAGGCGATGCAGCGCATGATTGATGAAGAAGAAAATGACGAAGAAAATCAGGAAGAAAAGAACGATGACGAGCAAGGCGGCTTTCAACTTGCGGCGCACGACTGGGCGTTCTACGCCGACAAGGTGCGCGCAGCCCGTTTCAATGTCGACGAAGAGCAGCTGAAGCCGTATTTCGAATTGAATCGCGTGCTGGTCGACGGTGTCTTCTTTGCCGCCAGCAAGCTGTACGGAATCACGTTCAAGGAGCGCAAGGATTTGCCGGTCTACCATCCGGATGTGCGCGTGTTCGACGTAATCGATGCCGATGGCAAGCCGCTTGCGCTGTTCCTGGCCGACTTCTATGCCCGCAGCAACAAGCGCGGCGGGGCCTGGATGAACGAGTATGTGTCGCAATCGCAGTTGCTGGGCAATTCCCCGGTCGTGGCCAACCATTTGAACATACCGAAACCGCCGGCCGGGTTGCCGACCTTGCTGACGCAGGACGAAGTGACGACGCTGTTCCACGAATTCGGCCATGCGCTGCACGGCATGTTTTCGCAGGTCCGGTATCCGCGCTTTTCCGGCACCAATGTCCCGCTCGATTTTGTCGAATATCCATCGCAAGTAAATGAGATGTGGGCGCTCTGGCCTCAGGTGCTGCAAAACTATGCGCGCCATTACCAGAGCGGCGCGGCCATGCCGCAGGATTTGCTGAACCAGATGGCCGCTGCGAAGCAATTCAACCAAGGTTACATGCTGACCGAATATCTGGCGGCGGCCGTGCTCGACCAGCGCTGGCACCAGTTGACGCCGGCCGGGGCGCCGCTTGAGGTGGTGGCTTTCGAGGCGGCGGCGTTGAAGGAGGCGGGTCTCGATTTTGCACCGGTGCCGCCGCGCTACCGCAGCACTTATTTCTCGCACAGTTTCGCCGGCGGCTATGCGGCCGGTTATTATGCCTACTTGTGGAGCGAAAAACTCGACGCCGACACGGTCGAATGGTTCCAGCAAAACGGCGGCTTGACGCGCAAGAACGGCGACTGGTTCCGCCACCAATTGCTGGCCCGCGGCGGCAGCGCCGATGCGCTGCAATTGTTCCGCAATTTTCGCGGGCGCGACGCCAGCATCGATGCGCTGCTGGTGCGGCGCGGACTCAAGTGACTGGGCATCTTGGTTTTTCTCAACCGCAACTCGCGCAAAAATGCGTGTCATCAATCAATATTGGTAAGATAGAATTATGAGTGAGCACGATTTGCATGGGGTGACGCTGGAAGCGATCGTGACCCGATTGCAGGCGCATTATGGCTGGGTCGATCTGGGCCAGCGCATCGATATTTTATGTTTCGTCAAGGACCCGAGCATCAAGTCGAGTCTAAAATTTTTACGCAAGACCCCTTGGGCCAGACAGAAAGTCGAACAGCTGTACCTCGGGACGCAGTTTATAAATTGACCGAAAGAGATCATGGACACCAACCTAAAAGCATCGTTAAAAAGCTTGCAAGCCAGCCTGGCGGCCACCGGTCCTGTCGATGAAGAGTTGCAGGAATTGTTGCTGCAACTCGACGGCGACATCAAGCAATTGCTCGAACAGCGCAGCGCAGCCGAGCCCGACACCACCACCTATGGCCTGGCGGAGCGCACCCAGGAAATTTCCGCCAAGTTTGCAGTGCAGCATCCGCAACTTGAGCCGGCCTTGCGCGAACTGGGCCGCATCCTGGCCAGCATGGGCATTTGAATAATCCGGCCCCGGCATCCTGCCGGGGCGCCGGCCTGTCGTTCTGCCCGCAATGCCGGGCCACAGATGATCCAACACGGGTGCGCGCCAGCGCTGCACTTGCCCTTCCAAAGACCTGAAAAATAGTTGCGGCATTTGATGCAGCGCAAATGGCGAACCTGAGTCCCGAACATGTACTTTTCTGATACGGGGCTTGGTCCAACATTGCGTGGCAGCCGGACATTGCCCGACGACGATCCATCGTCGGACGAGGAAATCATGGCCGGCATGTCGCAGCAAGCGATAGGCACGCTGCCGTTTTTTCCAGAAAGGCAGGTGAGACATGGCACAAACCGAACTTCACAACGTGCCCGGCTGGTCTGCGGAGCACGTGGCGCAGCTGGCGAAATCGTGGATCAACAGCGCCGAACAAGTAGTCGCCGTCAGCGTGACGAGCGGCGGCGTCGCATCGCTCGCGCAACAAATGAATGTATCGAAGGAAGAAGCCCAGCGCCTGATCAATCTGGCCAGAGCCGCTTTGACGCCCGAAGCACGGGCCGAGATGGGGCAGCGTTTCGATTCTGATCAGCGCGGCATGGGTGCGATCGCACCCGGAAAGGAGGATGACGACAAGCAGCCCGGTAAAAAATGAGTTCGCCTTCAATGTTGCAAAACAGGCGTGCTGCATGCACTGGTGGCGATGCAATTCCTCCGAGGCAACGGAGGTCAAACCAGTCAGTAATGGAGAACAACATGACAACGAAAGAATACGACGAATCGATCGCGAATGAAGCGAGCGGATTTTCTGGTTTTGGTGGTCATCTTCTTGCATCACCGGAAGGCGAGGGCGCGACGAAGGAGTTGGGCTCGGATGGTCCGGTGTTGGTATCGACCTTGTTGTCGCTGGGCATAGAAGACGCAGAGCAAGTGGTGGCGGTGGCGGCCATTCCTGCGGTCCGCTCCGAATTGCAGCGCGTGCTGGGGTTGAAGGACACGCCCTTCAAGGATTTTCTCGACAAGGTGTAGCACATGTTGCCCGAAGCGAGCGCCGCTGCGCTCAGTTCCCCTGGCCAGAAGGATCTCGGCCTCGGCGCGATGGCGCCGGCGGCCGAGATGATGGCTGCGGTCGAAGCTTCCTCCGTCGAGTTCGAGGCGATGGATGCAATCGAGTTGCCGGGCTCGGTCAACCTGATTCCCTTCTTTCAGCCGATCCGCAATCAGGGGCCGCGCGGCACTTGCGTCAGCTTTGCGCTGACGTCGCTCAATGAATACATCAAGCGCCGCCGCGGCATCCTGCGCAACTTGTCGGAGCAGCACCTGTATTACGAGACCAAACGGATCGACGGTTCGCCGGGCGGTTGCGGTACGTGGCAAGTGAAGGGGGCGTCGGTGCTGGGCGCGCGCGGCCAGTGCCGCGAGATCGTCTGGCCATACCGTAATGCGCTGCCTTGCAACAACCATGGACCGTTGCCTGTCTGGGCGCGTCCGGATGGGCTGAACAACCGGCTGGCCGTGCTGACGGTGCCCGCGCGCAGCGTGCTCGCTTACAAGACGCACATGTCGAAGCAGCGTCCCGTGACGCTGTCGATTCCAGTCTACAACAGCTGGTATCAATCGGCTGCGACGCGCCAGACCGGCCGCATCTCGATGCGTATCGGCAACGAGCCGGCGATAGGCAAACACGCCGTCTGCCTGGTCGGTTACGTTGACACGGCCGCCAGCCCGGGCGGCGGCTATTTCATCGTGCGCAATAGCTGGGGCACGGCGGCCTTCGGTTCGGCCAATCCATTCGGCGCCGGCTACGGCACGATTCCGTTCCAGTACATTACCAACGATGCATGGGAAGCCTTCACCGCCGCAGTGCCAGGCATCAACAGCGTCAACGACACCGGCGATGAGGGCGCGGAAGAAAAGACCGGTAATTCGACGGTGACGATCGACATCGGCTCCAACGTCAAGATTACGATCCAGACCAATTGACGGCAGTCGACCTTTGGTGGTAGCCCTGTGCTTGCCTCTCAAGTGATTGAAAGGCAAGCGTTTTTTTCGAGGGCTTTTGGCTAGAATAAAATATCGGCAAGCCGGGGCTTGACAATTCCGGTACAATCCGGCGGATATGAGCTCCCCTATCAATTTATTTGCGGCCGTCCCGAAACGGTCTGCGCGCGCCGCCGTCGCGCCCTTCCTTCCCATGTCTCGCGCCGAAATGGACGCCTTGGGCTGGGACGCCTGCGACGTGATCCTGATCACCGGCGACGCCTACATCGACCATCCCAGTTTCGGCATGGCGCTGGTGGGCCGCTTGCTGGAAGCCCAGGGCTTTCGCGTCGGCATCATCAGCCAGCCGGACTGGCTGTCGGCCGATGCTTTTCGCGTGCTGGGCAAACCGAAGCTGTACTTCGGCGTGACGGCTGGCAACATGGATTCGATGGTGAATCGCTACACGGCCGATCGCAAGATCCGCTCCGACGATGCCTATACGGCCAACGGCGAGCCGAACAAGCGCCCGGACCGCACCGTCGTGGTGTATGCCCAGCGCGCGCGCGAAGCCTATCCTGATACCAGCGTCATCATCGGCAGCATCGAAGCATCGCTGCGCCGCATCGCGCACTACGATTACTGGTCGGACAAGGTCAAGCGCTCGGTGCTGCCCGATTCGAAGGCCGACATGTTGTTGTTCGGTAATGCCGAGCGCGCGCTGGTCGACTTGACCCGGCGCATGGCGGCCGGCGAAGACATCAAGCAAATTCGCGACTTGCGCGGCACCGCCTTCATGGCGCCCGCCGGCTGGCTGCCGGCGGGCGACTGGTCGGTCGCCAATTCGACCCGCGTCGACACGCCCGGCAAGGTTGATGCGCACATCGACCCGTATGCGATGACGCCTGACAACAAGGAAAGCTGCGCGACGGACAGCGCGGCCAAGGAAGCCGAGGTTGTCAAGCCGATCCGCATCATGTCGCGCGAAGAGCGCCAGGCTTTGCTGAAGGAACAGCACGACAAGACCGTAGTCCGGCTGCCGGCCTACGATGTCGTCAAAGACGATCCGGTGATGTATGCGCACGCGTCGCGCGTTTTTCATCTGGAATCGAATCCCGGCAATGCGCGCGCGATGGTGCAGGCCCACGGCGAGCGCGACGTCTGGCTCAATCCGCCGCCGCTGCCGCTGGCGATGGATGAAATGGATGGCGTGTACGACATGAATTATGCGCGCGCGCCCCATCCGAGTTACGGCAAGGCCCGCATTCCGGCCTGGGAAATGATCCGCTTCTCGGTCAACATCATGCGCGGCTGCTTCGGCGGCTGCACCTTTTGCTCGATCACCGAGCATGAAGGGCGCATCATCCAGAGTCGCTCGGAGCCGTCGATCCTGCGCGAGATCGAGCATATCCGCGACAAGACCAAGGGTTTCACCGGCACCATTTCGGACCTGGGCGGGCCGACTGCGAACATGTACCGGCTGGCCTGCAAGGACAAGAAGATCGAGGAATCGTGCCGCCGCCTGTCGTGCGTCTACCCGTCGATTTGCATCAACCTGGGCACTGATCACAGCAAGCTCATTTCGCTGTACCGCAAGGCGCGTGCGATCCCGGGGATCAAGAAGGTGCTGATCAGTTCGGGTTTGCGCTACGATTTGGCGGTGCGGTCCCCGGAATACGTGAAGGAACTGGTCACCCACCACGTCGGCGGCTTGCTGAAAATCGCGCCCGAGCATACCGAGGCCAACACATTGTCGAAGATGATGAAGCCGGGCATCGGCGCTTACGACGAATTCAAGGAAATGTTCGACCGTTTCTCGCTCGAAGCGGGCAAGAAGCAATACCTGATCCCGTATTTCATCGCGGCCCATCCGGGCACCACCGATGTCGACATGCTGAACCTGGCGCTGTGGTTGAAGAAAAACAACTTCAAGCTCGATCAGGTACAAACTTTCATGCCCACGCCGATGGCGATGGCGACGACGATGTATCACACCCGCAAGAATCCGCTGCGCAAGGTGAGCGTTGATTCCGAAGTCGTCGAGACGGCCCGCAGCGGCAAGATTCGGCGCGTTCACAAGGCTTTCCTGCGCTACCAGGATCCGGAAAACTGGCCCATCTTGCGCGAAGCCTTGCTGGGCATGGGGCGCGGCGATCTGATCGGCAATGGCGACAAGCATTTGATTCCATCGTGGAATGCCTCCGAAGGCGACGCTGTCGTCGACATGCGCAATCAGGGTTTCGTGCCGCCGGGCGCGCCGTCCAGATCCAACCAGGCTCAGTTGGCATCGGCCAAGGGGGGCATGCGCGCCAATGCGCTGACCGGCTCGCTGACGGCGCTAGCAAAGCTGGAAACGAAGGTGCGTCCATCGATCTTGTCGACGATCAAGACGCGCGCCAAGCCGGCCGCGCCAGTCGCCGGCAAGCGCAATTCTGCCACTGCAGGGGCCGGGCGCAACCCGCGTAAGTAAAAAGTCAATCAGCAGCACGCCGCGCTCTCGCGCGGCGTGCGCCATCACGGGCCCTTGAAAACAGGGCAGGCGCCACAAGCGGATCAATAGCTTGCGCTTTCATCTGCATTCTCGCTCCCCTTGTAAAATCGGCCTTGCCCTCGATGACAGTATACAATTTGGCTGGGCTTGATTCGATAGTTAAAATTTATTAAAACAAATTAAACAATCAATTTTGCATATGAAAGAAAAAGCCCTACACTAGTTGCTTAATGCTTCATCACTCATCAAGGAAAACACCATGTCTATCGTCAACACACAAGTCAAGCCATTCAAAGCCCAAGCCTACCAAATGGGCAAGTTCATCGAAGTGACGGAAGAATCGTTGCTGGGCAAGTGGTCGATCTTGATGTTTTACCCTGCTGATTTCACGTTTGTCTGCCCTACCGAACTGGAAGATCTGGCCGACCACCATGCTGAATTTCAAAAGATGGGCGTTGAAGTCTACGGCGTGTCGACCGACAGCCATTTCGCCCACAAGGCATGGCACGACACATCGGAAGCCATCAAGAAAGTGCAATACGCGCTGATCGGCGATCCTACCGGCTTGTTGTCACGCAATTTCGAAGTCATGGTCGAAGAAGATGGCATGGCGCTGCGCGGCACTTTCGTGATCAATCCGGAAGGCCAGATCAAGGTCATGGAAGTGCATGACAACGGCATCGGCCGCGACGCGTCGGAATTGATGCGCAAAGTGAAGGCAGCGCAATACGTTGCAGCCCATCCTGGTGAAGTCTGCCCTGCGAAATGGACCGAAGGCGCAGCCACTTTGATCCCTTCGCTGGATCTGGTCGGCAAGATTTAATTCGCCGAGCTGGTGTAATCAATGCCGGCCGGCATGTCCGGGCCGGCATTGAAAAAATGATTTGAAAGGAAACACAATCATGTTGGATGCAACCCTTAAGACCCAGTTAGCCGGCTATTTGACAAAAGTAGTGCAACCGATTGAGATCGTCGCATCTCTCGATGATAGTGATAAATCACGCGAATTGCAGGAATTGCTCCAGGAAATCGTCCTGTTGAGCAGCCTGATCACCGTGGTGGAGCGGCGCGACGATGCCCAGCGCAAGCCATCGTTCTCGATCAATCGCCCCGGTACCGATATCAGCGTGCGTTTCGCCGGTATCCCGATGGGCCACGAATTTACCTCGCTGGTGCTGGCGCTGCTGCACGTGGGCGGCCATGCAATCAAGCTTGAAGCAGCGCAAATCGAGCAAATCCGCGCACTGGATGGCGATTACCAGTTTGAAACTTATATTTCCCTTTCCTGCCAGAGTTGCCCCGAGGTGGTGCAAGCGTTGAACATGATGTCGGTGATTAACCCCCGCATCAAAGTTGTGACGATCGATGGCGCGTTATTCCAGTCCGAAGTGACGGCGCGCGAAATCATGGCGGTGCCGTCGATTTTCCTGAATGGCGACGTGTTTGGCCAGGGTCGCACCGGCATCGATGAAATTCTGGCCAAGCTCGATACCGGCTCGGCCGAACGCGAAGCCAAGCAATTGAGCAACAAGGACGTCTTCGATGTACTCGTGGTTGGCGGCGGACCGGCCGGTGCGGCAGCGGCGATTTACGCAGCGCGCAAAGGCATTCGCACCGGCGTGCTGGCCGAGCGTTTTGGCGGCCAGTTGCTCGACACGATGTCGATTGAAAATTTTATTTCCGTCAAGGAAACCGATGGCCCGCACATGGTGTCGGCGCTGGAACAGCATGTGAAGACGTATGACGTCGACATCATGAGCATGCAGCGCGCAGCAAGCCTGGTGCCGGGCAACTTGATCGAAATCCACACGGCCAGCGGCGCCGTGCTGAAAAGCAAAACCGTGATTTTGGCGACCGGTGCGCGCTGGAGGGAAATCAACGTTCCCGGAGAAAAGGAATACCGCAACCGGGGTGTCGCTTATTGCCCCCATTGCGACGGTCCCTTGTACAAGGGCAAGCGCGTCGCGGTGATCGGCGGCGGCAATTCCGGCGTCGAAGCGGCCATCGATCTGGCGGGTTTGGTTGCCCATGTCACGCTGATCGAATTCGGCGCAGAATTGCGCGCCGATGCGGTATTGCAGCGCAAGTTGCACAGCTTGCCGAATGTGCGCGTCATTACCTCGGCACAAACGAGCCAGATCCATGGCGACGGCAAGAAGGTGACATCGTTGAATTACACGGACCGGGTTTCCGGCGCCGATCTCAATGTCGAGCTGGAAGGCGTGTTCGTCCAGATCGGTCTGGTACCCAATACCGAGTGGCTCAAGGGCACGCTGGCCTTGTCGCGGCACGGCGAAATCGAGATCGACAACAAAGGCCAGACGTCGATCCCCGGCGTGTTTGCAGCCGGCGATGTGACGACGGTGCCGTTCAAGCAAATCGTGATCGCGGTGGGCGAGGGCGCAAAAGCATCGCTGAGCGCGTTCGATCACTTGATCCGCTCCTCGTTCGACGATGAAGCAGAGCCTGCGAAAGAAGTCGCATTGGCCGCCTGAAAGGGCCGATGATGGATAAAACTGCCGGGTTCGCCCGGCAGTTTGCGTTGAAAGAGGCGTTAACGGAATAGGGGCTCAGCTGGAGCAGCCGGGGGCGAATAAATAAAACGTAAACGGAATAAGGGCCCGACGAATCGGGCCCTTATAAGTGCTGGCGGAGCGGACGGGACTCGAACCCGCGACCTCCGACGTGACAGGCCGGCATTCTAACCAACTGAACTACCACTCCAAGCTGTTTGATCTGTGTTGCCGATCTGAGAGCATGAATGTTTTTCTGACTTGGTGGGTGCTGAGAGGCTCGAACTCCCGACCTACGCCTTGTAAGGGCGCCGCTCTACCAACTGAGCTAAGCACCCGCTGCTTATCACAGAAAAACATCCGACGTTTGTCACCACGTCTGAAGAGGCCGAATTTTACAATAGTCTTAATCGCTTGTGCAAGCGTTTTTTAAAAAAGCTTGCAACGCATCCCCACGCCTAGAGCGATGCCCTATCCGGGGATGGGGTTCCTTCTCATTGAATTCACACACAGCAAGTCATGGCGCACTATATTATTGTCTGTCACGCAAATCCCATCTTGCACCTTGCACCTCGCTGTGCCTGGCCATCCATCGAACACCCGCGGGCACCATAAACCATG
>Ga0326735_1000144_pt1 | contig 15461 bp, 14 predicted proteins | sample 37_GP2_1092_FD_207945 | JGI IMG/M metagenome (GOLD analysis project Ga0326735, IMG submission 207945) | Glacier ice microbial communities from Ngari, Tibet, China - 37_GP2_109.2 | ecosystem: Environmental > Aquatic > Freshwater > Ice > Glacier | place: China: Ngari, Tibet | collected 2018-07-31
CCTAGATTTTTATCGTAGCTCACGCCTGTTATCTTGAATTTCATCGCTGCCACGTTTTTTGCCTTCTGCTTTGCAATGTCCTTGTGTGCGGTTTCCCAAGTTATCGCTCGTGTCATCAAGTAATAGCCATGCTCATCGAATTTTCCGTCAATGGTGTAAGCAGATTTTGAGGGGTACCGCGGTTGAATATTTCTCTTATACAGGCCGCCCACGACGAATCGGAAATGAGAATTATCCGGCGACATCTCGTAGCGTCGGCAATCGACAATATCAACCCAATGCCCTTTTGCTTTATCGAGATGCATTTTTACAAAGAGAACTGCAAAGGCCTCTTCGGTGTTGGCGTATGCCAGGTATTTTTTAAGTAGCTTGTCGTCCATAAATCTGTCCTGGATACCGTGCATTGTGTCATTTTCAAAAGACGACCGCACAAATTGTCGGAAGTCGTCTGCATACATTCAAATCACTTCTTGGGTAACAATTTTTCACCGTCAGGCCAACATTCTCCCTGGCCCCTTCCAACAGATCTAAAAAAATACTCGACATTATCTGCATAATGTCATATTTATTTTTCAAGCTTGTTTTCTTGGCTTTTGAAAATTTCTTCTTGCCATGGCAGTCCAGCACGTCCGGCAAGTACGTTACGACCGTGGATGATTAAAATGAATCAGATAGCGCGACAACTATCCTGACAGGGGGGCCCGGGGATCACGGACAAAAAAGCTAGATCAGTTTTGCCCGCGCCATCTTTTGGAGTGACTTTTGTCGCCGCCTGTAACTCCCTACTGATTGGCGCGGACATAAGGGATTGCTATCTCTGGTTGTTTCGGGCGTCTCCAGGATCAGCGGCCCCGCGTTTCAACAGCTCGGATTGTGCGTCGGCATGCCCTTGACCGGCCGCGAGGCGGTACCAGTTGATGGCTTCCCCGTCATCCTGCGGCACGCCCAAGCCCTCTTCATGCATCACGCCGATGCTATATTGCGCGCTGGCATCCCCCTGATCAGCTGCCAGGCGGAACAGCCGAACTGCTTCCAGGTAATCTTGTGCAACACCCTGACCGTTGATGCACATGACCCCAAGGTTGTGCTGCGCCGGTGCATCACCCTGATCGGCCGCAAGGCGGTACAGCCGTGCGGCTTCCTCGTAATCCTGCAGCACGCTTTCGCCGTTTTTGTACATTCTCGCAAGGTTGTATTGCGCTTGAACCACGCCTTGATCTGCAGCGAGACGGTACATCCGCACTGCTTCCTGGTAATCCTGCGCTAAGCCTGATCCCAGCTCGTACATGGCGCCGAGATTGAGCTGTGCACTGGAATAACCTTGCTCAGCGGAGAGACGATACAGCCTGATGGCCTCCTGCTGATCCTCCTGCACGCCCAAGCCGTCGCGGTATCTGATGGCGAGGTTGTATTGCGCGCAGGCATCCCCCTGATCGACGGCAAGGCGGCAAAATCTGGCCGCTTCCTCGTGGTTCTGCTCCACGCCCAGTCCGGCGCCATACATGGCACCGAGGTTGAATTGCGCTCGGAGGTCGCCCTGGTCGGCAGCTAGGCGGTACAGCCGCACCGCCTCCTTGCGATCTTGCTGCACTACCGTGCCGTCAGCGTACATCAAGCCGAGGTCGTACTGCGCATCGGCACTGCCCAGGTCGGCGGCCAAGTGGTATCGCCTGATGAGATCCTGCACTTCCTGCGCTGCATCCATGCTGCTGTCACGCTTGCAAAGCTCGTTTTGCGCATTTGAATTGCCCTCATCGGCCGCGAGTCTGTACCACCTGACTGCTTCTTCGTCATCCTGCTGCACTCCCAGTCCTTCTTGGTACATCACGGCAAGTGTGTATTGCGCCTCAACATAACCCTGCTCGGCGACAGGCAACAACAGTCTGAACGCTTTCTCGAAGTCTTCAGCAATACCTTGGCCGACGGCGTACATAAGCCCGAGCTCGTTTTGCGCCGGAGCAAATCCCTGATCGGCCGCAAGGCGGAACAGACGGACTGCTTCCTCGCAATCCTTCGGCGTACCATGACCCTCGCGGTAAAAGCGCCCAAGCGCATATTGCATGTTGGCATGCCCTTGCTCGGCGCCAAGGCGGCACAGCCTGATGGCTTCGTTGAAATCCTGTGGCACCTCCAGTGCTGCGCCGTATATGATCCAGAGGATGAATTGAAACCCGGAATAGCCTTGGTCGGTCATCAGGCTCCACAGCTTCGCCGCTTCTTCGTCATCGCGCTGCATCCTTTCGCCTTGTTGGTAGAATCCGAGAATGTGTTGTGCCTTGACATGCCCCTGATCCGCAGCGAGGCGATACAGCCTGATCGCTTCCGAGGAATCGCGGTGCACGCCCAGTCCCGTGGCGTACATGACGCCGAGATTGCATTGCGCATCGGCATGGCCCAGATCGGCCAGCGGTTTCCATGCCTTGATCACTGTCGCATGCTGCCCTTTGTTGTACGCGACCATGCCTGCATCGAAAGCAGCGTGTTGGTTTTGGGGTTCTGCGAAGGGGGTGCTTGCTTGCCTTTTGAACGATGGCAATGGGTGGGACTGTTGTGGCATGTGAGACTCCTTGAATGATTAAAAATGAGGCGTGACTACCCTGCATGGGTGATCAGATTTAATTTTTTCGAGGAAAAGCAGCAACAAAAATTACTATCAAATAATACTTTTTCATGGATAGTGTTGTCAATAAAAATGAAACAAGCCAGCCGACTGGCTTGTTTCAGCAACGAAGGCACCGCGATGTAGCGCCGGTGTCAGTTTCTGGCGGCTTGTCGGATCCTCAATTCGAATTGAGGATGTAGACGCCCTGCTTCAGGCCGCCGATGAATACCTGCCAGTTTGCCCCCTGATCGGCAATGGTAGGCTGCGAACAATTCCACTGTGTGACGTTCGGTGTCAGATAGCAGATCGACAAATTCTGCGCCGACGGGAAGCTGATTTTATTCGCTGTAAAATACACAGTCCCGTCCTTAGGCGTAAAGTTGCCAACGAATTCGAAGCCATCGACGGGCGTTCCAGGCAGTTGGTACAGGGACACTGCGCGGCTCCAGTAGCTTTGCCAGACCAAAGTCGGCTTCGACGCAGCATAGACCACATTTTCAAGTCCTTGCACCGGGACGTTGGAATAGTCCTGTTTCACCATTCTCTTGATGCAGGCGACGGATTTCGGCGCCAGCAGGGTCGGAAAGGCGACACCCATCAGCGGCTGGCCATAGCCGCCAGAAGAGCCCGACCCGGTGTGGATGTTGACACCCATCGTGATCCGATTTTGTAAATCAGAAAAGCTACCAGACGCCGAGACAATCGCGTTCGATTCCTCCCCACTGCCGCCCCCCACCCAGCCTTGGCGCGATGCATCGAGCGCGGTTGGCTGCGTGGCGCCGCAATAGGTGACCAACTCGTCAAACCGCGCGACATCGACGGCCGGCGCTTCGGGCTCGGAGGGCAGGATGCCACCGCAGGCAGAAAGAGCGAAGGCGGCAACGATCGTCAGCGCAGGCAGGGAAACGGTTTTCTTGATGTTCATTGGATTCCTGAAAAGTGAAAGTAAGAGTAAAAGAGAACGTGTTTGCTGCAGCCTGCAGCGGGCGTCTTGAACGGCATGGCGATGCTCAAGGCGCGGACTTCTTGCGAGGTGCAGGTCAATTCACCAGCAATGTCAGGCGCGCCAGGCGCTCCTGGTCAAACTTCAATTCATCGGCATCGTCGGGCCATGTGCTGGCCGTTTCGAGCGAGCGCCTGGCCAATGCCAGTGCAGCGTGCGAGTCATAGCCAGCCAGCCTCATCGCATGGACTGCAAAGGCGTCGGCATCGGCGCGATGGGATTTGCGCTGCATTCTCACCGCAATCATCTTCGGGTCAACGATCAGATTGCCTATCCCCAAAGTCAGTCCTTTCAGCACCCCGGAAGCGGCGGCGCCCATGTACAAGGCGTGGACCAACGCGACGCGGCCACCGGCGCCGGTAAAGTAGATCGAGCGCGCCAGAATGAAGGCCGCTTCATCGCGGCTTTTTGCCACCACCAACCACGCTTTTGGCGTCATTTCACCGACTGTGCCGAGGTTTTGCGCCTCTTTCAACGTGCCGAAATAATCGGTGTTCACGATCGACGGACAGGCCGCTGTCGAGCGCGCGGACATGGTCCGTCCGTCTTCCATGACGATTTCCATCACCTTGTTTTCGGTGGATGACTCGAAGACCATCTTGTCGGTCTTGCCGATATTGCTGGCGTCCACCCGGTTCACTGACTTGACGCGCAAGCCGTCAAAGGCTGCCAATGCCTGTGTGTGGGCTTGAATGACCGGAAATTCGTTGGCGCCCAACACCTTGAAGATCGCCGTGCGCATTTCTTCCGACTTGATGCCCGGGTGATTGAACAGCAGCGAGAATGGCGCGCGAAACAGCGCATCCGATTCCTTGCAATCGGCTATTGCGGCGACGCTGAGCTGGTACATGATCTCGTTCGTGCTTCTGGCGCCGTCGACGATCGCCTGCGCTTCGCTCATCGTCTTCTGGGAAACGGGCATGTCGGTCACTTGGCGCCCGGTGGTGGCGCATCCGCTCAGGCTTGCCAGCAGGACGATCGATAATGCCAGCGATGCGATGATATTCATGGGGTCTCTCCGATAACCTCGATGGCACGAAATGCACCGTGTCGATGTGATCCATTATCAGGAATCAGGAATGAGAAAGCCTGGTACTAATCTGCGGGGAATTTGTCGAATATTCGACACCATTTGGCTGGCATTGCATCGGATAATGAACATGAATTGCGACCATCTACTCCATTGACATGAAAATGGGTCTGACGCCATGATTATTCGGTGCCAGAGAAATTTTTTATCTATCGGCAGATGAAATTCGAATATTTCAGATATAGACAGACAATTATTCCCGTATTTAATTAATTCACATCGCTGAAAGTTTCAGCCCTCCGACATCACGCTCGGTCAATGTCATCCGATAGCTCAGGAATCACCATGCGTCATACATGCACTCTGTTTACTCTTTTCCTTTTTTGCGGTACCAGCGCAATGGCTGCCGATCGCGAGAAAGTCTATGCCGATCAGCTTGATTGCGCGACGCTCAAAGTGTTGGGAATCCAGGCAACGGATGCTGAAGCATTCCAGGTGGTATTAGCCGACGCAGCGGATGAATGTGTCACTGCGCAAGGTATGGCGTCTATCCACAAAGGAGGCAAAAGGTATGAGGATCGCAACCCTGAGACGGTTCGCATGGAGATGGAAGAGCGCAAAGGCTATCTGATCGATGGCGTATTGCATCGGATTGAAACATGTCGCCGCAGCGGCATGGCGAATGGCGTTGCGACGAGGTCTTGCAACGATTTTATGAATGTGAATAGAAATTGGTAATCACCGGTAGGAATTGAACTGTCCTGCACAAAGGAAAAATTGACGCTTGATATTGTCGATTTATTACTAGCCAAATAGGAAGTAAAGTCATTAATATTAATATTAAAAAATAATGACTTTACAAAAAATTTTATTATCTATAACTGACTAGCGCGCTTGCTGTCTTTTTCACTTTTTGATTTTTGATTGCTAGCATTAAAATTCGTGATTAACTTATCGGATAGGTAGCGTATTTCCATGTCAAATTCCATATGGGGAGCAATAACTTCAATTGTGAAGTCGCCTTGCTTGAAGCGGGCATAAGCATCGCCAACAAAAATAATATTTTTATTAATTAATTTATATTTTTTACTCATTGTGGTGATTACTTGCTTTACATTCGAGAATTCTATTCTACCCTTGGGAAGTTTCATCAATAACCCGGCCAAATGATTTTCCTTGTCGAAAATTAGCGTGATCTCCTGAAGCCCTTCGATCTCAAGTCACTCACCAGTACCTTTGAGCATTAGCCCACCGGAATAGGAGTTGACCCCTGCTTCAGAGAGGTTAGTTTTTTCCGATGCTTTGTTTTACTTGGTCGTAAGAAGCCACACCCAATTCCACACCGAGTGGTGCAGCATTATTTCCAGCAAATGCGATTTGCGAAGCGGCCAGAGTTGATATTGCAATAAATCGTAATAATATTTTTTTTATTTTTAATTCCATAATTTTAAGTTAATTTAAAAAATTCATGCACAACTTTTTTTTAATTTAAAGCAACGTTGCGGTCAATACTTGAGACTCCCTCGTTTTCCAAATAAAATTTTTTGCAATTCCGTTGCAAGCCGATTTCTCATTCAACCTAGGCTTCGTCATCAGACAAACTCATGATGCCATTTGACGCGTTGCGCGGCGGTGGAGAAGTCGTCATATTTCTTGCAAAAGATTCGACAAATTTCCTTTCGCGTCATGACTGCATTATGCAAATCAGGGAATAATTCCATCCATCAGGCGATCCAGGACAGTAAGAATGTGCTCCAATAAAATGGCTATGGCGATTCCTCACTTCGTTGCATTGTTGGTTTCTGCCGGATTCACCGCCGCTTCAATTGATACGACAGCACCGATTTGCCACATCGATCACGGTCGCCATTGATTGACCTCATCAATAACAGTTCTTTTTATTCTATCAAGAAGCTGCTGCTTGGTACTAACTTGACCATAAATAAAATACCTGGATTTATCTACCCAAAAAAATATATTTCCAGATTGAATATCTTTAATTTCCGGCTGAGCATCTTTAATTTTTTTCTGAAAAATTATTGCGACAAGATAAATTACAGATCCATCCTGATTGATTATGGAACCAGCTTTGGCATTAATTCTATAATTATCACCCAAATCTTTAATAGCAAAATTATCCATATTTTTATAAATTACATCATGCAATTCTTCTGAACTTATTATTTTACTATCAGAAGAGTGATGTATTGTTATTGCATTGGCATAAAATGGAAAAAAGGCCAGTAAAAATGAAATAAATATTTTTATCATTGCAGTGTTTTATATTTTTTAAATTAATAAATTAATTTCAACATTCAATTTTAATTATGTAACTCTCTGCATTATTCGCAATCTTTTGCAGTGACTTAATAATATTGGTGCTTGGCGATCCGATTGAATATTTTATTTTGTATGCATTAAACATTAATTTTATAATTGACGGCTTAATGGAAAAATAAACATTTTGTGCCGATGGCAGGAACGATACATTAATGCCAGAAATATTTCCATATTCATCTAAAATTGGTCCTCCGCTATTGCCTTGTTGAATAGAAGCAGTATGCTGAACAAGTGTCAAGTTATTCTTATATCCTGCGGTAGCCGAAACAACCCCAGTCGTAAATATTTGCTGTGTCGCCAGTTCTTGTTGCATAGGATAGCCGATCGCAGAAATAACTTGACCTTTCCAAGGATCATTTTCAGAAAATATCGCGAAACTATCTATATTTCGATCCATTTGAAGAATGGCAAGATCCTGCTTAGGATCAATTTTTATCAGTTTGGCGATACCTGGTGATTGATGCTCTGGAATATATCGGCAATTTATTGCACCGTTCAAAACATGATTATTTGTTATTATAAATCCTTCAGAATTTATAACGATTGCAGTACCCTGACTTATTCTATTTTTTGTACTCTTTTCATCTTCCCCTCCTCTTCTGACAAGAACTTTTCGTAGAATAGGAGGGACTGATTTCTTGGATTCTCCTTCATCGTCAAAAAATGTAAAATCCAATTTGCATTGTTTCGAAGGATTATCATTTATGCACCTGGCCAGTGCATCCGATATTGCGTCATCTTTATTTTTCTTCCCCCAAGAGACAACCGCTCCTTGGTCGTATCTTGCCAAGGCGTTCCAACCTGATGAAACAGCTTGTGAAAAAAAAGAAACATCGCAAATGCGACCAGATTTATCTTCACACGATTCTTTTACACATTTTTTTGCTTCTCCGATATTTTTATTCGAACAGCTATAGTAAATATTTTGCATTTTGTCAAAAGCGATGGCGCCCGCAGCTCGGGAATCACCCAGCTGAAAAATCATGATAAGAAAAAATGTCATCTGCCATTTTTCTTTATTCATTGAGAGTGAAATCATCTTGCGTCCTGATAAGGTTGATGTGATACAGTTGAATTTAGCCGATTCATGGCATTGCACCTTCGGTGAATGAATCCGATAGATATGTCTGTCCAAGACGGTGCGCGCCTTCCGATACCAGCCACAAGCCGTACAGGGTGCGCTGTGCTTCTGGTGCATCATGGCCGGGCTTGAGTCGTGCGGCCAATGATTCAAGTCGGGCATCCATTGTGCGAAAGCGATGGATTTCCGATTTTCGGTTCCCGTCAGAGTCTATCCAGCTCACTTGCCATTGATAAAATTGATCTGGGGCGAGAATGCCCGACGGCATTGCATGGTGGCGCAGCGGCATGGCTCCATCGAGTACTTTGCCATTGACGTCAATGATGCGAAATTGCCATGCGCCTTGGTGGGGGGGCACTTTCCATGAGAAATAGGGATTCAGGGTCGACACGATGTCATCGTCGCCCTGTGAATTGTGGTTCGTACCTGATGCCATCAGTACGACGCCGGCCTGGGTGGCAGGGACTTTGAACAACAGGTTTGTCTTGCCATATGCAGGGTCCTGCCGCTTGATCAGCAGTGTGCCGCCGGCACTGCTGCGGGTCAGTCCGGCGGCGCTGAACTCGAATGTGCCGGGGCCGCTCAAGGTGTATTCCTTTGCGCCATCGAGATAGAACACGACAACCTTCGCTGCGTCGCCGATGGTGATGGTGCCAGGCGCTGACAGCACATCCAGTTTTTTCAGCTGGCCGCTTTTGGTATCGATGACGCCGGTGCCATGGATTGCAGTCACCATCGCAATGGCGGCAACCGGACCGGCCCACGCCGCAGACATACACATCAATGCCATTGCCATGAAGCGGGCCAAAAATTTTGCTTTAACCATGTTTCTTCTCTTATTGTGAAATCCCGGCAAGAAAAATGTCGCCGTGCTTGTCGAGATGGATCGCGCGGAGGCGCTGAAAATAGCGCTCGCACTCGGGCGCCAGCGCTGCGCGGTCCAACGCGCTTTGCTCGACCAATAATGCGTAGGACGCCTGTTTGCAATGCTGTTGAATGTGGGCCGCCAGATTGGTCGCGGCACCGGTCGCGGTGTAGTCGTGGCGCAGCGGCGAGCCGACGTTGCCGATCACGGCATCGCCAAAAGCGATGCCGATACCGATGCTGATCGGTGCATCGCCCGCTGCCGCCAGTTCTGTGTTGAACAGTTCAAGCGCTGCCAGCATCGCGCAACCGGCCAGCACAGCATCCCGGCATGGATTCTCGCTTTGCTGGGGCGCGCCGAAGAACACCATGATGCCGTCGCCGCTGAACTTGTCGACGGTGCCGCCGTGGCGGTGAAGCTGCTCGGTCATGATGGTGTAATAGCGATTCAGGAACGCGATCACCTGCTCCGGTTCCCTACTTGCGCTGAAGGCGGTGAAGCCCCTGATATCGGCAAACAGGAACGCGAGCTGGTGGCGGCTGGTCTGTCCACCCTGCAACTTCCCGTCGAGTATGGAATCGAGGATTGCCGGACTGACATAGCCGGCGAAAATGTCTCGTATGCGCCGGCGTTCTGCGTGGTTGAAGGCCAGAGCGCGCGTGTTGATCCATGCCAGCGCCAATATGACCGTCAGCACAGCCGGCGCCGCCATCGCATGGATGCCGTTGGCAAGCAATCCGGTCGTGAGCGTCAGACTGGCGATGGCGAGCGTCAGTCCGAGCAGATTGACTGCGATCAGTTTCCGGCGAGTGAGCAACAGCGCAGCTATCGACATCAATGCCAGTACCCGCCCTGGCCATGTCATGTCGACGATCATGCGCCGGCGCAGCAAGGTGCGGATCGCCTGCGCCTGGAATACCACACCGCTGACCGCCGTCGTCGGCTCCCAGTTTGCCAGCGGGACCGGAATGCGTTGCCGGTCCTGGTCGGAAAAAATGCCGCCGACGACGACGACTCTGTTGCGAAACAGCGCGGCCAGCGCTGCGCCATCCCCGGCGTTCTGGAGGCGCAGCACGGTCGCGGCGGGAGTATAGGAAAACGGCGCACCGATCGTGAAATCGACCATGCCGTTGGCCGCAGCCGGCCCGAACGTGGGATCGAGTTTGCGTACCAGAGCAGGCGCCAGCAGTGCCAGGCGCTGGCCGTGCTCATCGGGCTGGTCATCGAGGCGGCGCAGCGCACCGTCCAGATCGGTCGGCACCAGCATGTAGGCAGTGCCATCGATTCCCGCCATCATGGCGTAGGCTCTCTCGGCGTCCAGCGTCATCTCGGCCACCGGCCTTTGCGTACCGATAACCAGCGGCGAAGCCGATCCGAGATCCTTGATTCCCGTCGCCAGACGCTCGGTGCTACCCGGCATCAGTCTGGAGTAATTCTGGGCTGGAAACACCATGTCCACGGCGACGCCCTGAGGCCTCGCCGATCGCAGCGCATCGAGCACCAGTGCAACTTCTTCATGAATGAGCGCGAACGGCTTGTCGAAGCTGCGCAATGACGCGGCGTCAAAACCGATGATCGCCACTTCCGGCGCTGGCATCGGCGGCTTCCAGGCGCGAATCAAACCGAAGCTGGCGTCCAGCCATTGCAATTCCAGCCGTTCTACGATGGGCAGTTGGGCCGCCAACAGACTGACAAGCAGAATCCCGACGCCGATGCACCAGTCCACCGAGCGGGACTGGAAGGAGAACTTCCCGCACATTACCATTTACGTGGCAAATCCTTGTGCAAGGTGATGTGCTTTTTCTGATAAGACAGATAGCAGCCTTCGGTGAGCCCCTTGAATAGCTTGGACACCATGTCGCGCGACGTGCCGATCCTGTCTGCAATGTCTTGCTGGCTCATCAATTCGGACACCACCGTGACGTCGCCCTGCTTGACAGCCAGGCTTTGCAACAGTGCGACCAGCCGTTCATAAGCACTGTCCAATGCAAGGCGACGGGCCGAAGTCGTGGTGTTGCGACCACGTTGAATCAGCGTCAGAATCAGCTTCATCGCAAACGCACCATCGCTGGTGATCCGTTTGTGTAATTCATCGATGGGCACCATGGCACAAGTCACATCAGTGACCGTTTCCACCGAAGCGCTGCGGAGCTGGCCGTCGAGCGCCATCTCACCCAGCAGCGCACCGGGACCATATATTCCGAAAATGAATTCCTTGCCATCAAGATCGCTGGTGAACACCTTGACCGTCCCGGACAGCACCAGATAGATCGCAGTCCCGGGGTCGCCCTCCGAAATGAAACGTGTCTTTTTGGAGTAGCGGCGGGTGGTTCCTGCCGACGCTAGTTGTTCGAATGCTACGGGTAGAACACTGAGCGTTGTTGTGCGTTCGCTCGCGAGATGGTTCATGTGATGTGTTTCGATGCGTGAGAGGGATAGTTAAAATATTTCTACAGGGCATTACAATTTTGCCATAGAATGATGCCGAAATGTAATATTTTGTAAGTTTAATAATGTAAATTAAATTGCTTTTTACATATTTTATTTGCAGGCGCCTGTTCCTTGCCGCGCGTTGTGGTTCCACGTTATTCAAACTGATTGGCATGGATCAGGCATCGTGCGATGCAGAAAATTCGACACTGGTGGTGCCGATTATTCCGTTCGAAAAAAGTAGGGATTGAGCGAAAATGTTTTATAAAATGAATAATCTAAAAAATTGATATTCTAATAATAATATTATATATAAGATATTGATATTTACTTTAGATATTTATAATTTTTAAAACTACACCAATACGAAAAAAATAAATTTATTAAAATTTATTTTTTATATCGTAATAACAAGCAACTATTTTAAGGCTCATGTGAAAAAAATCGCTCTCGTCATCATTCCTGTCCTGGTTTCTCTTGCTGGTTGCGCAACAGGCAATAGCTACATGGCCAATCGCAGCACCACAATTGAGATGTACCATATATTTGACATCAAGACCAAGGTGAACACCAATATCGTGACCAAAGCGATTGCAGACGGCCTGACTCAAAACACCAGTGATTTAAGCCAAGTATCACCACTGCAAATGGGGAAATTAATTCCCAATGAACCAGGGCGCTTCGTCATCGAAGACGTCGCTGCGAATTTTGGCGGAACCGGAATCGGGGGCATGATGCAACTGGCATCGATGCAAAATGGGGGCGTTACAATGAAGGCTGCCAAATGTACTGATGCGGTCTGGACTTCGCGCGCACAGCGCAGTATTGCAGGCTCCAGTAACCTGACATTGTATAGCTGCCTGTATAAATACAAAGCTGGATACCAACTTAATACCTACGCAGTATTTCAAAAAACAGAAGGCGGAATTTATCAAATTTCACGAGATCTTGCAAACTCGATCGTGGGGACTCCCGAACAATGGGTAAATAAGACGATACTCGATACTGTCAACTCAATCGAAAAGGCCACCAGCACCAAGGTTGTACATGTAGAAGGCCAACCCGAATTGACCGAATTGCCAACCGGCGTTCTTTTTACAACCAAATGATATTTTAATAAATTTATTTACATAATATAATTTATAAATAATTTATAAATAATTTATATTATATTATAATTATTATTTATTTTAAATTATTACTTTAACTCGGAAATAAATCATGAAATTCAACAGAAAGTATGCGAAATTCGGAATTTTCATCACATTGGCAGCAATTGTTTCCAGTGCCGTAATCGGTGCATCCAAAAAAGATAATGACAACTGGAATTGGATTTCTCTTGGATACGTTGAAAATCAAGCCCACATGTTTCCAGGTACTAAAGTGTCGAAATTTAGAGATGAAAAAAGTGGTGTAGTTTGCTATATTTACGCAAATATTTTTGTAACTACAGTCAAAAACACAACTGATGGAAAAACTACGAGCGGGGTCGCCGGCGACCAGATTGGAAGTATGTCGTGCGTAGCAGAGAGGCGTTGATAAAATATGTTATTAAAAAACAATTGGACCATATGCTAATTCCGTAAGAATTGTATTAATATATTTTATATTATCAAAATTAAAAAAAGTATGTTGGTTTAGCATTATAAAAAAGCCAGGTAATAATTTAAAAAATATCCATAATAATTTAATTTATATCAAAGGAATTATGATTAATTGCAGCGGTTGTAGTAAAGAATTTCACAATGCCGCATCGGCCTGCCCTTATTGTGGAGTGCCGAAAAATAGTATTGAGAATGGAAGTTCGGATGAGTTTCTAAATCTTGGTACCCAACCCCTAAGAATGTATGCAAAATTTGACGGGCGAGCACGACGAAAGGAATACTGGTATTTTACATTAATTTATCTAATTTTAACCGCTGGACTTAGTATCATTGGATCAATCTTGAACGTTGGTGATGCACTAGCCAATTTGGGCGCACTAGCAATGTTATTGCCATACTTAGCGGTAGCCTCTCGACGATTACATGACACCAACCACTCTGCTTGGTGGATGATTGTCCCCGTTGTAAATTTAATATTTTTTGTCTCAGATAGCAAAAAAGGATCGAATCGCTTTGGGCCAAACCCAAAATGAACTAATTCTAACTAAACCCCGGAGTGCGGGGTTTGTTTTATTTTCGATCTGACCAATGAGTATGGGCGTGGTTCAAACCAGGGTTACAGTCCGGCGTAAATTTTTCGACTTTGGAGCGATACTGTCGCTCCTGAACCTGACGACGGCGACCGCATGACTTCTTTATACCCGGCGGCCAAGCTGCCCGACAGCGAGCGGCAGAATATGGCTGTTCAGGCGCTGGCGGGAAGCGTTCCTGTCAGCCAACTGGCGCTCCAGAACGGCGTGAGCCGCAAGTTCGTCTACCAACAGAAAAGCGTGGCCAGCGCCGCTTTGGACGAAGTTTTCGCGTCAAGCGCACCTGACGACGAAGTGTTGTTCGCGCTGCCGGTTACCAAAACGTGGCTGCGCCAGTTGACGCTGGGCGTTACCTTGATCGGACACGGATCTTACCGCGGCGTGGTGGAATTGATGCGCGACTTGCTGGGTGTGCGCATCAGCGAAGGCACCATCCACAACGTTCATCAAGCGGCGGCGCGGCAGGCCGGCGCCATCAACCGCGGCATCGACCTGTCGCCAATTCGAGTCGGCTTGCACGACGAAATTTATCAGGGTTCCCAGCCCGTGCTCGCCGGTGTCGACGCCAAGTCGACATACTGCTATCTGCTGGCCGCTGCCGAACATCGCGACGCCGACACCTGGGGCATCCATCTGCTCGACGCTTCGCAGCAAGGTTTGAATCCCGACTACACGATCGCCGATGCGGGCCAGGGACTACGCGCCGGACAGAAGGCGGCCTGGGGTGACAAACCCTGTCATGGTGATGTCTTCCACATCCAGCATCAGTGCGAAGTCCTGACCAACACCTTGGCCAGCATCGCCAAGGGAGCCCGGTCGCGACGTAAAAAGCTGCAAGCCAAGAGCGGGAAAGCACGTCAGGACCCGGACCTCGCCGTCCGGATCGCGCTCGCCTGGCAGGCCGAAGCGGGAGCGCATGCGCTGGCCTGTGACATCCGAACACTCACTGCCTGGCTCGCTCACGACGTCCTGGCGTTGGCCGGACCAAACCTGGACATTCGCAACGAGATTTTCGATTTCATCGTCGCAGAGCTTGGCCGGCGCGAGCATGTCGATCCGCGTCGCATCCGTCCGGTACGCGTCGCGCTGCAAAATCAGCGCGACGACCTGCTCGCGTTCGCTGGCGTGCTCGACGACAAGCTGGCCACGATCGCTTATGCTCACCAGTTACCGGAACACGTCGTGCGCGCCACCTGCGTACTGCACCGCAAGCCGAGCACTTCGCCCTCGTACTGGCAAGGCTGGAACCGCCTGCGCGCCGGGATGGGCGGCAAGTTCCACGCCGTCTTCGACGCCGTGGCGCTGGCCATGGCACAGACGCCCCGAAGCAGCGCCCTGGTCGAGAACCTGAACTCGAGACTGCGCAACTACTTCACGCTGCGCCGCCAGCTCGGCGGCTCGTACCTGAACCTGCTTCAGTTCTTCCTGAACCACCGCCGTTTTCTGCGCAGCCGGGTCCCGGACCGAGTCGGTAAAAGTCCGACCCAACTGATGAGCGGTCAAGACCATCCTCACTGGCTCACGCTCCTCGGCTTGGGGCCGCTTCAGCCGCTGCGAGCCTGAGCAACCGGGGCGCTTCGCCTCCGTGAATCACCGCTGGAACACTGAAATTCCATTGCTCATGTGGAAATAATCCGCTCGCCTGTGTTACCCAAAAAAGCTACTTTTTGAACCACGCCGAAAAGTTGCCCGTTGGCGGAAGAAAGTCCAAAAGGAATCTGAAGGCCTGTTGCTTTCAAATGGTTAAGTGTTCGCTTCGTTTCGATTATCATTCTTATGCGTACGGTCGGTAATCCCCCCGCGAAATTAGCGCGATCTTGTTTCAGCAGCATGCCATTGTAATATCAATTGACGGCAACCGATATCAGCAAATTTCTGAGAAATATTGTCAACTTTGAACGCGGCCTCAGTTGGTC
>Ga0326735_1000145_pt1 | contig 15322 bp, 9 predicted proteins | sample 37_GP2_1092_FD_207945 | JGI IMG/M metagenome (GOLD analysis project Ga0326735, IMG submission 207945) | Glacier ice microbial communities from Ngari, Tibet, China - 37_GP2_109.2 | ecosystem: Environmental > Aquatic > Freshwater > Ice > Glacier | place: China: Ngari, Tibet | collected 2018-07-31
TGCAGTGCCGGCCATGCCGCTTGGCTCACCCGGCATGGAAGGCCCCCGCAAGGATCCGTTTGACGTCCTGCTGGTAAAGGCAAACGGCAGCACGTCGGTCTACAAGCACTACAACTAACTGTTCAGAGATCGATGGCCGCGGCTGTACGATCGAGCTTTGGCGCAACATCAAGCACATATTTGCGTGCACTGCATTGTGACTTCCCGATACTTCAATTTGATGGACGGATTCAAGTACAAAGCAAAACACTGGGTAACGAACAGTGTCGGTCGGATGTTGCTGCAGATCTATGTGGTTGTTTCGTCCAGAAGTCCATGATATTTGACAATCAATCTGTATCCGCGTACTCTAAAAAGGTCAAAACCTACAACTTACATGCAAACTTTCCGGACATCACGTCTTCTGGCGGCCATCATAGCGATCTTCAGCATGCTGCTCATGCAGCTTGCTGTGGCGTCGTACGCCTGTCCAGAGACGTCGTCGGCAAGTCAGAAAAACGTCGCGTCAGCTATTGCAATGGCGGGCGACATGGCAAACTGCGACGGCATGGACCCGGCTCAGTCGACGCTATGCCATACGGTTGCGCATGGTGATCTGACCAAACAATCGCTTGACAAGACACCTGTGCCGAACGTGCCGCCGTTTGTGCCAGTGGCGTTGATGTCGGACTTACAAATTTTCGACCTTTTAGCCCTTCCCGCCTTCCAGACTTATCCGCCAATCGCTTTAACGCGAACGTCCGCCCCGCCAATTGCCATCCGCAATTGCTGTTTCAGAATCTGATTTTCCAGACTGCCCAGTTCGTCATCGCATCGCCGTCACTGGCGAGTGATGTTGTCCGTTGCACTCTGGAGGTTACATGCCATCCCCGTTATCCGCGCATTTTTATGCGCGTTCGAATTGTCTTCGCGTTGTGTCGAAGACCACGCTTTTGCTGTCGCTGCTTGCCACCTGGATTCCCGCGATCGCCGCTCCACCGTCTCTCACACTTGGGCAGGCGCAGCAACAAGCAGTTGCGCGCTCGCGCCAGCTAACGGCGCAGGACCTGGCAAGTGCAGCATCGCGCGAGATGGCCGTCGCGGCTGGCCAGCTGCCCGATCCCGTGCTCAAGGCCGGTATCGACAATCTGCCTGTCAGCGGTGGCGATCGCTTTAGTCTGAGCAACGACTTCATGACCATGCGACGGATCGGCGTCGCGCAAGAGCTGACGCGCGCCGACAAGCGGCAGTGGCGCTCGGCGCGGTTCGAGCGCGAGGCGCTAAAGTTTGAAGCTCAGAAGGACGTGATCCTGGCTGCGATTCAACGCGATACCGCGATCGCCTGGCTGGAGCGCTATTACACCGAACAGATGGCGGCGCTGATTGCCGCACAAGCGGATCAGGCGCGCCACGAAATTGAAGCTGCCGAGGCAGCCTACCGCGGCGGGCGCGGCGTGCGGGCCGATATCCTGGCGGCGCGCTCCGCTCTCCTTATGCTGGGCGACCGGGCCAGTGAGATCGATCGCCGTCGCCGCGTCGCCCAGACCATGCTCGCGCGCTGGACCGGTGCGAGCGGCGATCTGGTCTTGGAAGGAACACCGGATATCGACCATATCCGTCTCGATCCCGCTACGCTCGACACCGCCCTGGCGCATCATCCACAGGTCGCAGTACTGAACAGGCAGGGGGACGTTGCGCAGGCCGAAGCCAATCTTGCGCGCGCAAACCGGCGCACCGACTGGAGCGTGGAAGTGGCGTTCCAGCAGCGCGGTCCTGCTCACTCGAACATGGTTTCTGTCGGCATATCCGTGCCGCTGCAGTGGGATCGAAAGAATCGACAGGACCGCGATCTGGCCGCCAGGCTCGCCATGGTCGAACAGACGACGGCCGAGCGTGACGAGAAACTTCGGGAGCATGTCGCCGAAACGCGCACCATGATCGTCGAATGGCAAAGCGGAAAAGAGCGCGTTGGTCGCTACGATCGTGAATTGATACCGTTGGCGGGCGAACGCAGCCAGGCCGTTCTGGCCGGCTATCGCGGCGGCAAAGCGACGCTTTCCGATGTGCTTGCGGCCAGGCGCAATGAGACCGAAGTGCGCATCCAGGCGATCCAGCTGCAGATGGATACCGCGCGACTCTGGGCGCAGCTCAATTTCCTTTTTCCCGAAACTGGAAACGCACAGCATTCCGTCATGAAAACCAACAAGGAAACGCCATGACAAACAAGAAGGTTCTCGCGCTGATCATCGCCATCGTGGTCTCGGCAGGGGGTTACGGTGCTTATCGCTTCGGCATGCAGCAGGGAATGAAGGCCATGCCGATGACGGCAGGCGCGTCAGCCGCTGTCACGCCTGCTGCAGCCAGCGGCGAAGCCGGCAAAAAGCCGCTGTACTGGCACGACCCGATGGTTCCCGGCCAAAGGTTCGACAAACCGGGCAAGTCGCCCTTCATGGACATGCAACTGGTTCCCGTCTATGGGGGCAGCGACGGCGACGATGGCAAGGTATCGATCAGCCCGCGTGTGCAGCAGAACCTGGGGGTGCGCACGGCGCTGGTCACCAGCGGCAAGTTGTCCGCTGGCTTTGTTGCAGTCGGCAGTGTCGCCTACAACGAACGCGACGTGGCGCTGGTCCAGGCACGCAGCAACGGGTTTGTCGAGCGGCTCTACGTACGCGCCCCACTTGATTTTGTCAGGAAGGGACAGCCTTTGGCCGAGCTCTACATGCCTGACTGGATTGCTGCACAGGAGGAATTCCTGACGGTGCGGGGCATGCAGGGGAATGGCATGGCTTCGGTCGTTGACGGCGCGCGCCAGCGCATGCGCCTGGCTGGCATGACGGACGAGCAAGTGCGCTTTGTCGAGTCGAGCGGCAAGGTGCATGCGCGCCTGACAATTTCGGCGCCCGTCAGCGGCGTCATCGCCGAGCTTGGCGCACGCGAAGGGATGACCGTGACCACCGGCGCGCAACTGTTCCGCATCAACGGGATCAGTTCGGTCTGGGTGAATGCCGAGGTGCCGGAAAATGTGGCGGCGAAGGTGCGTCCGGGCGACGCTGTCGAAGCCCGTTCGCCGGCGCTGCCGGGGAGCGTCTTCAAGGGTAAAGTGGGTGCCATTTTGCCCGAAATAAATGCTGCAACGCGCACGCTCAAGGCGCGTATCGAGCTGGCGAACCCGAATGGCCAACTGGTGCCTGGCATGTTTGCTACAGTGGCGTTTGCGTCAACTCGGGGCGGCGACGTCCTCCTGGTGCCATCGGAAGCGGTCATACAGACCGGTGCACGCAGCGTGGTCATGCTGGCCCAGGACGGCGGCAAATTCATGCCTGTCGACGTCGAACTCGGCAGCGAAAACAACGGCCAGACCGAGATCCGCGCAGGCCTGGCTTTTGGACAAAAAGTCGTTGTATCCGGCCAGTTCCTGATCGACTCCGAGGCGAGCCTGAAGGGTACGGTCACCCGGATGGGCACTTTTCAAGCGCCGGGCACCGCCAAGGCAAGCCCGCTGCATCATGGCGAGGGAAAAATAGAGCGTATCGACAAAGACGAAGTCACCATTTCGCATGGCCCGATTGCTTCCTTGCAGTGGGGACCGATGACAATGCCGTTCAAGCTGCCCGCAGGCATGGCCAGCAAGGTCAACGTCGGCGACCGGGTTGCCTTCGATGTCACGCAAAGCAAGGACGGCAGCTTTGAGATCGCCGCAATGTCTCCGGTTGCCGCCGTGCCTGCAGTGAATGGCAAGCCCATGGATAACGCCATGAAGGCCGACATGACGATGCCGTCGACCTTGGAGGAAATGAAGAAATGATCGCGAAACTGATCCGCTGGTCGATTGCAAACCGCTTCCTGGTACTGCTGGCAACCGTCTTCATCACGGCCTGGGGCATTTGGTCGCTGTCGAAAACGCCGCTCGACGCGCTCCCCGATCTGTCGGACGTGCAAGTCATCATCCGCACGACGTATCCGGGACAGGCACCCCAGATCGTCGAGAACCAGGTGACTTATCCGCTGACGACGACGATGCTGTCGGTGCCAGGCGCGAAGACGGTACGCGGCTATTCCTTTTTCGGCGACTCCTTCGTCTACATCCTGTTCGAGGATGGCACGGATCCTTACTGGGCAAGGTCACGCGTACTCGAATACCTCAATCAGGTCCAGTCGCGCCTGCCAACTCAGGCCAAGACGGCGCTCGGACCGGACGCGACCGGCGTGGGCTGGATTTACCAATATGCGCTGGTCGATCGTAGCGGCAAGCTCGATTTGTCGCAGTTGCGCGCTTTGCAGGACTGGTTCCTTAAATTCGAACTCAAAGCGGTGCCCAACGTGTCGGAGGTGGCCAGTGTCGGTGGCATGGTCCGGCAGTACCAGATCGTGCTCGATCCTGACAAACTACGCGCCTATTCCATCCCGCATGGCAAGGTGATCGCGGCGGTACAGCGTGCCAACCAGGAAGCGGGAGGTTCAGTGATCGAGCTCGGCGAGGCGGAGTACATGGTGCGCGCGTCCGGCTACCTGCAGTCGCTCGACGACTTCCGGAAAATTCCGCTCACGAGCACGGATGCCGGGGTATCGGTGCGTCTGGGCGACGTAGCGCGCGTGCAGTTCGGGCCGGAAATGCGGCGCGGCATCGCCGACCTGAACGGAGAAGGCGAAGTCGCAGGCGGCGTCATCATCATGCGATCCGGGAAGAACGCGCTGGAAACCATCGAGGCCGTCAAGGCAAAGCTTGCCAAGCTCAAGTCGAGCTTGCCGGCTGGCGTGGAAATCGTCCCGGTATATGACCGTTCCAAGCTGATTTTACGCGCGGTCGACAATCTTGAACGCAAGCTGATCGAGGAATTCATCGTCGTTGCCGTCGTCTGCGCGGCCTTCCTGTTCCACCTTCGCTCGGCGCTGGTCGCCATCGTGTCACTGCCGCTGGGCATACTGATCGCCTACATCGTCATGTCCTACCAGGGAGTCAACGCCAACATCATGTCGCTGGGCGGGATCGCGATTGCCATCGGCGCGATGGTCGATGCGGCGGTGGTGATGATCGAAAACGCGCACAAGCACATTGAGGCGTGGAATCACGCCAATCCAGGTAAAAAGCTGACCGGTGAGACGCAGTGGAGCGTCATCGGCGACGCCGCGGTCGAAGTGGGCCCGGCGCTGTTTTTTTCGTTGCTCATCATCGTGCTGTCCTTCATTCCGGTATTCACGCTCGAGGCGCAGGAGGGACGGCTGTTCGCACCCCTGGCGTTCACCAAGACGTACGCGATGGCCGCGGCCGCTGGCCTGTCTGTCACCCTGATTCCAGTTTTGATGGGCTACCTGATTCGGGGACGGATTCCGGACGAGCAAAAGAACCCGCTGAACCGCTGGCTGATCGCGCTCTACCGGCCCTTGCTGGAAATTGTGTTGCGCCGGCCGAAAGCGACCATTGTTGTCGCCGGACTGATCGCCCTTGTCACGATCTGGCCCATGTCGCGCCTGGGTGGCGAATTCATGCCGCCGCTGGACGAGGGTGATTTGCTGTACATGCCGTCCGCCTTGCCAGGCTTGGGTGCCGGCAAGGTGGCCGAGTTGCTCCAGCAGACGGATCGTTTGATCAAAACCGTCCCGGAGGTGGAAAGCGTATTCGGCAAAGCCGGTCGCGCCGAGTCGGCGACCGATCCGGCGCCGCTGGAAATGTTCGAGACAACGATCCAGTTCAAGCCGCGCGACCAATGGCGATCAGGCATGACGACCGACAAGCTGGTCGAGGAGCTCGACCGCACTGTCAAGGTACCGGGCCTGTCCAACATCTGGGTGCCGCCGATTCGCAACCGTATCGACATGCTGGCGACCGGGATCAAAAGTCCGGTCGGTGTAAAGGTCGCCGGCGCCAGTTTGCAGGAGATCGACCGCATCACGGGCGAAATCGAGCGGGTGGTCAAACAGGTGCCGGGCGTGTCGTCCGCGCTGGCCGAGCGGCTCAATGGCGGACGCTACATCGATGTCAAGATCGACCGCGACGGCGCGGCGCGCTATGGCTTGAACATCGCCGACGTCCAGAGCATTGTTTCAAGTGCAATCGGCGGCGACAATATCGGCGAGACGGTGGAAGGCTTGCAGCGCTTTCCGATCAATGTCCGTTATCCGCGCGAGGTGCGCGATTCGGTGGAAAAACTGCGCGATTTGCCGGTGCTGACCGAGCGCGGCGCCCAGATACGGCTGGGTGACGTGGCGGCGATCAAGATCAACGACGGTCCACCGATGCTGAAAAGCGAGAACGCGCGGCTGTCGGGCTGGGTGTACGTCGATATCCGCGGACGCGACCTGAGCTCGGCCGTGCAAGCCATGCAGCAGGCAGTGGCAAGGGAAGTAAAACTGCCGGCCGGCTATTCCGTCTCTTGGTCCGGACAATTCGAATACCTGGAGCGGGCGACGGCAAAGCTCAAGGTCGTCGTCCCCGCCACGCTGCTCATCATCTTTGTGCTGCTGTACCTGACGTTCAAACGCATCGACGAAGCGGCGCTGATCATGGCCACGCTGCCTTTCGCCCTCGCGGGCGGCATCTGGCTGTTGTGGGCACTCGGCCACAATTTCTCAGTGGCGAGCGGCGTCGGCTTCATCGCACTGGCCGGCGTGGCGGCCGAGTTCGGCGTGATCATGCTGCTGTACCTGAAGCATGCCTGGGAGGCACGGCTGGCGAAAGGTGCGCCATGCGAGGCCGACCTGTTGGACGCCATTCGCGAAGGCGCCGTGCTGCGGGTGCGGCCGAAGGCGATGACGGTTGCCGTCATCATTGCAGGCCTGGTGCCGATCATGGTCGGTTCGGGCACCGGGTCTGAAGTCATGCAACGCATTGCCGCCCCGATGGTGGGAGGCATGATCACCGCGCCATTGCTGTCGATGTTTGTGGTGCCGGCGGTCTACCTGCTGATCCGCCGCAGGCAGCTTCGCGCCACAGCTGCCCTGACAGAAGTTGATGGTCATCCGAAAAACAAAGCACTGAACCGTGCTGCACCGGGCACGGCTGCGGGCGCTGACAAAACACACGTGTAGACAAGCCGAACATGATGGCCTGTTGGCACCTTGCTGTTTGACCGTGCGCTGAAAAAATACTGGCAGGGGTACTGGCCATGACATTCCGTTTTTTGGCTATTGATAACAGCTTTGAACCGGGCAACAGAGACACGAACAATTTTTTCATACTGGCCTCAATCAGTCCGATTCAATGGTCATGACGGTGATGGATGTCGGGATAATGGGGATGGGCATGGAGCAGCGGTGTATGAACATGCGGGTGCGCATGCGGCTCCTTGCCATCCCATTCAACATCATGCTCGTGCTGATGATGGCTGTCGTGGCTGTGCTCATGCACGTGGGCCAGCGGCGCGTGCTGATGATCATGATCGTGCTTCTCAGTCAAGTGAAGCCAGATGCCGCCGCCCATCAGCGCTGCGGCAACCCAGAACAGCGGACCGGGCACGTCGGCCAGCATCACCAGTGAGATGGCCGCGCCAACAAAGGGCGCTGCCGAAAAGTACGCGCCGGTGCGGGCCGTGCCGAGATGGCGCAGCGCCAGGACGAACATCACCAGGCTCAGGCCATAGCCGCAAAAGCCGACTACGCCGGCGATGAGCACAGTGCGCGTTTCGGGCAGCGTCAATCCCATGCCCAGGGCGATGCCGAGATTGACGGTCCCGGCCGCAAGACCTTTGATCCCCGCAATCTGAAGGGGATCGCTGGCCGATACCTTGCGCGTCAGGTTGTTGTCGATTGCCCAGCACAGGCAGGCGCCGATAATCGCCAGCGCCCCCCAAGGCATGCCCAGCACCGGGATCTGTTCCCACGACAGCAGCACGCCAGCCACGACGATCAGCAGCATGCCAATGAAGATGCGGCGATCGAAATTTTCCTTGAAAACAAACCAGGCGAGCATGGCCGTCAGGACGCCTTCCATATTGAGCAGCAGCGAGGCGGCCGAGGCCGGCGTGAGCGTCAGGCCGGTCATCAACAGCACCGGTCCCGCTATGCCCCCGGCCACGATGGCGCCGCCCAGCCACGGCAAGTCGGGCGCGGTCAGCGTTACCGGCTTGTCCTGCCCTCCGCGCTGTACCAGCGCACGCACAAGATAACAGGCCAAGAGGCCAATCCCACTGCCCAGGTACAGTAATCCCGCCAGGGCAATGGGCGCCACTTGGCCAACAAGCGTCTTGGCGAAAGGCGTGCTAGCGCCGAACAGGGCGGCGGCCAGCAGCGCGTACACGACACCCTTGTGCAGAGCGGGATCCTTCATCGGGTGGCTTTCATCGAAAAACTTTTAAACTTGGAACATTTCGTCACGGGACATTTGGCCGGCGCATCGGGGCAGCCCCGCAAACCCGCGGACAGCCAGCGCAACCACGGCATTGTGGTTGCGCGTTCTACTTTTTACTATTACTTCACAATAAAGTCTTCCGTCGCCGTTTTCTGGTCCGCAAACGTGATCGTCGCACGCGCGTGCGTGCCTGGAATCATTTTCGCTGGCGAACTGGTTTCCATGGCATTTTCGCCCACGGAACGCAGCGCTACTTCGCTCCTGGCTTTGCCGTGCACCAGGAACAGCTTGCCGGTTGCGCCGGTCGTCGCCACTTTGCCGCCGCCGTTGGTCACGTAGATTGTTGCGCCATCCTTCTTGTTGACCAATTTTAACGAGAGGGCGCGGGGTGACGCCTCGTCGTGTTCCGCGTGCGCCATTGCGCTATTTGTAACGGACAGGGTAAGCAGCATTGCCAGCAGTACGCTTAATTTTTTCATGTTCATTCTCCTTTTGACGCAGCGAATTTTGGGCCTCGCCGCCCTGGCCTTTTGCGAATTTATTTCTTGTAGATATCGGTATAAAAACCGCTGGCGTGCAATACCAGCGTGACCGGTGCATCGGTCTTGTTCTTCCAGTACCAGCCGTGGACACCCGTGAACGGGGCGATCAGCGAACCCCTGGACTCGCTGACACCTTGTTCCTCGATAAAACTCTCGAATTCGTCTTCCTTTGCCTTGACGGGCTCGCCATGGAAATCATGGTTGAGCAGTTCGCCTTTGGTGGTCTTCCACGCGTAGATCAAGGTCGCGCCCTTGGCCAGGTGCGTCTTGACTTCCACGCCTTTGCCCGGTAGCAGCGTCACTTCCCGGGTGTCGGCGCGGTAGGCCACGCTTTGCCGTGCCGCGATGGTCAGCGTGCGCACTTCGCCCGGGGCGGCGACCGTGGAGCCCTGGGTTGCCGGAGCTGCAGTTGGAGCAACAGTTGAAGCAACAATCGCGGGCCTGTGAAGAGAAGTTAATCCGAGCGCCTTGCCGGCGCCGGTCGGATCGATGCCGTATTCGGCGGGCAAGACTGCCACGGCAAGGATGACGCCGGCGACAGCCAGCGCAATAAGCACGCCGCGCACCAGCTCTTTTTTCGGGGTACTTGCGGAAGAAACCGTTGAAGTTTGGGTCATGATGAATTCCTATTGGCTGAGAAAACCGGTGAACTGGAAACCGGCGAGGACAAAACCGGCCGTCATCAGGACGACGTTGCTGGCTACGACATGGCGCGCGAAGCTGGCCGTGCTGCGCCAATAGCGCATGACAACGAGGATCATGCCGAGCGCGAGCAGCTGGCCGATTTCGACGCCCACGTTAAAGGCGATCATGTTTGGAACCAGGCCCTCGCGCGACAGCGAAAAATCCTGCAGCTTGGTGGCCAGGCCGAGACCATGTATGAAACCAAAGATCAGTACGCTCGCCTTCTTGTTCGGCTGAACGCCGAACATGGTTTTAAAGCCGCCCAGGTTGTCGAAGGCGCGGTAGACGATCGACAGGCCGATGATCGTGTCGACCAGATAGGCATTGATGTGCCAGCCATTAATCACGCCCATCAACAGCGTGGTGCTGTGGCCGACAGCAAACAGGGTCACGTACAGCCCGATGTCCTTCATCCGGTACAGGAAGAAGATCACGCCGCACAGGAACAGCAGATGGTCGTAGCCGGTCACCATGTGTTTGGCGCCCAGGTAAAGGAACGGCAGGATTTGCACCCCGGTGGTTCCCTCCAAAAAGCCCTTGTCGGCGTCGGAAACGCCGTGCGCCAGCGCGGCCGCAGTCGCGAAACTGAGCAGGGCAGCAAGCACCCAGGGGTGCCAAAAACGCCAGTCTGTGCTGGAATGAAAAACTGTCATATCAAACTCCTGCAGTAGAGTGGATCAAGGCCGCGTGCTTGCGCTGACGCCGCCGCAGCACCATGCCGGTGATGGCCGGCAAAACGAACAGCGTCAGGATGGTCGACGTGATGAGGCCGCCGATGACGACGGTTGCCAGCGGTTTTTGCACTTCGGCCCCGGTACCGGTCGCAATCGCCATCGGCACGAAGCCGAGCGACGCCACCAGCGCCGTCATCAGCACCGGCCGCAGCCGCTCCAGCGCGCCGTCGATCACGGCCGTGGCCGCCTCGACGCCGTCGGCGATGCGCTTGTTGATGGCCGAGATCAGCACCAGGCCGTTCAGCACCGCCACGCCCGACACCGCAATGAAGCCGACGGCCGCCGAGATCGAGAACGGCATGCCGCGCAGCATCAAGGCGAATACACCGCCGGCCAGGGCCAGCGGCACCGCCGTCAGCACCGTGGCCGTCAGCATGGCGTTGCCGATCGCCATGTACAGCGCGGCGGAAATGAGAATCAGGCACACCGGCACGATGATGGCCAGGCGCTCGGTCGCTGCGCGCAGGTTTTGGAATTGTCCGCCCCATTCCATCCATGAGCCGGGCGAAAGTTTCACTTCCTGCGCCAGGCGCGCCTGCGCCTCGTCAACGTAACTGCCCATGTCGCGACCGACGACGTTCGCTTCGACATAAATGCGGCGCTTGCCGTTGTCCCGGCTCACTTCGTTCAATCCCTGCGTGAAGCGGAACTGCACCAGCTGGCGCAGCGGCACCGAGATGCGCGCCTCGTTACCGGCCACTGGCAGCATTACCGGCAAGGCCCCGAGTTCGTCGAGGTTGCTGCGCAGTTCGGCAGGCAGGCGCACGGCGATGTCGAAACGGCGGTCGCCCTCGAATATCTGCCCTGCCGAACGGCCCGCCAGCGCGGTGGAAACCGTGTCGGCCACCTCCTTGACGGTCAAACCGTAGCGCGCGATTGCGGCGCGGTCGAACGCGATATCGAAGGTCGGAAAGCCCTCGGTCTGGGCCACGCGCACGTCGGCCGCGCCGGGCGTCTTGCGCAGCACTGCGGCGACGGCCCTGGCGCTGTTTGCCATCTTCTCGAGATCGTCACCGTAGATCTTGACGGCCACGTCGCTGCGCACGCCCCCGATCAGTTCGTTGAAGCGCATTTCGATCGGCTGGGTGACGTCGTAGTTGTTGCCCACCAGGTGCGCGGTTTTTGCACGTATGCGCTCGATCACCTGTTCCTTGGTTGTCACCCCTGCCGGCCACGCGTTCCTTGGTTTGAGAATAATATAGTTGTCCGACGCGTTGGGCGGCATCGGGTCGGCGGCCAGGCTGGCCGTGCCGGCCTTCGAGTACACCGTTTTCACTTCCGGCAGCGTCAATACGGCGCGTTCGATGAGCAGGTCGAGCGCATGCGACTGGTCGATCGAGGTCGATGGAATACGCACCGAGGACAGATTCAGATTCTGTTCGTCCAGCGTTGGCATGAATTCCCGGCCGACGAAAGAGAACGCCACCGCGGCAAGCACCAGTACCCCCACGCCAGCGCCGATGAAGGGCAACGGCTGCGCCACCGCGCGCCGCAGCCACGGCTCGTAGCGCGACTTGGTAACGGCGATGATCCGCACTTCCTTCTCAGCGATGCGTCCGGTCATCATCACGGCGATCAGCGCCGGCACGAACGTGAGCGACAGGACAAAGGCCGAGGCCAGGGCCAGCATCAGCGTGATCACCATCGGCGAAAACATCTTTCCTTCCACCCCCTGGAACGTCAGACAAGGCAGAAACACCAGGAAGATGACCAGCTGTCCGTAGATGGTCGGGCGCAGCATTTCGCGCGACGATTCGACCACTTCCTCCAGCCGTTCTTTCAAAGCCAGCAATCGGCCTTCCTTGTGCTGACGCTGCGCCAACCGGCGCAACGTGTTTTCGACGATGATGACGGCGCCGTCGATGATGAGTCCAAAGTCCAGCGCGCCCAAGCTCATCAGGTTGCCGGAAATGCCGAACGCATTCATGCCGATTGCGCTCATCAACAGCGACAAGGGAATCACCAGCGCGGCAATGAGCGCCGCGCGCCAGTTGCCCAGCAGGGCAAACAGGATGACGACGACCAGCAGCGCGCCTTCTGCCAGGTTCTTGGCGACGGTGGAAATCGTTGCCACGACCAGCTGCGAGCGGTCCAGGGTCGGCACCACGGTAATGCCTGCCGGCAAGGTCTTGGCAATCTCGTTCAGTTTTGTGCCGACCGCATGCGCCACCGTCCGGCTGTTGGCGCCCACCAGCATCAGGGCGCTGCCGACCACGGTTTCGTGACCATCCCGGCTGGCGGCGCCGGTACGCAATTCGCCGCCGACGTTGACGTTTGCCACCTGGGCCACCGTGACCGGCATGCCGGCGCGCGTGGCGATTACCGCATTGGCAATCTCGTCCTTTGTGCGGATGCGCCCGTCTGCACGCACCAGGTAGGATTCGCCCGAACGACGAATATAGTTGGCGCCGACCGCCACGTTCGCTTCTTCCAGGCTGCGGGCAAGTTCTGCAAAAGACACGCCGTGCGTTGCCATTTTGGCCGGATCAGGTTGCACCACGTATTGCTTGACGTAGCCGCCCAGGGAATCGACATCGGCCAGGCCAGGCGTCGTGCGCAGCTGGGGCCGGATGATCCAGTCCTGCACGGTGCGCAGATAGGCGGCCTTGGCCACGTCGTCGCCAAGGTGTTCGCCCTGTTCGGTCAGAAAGCTGCCGTTGGCCTGCCAGCCCGGCTTGCCATCGTTGCGCGGCGCGCCCTTGCCGCCGGGATGGAGGAACTCGACGCTGTAGTGGAACACTTCACCGAGGCCCGTCGAGACCGGTCCCATTTGCGGCTCCGCGCCGTCCGGCAAGTCCGGCCGGGCGCGGGCCAGGCGCTCGGACACTTGCTGGCGCATGAAATACAGGTTCGCGCTTTCCTTGAAAACCGCCGTGACCTGGCTGAAGCCGTTGCGCGAGAACGAGCGCACGCTTTCCACCCCGTCGAGACCGGTCAAGGCGGTCTCGATCGGGAATGTGACCCGCTTTTCGATCTCGATCGGGCTTAAGGTCGGCACCACGGTGTTGATCTGCACTTGCTTGTTGGTGATGTCGGGAGTGACATCGATCGGCAGCAGGTTCAGCTGCCAGCCGCCGATGAGCGCGACGACCAGCGTCAGAAACAAAATGACCCAACGCGACCGGACTGAATTGGTAAGGAGGGAATCGATCATCATTCCTCCCTGGCGCTCTTGATCATGTCGGCTTTGACCAGGAAAGCGTTGCGGGTGGCGACCAGCTCGCCCGCACGCACGCCAGAAACAATCTGCGCCACGCCGCGGCTGCGTGCGCCAACCAGCACGGGTTGAACCCGGAATCCATCTTTGGTGCGCACGAACAGCACGTCGTGACCGTCGACGTTCTGCACCGCGTCTTCCGGCACGATCATGCCGGCTGTGCCATTGCCGACGTGCAGGCGCGCTTGCACGCCTTCGCCGCTGATCAGTTTGCGGGCTGACGAAACCGGGGTCAATATCACGGTCGCGGCGCCAGTGCTGTTGCTGACGGTTGGCGTTACCGACCGTACCGTGGCGGCCACCGGGGCGCCGCCGGCGGCAATGATCGTGGCCTTGTCGCCGACCGCAACGCGGGCAATGTCGGCCGCCGGCAGCGCTGCTTCGACCAGCAAGCTGCCGGCGCCGGCCACGCGAAACAATTCCGTCTGCGGCTGGACGAACCCGCCCAGCATTGCAGCCTGCGTGGTGATCCTGCCCGCGATGGGACTGATTACCGACACCGACTTGCCATCGGCGGACACATGGGCGGCATTCGCCACCAATGACGCGCGCTGCGCTTCCGACTGCGCCACCGCCAGCGCCGACTGCGCCGCTTCCATCTCCTGGCGCGGCGTCACGCCCTGGACAAACAGGCTGCTTTCACGCGCGAACGTCTTGCGGGCAAGGTCTACCCTGGCGTTCGCCACGCTGCGATCGGCTGCCATGGTCGCCGCCTCCATGCTGGCCACTTGCGCCAGTGCTTCGCCCGCGCGCACGGTGTCGCCAAGCTGGCGAAGCACGCGTGTCACGCTACCCGACGCCCGCGCGACGATGACGGCCTCGCTGTTGGGCGGCGCCACCACGGTGCCGGCAGTCAGGATTTCCCCGTCGAGGCCGCCGCTGCCGACCGCTTCCACCGCAATGTTTGCCGCGGTGAGATACTCGGCCGGAATCTTGATTTCGGTTTGATCGCTGTCCGCAGCGGCCGGGGGGGTGGACGCGGCCAGCGTTGCCGGCGCCGTCGTCACCGGCGCCTGGCGCGCGGCCAGCAGGTGGGCTGCGCCAAAGCCGAGCGCGGCGGCAACGGCGGCAACAGCGGCAGCGCCTGTTACCAGCGGCCAGATCGCCGTGCGGCGTGCTTGTTCCATCATGGTGCTTCTCCAAATACAGTGCGGCCTTCGGCCAATGAGAGGGTGGCGAGCGCGCGTATGCGGGCAAGCCGGGCTTCGATGGTCAGTGCCGTTGCGTCAAGCAAGGCGCGCCGTATCGCCAGCAGTTCAAGGAGCGCAGTCTTGCCGGCGTCGTAACCGACGCGGCCCAGGCGGTACGCGTCATGAGCGGCAAGCTCGCCTTGCAAGGCCGCTTGCAGCCGCCTGTCGGAAGCCTGCACCTGGGCGATGGACGACCGTCGTAGCGCAAGCGTCTCCAGGCGCGCAGCGTCCACCCGCACGGCGGCGCCGGCGGCGCGTTCCCGGGCCGCGTCGACCCCGGCCTGATTGCGGTCGAACAAGGGAATGCTGGCCGATACGCCAATCGTCGCCGCGTTCTCGCTGGACCAGCCGAACCGGCGCATGCCGACACTGACACTGATATCGGGCATTGTGCGTTTCTGCTCGACCTTTATCTGCGCGGAAAGCGCATCGCGTTCTGCGGCCGCGCTCGCCAGCGCGGGTGCCGACGCCGGTGTCCATTCCGCCAGGGCCGGCGGTGTCGCAACCGTCACCAGAAAAGGATGGTCGATCCGGGTAAATGGTTCGGTGACGCCGACCAGCACGGCCAGGCGTTCGAGCGCTTCGGCGGCGTCGGCAGAAGATGACTGCACGGCCGCCTGCGCGGCGGCAGCGCTGGCGCGTGCCTGCGCCACGCGCAGTTCGGCCTCCCTGCCGGCTTTGACTAGGGC
>Ga0326735_1000146_pt1 | contig 15261 bp, 9 predicted proteins | sample 37_GP2_1092_FD_207945 | JGI IMG/M metagenome (GOLD analysis project Ga0326735, IMG submission 207945) | Glacier ice microbial communities from Ngari, Tibet, China - 37_GP2_109.2 | ecosystem: Environmental > Aquatic > Freshwater > Ice > Glacier | place: China: Ngari, Tibet | collected 2018-07-31
CGCGCCCGGTTCGCCGGCATGCTGACGGCGCTGACATCGGAAAACGTTCCGGCTGCGCGCTGCCGCTATTTTGTCAAGGCAGGTCCGGCGTACTTCATCAACAGCCCTTTCGGCCCGACCGCCCAGCCGATGGCCGGCGTCGCGAAGCCGACCGTGTTGACCGGCGTGCGGTCAAGCACCTTCCAGGTCCGGCCGGCGTCCACCGAATACCCCGAGCCGGCCAGCCCCGCCGCCACAAAACCGGCCGGCACGCCCGGCACCGGCACCACCACCGACATGTAGCCGCCCGGCAGGATACCCGCCGCTGTCCAGGTGGCGCCGCCGTCTTCGCTGCGGGCGCCGTTGATGGCGGCCAGCGCCGGCTCCTTGTAGTCGCCGCCGGCGGCGAAGCCGACGCGCGGGTTGGCAAACGCGACCGAGAACGCCCCGCGTGCCGGCGCACCGGCGGGAATCGGCAGCGACTTCACGTGCCAGGTGGCGCCGCGGTCGGAAGAGTGGAAAACACGCGAAGATTGCGCGCCGCCAGTGACGATCCAGGCATCAACCGGCCCCGCCACCGTCAGCGCGCTGCCGCTGGCGGCAAAGGCGCCCTCGTTTTCCAGCGCATCCAGGCCGCTGCCTTCGCGCTGGCGCCAGGTGGCGCCGCCGTCGGCGCTGACGTAGACTTGAAAGCGCCCCTCGACCGGATCGCCGAAGACGATGCCGTTATCACGGTCCCAGAACGCCATCGCGTCCCAGAAGCCTTCGGCGAAAGCGTTCGTCGCCAGCAGGCGCCAGGAAACGCCGCCGTTGTCGGTGCGGTAGATGCGCGACGCCGCGCCGGGACCTGCACTCATCACCAAAGCGGACTTGGCGTCGATGCCGTGGATGTCGCGAAAGTCGAGCGTGTCGGCGCCGGCCACCTGGATTGCCTGCCAGTGGACGCCGTCGACCGTGCGCAGCACGGTGCCCTTCGCGCCGCTGGCCCAGGCTACCGTTTCGCTGACGACCGACAGGCCGCGCAGCTCAGCGGTCACGCCGCTGTTTTCAAGCCGCCAGGCCTGCTGGGCAAAGGCGGAGCTCGCCGCAAAAACAAGCGTCAGGGACAGTGAAACGCGAAACAGTGTGCGGCGCATGGCTGGCTTTTTGAGTTGTTGGCAATGCCCGATGATACATGCCCGGTGCCACAAAAAACCAGCCAGCTCACGGCGCCGTATGCCAGCCGCCGCCGAGTGCCTGGATCAGCGCCACCGCCGTTGTTTGGCGGTCGGCCTCGGCCTGCACCAGCGCGCGCCGCGCCGACAGCGCCGTTGCCTGCGCCTGCACCACCTCGGTGTAGCTCACCCGCCCGGCCGTGTAGCGATTCAGGATCTGCACCTCGACCTGGTTGGCGGCCTCCGTCGCCTGGCGCAGCAACACAGTTTGCCGCGCCAGCACCCCTGAAGCCGCGAGCTGGTCTTCGACGTCGGCGAAGGCGCCCAGCACCGTCTGGCGGTAGCGCGCGCTCGCCTCCTGCTGCTGCGCCTCGGCGATCGCCACGCCGGCGCGGGTGGCGCCGGCATTAAAAACCGTTTGCGCCGCCGACAGGCCGAGCGACCATACCGCGGTCGAGACGCTGAACAAATTCGATACGCTGCTGCCGCCCGTGCCGTAGGATCCCGACAAGCCGATGTTCGGGTACCAGGCCGCGCGCGCGACGCCGATCTGCGCGTTGGCGGCGGCCACCCGCCGTTCGGCCGCGGCGATGTCGGGACGGCGCTGCAGCAGCGCCGACGGCACCCCGGCGGGTACTACGGGAATGTTGGCCTGCCACGGCGCTTGCGCCAGCGCGAAGTCGGCCGGCGCCTTGCCCAGCAAGACCGCGATGGCATGCTCGAGCCGGGCGCGCTGGCGCGCCAGCGAAAGGTCGTCGCTTTGGGCGTTGGCCAGCTGGGTCTGGGCCTGCAGCACGTCGGACTTGGCGGCGATGCCGGCATCGAAACGGTTGCCGGTGATGGTCAGCACCCGTTGGAATCCTTCGATGGTCCTGGCCAAAAGTTCGCGCTGGGCGTCGGTCTGGCGCAGCGTGAAGTAATTGATCGCCAGTTCGCCCTGGGCCGACAGGCGCGCTGCGGCCAGGTCGGCCGCGCTGGCCGCAGCGCTGGCGTTGGCGCTATTGACGCCGGCGCCCAGCCGGTTCCAGATGTCCGGCTCCCATGTGCTGCCGATCGAGAGGCGGTAGCGTTGGTCGGATGAGGCGCCGACAGCGCCGGCGCCGCCCGACTTGTCGGCGCCGCCACTGAAGCCCACCGCCGGTAACAGCGACGAGCGCCGTTGCTGCACCAGTGCGCGCGCCTGCGCATACGAAGCCACCGCTTGCGCGACGTTCTGGTTCGACACCTCGACACTGGCGGCCAGGTTGTTCAGCAGCGGGTCGCCGAACAGCGTCCACCACGGCCCGCGCTCAAGCAGGTCGGCGGGCGCCGCCGGCGCCCACGGGCCGGCTTCCTTGAATGCCAGCGGCTGCGCGATGGCGGGGACGTGATAGGCGGGGCCGACCGCGCAGCCGCCAAGGAAGCCAACGGCGAGCAGGCAGGCAGCGCCGATGGCGTGACGTGGCGGTTTTGGCATCAATGAAAATCTCATGGTGAGGTAGCAGGGATCGCACCGGCTGCAGCGCCCGGCACGTCAGGTACGTCAGGCAAGCGGCCCAGTGCCTGCTCTTGCGGGCCGCGCGAGCGCAGCTTGTCGAGCAGGACGTAGACCACCGGCGTGGTCAACAGCGTGAGCAGCTGGCTGGCGACCAGGCCGCCGATGATGGCGATGCCGAGCGGCTGGCGCAATTCGGCGCCTTCGCCGAAGCCGATCGCCAGCGGCAAGGCGCCCAGCGCGGCGGCGAGCGTCGTCATCAGGATCGGGCGGAACCGCAGCAAGCAGGCCTGCCTTACCGCTTCGAGCGGGGTCAGGCCGCGCGAGCGCTCGGCCTCGAGCGCGAAGTCGATGATTAGAATCGCGTTTTTCTTGACGATGCCGATCAACAGGAACACGCCGATCAGCGCGATGACTGAAAACTCCATCTTGAACAGCAGCAGCGCCAGCACCGCGCCGACGCCGGCCGAGGGCAAGGTCGACAACACGGTGACCGGGTGCACCAGGCTTTCGTACAGGATGCCGAGTACGATGTAGATGACGACGATGGCCGCCAAAATCAGCAAGGGCTGCTGCTGGTTCGCTTCCTGGGCGGCGCGCGCGGTACCCTGGAAGCTGCCGCGCACATTGGTCGGCAGCGCGATCTCGGCTTCGGCCTGGTGCACGGCGGCTTCGCCCGCGGCCATGGTGCTGCCCTCGGCCAGGTTGTACGACACCGTGGTGGCCAGTTCGCCATCCTGGTGATTGACCGACGTCGGCGTCGCGCTTTCGGTGAAGCTGGCGATCGCCGACAGCGGCACCATGCTGGTCGCGGCGTTCGACAGCGCCTGGCCGCCGGCCGGGTCGCGCGCGGCCGTCAGGTTCAACGGCAGTGCCGGGGTGCCGGCGCCAGGGTTGGCGGACGGCGCCGCTTGCGCTCCGGTCGACGCCGCGGTCGCCTTCGAGGGCACGTAGACGTCGTGCAGCGCTTCCGGCGTCTGCGCATACTGCCTGGCCACGCCCATGATCACGCGGTACTGGTTCAGTTCATCGTAAATGGTGGCGACCTGGCGCTGGCCGAAGCCGTTGTAAAGCGCATTGTCGACGTCGCGCGCGCTGATGCCAAGCCGGGCGGCGCTGTCCTTGTCGATTTTCACAAACGTCTCGACGCCGTTTTCGGCTTGATCGGTATCGACGTCGACCAGCGCCGGCTGGCGCTTCATGGCGTCGGCCAGCTTGCCGGCCCACAGCTTGAGGTCGGCACTGTTGTCGCTTTTGAGCGTGTACTGGTAGGTCGAGTTGGCCGAGCGCCCCCCCATGCGCAAGTCCTGCACCGGGTTGAGAAACAGCGATACGCCCGTCACTTTCGCCAGTTGCGGTCGCAGGCGGGCGATCACGGCCTGGCCGGCGGCGCCCGCGGGCCGCTGCGCCACCGGCTTGAGGTTGATGAACATGAAGCCGCCGCCGGCGCGCGCGCCGCCGGTAAATCCCACCACGGTGGCCACCGCCGGGTCGCGCTTGATGATGTCCACCAGCTGGCGCAGCTTTTCCTGCATCGCCTGGAACGAGATCGACTGGTCGGCGCGGATGCCGCCGCTGATCTGGCCGGTGTCCTGGCGCGGGAAAAAACCCTTTGGCGCGGCGGAAAACAGGTAGACGTTCAGGCCCACCACGAACGCCAGGATCAGCATCACCAGCGCCTTGCTGCCGAGCGCCCAGTCGAGCGAATGTTCGTACATTTTCAGCACGCTGTCGAAGCCGCGCTCGGCCCAGCGGGACAGCCTGCCGGGCCGCCGCTCAAGCCCGGCGGCGACCGGTTTGAGCAGCCAGGCGCACATCATCGGCGTGGTGGTGAGCGAAATGACCAGCGAAATCATCACCGCCGCCGACAAGGTGACGGCGAACTCGCGGAACAGCCGGCCGACCTGGCCGCCCATGAACAGCAGCGGGATGAACACCGCCACCAGCGACAGGCTGATCGACAGCACCGTGAAGCCGACCTCGCGCGCGCCCAGCAGCGCCGCCTGCAAGCGGTCCATGCCCTGTTCGATATGGCGGCTGGTGTTTTCCAGCACCACGATGGCGTCGTCGACGACGAAGCCAGTGGCCACCGTCAGCGCCATCAGCGACAGGTTGTTGAGCGAAAAACCGAGCAGATACATGACGCCGAAGGTGCCCAGCAGCGAGACAATGGTGGCCACCGCCGGGATGACGGTGGCGCGCACCGAACGCAGGAACACGCTCACCACCAGCACTACCAGCACGATCGAGATGACCAAGGTCAGTTCGATTTCGCGCAGCGAGGCGCGGATCGAGTTGGTCGAATCGGACGCCACTTCGAGCTTGACGTCCTGCGGCAGCTGCGCCTGCAAGGCCGGCAGCAAGGCGCGCACGCCATCGACCGTCTTGATGACGTTGGCGCCGGGCTGGCGGGTAACCAGCACCACCACCGCCGGCTCGCCATTGAACAGGCCCAGCGTATTGACGTTCTCGACGCCGTCGCTGACGGTGGCGACGTCAGCGAGCCGGATGGCGGCGCCATCGCGCCAGGCCACGACCAGGGTGCGGTAGTCGGCCGCGCTGCGCTCGCCGGTGGCGGTCGAGGCCTGCGAATAGATCTGCAAGCGCTTGCCGTTGCCCTCCAACGCCCCTTTCGGGCGGTTGGCGTTGGCGGCCTGGATCGACGCGCGCACGTCTTCGGTCGACACGCCGTACTTGTTGAGCGCGTACGGCAGCAGGTCGACCCGCACCGCCGGCAGCGAGCCGCCGCCGATTTCGACGTCGCCCACGCCCGCCACCTGCGCCAGCTTCTGCTGCACCAGGTTCGACACCGATTCGTAGATCTGGCCCGGGGTGCGGGTCTTCGAGGTCAGCGCCAGGATGATCACCGGCGCGTCCGACGGATTGGCCTTGCGGTAGGTCGGGTTGCTGCGCAGCGTCGGCGGCAGGTCGGCGCGCGAGGCATTGATCGCCGCCTGCACTTCGCGTGCGGCCGAATCGATTTTGCGGTTCAGGTCGAACTGCAGGCTGACCCGGGTCGAGCCGTTGCCGCTGTTCGACGTCATCTCGTTCACGCCCGAGATGACGCCCAGGCGCCGCTCGAGCGGGGTGGCGACGCTGCTGGCCATCGTGTCGGGGCTGGCGCCAGGCAGCGAGGCCGACACCGAGATGGTGGGGAAGTCGACTTGCGGCAGCGGCGACACCGGCAGCGCGAAGAACGCGCCAATGCCGGCCAGCGCGATCCCCAGCGTCAGCAGCACGGTGGCGATCGGGCGCCGCACGAAGGGTTGCGACAGGTTCATGCGGGGGCTTTTGCTGGCTCGCCGGTCTTGCGCTCGAAGCGTCGCGCCAAGCGGTCGAAACCGAGGTAGATCACCGGCGTGGTGAACAAGGTCAGCATCTGGCTGACGATCAGGCCGCCGAAGATGGCCAGGCCTAGCGGGCGACGTAGTTCGGCGCCCTCGCCCCAGCCGAGCATCAGCGGCACCGCGGCGAATAGCGCCGCCAGCGTCGTCATCAGGATCGGCCGGAAGCGCAGCAGCGCCGCCTGGCGGATGGCGTCAACCGGCGACTTGCCGCCGTCGCGTTCGGCCTCGATGGCGAAATCGATCATCATGATGGCGTTTTTCTTGACGATGCCGATCAGGAGAATGATGCCAATGATGCCGATCAGCCCCAGATCCTGGCCGCTGATCATCAACGCCAGCAGCGCGCCGACGCCGGCCGACGGCAAGGTCGACAGGATCGTCAGCGGGTGGATGTAGCTCTCGTAGAGCACCCCTAACACGATGTAGACGCAGACCACGGCGGCGAGGATCAGCCACAGCTGGTTCGACAGCGACGCCTGGTAAGCGCCGGCGGCGCCCAGGAAAGTCAGCGTCACCGAGGCAGGCAGCTTGATGTCGGCGGCAGCGGCGCGGATCGCCTCGACCGAGGTGCCGAGCGAGATGCCGGGCGCGGTGTCGAAGCCGATGGTGGTGGCCGGATACTGCGCCACGTGGGTGATCTGCAGCGGCGCCGGCTGCTCAGTGATGGTCGCCACCGACGCCAAAGGGGTCGACTTGCCGGAGCCGGTGCGTAGCGGCAGGCGCCTGAGCGCCTCGATCGACAGGCCGGCGTCCTGCTGCGCTTCGAGGATCACGCGGTACTGGTTGGTTTCGGTGAAAATGGTCGAGACGATGCGCTGGCCGAACGCGCTGTAGAGCGCATCGTCGATCGACGCCGTTGTGATCGACAGGCGCGCAGCGCTGTCGCGGTCGATATTGACAAACGCGGCGGCGCCGGTGGCGCCGCCATCGGTGACGACGTTGCGCACCTTCTGTTCGTCCTGCAGGCGCACCACCAGCTTACCGGCCCATTCGATGACGGTGGCATTGTCGGCGCCTTCGATCGAGGCGCGGTACTGGGTCGGCCCACTTTCGGCGTCGATCGTCAGGTCCTGGGTCGGCTGCACGTACAGCATGGCGCCGGCGATCCGCGCGGTCCGGTTGCGCAGGCGCGTCATGATTTCTTCCTGGCTGGACGAGCGCTTGTCCTTCAGGTTGATCAGCATGCGGCCGGTGTGGAGCATGGTATTGTTGGCGGCGTCGACGCCGACGTTGGAGCTGAGCGAGAGCACGTCCGGGTCGGCCAGGATGACTTTCGCCACCGACTGCTGCAGCTCGGCCATGCTGTCGTACGAAATTGCCTGGCGCGCTTCGACGCGCGCCTGCAACTGGCCGGTGTCCTGGGTCGGAAACAGCCCTTTCGGGATCCACAGGTACAGCAGCGCCGTCAGCACCAGGGTGGCGAGCGCCACGACCAGGGTCAAGCCCTGGCGCGCCAGGACCCAGTCCAACGCCATGTCGTAGCGCTTGACGACGCGGTCGAAAAAAGCCTGGGTCTTCATCGCCACCCGGTTCGGCTTTTGTTCGGCATGGCTGCGCAGCCAACGCGCCGCCATCATCGGCACCAGCGTCAGCGACACCACCGCCGAGATCAGGATCGTGATCGCCAGCGTCACGGCGAATTCGCGGAACAGGCGGCCGACCACGTCGCCCATGAACAGCAGCGGGATCAGCACCGCGATCAAGGAGACGGTCAGCGAAATGATCGTAAAGCCGATCTGCGCCGCGCCCTTGACGGCTGCGGCCATCGGTTGCTCGCCCTCCTCGATGTAGCGCGCGATGTTTTCGATCATGACGATGGCGTCGTCGACGACGAAGCCGGTGGCGATGGTGAGCGCCATCAGCGACAGGTTGTTCAGGCTGTAGCCGAGCAGGTACATGGCGCCGAAGGTGCCGATCAGCGAGATCGGCACCGCCAGGCTAGCGATCACGGTGGCGCGCACGCTGTGCAAAAAGGCGAAGATCACCAGCACCACCAGCAGTACCGCCAGCAGCAGTTCGATTTCGACGTGTTTGACGGAGGCGCGAATGCCGGTGGTGCGGTCGGTCAGCACCTCGAGCCGCAGCGCCGTCGGCAGGCCGGCCTGCAGCTCGGGCAGGCGCGCCTTGATGGCGTCGACGGTGGCGATCACGTTGGCGCCCGGCTGGCGCTGGACGTTGAGGATGATTGCCGGGGTCAAGCCGGACCAGGCGGCCAGTTTGACGTTTTCGGCCGAATCGAGGACCTGGGCGACGTCGGTAAGCCGCACCGGCGCGCCGTTCTTGTAGGCGACGATCAGGTTCTTGTAGTCGGCCACGGCCAGCAGCTGGTCGTTGGCGTTGATCGTGTAGGAGCGGGTCGGGCCGTCGAAGCTGCCCTTGGCGCTGTTGGCGTTGGCGGCCGTGATGGCGGTGCGCAGCGTGTCGAGCCCGAGGCCGTAGGACGCCAGCGCCCGGGTGTCGGCGCGGATCCGCACCGCCGGGCGCTGGCCGCCCGACAGCGTGACCAGGCCGACGCCGCTGACCTGGCTGATTTTGAGCGCCAGGCGGGTGTTGACCAGGTTCTGCACCTCGGTCAGCGGCACCGTGTCGGAGGTAATCGCCAAGGTCAGCATCGGCGCGTCGGCCGGGTTGACCTTGGCGTACACGGGCGGCGCCGGCAGGTCGGTCGGCAGCAGCGAGCCGCCGGCGTTGATCGCCGCCTGCACTTCCTGCTCGGCGACGTCGAGCGTTTGGCCGAGGCCGAACTGCAAGGTGACGACCGAGACGCCGGAAGCGCTGGTGGAACTCATGCGCGCCAGGCCCGCCATCTGGCCGAACTGGCGCTCGAGCGGCGCGGTCACGGTGCGCGCCATCACTTCGGGGCTGGCGCCGGGATAGACGGTCTGCACCTGGATGGTCGGGAAATCGACTTGCGGCAGCGCCGACAGCGGCAAAAACTTGAAGCCGACAAGGCCGGCCAGCACAATCGCCACCATCAGCAGCGAGGTGGCGACCGGGCGCTTGATGAAGGGGGCGGAGGGGCTCACGGCGCCACCGCCCGCGTCACATTATCGCCGTCGTCCCCGCGCACGCGGGGACCCCATTTTTGCACGCGTTGCAGGGTAGCCGCAAAAGGTCGCTGAACTCTAGCGCCGTCGTCCCCGCGCACGCGGGGACCCCATTTTCGCACGCGTTGCAGGGTAGCCGCAAAAGGTCGCTGAACTCTAGCGCCGTCGTCCTCGCGCACGCGGGGACCCAGTTTGCACGATAAGCTGATCAACTTTTGAAGGACGATGCCGGGCGTTGTCGCTGTTGCCGAGAAATTGGGTTCCCGCGTGCGCGAGGACGACGTGGCCATTCGACGTTTTGCGGCACCCGCATGCGCGAGGACGACGAACTCCAGGCTGGCGATTTTCATTGTGCAGCGCCTTCCCCGCCGCGCCGTGAATACCGCGCCGGCTTATCCCCCGGCAGCGTCACCTTGGCGCCATCCTTGAGGCGGTCGGCGCCCTCGGTAATTACCTGTTCGCCCGGCCGCAAGCCGGTGGCGACTTCGATCTTGTCGACCGTGGCCTGGCCGCGCGTGACCGGGCGCAGCGCCACGGTGCGCTCACGCGCGTTGAGTACGTACACGAAGTCGCCCGTGGAACCATGGCGCAGCGCCGTCACCGGCACCACCACCGCGTCCTTGATGGTGCGAATTTCCAGCCGCAGGTTGACGAACTGGCTCGGGAACAGCGCACCGTTGGCGTTGGCGAAGCGGGCCTTGGCGCGCACGGTGCCGGTCTGGACGTCGACCTGGTTGTCGAGGGCGGCGAACTTGCCGGTGGCGAGGCTGGTGGTGCGGGTGCGGTCGAACGCGACGGCCGGCAGCGCCGCCCCCGCCTGCACGCGCGCCTGCAGGACCGGCACCTGGTCCTGCGGCACCGCGAATTCGACGTCGATCGGCGACAGCTGGGTGATGACGGCGATGCCGTTGGCGTCGCCGCTGCCGACCAGGTTGCCCATGTCGACCACGCGCAGGCCGACCCGCCCGGTGATCGGCGCCTTGACCTGGGTATGGGACAGGTTGAGCCTGGCGATGCCTTCGGCGGCGCGGTCGGTCATCACGGTGCCCTCCAACTGCTTGACCAGCGCCGCCTGGGTATCGACTTCCTGGCGGGCGATCGAGTCCTGGGTCAGCAAGGTGCGAAAGCGCGCCAGGGTCACTTTGGCGCTTTCGAGCTGGGCCTCGTCGCGCTGGCGTTGACCAAGCGACTGCAGCAGCGCCATGTCGAAGGCGCGCGGGTCGATGGTGGCGAGCACCTGGCCGGCCTTGACCAGCTGGCCTTCGCTGAAATGGATTTTTTGCAGCACGCCCGAGACCTGCGGGCGCACCGTCGCGGTGGCCGCCGCGGTGACCGTGCCGAGCGCGTCGAGCACGACCGGGATGTCGGCCTTCTCGGCGGTGGCGACGCCGACGGTGGTGACCCCACCGCCGGGGCGCCCGCCGCCGCCCTGCGCACCCGCGCGCGCCGCGCCGGTAACGTTGCCGGCGCCGCCCGCGGCAGGATGCGTCAGGTGCCAGGCCAGGTAGCCCAGGGCCGCCATCGCGGCCACGGCGATGACGCTGCCGATGACCCGGCCGCGCCGGCTGCGTGACGGCGGAAGTGACTTGGTGGTAATGACAGGCGGGCGATCCATGGTTTTCCTTGAGCAAAAACATAACAACATACAGAAAAACTTTACCATGGCGAGCGGATTCTCTTTGTTTCGCACCAAACACAAGCCATCACAAAAATAGCCTGCATACGGGTCAAAATACGGACCGCTCGGTGAAAAAACAGCCAATAAAAAAACGGCGCGCCCTGGGGACACGCCGTTTTTCTGGTTGCCGTGCAGCGAGGCTACACGACGTTACAAACTCGCTACAACTTGGTCAACTAAGGCATCGAGCACATGCAGTGGGTGACCGCAGCGTACGGCTTGCGCCCGTCGGTCAGCTCCGACAGCCAGCCCAGTTCGCGCGTGACCTCGGCGACGGCGGCCGCCGGCAGGCCCGACGGCAGGCCCGACGGCATCAGTCCCAGCTTTACCTGCAGCGTCAATGCCTGCGCGCTCGACACGCCCAGCATGCCGAGTAGTTGTTCGATGCGCGTATTGTCGCGTTCGATGTAGGCCACCCGGTAGCCGGCCGGCAGCTTGGCGCGGGTGGCGGCCGAGGCCAGCGCATCGCGGTAGGAGCCGAGACGGTCGACCAGGCCGCGTTCCTTGGCCTGGGCGCCGGTCCAGACGCGGCCCTGGCCGACTTCGTCGATCTTCGCCGGCGTGGTCTTGCGCGCTGCCGCCGCCTTGATGGTGAACTCGCTGTAGATGTGGTTGATGCTGCTTTGAACCAGCTGGCCGAAGCGCGGGTCGAGCGGGCGCAGCGGATTGTAGGCGTCGGCCAGCCAGGTGGTGGTCACGCCGGCGGTGTGGATGCCCAGCTTGTCGACGACCTTGTCGGCGGTCGGCAGGATGGCGAACACGCCGATGGAACCGGTGATGGTCGATGGATCGGCGATCACTTCGTCGGCCGCCATCGAGATCCAGTAGCCGCCTGACGCGGCGACGTTGCCCATCGAGACCACCACCGGCTTGCCGGCAGCGCGCGTCAGTTCGAGTTCGCGCCGGATCAGCTCCGAGCCGAACGCGCTGCCGCCGGGCGAATCGACGCGCAGCACGACCGCCTTGATCTGATCGTCTTCGCGCGCGCGGCGGATCATGTTGGAAGTCGACTTGCCGCCGATCGACCCGGGGCTGGCCATGCCGTCGGTGATTTCGCCGGAGGCGACGATGACGCCGACGGCGTCGCCGAACACCTTCGGCCGGTGGCGGACAAGGTATTCGCCAAAGCCGATCTGGCGGAACGATTTTTCTTCGACGTCGAGGGCGCCGCGCTTGATCATCATCGCGCGCAGTTCGTCGCGTGTGACGAGGCCATCGACCAGCTTGGCCGACAGCGACAGCTTGCCGCTGTCGCCTTTGAGCTCTTCCATCAGCTTCGGCAGGTCGTTAATCATCGTCATCACGGCACCTGCCGGCAGCTTGCGGTTTTTTTCCACTTCGGCGGTGTACGTGCCCCACAGCGCGTTGTAGAGGTAGGCGTCGGCCTCGGTCGACGCCTCCGACGGGCCGTTGTTGATGAACGGCTCGGCGAAGCTCTTGTAGGTGCCGACCTTCATCAGGTTGACGGTAACGCCGATCTTGTCGAGCGCATCGCGGTAGTAATTGCGGTGGCGCCCGAAGCCCTTGATGTTCACCATGCCCATCGGGTGCATGTAGACTTCGCTGGCGTGCGAGGCCAGCAGGTACTGGCGCTGGTCGTAACTGTCGCCCCAGGCAATGACCGGTTTGCCGGCCGCCTTGACCCGATCGACGGCGAGGCCGACTTCATTGAGCATCGCCATGCCGGCGCCGTCCATGTCATCGAGCAGCAGCACGACGCTGCCGATGTTGGCGTCAAGCGCGGCGGCGTCGAGCGCGGTCAGGACGTCGCGCAATTGCACCGTTCGCTTGACGTCGCCGCTGACGTTGGCCATCAGCGCATCGCGCACGCTGCCGGTCGACTGCTCGACCAGCGCGCCCTTCAGGTCGAGCACCAGTGCTGTTTTCTGCACCAAAGGCTTGACGCCGCCGCCGAAGATCGCCCACAGCACGATGATCAGGAAAGCGAGAAACAGCAGGTTGAGGATGGTGCGGCGGGTGGCGTCGAGGGCGCGCCAGAACATGCCGGCGCCGCGGCGCAGGGAAGACAGGGGTTTGAAAGGCATCGGTACTCCGGCGGTATGGTCAAGGATCGTTAATAGGACTTGCATGAGACTTGCATGGGACCTGTGCACACTGTAAGCGAAAAACAGTGTGCTGTGGTCAATTCGTCATGCCGGCGCGACCACCACATCAAGTTTTTGCGAGTGGGAAATAGCCCACAAGCCGGCAAACACCGATATGCCATTGACCATCAATAGTTCAAGTCCCAGGCGAGAGCGCCCCAACAAAAATTCCTGATAAAACTCAAGCAGCGCGCCGATGGTCACCACTGGCACCAGGCAGTCGTTCAGTGCGCGCCCGGTCGGGATGCCGAAAGCGAACAAGCCAAGCAGGGGGCCATAGGTATAGCTGGCCAGTTTCAGGATCACGCCGATCCGTTTGAACACCAGCAGCAGCGCACCTTGGCCGCTTCAAGCCGGTTACAAAAAAGTAAGGCCGGCAAGATAGGGGGCCAGTGCGGCTGTTGTGTCGGCTATGCAAGGCCGACGGGAAATGCACGCGGCGACCCCATTTTCTCAGCGCCGCACAACCCTCAAATCCCCTCCCCCCGCACCCGCTCGAACGGCCCGACGCACGTTTCCATCGATTCGGTCGCGCACATCAAAAAAATTTCGCCGGACGGATGAAAGCGCAGGAAATTGGTCGCCCTTGTGCCCACCATCATCACCTCGCCTGAACAAGCCTGCTTGCCGTTGTCCTTGGTGATGGTGTCTTCAAGCTTGTAGAAGCCCTTTTCGCTGGGGATGGAGGGAATGTCGAACTCGCTTTCCGAGACCTCGCGCGCACTGGTGACGAGGCTGGTGCCATCGCCGCGGAAGCGGTAGGTTTCCGCGCAACGGCCGTCGCCGACGGCTAGGCGCCAGACGCCGACGATCGGGTGATTGGCAGCGAGCGGCGGCTTTGCTTGCGCCGCGTGGAAAACCAGTGCAAGCGACACCATTACCCCGGCAAACGAACGCATGGCGTACTCCTTCACATCAGATTTGGCATGTCCCTATATTATTAGACAAGCCAGGACGCAAGCAGTTTGCACTGATTTCGAGCCGGGTTCACGCAGTCCGCTGCACGCTCCCGCGCGGCAACAATCAGCCGTTCTCAGGCGCCGCCTTCGGCTTGGCCGGACGGCGGCTGCGGGCGGCCGGCTTGCGCGCGGCCTTGGCCGCGGGCGCGGGACCGGGCACTGCATTGGCCGCTGCGCTGGCCGCTGCATCGGCTGCGGCATCGGCTTCCTCGTCCAGGCTCGCCTTGTCGAACGTCGGCTCGGCCGGCATCGGGCTCACTGACGCCGGCGCCGTATCGGCCGAGCCATTGCCAGCGCCCGCCTTCGCGGCGGCGCCCTTGCGCCCGCCGCGCGGGTTGCGGCCCTTTTCGGCGGCCGGCGGCGGCGGGAAGGGCGACTCGTCGTTCCACGCCGCCGTTTCTTGCGCCGGCTCGGCCGGCATGAGCGCTGGCGCATCTTCCTGCGCCGATGCCGGTTCCACTGCCACCGGGGTGCGGAAATCGGTCCGTCCAGCACGGCCGCGGCGACGCGGCTCGATCTGGGCGGGGGATGCTTCGGCAACGTCGAGCGTTTCAGCCGCTTGCGGCGCGCTTTCCTGTGCAGCCTGCGGCGCCTGCTCGACTTCGGCCGCGGTATCGCTCACCACTTCGCCAACCGGCGTGCGGAAGTCGCTGCGCCCTCCCCGTCCGCGACCGCGGCCACGGCCACGTGGTTCCGGCGTTGCTGCCGCCTCTTCAAACGCCTCCTCGGCCGCTTCTTCGAATTGCTCCGGGTCGGCGTCCGCATCGTAGGTGATGGCGGCGGCGGCGCTGGCCATCTGCTCGACCTGCGCGCTCAGCGACGACGCGGGACGTTCGTTGCGTTCGTTGCGCTCGCTGCGTTCGTTGCGCTCGCTGCGTTCGCTGCGTTCGTTGCGCTCGTTGCGCTCGTTGCGCTCGTTGCGCTCGCTGCGATAGACATAGGCGCCCGATTTCTCGTCGCGACCGAATTCAAGCATGCCGCGCGCCTGCGCTTCCTCGAGCAGGTTGCCGAAGGTGCGAAAGCCGAAATACGTTTCGTTGAAATCGGGACGGCGGCGCTTGAGCGTGTCCTTCAGCAGCGAAGCCCAGATCTTGCCGCTGTCGCCGCGCTCGGAGACGAGGGCGTCGAACATTTCGACCACCATCTCGATCGCCTGCGACTTGCGCGCTTCGAGTTCTTCCTTGCGCTTGTTGCTTTCCTTGTTGTTTTCCTTATTGTTTTCGTCGAGCGCGCGCTTCGGCTGGGCGGTTGGCTGCGCCTTGCGCTCGTCGCGCTTGGCGGCGGCGCGCTTGACTTCGCGCACCAGGTCATCGTAAAAAATAAATTCGTCGCAGCCCGCCACCAGCAGGTCCGAAGTCGACTGCTTGACGCCGACGCCGATCACCTGCTTATTATTTTCGCGCAGCTTCGACACCAGCGGCGAAAAGTCCGAATCGCCCGAGATGATGACAAAGGTGTTGACGTGCGATTTGGTGTAGCACAGGTCGAGTGCATCGACGACCAGCCGGATGTCGGCCG
>Ga0326735_1000147_pt1 | contig 15255 bp, 14 predicted proteins | sample 37_GP2_1092_FD_207945 | JGI IMG/M metagenome (GOLD analysis project Ga0326735, IMG submission 207945) | Glacier ice microbial communities from Ngari, Tibet, China - 37_GP2_109.2 | ecosystem: Environmental > Aquatic > Freshwater > Ice > Glacier | place: China: Ngari, Tibet | collected 2018-07-31
ACTAAGTACCCGCCAATAATAAATTGTGGATGTCTGTGGCCCCAGCCTGCGCGTTACGGTGAGAATCACACCCGTTCTCACAATTTATTCCTGGCAGGTACTTAACTACATCGTCAGCTTCTATATCTGCAAGCCAATCAATTTACCATTAAATAGTTTTCCGCTCGACGTTTATGAACGGAAATAGCGTCATACGGATCTATCGTCGTGTCCGAAATTACTTAATCACGAAAATGTAATATTGGTAAGATTTTACAGTTGTCAAAAATTGAAAATTATCGGAGGCAAGCATGCAGTACACATTATTTCTGCAGCAAAAAGGAGTTCTTCAGCAGTACGCTGCGCGATGCCGCATTGGGCGTGGTTCCATTGCCTCTCGCAAGCCACTGTCCAGACAACGTGACCTGATGCCGGATCGCCCGTACAAGCCACGGCGTCCCGTGCTTCTTTCTGGTATTTCGATCTTCATTATTGGATTGCTCGGCCTCGGCGTTTATCCTTCTTTGGTGGCGCAAACCACGGCACCGGCACCTACGCTCCTGTCACTCAAAACAGTCTCGGTACCCGGCCCTTCCGACGCAGAGCTGCTTGCATTTGTGCGCGACAAGAAGGCCGCGATCCAGCTTGGCAAAGCCCTCTTCTGGGACATGAAGGTCGGCAGCGACAACCGCACGGCGTGCGCCAGCTGCCACTTTCAGGCCGGCGCGGATAACCGTATTACTAACCAGATCAGCCCAGGCCTGCTGTCCGGGGACCGCACCTTTCAGTTAGGCAGCCCAAACTACACCTTGAAGGGTACCGATTTTCCGCTGACCAAGCATGCAGCGGTAGACGACCGCGCCACACGCATGGGTGATGTCAATGACATTGTCTCTTCTCAAGGCGTATTTCGCTCCGACTTCGTCGGTGTTGACACGATCGGCGCGACAGACCTCTGTAGCGCACTTTCGGATGCGGTCGGCAACGGCGGCTTCGGCTTTCACCGCGACGCTTTGAACACGCGTCGGGTCGAACCACGCAACGCACCGACCGTCATCAATGCGGTCTTTAATTTTCGCAATTTTTGGGATGGCCGCGGCAATAATGTGTTCAATGGCGTTGATCCGTTCGGGATGCGTAATGCGAATGCACTGATCTGGCAGGAGCAAAACGGGTTACTACGCCAGATATTCATGACACTGCCGTCCTCGTCCCTGGCTTCCCAAGCCTCAGGCCCGCCTTTGAGCGCGATCGAAATGAGCTGCAATGGGCGTCCGTTTGTAGCGCTTGCCAAAAAATTATTGCCCTTGAAACCGTTGAGTACTCAGCAAATTGATCAACGCGACAGCGTGCTTAGTGCGCTTTACGACAATACGGCGCGTGGCCAGACAACTTATCAATCTCTGATCAAGGCAGCATTCCAGCCAGAATATTGGCAGTCAACTACTCCAGTAGTGCTGTCTCCGCTTAGCCAGCAAAGTCCGGGCAATATGGATTTGGTACGGCAACCCAAGCGCAATTTCGACAGCATGCAGGTCAGTCAGATGGAAGCCAATTTCTCGCTATTCTTCAGTTTGGCACTGCAAATGTACCAGGCAACGCTCGTGTCTGACAACGCTCCTTATGACCAGTTTGCAGAGGGGCAGAGCAATGCACTGACCGTGCAGCAAAAAAGCGGCCTGGCAATTTTTCGAGGGCAAGGCAAGTGCATCAATTGCCATACTGGCGCAGAAACAACCAATGCTTCCTTTCAAAGTGTCGTTGCAAAACGGCTGGAGCGGATGACGATGACCGATGCCGGCAAGGCCATTTACGATACTGGCTTCTACAACATTGGTGTGCGACCGACTGCGGAAGACTTGGGTATTGGCGGAACCGATCCGTTCGGTTTTCCTCTTTCGGAAACTCGAATGAGCCAGATGGGGAGAACCGACCTGCTTGGGAACGGTTTCAATGCAGCGCTTTATCCAACAGTGCAGCCTAACGAGCGACTTGCCGTTGACGGCGCATTTAAAACGCCGACCCTTCGCAATGTCGAACTAACCGGCCCTTATATGCATAACGGTGGCAAATCAACGCTGATGCAGGTAGTTGATTTCTATAACCGGGGTGGAGATTTTGCGGTAGAAAACAAGGCAAACGTGCCTCCGGACATCACACCGCTAGGTCTTACTCAATTGCAGAAAGACGATCTCGTGGCGTTTTTGCTCGCGCTAACCGATGACCGGGTGAAATTCAAAAAAGCACCATTCGATCATCCTGCACTGTGCGTGCCGATGGGTCACAAACAGGATGCTGCCGGCAAACTGGTGGCAGACGTCGGCAATACGCTGCAAGCAGCAGATGCTTCCTTCCAATGTCTGCCGGCAGTTGGCGCTGGCGGCTCGGCGACTGCCTTGAATCCATTTATGCAATTGAATCCCGCAACCCGGTAACACCTGGACGCGCCACAAAATTGGCTGCATTGCTCGTAAAGGTGAGCCGTTGGATTTAGCCTTCCATAAACGTTTGATAACAGAAAGATGAACCATGACCACCGAAAACACCACGCCATCCCACGTGACTGCCGCAGAGTTAGTCGACACAGAACCTGTGACGACGCTTGCGCATCCTTCTGGCGAACCTGATCAGAACAGCAAACGACGCCATTTTCTGCGCACCGGGGTCGTAGCAGCCGGAACCGGTCTGCTTGCTACCGCGCTGGTGCGTCAGAACGTGAAGGCAGCGCCACCACCGCCTGATTTTTATCCCCCGCCAAGTCCGCCAACGACCCCATTTGCCGTGCCTTTGCCAGTTTATAACGAGAAATCTGCTTCGCGTACATTGTCACCATCACCAACAAAAGTGGCACAAGCCAATGAAGCAGGACGTTTGCCACATCAGCGTTGGGAAGAGTTTCTGCCAAAAAAACTAGTGGAAGTCCATGTCAAGCAAGGTTTGCACTCGTTCCACCCACAGTATCCAACGCAAACCATTTGGGGCTTTGATGGCATTTGCCCGGGACCGACTTTGGTCGGACGGTATGGCGAGCCACTGCTGGTGCGCTTTTATAACGACTTGCCCGCTAATTTGACGGGATTCGGGTCGCCCGAAATCTCCACGCATGCCCACAACCAGCATGCTGGTTCGGAAAGCGACGGCTATGCCGGCGATTACTTCAGCGCGACCAAATTCGGACCAACCCTGACGCGGCCAGGCATGTTCAAGGATCATCTCTATCCCATGATCTACGCAGGCTATGACCAGTACCCAGGAACAAATGGCGATCCACGCGAAGCACTGGGTTCATGCTGGTACCACGATCACCGCATGGATTTCACATCAGGCAATGTTTGTCGCGGCATGGCAGGTGCCTTTTTACTATTTGACGAGATTGACTCTGGCAATGAAAAAGATCGCAACAGCAAAGCATTGCGTTTGCCAAGCGGTATTGGAATCTATGATATTCCGCTGACAATTCAGGACAAGCGTTTTGATGCAAATGGAATGCTCGTATTCGATCAGTTCAACACCGATGGCTATATCGGCGACAAATTCTGCGTCAACGGCAAGATTCAACCGTATTTCAAAGTGCAGCGCCGCAAGTATCGCTTTCGTCTCCTTAATGGCAGTACCTCGCGCTTTTACCAATTTTATTTGGTGTCGCAAAATGCTGACCAAACTTTTACTTATATCGCCAACGATGGCAATTTGTTGCCTGCACCGCTGCAGATGAACCAGGTGCGTCTGGCTCCAGCCGAACGGGGCGACATCGTGGTTGACTTTTCTAAATACCCACTAGGCAGCAGGCTCTTTCTTGTTGATCGTATTGACCAGCTCGACGGCCGTGGGCCACAAGATGCCCTTGTCTTTCCCGGAACGCAAATCCTGCGATTCGATGTCGATGCCGAGTCGAGCACGGCAGACACCAGCCAGGTGCCAGCCACCTTGCGTGCACTGCCGCCTATCACGATGTCGGAGGTGGCGCAAAGCCGGACCTGGACATTCGATCGCAGCCTCAGCGGCTGGAGCATCAATGGCCAGCTATGGGATGTCGACAAGCCGGGCGCCCTCATAAAAAAGGGCACAGCGGAAGTCTGGACGCTGCAGGTGAGCGGCAATTGGTGGCATCCAATCCATATTCACCTCGAGGAATTTCAAATCCTGTCGCGCAATGGCGTTGCGCCGCCGCCGCATGAGCGCGGTCGCAAGGATGTCGTGGCGATCGGTCCAGGTGAGGAAGTGAAAATTTTCATCCGTTTTCGGGATTACACCGGCAAGTACATGATGCACTGCCATAACTCGATTCATGAAGATCACGCCATGATGGTGCGCTTCGATGTCGTGCCGTGATGAATTCCGTATTTTAATAAATTTTTTAACATTAAACCAACAAGCCGAATAGAATGGAGATATCACGATGAACATGAGACGCAAGATGCTGGGTGGCCTGGGCGTTGCCGCGTTGACCCCGCCTTTGCTGATGCATGCAATGGATCCCAAAGCCGTGCCTTTGTTGCCTGGTACGCCCGAGATCCTGTCACCGGGCGCATCAGACCAGGCTGCTTACTTTCCTAACAGCATTTTTACAACCCATGAAGGCCGGAAAGTTCGATTTTATGATGACCTCGTTAAAGACAAGATAGTCATCATCAACATGCTGTTGATTACGTGCCGAGATGGTATCTGCCCGCTGATGACAGCCAATTTGCGTGCCGTGCATGAGGCATTAGGTAACAGGGTCGGCAAAGATATATTTATGTATTCGATGACAATCAATCCTGAATACGATACCGACTTCATGCTTAATTCGTACGCCAAATCATTTAACGTTGGAAAAGGTTGGTCGTTTTTGACGGGGCCTAAGGCGGATACAGAGATCATTCGGCGCAAGCTGGGATTTTCCAGCCTGGATCCGGTAATCGACAAGGATCCCAACCAGCATACCGGGATGGTCCGAATCGGCAATGACAAGCTTGATCGATGGTGCATGATGCCGGGAATGCTGTCGGCCAAGCAAATTGCGTATTCCGTTCAGAATCTATCGTAATTTATATATAAAATAAATTATCTATAAAATATTTTCGGCGCGTCTGGTTTTTTACCGGCGCGGTCGACTCGCATGCTCCTGGGTTGTTAGATGTTTATAAATTTTCGCCATGGCAGTACTTTATAAGCCATAAGTTTATACACATTTTGAAATTCACTGATTGTTCTAATTTTTCTGCAAACGGTTTGGCCGGTTACTGCTGCATAACCTGATTTGGTGATCAGGTGCCCTTTTTGGGCACCTGAACCTGCGCCTCAGAACGCTGGAACGCCGCGCTCTTTCAGAAACACGAGCCGCTGCAGCTTGTGGCTGGCAGTTTTGAGGTTCAGCGCGAAGGTAGTGCGCACAATCCCCATGCAGCGCACCAGCTTTCCTCCCACGTGCCGCAGGGCGCCGAACACGTGCTCGACGCGGGCCCGTGGTGTGGCGATGCGCCGGTTGCGCCGCTTCTGCGTCTGGGAGATCGGCTTGGTGGCGCTGCCCTTGCGCTGGATTTAAACATGCCAACCCGCCTCTGTCAGAGTCGCTTCGCGCTCGGCGCTGGGGTAACCACGGTCGGCATAGACGTCGCGGCTGGTGTTGTTCGGATCGAGCAGGGTTTCAAAGACGATGGTGTCGGCAACGGCCGCGTTCGTGATGATGACTTTGCGCACGAGCTTGTAGCGCTTGTCGATACTCGCGTGGAGTTTGTAGCTGAAGTGACTCTTGCCGTGCTTCCTGGTCCACTTCGCATCGACGTCTTTTTGCGCACGCTTGTGGGCCTTCCAGGCAATCGGCATGGTGCCTTCCTTGACCGTCTCGGCCTCATCGCGCTTGTTGCGCTGGACCGGCGCCTGCACCAGTGACGCATTGATGATCTGGCCGCAGCGCGCCAGATAGCCGTGCGCCAGCAACTGTTGCTGCACCTGGTCGAACAGCCCGGCGCCCAAACCCGCCTGTGCCAGGCAGTCGCGGAACAGCCAGATCGTCTTGGCATCGGGGATCGTGCTGCTCTCGGTGAGGCCGAGAAACTGCAGAAAGCTGCGGCGGTCGAGCAGTTGATACTCGAGCGCGTCGTCGGCCAGATTGTAGAGTTGCTGCAGTATCAAAATCTTGGTCATCAGGACGGTTGGATACGGCGGCCGGCCTCCCTTGGCGCGCGACGGGCGCGGCAAGGCGGTATCAATTTCGTCGGCCAGCGCCGCGAAGTCGATATGCTTGCTCAGGCCGACAAGCGGATCGCCCAGCTTAGAACGTCGGTTCCCGCGTTCTTCTTCGGCAAACAGGCTGGGCTTGGGCATCATCATCGATCGGGCTCGTCGTTCAGGTCGGAATCAGGATTTTTTTACCGACTTCATCACCAACATGCCGGAGGTTTTTAGAGGCGGCCACAAAGGCCTGAACAACCGGGCCGAACTTTCGCACCAACCGACGCGGCAACGAGAAAAACAGTTGCGCCACTTCAAGTCACCCGGTCATGCATAGCGCTTTTTTTCGGCACACGGCCCGATCAACAATGTTTCCCAGTGTCAGCGCAACCGCCTGTCAGCTGAGCAGTACCAGCACGTCCGCACTCAGGCATTTTCACTCCGGAATGAGATCACCGGTGTAGACAGCACCTGTAATCTTCTCGCTTATTTTTCCAAATCCAGGCAGGTCAGCCTCGATTCTCAGAGCTCATCTTGTCGAATCGGTAAGTTGACAGTACCGCCTGCGTTACCGCTTCCGTAAAAAATTTCAAGGACTACCTTGCTGGACTGGAGGAGTCATGCGACGAGCTTAGTTTGCCACCCTAGTTTTTTTCGTCCGCTCACCTCGACCTGGGAGGAAAGTACTACGTGCGCGCCCAATCGGCTGGGCGCGGCCGCCTATTCCAAGCGCCAAAAATCAGGAGCATACGCCCTTCGACAACAGGACATCCCGCTGATTCGCAGACGGGCTCGCCTGCATATACTTGTTCCAACGATCAAGCGGACTCACTAGGCAAGCCGGCCAACCCGCACGGTCAAGCGTCACCCGACTACCCGTTACCCGTCACCCGTCACCCGTCACCCATCACTGGAGGGATCGATCATGGCCGAACTGCGCGCGTTGCTCGAACTGCTGTCCATGCTAGTCACCGATCCGCGCACTGGGGTGCTGCTGCTGCTGCTCGTAGCCGCAGCGGTCAGCGACTACCGCACTTTCAGAATTCCCAACCTGCTCACCGGCGGCGGCATCCTGTTCGCACTGGTCTACAACACGCTGGTGCGTCCGGCGATGCATACCGACTGGACGTGGGCGCCGGCCGGCATGCTGCTCGGCTTCGGCGCGATGCTGCCGATGTACGCGCTGCGCATCATGGGTGCCGGCGACGTCAAGCTGATGGCAATGGTCGGCGCCTTTCTGGGCGCCGCTGCCACCGCAACCGCCCTGCTGTTTTGCGTGGTCACCGCCGGCGCCGCCGCCCTCGCCTGGGCCGTCAGCCACCGACTGCTGGGGCCGATGCTGGCCAACGTCCATACCATCCTCTCCGGCATGCTCTGGTCAAGCGTGGCCAGCGGCCAGCCACAGGTGCAGCCCGAGGCGCCGCCCTCGGTCGGCAAGCTTGCCTACGGCATCAGCATCGCCGTCGGCACGGCGATCTACCTAATCGCCAACCAGCTCGACTTCGTCTGACGCGCCGACCAATCCTTCATCCAACCCTTGCAGGCAGGCCACCATGAAAAACATCAAGGCAATCGGGCTGATCGTGTTCGCCCTCGTGATCGGGCTGGCAGCGGCGGCGTATGCAAGCGGCTGGGTATCGCGCCAGGCCGGCGTTGCGTCCAACAAGATCGTCGTGGCGGCAATCGACATCGAACTGGGCAGCAAGGTGAACGCCGAAATGCTCTCAAGCGTCGACTGGCCGAGCAGCTCGGTGCCGTCGGGCGCGTTCAAGGAAGCAAAACAAGTGCAGAACCGTATCGTCAAGGTGAGCGTGCTGCGCGGCGAACCGCTGCAAGAGGGCAAGCTGGCGCCGCTCGGCACCCTCGGCGGCCTGTCAGCCGTCATCGCCGAAGGCAAGCGGGCGATGACGGTGCGCGTCAACGACGTGGTCGGCGTGGCCGGCTTCGCCCTGCCCGGCAACTACGTCGACGTGATGGTCAACGCCCAGCAGGACAAGGAAAAGAACAAGACCGAGGAAGGCAAGCAGATCAGCAAGACGGTACTCGAACGGGTGCTGGTGCTGGCGGTGGCCCAGGAGGCCGGCCGCGACGACACCAAGCCAAAGGTGGTCAGCGCCGTCACGCTCGAACTGTCGCCGCAAGACTCGGAAAAGCTCGACCTGGCACGCAGCGTCGGCACCCTGTCGCTGGTGCTGCGCAACCAGGTCGACCAGAAGTCAGTGGCCACCGCTGGCGTCACCAAGAACGAATTGTTCGGCGCCAAGGCGCAAGTGGCCCTCGCAGTTGCCCCGGCCAGACCGCGCCCGGCCAGCGTCCGGCCAATGCCGCGCGGCCCCTGCGTCGAAGTGATGCAGCACGGCATGCTGACCCTTAGCTGCTTTTAACGACACCGGAGAAGCATTGTGAACAAGCACATTCGTCAGGCGGCATGGGCCATCACCGCCGCTATGGCCGCAGCCGGCAACCACGCCGCCACCGCAGCCACCGCAGCCAGCGTGAAGCCGGCGGCGCCTGACTCCGGCATGAAAACCTGCAGCGCGGTCGTGGTCGCGCCCACCGCCGAGGTGATGCTCGGTAAATCGTCGGTGATTCCGCTGACGGCGCCGGTAACCCGCATCGTGGTCAGCGGCCAGCCACCAGGCGCATCGGCCAAGGCGGCCGTGGATAGGCTGCCCGACGCGGCCATGTTAGTCAAGCCGCGCGAGGCCGACGTTGACAGTGTGGCCGGCATGGAGATTATTCTGTTGAGCACGACCGACCTGTTCGTCCGTGGCAAGAAAGCCGGCGCCACCAACGTCATCCTGCAGGATGCCAAAGGAGTGTGCTACCTGCTCGACATCGCAGTGTCGATCGACCCGGCGACGCTGCAGGCCAAGCTGGCCGAACTGATGCCTGACGAATCCGGCATCCGCGTCAAGAGCGCGGAAAACGCCATCGTGTTGACCGGCCGGGTCAGCGACGCGGCCAAACTGGATGAAGCACTGCGCATCGCCGGCGCCTACGGCGACGGTAAGCGGGTGGTCAACCTGCTGCGCGTGACAGCGCCCCAGCAGGTGATGCTGGAAGTAAAAATCGCCGAAGTGAGCAAAACCTTGCTCGACAAGTTCGGCATCGATTTCGCCCGCATCTTTACCTCTGCCGACGGGCTGAGCTCGAAAGTCATCAGCGGCATCTTCGGCGGAGCGCCCGCGCTGCTAGGCAAATTCGGCCGGGACCCCGGGTTGCCCTCCAGCGGCAGCAACTCGACCCGGATCGGCATCGACGCCCAGAAAAAAGACGGCTTGGTACGGATACTGGCCGAGCCCAACATCATGGCCATCAGCGGCCAGTCCGCCAGTTTCCTGTCCGGCGGCAAGATTTATATTCCTGTGGCGCAAAGCCGCGATGGCGGTGGTACCACCATCACGCTGGAAGAGAAGGAATTCGGCATTGGCCTGAAGTTTTCGCCCACCGTGCTCGACGGCACCCGGGTGAACCTGAAACTGCTGTCGGAAGTGTCGGAACTGTCGCAGACCGGCTCACCGTTTACCACCGTCGGGGGCGTAACGTCGGTGCTGCCGTCGATCTCGACCCGCCGCATCGACACGACCGTGCAATTGAACGATGGTCAAAGCTTTGCCATCGCCGGCCTGATCCGCAACAACGTCACCGAAACCCTCAGCCGCTTTCCGGGCCTGGGCGAAATTCCCGTCCTGGGCACGCTGTTTCGCTCCACCGAGTTCCAGAAAGACCAGACCGAGCTGATCTTCATCGTCACGCCGCGCCTGGTCAAGCCGCTCGGCGCAGCCATTGTGTTGCCGACCGACAACCACGTGGAGCCGAGCCGCGCCGACGTCATGCTGATGGGTAAAGCCGAGGGCCATCCGCCTGCCGCCGCAGCCGCCACCAAATAAGGAGCCTGCCATGAACAAATTCACTGCCTGTGTCGTCCCTGCCTTGTTGGCTGTACTGTCCGGCTGCGCGGCGACCACCACGCCGAATTACGACGCTCGCTTCGGTAACGCGGTGCGCCAGGCGCGCAGCGCCATGACGGTCAATCCGCGCGGCGCCGCCAATCCCGACCCGGTCGCCGGCATCGACGGCCAGGCGGCGCGCGAGGCGTTTGGCCGCTACCAGGACAGTTTCAAGACGCCGCCGCCGGTGGTCAATGTGATCAATATCGGCGGCGTCGCCACCAAATGACTCCGTTACGCCGCCGGCGTGAAGGAGCAGTAACCCGCTTGCAGTAGCGGGGGATGTTCGTACGACTGGAACGTTTCCAGAAAAGTCATCTTCTATCTCAACCCTAAAGGTACAGCACATGAACAGCTTCTTGAAATCCGCACAGCAATCGATCCGCTCCTTCGGCCGTGACGAAGAAGGCGCCCAGGTGGTCGAGTACGCCTTGATCATCGCGGTCGTCTCGATCATCCTCATCGTCGCGCTGCGCAACCTTACCGGCACCAGCTTCAACGGCTTCATCACCCGCGTCGCCACCTGCCTGACCACCTCTGCCTCCTGCGCCTGATGACTGGCCCGGCGGGCCAATCCGGCCCGTCTGTTTAACTTGAAAAGGTATACAAAATGAACATGTTCCTGAAAGCGGCCAGCAATGCGATCCGCTCGTTCGGCCGCGACGAGCAAGGCGCGCAAGTTGTCGAGTACGCGCTGATTATCGCGGTGGTGTCGATCATTCTGGTCGTGGCGCTGCGCGACCTCACCGGCAACAGTTTCAGCGGCTGGATTACGCGCGTCGCGACCTGCCTGACGACGTCGGCTGCCTGTATCTGACGGCCCACCGGACGGGCCGCACGCACCACGGCCCGTCTTTTTTTACCGAATGAAAAAATGCTTACTCATCCCTGTTCGCTCCATCGTCACTGCCCCGCCCCGCGCTCCCGCTTGCGCCAGGGTGGCGCCGTCATCGTGCTGGTGTGCTCCGTGCTGTTTTTGCTGCTCGGTTTCATGGCGATCGGCTTCGATTTCGGCCGGCTGTTCATCGTCAAGACGGAGTTGCAGACGGCGATGGACAGCTGCGCGCTGGCCGCCGCGCAGGAACTCGACGGCCAGGCAAGTGCGCTGGCCCGCGCGCGCAGCGCCGGCATCACTGCGGCCAACCTGAACCGGGTCAACCTGCAATCGGCGAACTGGGACGCCAAGGGCCAGCTAAGCAGCGCCGACATCAGTTTCAGGGACGCCGGCTATGTAGCGACCACGCTGCCGGCGGCGGCTCGTTACGCCCAGTGCGAGCACACCCAGAACGGCGTGCGGATGTGGCTGATGCACGCCGCCGTCGCCAGCACCGGCAACAGCGTTGCCAATCCCGCCACCCGCGCGGTACTGGCCAGCGCCGTGGCCACCCGCGCCAGTGCCCAGAGCACCTGCCCGATACCGGTCGCGCTCAAGGCCAAGGCAGGTGGCACGCCTGCGAATAATTTCGGCTTCCAGATCGGCGAGTGGGTCACCGTGTTCGACAAGGGCGGCGCCAGCGCCGGCGAAATGGGCTGGTACAATCTGGACGGCAGCAACAGCGCCAACGAGACCGCAGCGGAACTTGGCGAAGGCGGCAGGTGCGGCACCCGCATCGGCGACACGCTCGGCACCCCGGGCGCGCAAACCAGCGTCGACCGGCCGTGGAACTATCGCTTCGGCGTCTACAAGAGCAGCGATTCGCCGAACCTGAACCACCCCGACCAGACCGGTTACTCCTACACCATCGCGAACTGGAAAAATCCAGTACCGCAAAATGCGTTTTCAGGCACGCCTGCGGCCGGCTCGCACGCGACGGCGCAAAATTACCTGCTCAAGCGCGCAGCCTACGCCTCGCTGGCCGATACCGGGACCAACCTGAGGACCGGCTCGCTCATCACCTTCAACGACAACAACAAGCTGAACAGTTTCCAGAAGCTGGCCACGCCGGGCCCTAGCGGGGAACACCGGCTGCACGGCTACAGCCGCCGCCTGGCGCTGGTGCCGGTGATCGATGGCGCCAATCAGGTCATCAATTACGCTTGCATGTTCATGCTGCATCCGCTGAGCGGCCCGAACGACCCTGCCCAACTGGAGTATCGTGGCTTGGCCGGCATTCCGGCTTCCCCCTGCACCACCAACGGCTTACCGGGCGGCTCTGGCGGGCCGCTGGTGCCGGTACTGGTGAGGTGAACGTCATGAAAACCCGTCAATCTGGCGTCGCACTGGTCGAATTCGCACTGGTGCTGCCGCTGCTGCTGGTGCTGTCGCTGTTGACCGCCGAGCTAGGGCGCGGCGTCTACCGTTACAACTGCGCCGCCAAGGCGGTGCGCGATGCGGTGCGCTACCTGTCCGTGCAGACCCCCGGCACCCATTTCGCCGAGGCGCGCAACCTGATCGTCTACGGTAACCTGGCCGGCACCGCACCGCTGCTCGACAGCGCTCTGACCGCTGCCAACGTGCCGGATCCGACCTGGCAGACTGCTGGCAGCGATCCGCTTATCAACACCGTTACCGTGCGGATCACCGGTTACCAGGTCCGGCCAATGATCGCCAACATGTTCGGCGCCCGTTTCACCGTCTACACCTTCAACGACATCAGTGCCACCATGCGCAGCCCGATATGACAACCGATATGACAACCGGCATGCGCCCGAACGCGCGCGGCGCCACCACGCTCGAATTTGCCCTCGTGCTGACGGTGTTCCTCATGTTCCTGCTCGGCGTGACCGACGTCGCCCGCCTGCTGTTTGCATGGAACGCGGCCAACGAGGCGACACGCCTCGGCGCTCGCTTTGCGGTGGTGTGCGCCGACCCCGGCAGCGACGCACAGGTACTGGCGAAGATGCGCACGATGCTGCCGGAAATTAGCGCCATTCGCCTGGACTGGATGCCGGCGCCGTGCACGGTTGCCACCTGCGTGGGCGTGACGGTCTCCATCACGAGCCTGAACTTTCGCTGGATTTCGCCGATCGTCGGGGCCGTGAGACCGCTTCGGGCGCTACCGACGTTCAGCACCTATCTGCCGCGCGAAATGATGCGCCAGGATCCGAACAACGCCCTTGTTTGCCAATAAATTGTCAATAAGCCGAAGGATTCGCCATGAAAATCGCCGTCGTTTCACCCAACAAGATTCATCTCAACGAGATCGGCAAGCTGTTGCAGGCCGCTTCCCACGTGGCCGTGCTGATCGAAGGCGGCAACGCCAGCCTGCGCCAGGCCGCCGAACAGGCCGCCCCTGACCTGATGCTGGTCGACGCCGCCTGCGGCGACTTCGACGTGCTGGCGCAGGTCGAGTACGTTACCAGCCACCACCCGCGGATCGCCGTGGTGCTGCTGTGTAACGGCGCAGCGCCCGAATTTTTGATCCGTGCGATGCGCGCCGGAGTGGTCGAAGTGCTGCCGGTACAGGTCACCCCGCTTGAGCTTGAAGCGGCGGTCAACCGGGTCGCCAACAAGCAGCGCGGCCTGGCGCCGCGCGCCGCCGGCAAACTGTATGCCTTCATTGCCTGCAAGGGCGGCAGCGGCGCCACCTTCCTTGCCACCAGTCTCGGCTTCCAGCTGGCGGAAGCAAAATCGGTGCTGCTGATCGACCTTAACCTGCAGTTCGGCGACGCCCTGTCGTTCGTGCACGACGCCAGGCCCGCCTCGACCCTGGCCGACGTCGCGCGCGACATCGACCGCCTCGACGCCTCTTTCCTCGCTGCCAGCACCGTCCGGGTGGCGCCCAACTTCAGCATCCTGGCAGCGCCCGACGATCACACCCAGGCGCTCGACATCACCCCCAGCCAGGTCGAGGCGGTGCTGGCGCTGGCAGTGCTGCATTACGATTTCGTGTTGCTCGACGTCGGCCGCGCAATCGACACGCTGAGCATCAAAGCGCTTGACCATGCCAACACCATTTTCGTCGTCATGCAGGCCGGCCTGCCGTCAGTGCGCAACGCCAGGAAGATGTTGACGATTTTCAAGTCACTCGACTACGGCGCCGACAAGGTTGAGCTGATCGTCAACCGCTTCGACAAGAAGGCGCCAATCGGCATCGCCAACATCGAGCGCGCCCTCGGCAAGTTCACACTGCACACGGTGCCCAACTCGTATAAGCAGGTGAGCGCCTCGATCGACCATGGCGCCCCGTTGATGACGACCGCGCGCGCCAATCCGGTGTCGCGCAACCTGGCCGACTTCGCGCGCGCACTCAGTCCGCGCCCGGCTGGCAGCCGCAGCCTGTTTGATCGCCTGCTGGGGCGCGGTGGCGCCGGCGCCGCTTCCCTGGTCGCCAACCAGGCCGCAGGAGAGCGCCATGTCGTTCCGTGAAAAACTGAGCGCCGCCCCGCAGGCCGTTGTCCGCGCGCCGGGGCAGGACGTTGGCAACGGCTACCACGCGCTCAAGGGCAGCATCCACCTCAAACTGCTCGACAAATTCGACCTTGCCGTACTCGAGTCGCTGCCGGCGCCGCAGCTGCGCTTTGAAATCGCGGCGATGGTCGAACGCCTGCTCGACGAGGAACCGGCCGCCATCAACGAACTCGAACGGCGCTCGCTGATTCGCGATATCCAGCACGAGATGCTCGGCTTCGGCCCGCTCGAATTGCTGATGGCCGATCCGGCCGTGTCCGACATTCTGGTCAACAGTTTCCATCAGATCTACGTCGAACGCAAGGGCCTCCTGGAACTGTCGAACGTGCGCTTCGCCGACGAGAAGCATTTGCTGCGCATCATCGACAAGATCGTCTCGCTGGTCGGACGCCGCATCGACGAATCGAGCCCGATGGTCGACGCCCGCCTGCCCGACGGCTCGCGCGTCAACGCGGTGATCCCGCCGGTGGCGCTGGACGGGCCGATGATGTCGATCCGCCGCTTCGCCCACATTCCGCTGAAGATGAACAACCTGGTCGACGACCTGCACAGCCTGACGCCGCACATGGCCGCCACCCTCGAGGGCCTGTGCAAGGCCAAGGTCAACATGATCATCTCGGGTGGTACCGGGGCCGGCAAGACCACGCTGCTCAACATTTTGTCCGGCTTCATTCCGCAAGCCGAGCGCGTCGTCACGATCGAGGACGCGGCCGAACTTCAGATGCAACAGCCGCACGTGGTGCGGATGGAAACGCGGCCGGCCAACATCGAGGGCAAGGGCGAGATCAGCCAGCGCGCACTGGTGCGCAACGCGCT
>Ga0326735_1000148_pt1 | contig 15246 bp, 16 predicted proteins | sample 37_GP2_1092_FD_207945 | JGI IMG/M metagenome (GOLD analysis project Ga0326735, IMG submission 207945) | Glacier ice microbial communities from Ngari, Tibet, China - 37_GP2_109.2 | ecosystem: Environmental > Aquatic > Freshwater > Ice > Glacier | place: China: Ngari, Tibet | collected 2018-07-31
ACCCCTCACCTCGCGGTCAAGGTCGACGCCGGCACCACGGTGCCGATGGAATTCGTGAAGAAGGGCGAAATCGTCCTGAACATCAGCTTCGGCGCCACCAGCGGCTTGAAGATGGACAACGACAGCGTCCGCTTCCACGCCCGCTTCGGCGGCATCTCGCGCGAAATTTTCGTGCCGATCGATAACGTGCTGGCGATCTATGCCAACGAAAACGGCCAGGGCATGGCGTTCGAGCCAACCGCGCCGGGCGGCCAGTCTGCAGGCGCAGCGTCCGCGGCCACCGCGCCAAGCGCGCCCACGCTATCCTCGGTGCCCACCGGCACGGCCAACGCAGGCGAGCCGCGCACCGCATTCGCGCCGGATGCGCCAGGCGACGACGAGCCGCCAAAAAAAGGCGGCCGACCGACCCTGACGCGCATCAAATAGCGTATAATGTAGCTCGCATCAGTATCGCCGACTTAGCTCATTTGGTAGAGCAGTTGATTTGTAATCATCAGGTGGCCAGTTCGAAACCGGCAGTCGGCACCAGAATACAGCAGGAAAATCAAGGGGTTACAAGCTTAGGCTTGTAGCCCCTTTTTTTGACGTCTTTATTCGTTCCTGTAGAGCGGTGGCAGAATTTTACGGGCAACAACCACAAGTTGATTTTCCGGAGCCACGCGCAATAGCGACCCCAACCACCGTCTTGGCAAAGCCGCCGACCCGCACGCGGAACAAGGCAAGCTGATACTGGAGCCATTGGCGGAAGGTGGCAAGCAGATCGAGGAACTCTCGATGCTCGACATAAAAAATTCCAAGCCAAATGGAGCAGCCTTCGATGCTGATGACAGCCATCTGGCAGCGTTGTTGGCCGAGCTCCCTGCCAAAGCCCGCGCATAGCCGCTCCTTGTTGCAGGCAAGCTTGCACCGTACCGAAAAATGATCATGCGCAAAAAAAATCAACGATAGCGTCATGACCAGTTTAGGGTCCGGGCCGACGTAATTTTCCGGCGGCCTGTCTGCCGGTGTCGACTGACGTCGCCCAGGACGGCATCGCGGCACCAAGCCTCTCTGGTGTCGGTGCCACGCGGCAGGCGGCACACTCCATGCGCGATTTTGAATTACTCCAGCAATTGACGCGCCAAAACTTTTTGGACGAAGTCGCCGCCCTGTGGGTTTGCTGCTATCAATGCGTGAACATCCGCTTTCATCGTCGCGGCGTCAATGTTCGCTGCGTCGGCTGCGTGCATGAGTGCCGAGCTGGCATCAAGAACATCGACGCTCGTGATGTCGTAGCCGTAGCCGTAGCCCTCGATGGTACAACGCAAGCCGGCCATTCCTGCAGCCCGGGCAAAGGCAGGTTGTTTTGTTGCGTAGGATGCGCTGGGCTTCGCCACCGTCGCCGCCTTCGACTCGGGCAACTTGCCGCTGGTCGCCAAGGGGCTGCATGGGAAGGTTCCAGACAAGCTCGCCGTCATCGCCGGCGACCAGCGCCTGGAAGCGAACCAGGGCGCGAACCAGCGCCGCCCGATGCGATTCAGGCAGCGCCAGCGATCGACTCCACGCCCCTAAATATTGTATTTATAATAACAATAGTTTCTTTTTTTATTTTATTGACGATTGTCAATAATAAAACTTTCAGCCATGAAATACTAACTTCGAGTTCAGAGCAAAGCCGTAAGGACATGGGTTATTGCCGGCATTGTCATCCGCAGACCTGTGTTTTCTGAAGCGAAGGCGGCGGGCTCGATCGAAGGGGCGGGCCATCGCCGGCGCATCTTGATCGATCCGGCAATACGTGCGGAATCTGACGCTCGACTCCATTCCTGGCTGCGCTCCTGGGAATGAAGATGGAAGTAGCGGGAAATCTGGGGAACTGCGCCCGCAAGGAGCCGTTCTGGTCAGCGAACCACCAAAGAGCAACACCTTGGGCAACGAGCCCGCCAATCTGAAAAGGAAACCCATCATGAACTTCATCAAAAATTTTTTGCGCGAAGAAGACGGCGTCACGGCCATCGAATACGGCCTGATCGCGGCCTTGGTCGGAGTCGCGATCATCGTCTCGGTAACGGCGATTGGAACGCAACTCTCCGCCGTGTTTAAAGTTGTCAGCGAAAAACTCCTGGCCGCTGCCACGGCCGCATCTTAATCGGGGACCCAGGCCATGCTCATTTTTCATTCCGGTTTGAGCATGGCCTGCAGGATTCATTCGGTCGCGACGCCGATGGCACTCGTCCAGCTGTCACGATAACGAGAGAAAAAATGCGTTCCACCTTCTTAGCATTCATACGCGACGAATCCGCAGTCACTTCAATCGAGTATGCCTTGCTCAGCATATTGATTGCGGTAGCGATCATCGTTTCGGTGACGCAACTTGGCGACAATTTGCTCGTGTTGTATGTCTACGTGAGCGTGGCCGTCGCGGATGTCGTCGCTGCGTTATGACAGGCAAGCAGTACAGGCGCATGCACCGACTCATCAAAGTGATGAAAGGACAGGATGGTACAGATCGACGCAAACAGTTTCAGTATCTTGAGCGCCGCGTTGCTGGGAGGGCTGTTGATCGCAGCATGCTGGACGGATGCGCGCATGCGCCGCATCCCGAACCTGCTGGTGCTGACCGGCACGCTGGCCGGCCTCGCACTGAACACCATGTTGCCGGCGGGAATGGGGCTGTTCAGCACAACTCCCGGCGCCATCGGACTGGTCGGCGCGCTGGGTGGATGCGCACTTGGTTTGTGCGCGCTGCTGCCGCTGTACCTGCTGCGCACGATAGGTGCGGGCGACGTCAAGCTGATGGCGATGACAGGCGCGTTTCTCGGGCCGGCCGCCATTTCCGGCACTGTGCTATTGACGTTGCTGGCCGGCGGCATCCTGGCGCTGGCCGTGGCCATCTGGCAGCGCGTGTTGCGCAGCGCTTTGACGAACGCGCGCACGATGATTGTGCACACAATGGTTAGCGCACTCACTGGTCAGCGCGCGCACATCGACATGCTGCCCACTGTCGGCACACTGCCGTACGCGCTGGCCATCACGGCAGGCGCATTGCTGCAAATTTTACTGGAGCGCCATGACCACGCGCTTTTTTCATGAGAAACCATCCGGCAACACCCACGCTGAACCCGACGCGCTATGGAAAAACATGAATCCAACACTTGCAAAAATCGTGCACATTTCGACCGGACTCCTGATGGCCTCGTTGTGGGGAGCTTTTGCCTACCGCCACGTGCTGGCATTCCATCAGAGCGGGCAATGGGAGTATCTGCTGATCGCCTTGTCGGAAACCGTGACTGCGACATTTTTTATATTGCGCAGTGCGCCGCAAACCGTGTCCAGCGACCCGCTCGACTGGCTGTTTGCGATCGCGGGCACCTTCACGCCGCTATTTTTTTCTCCGTCGGAGTGGGGAGTGCTGCCTTGGGCCAGACATCTGGTGATGGTGGGCATGGCCTTGCAAATAGTCGGCATGATCTCGCTTAACCGCAGCTTTGCGCTGGTCGCCGCAAAACGGCAAGTGAAGACCCGCGGCCTGTACCGCTATGTGCGCCATCCTTTGTATGCGAGTTACCTAGTGATGTTTACCGGCTATACGCTGGCCAACACGACGCCGATCAACGTCGTCCTCTATGTCATGACAGTCGGGTTCCTGTATGTGCGGCTGGTGCGGGAAGAAAAGCATCTGGCGATCGACACGAGCTACGCTGCTTACATGCAGCAAGTGCGCTTTCGCGTGATTCCATTCGTATTTTGATAGCGCGACTATGAGGAGCTAGCCCATGTTTGCCGAAGTTATCGCAGAACCCGGGAAAATCGGCATCGGCATCGGCGCGGCGCTGCCGCCCATGCTCCGCGCACCGCGCACGGCCGAAGAAACCGGCTTGTCGCAGCCCTTTCTGGTCGAACTGATTGCCAAGAAATTGTTCGTGTGCGGCCAGATGAAGCTGGCCGAACTGTCGGCCCACATCAAGCTGAACGTCAGCGTGCTCGATGCGTTGATCGGTTTTCTGCGCGCAGAAAAGCTGTGCGAAGTCACGCGTCGCGGCGGCAGCGGGACCGACGCCGACCTGACTTACAACCTGACCGATCTGGGCCGCATCCGGGCCGCCGAATTCATCAAGCAAAATGCCTATTGCGGGCCAGCGCCGGTCACTTTGGCCGCATATTGCGCGCAAGTGGAAGCGCAAAGCCTGGCGCACATGCCGGTCCTGCGCACGGACGTGGCGCGCGCATTCGACAACATCGTCGTCAGCCCGGTGGTGCTGGATCAACTGGGCGCGGCGATGAATTCGCGCAAGGCAATTTTTTTCCACGGCGCCGCAGGCACCGGAAAAACCTATCTGGCCGAGCGCTTGAGCAAATTGCTGCAGGGCGCGATATTGGTGCCGCACGCCCTCATTGTCGACGGCGAAGTGGTGCAAATCCACGATCCAATGATACATCGTGTGCTGGCCGCCGCGCCACAAGCGCCCCTTGGGCTGGACAAGCGCACGCTGCTCGATGCGCGCTGGGTGCCCTGCGCACGTCCGGCGGTGTTGACCGGCGGCGAACTGATGCTCGACATGCTCGACCTGCAGTTCGATCCATCCACCCGATTTTACCAGGCGCCGCCCCATCTGAAGGCCAACAATGGCATCTTCATCATCGACGATCTGGGCCGCCAGCGCTGTTCTGCAACCGAGCTGATGAACCGCTGGATCGTTCCGATGGATCGTCAGATCGATTACCTGGCGCTGCACACCGGCCATAAATTCCTGGTGCCGTTCGACGTGATCGTCGTGTTTTCATCCAATTTTCCGCCCGAGCAACTGGCCGACGACAGCTTCCTGCGCCGGCTCGGTAACAAGATCCATGTCGGCGCGCTGACCGAGTCGGAATACGAACGCATCTTTCGCCAGGTCTGCGAGCAATATGACACGCCCTACTGCGGCGATGCGCTGCACTATTTGTTGCAACAACATCATTACAAGAAAGGACGCGCGCTACTGGCTTGCCATCCGCGCGACATTCTGACCCAGGTGCGCGACCTGGCACGCTATGAAGGCAAGGCCCCCAGTCTCGATGAAAGAACCCTCGATTGGGCATGGAATAACTGTTTCATCGGCTCCTGAGGAAAATAGGCAATGCGAAATTCACGCTCTTTGATAATGGTGGCGGCCGCGCTTGCGCTGGCCTCGGGCTCGGTTCTCGTGGCGGTGCGCTGGATCAACGCCCAGGCGTCCGTCAGCACTAACAAGGTCGCCGTCGCCACAGTCGACATCAGCCTCGGCGCCAGGCTCAACCCGAACATGGTGCGCATGGTTGACTGGCCCGTGGATGCGATGCCGCCCGGCGCTCTGGTCGACGCCAAGCTGGTTGAAGCCCGGGTCGCGCGCGCCAGCATGCAGCGTGGCGAACCTGTGATCGAAGGCAAGCTGGCGCCGCCCGGAACCCAAGGCGGGCTGTCGGCCGTCGTCGCCGATGGCAAGCGCGCGATGACGGTGCGCGTCAACGACGTAGTCGGCGTGGCCGGCTTCGCGCTGCCGGGCAACTTCGTCGACATCATGGTCAATACGCAGGAGGATGGCGTAAAGACCTACAAGGACCAGGCCATTTCGAAAATCGTACTGGAACGCATCCTGGTGCTGGCCATCGGCCAGGAACCGGGACGCGATGAAACCAAGCCCAAGGTTGTCAATGCGGTGACGCTCGAATTGACGCCCGATCAGGCTGAAAAACTCGATCTCGCGCGCAGCATAGGCACGCTGTCGCTGGTGCTGAGAAACCAGATCGATCCGAATCCGGTCAACACGGGCGGCGCCACCAAGACTACATTGCTCGACTTGAAGGTCGCCGCCGCCCCACTCCAATCCAGGCCAGTGAACCGGCCTTTGGTACAGCGTGCGCCGCTACCGCGCACCGCGCAAGTCGAAGTCATCAAGGGGCTGGACCGCAGCATCCAACAATTTTAAAAAGAGGAATGGAATGAGCAGATTTTGCACCGGAGCAAGGCCAGCCGCATTGCGCATCGCACTGGCAGTTGGTGCACTCATGACGGCGACGCTGGCGCAGGGCCAGCCGGCCGGCGCGCAGGCAGCCCCGCCGGTTACACCATCCAAGCCGGTCAGTCCAGTAAAACCGATGAAAACGGCCGCGCCGTCGGCGCCGGTAGCACACCAGCACGCGCAGGCCGGCAAGGTCGAACTGGCGCCGCAGATCAATCTATCCGAAGGAAAATCAACGCTGATGCGCCTGCCGTTCCCGGCGACCCGCATGTCGGTCGGCGACGTGCGCATCGCCGACGTGATCTTGCTGAATCCAAGCGAGCTTTACTTGCTCGGCAAGACGGTCGGCTCGACCAACCTGATTCTGTGGAACAAGGCCAACGACGCGACCATCATCGATATCAGCGTCGGCATCGACACCGCCGCGCTGCAAACGCGTCTGGCGCAACTGTTGGGCGGCGAAAAGGCGATCAAGGTCACCTCCGTGGCCGACACCGTGATCCTGTCGGGCACCGTGGCCGACGCCGTCAAGGCCGACCAGGCATTGGCGCTGGCTGGCGCCTTCCTGCAGCGCAGCGCCGTGGCCGACACTGCCACTGCCGGCGCAAACGCCTCATCCAGCCGGGTCGTCAACATGCTCGCTATCGCCGCGCCGCAGCAGGTGATGCTGGAGGTGAAGGTTGCCGAAGTGTCCAAGACACTGGTGGACCAGCTGGGCGCCAGCATAGGCGCCAGCAAGACGCGCGGCAGCTGGACCTATACGCTGCTGTCCAACTTGCTCAGCAACAGCCCCAGCCTGATCGACGGTTTCAACAACAGGAACGGCAACTTTGCGACGCTGGACGCCCAGAAGCGCGACGGCCTAGTCAAGGTGCTGGCCGAACCGACCATCATGGCCATCAGCGGCCAGGAAGCAAGCTTCCTGGCCGGCGGAAAAATCTTCATTCCAGTGAGCCAGACCAACAACGGCGGCACGCCCACCATCACGCTTGAAGAAAAGGAATTCGGGATTGCCGTCAAGTTCACCCCCACCGTGCTGGAAGGCGGACGCATCAACCTGAAGGTCGCGCCGGAAGTGTCGGATTTGAACAAGGATGGCATCGGCATCAGCGCCGCCGGCTTGAATGCAACCGCGATCCTGCCATCGTTTACGACCCGCCGCGCCACCACCACGGTCCAGTTGTTCGACGGCCAGAGCTTCGCCATCGGCGGCTTGATCAAGAACAATGTCACGACCAACATCAAGGCGCTGCCATTGCTGGGGGAAATTCCGGTGCTGGGCGCGCTGTTTCGCAGCAGCGATTTCCAGACCGACAGGACGGAACTGGTATTCATCATCACGCCGCACCTGGTCAAGCCGCTGCCACCCGATTTCAAGCTGCCGACTGACCAGTACATCGAACCGAGCCGCGCCGAGTTCTTTCTGGGTGGAAAAATGGAAGGTTCACCTCCGTCTCAGCCTCAGCCTCAGGCAGCTGCGCCAGCCACCCTTGAACTGAACTAGGAGAGCTACCATGTACCGCACTCACTGTCATGCTGCCTGCGCGGCATTATTGTTCGCCATCGCAGGTTGCGCACCGACAACGCCGAATCTGGATCGCCATTTCGGCGAAGGGCTGAACCTGGCCAAGGCGCAGCAAACGCTCAATCCGCAGGCCGGGCGCAATCTCGATCCGGTCAGCGGCATCGATGGCAAAGCGGCCAAGAGCGCATACGACGAATACCAGAAGTCGTACCGGACACCGGTGCCGCAATCGAATTCCTTCACCATCGGTATAGGCGGACGCTAGCTGCGACCATGACTATTTGCAATCATAAAGGCAAGCGCGAAGGCGGCGTCGTGGCGATCATGGTCACGCTGTTGCTGACGGCACTGATCGGCTTCGCCGGCTTGGCGCTCGACCTTGGCCGTCTGTATGTCAACAAGACGGAATTGCAGAACGCGGTCGATGCCTGCGCGCTGGCTGCGGCCAACGAACTGGTGTGCGAACCCGGCCTCGGGACCTGCCCTGCTGAATTTTTGCACAACGCCGAAGCCGCCGGCATCTTTGCCGCCGGCAAAAATTTCCAGGACTTCCAGCAACACGCCGTCGTGATCGAACCCGCTGATATCCGCTTTCACACCGCTATCGAACCCAATGGAAGCTACTTGCCGCGCAGCGCCGGTGCCGATGTCAACTCCAGGTTTGCGATGTGCAGCGCCAGCGTGGCCGGCATCGTGCCATGGTTCATGGGCATCCTGGGCCTGGGTCCGCATTCGGTGGACGCCACGGCCGTCGCCACGCTGGCGCCGGGACAGACCGCGTGCAATGCGGCGCCGCTCGGAATTTGCGCAGCCAACCCGGCGGCGACCAGTTTTGGCTTTAGCCCCGCAAATTGGATCACCAGCAACTATACCCACACCGGAAACACGGCCGAGTTGACCGATGGCTTGCGCTGGGTCGACTTCCGCTCCGGCGCCGGCGGCGCCGATGCGGTGCATGACCAATTGCTGGGCAACGGCGCCGCCTGCGGCATCCGGATCGGCGACACCGTGAAGATCCAAACCGGCGCCAACGACGCACGCAAAGCCTGGAATACCCGCTTCGGCATTTACACCGGCAGCGAGAGCGTGGCCACAGCAGCACCCGACCGGACCGGCTATGCGTATCCGAGCCAGGCGCCGGGGCCGGCCATCCCGGTGAATGCCAGCGCCTATGCCGACTACCGCGCCCGGCAAGCGGCCAACGCGCCGTTTACGCCCTTTGAATATGCGCCGGACAGCGCCGGGATCAGCGCGCCAATTTCAGCGGCAACTCATCTGAGTCATGGCGCCGAGAGGCGACTGGTCGCGGTGCCGGTGATCGACTGCGGCGGCGCCGTCAGCGGCAAAGGCAACGGCAAAGGCAACGGGGCCGTCAGCGTGCCGATCCTGGGCATGGCATGCGCGCTGATGCTTAATCCCATGTCGAATGGCGGCAGCGGCACCGTCTTTCTGGAGTGGCGCGGCCTGGCCGGCGACGCGGCCAGTCCATGCCGCAGCGCCGGCATTGCGGGCGGCGCCGGTGGCGCGCTGGTAACGACCTTGGTCCAATAGGAGCAGCAAGCAATTAGTGAGCGACTAGCCGTCAAAGCATGATTTTTTCTTGAGCCCGAATGGCTATGCAATTGGCCTGTCGATCTGGAATGACTTGGAAGGGGTTTGCATTTTCCGCCAAGTCGGCTCAAGCCGAAACCCGGGCCTTCAAGCCGGGGCATTCAACTTTTTCCCCTTTCTTGCGGACGGGGTTTCAACCTAAGTCAGATTGAAGATGAAAAGCAGATACAGGCAAGAAGGGCTAATCGTGGTGGAAATGGCCGCGCTCATGACAGTGCTACTGCCATTAATTTTCGGCATTACCGAGTATGGCCGCGCGATCTACCAATACAACGCCATCGCCAAGGGCGCGCGCGACAGCGTGCGCTACCTGAGCCAGTACGCGCCCGGCGACGCCGTGCGCATAACCGAGGCCAAATGTCTCGCCGTTTTCGGCAAAATCAATTGCAATGACAGCGACACGCCTCTGGCCGATGGATTGGCAATGAGCCAGGTCAAAGTCATCGATGGCAGCACCGATGCCACCGGATACAAGCTGCAGAAAACCGGACGCGGCGTGATCAATCTGGTGACGGTTCAGGTCAACGGTTACGTGTTCAACAGTGTCATATCGTCTTTGATCCCGGACATCCGCTTTGGCCCGATCGGCGCCACCATGGTCCAGGTGCTGTGACGATGCGCCATCCACCCTCAAGGCAAGCACAGTCCGGCATCCTGATCGTCGAATTGGCGCTGCTGCTGGTATTTGTTCTACTTCCGCTGCTGTTCGGCATCATGGAAATGAGCCGGCTATTGTTCTATTGGAACACGGCGACCGAGGCCACCCGCCTGGGCGCGCGGATCGCCGTGGTCTGCGATTTCAACGATGCCGCCATCAAGACCAGAATGACAGCGATCTTCCCTATCATCGCGGCAGCCGACATCCAGATCGACTACCGCCCCGACGCGTGCACTGCAAGCAACTGCGAGCAGGTAACTGTGCGCATCGATAAAGCGGAGCAGATCGAGACCTCGATCCCCTTCGTGCAAATGGCGCTGAAGTTGCCGCAGTTTTCAACCACACTGCGGCGCGAAAGCATGCACAGCAACATCGGAGGCTTCGCCAACCCCGTTTGTGGCTGACGCGATGATCATCATCCCCTTAATTTTGTTACCGACGCAGCTGGAGCACATGTGAAAATATCCGTCATATCGAAAGACGACAAGCATCTTTTCGACATCGTCAAACTACTGCGCGAGCGCAATCCGTCTCATGCAGTGAATGCCGTTTTTGGCGCGATCGACAAGCTGGCCAACATCGCCGAACTGGCGGCGCCGGACGTGCTGGTGATCGACCAGCCATCGGTCGAGGGCGGCGATCTGGAGCGGCTCGAACGCATCGGTCACCTGCATCCGCGCATGGCCTTCATCCTTCTTTGCCAGCAGCACTCGCCGCAATTCCTGCTGCAGGCAATGCGCGTTGGCGTGCGCGAAGTCCTGTCCTCGCCGGTGGATGGCGATGCGCTGTTGCAAGCGCTGGCGCGGATCGAAGGAAAACTCGACGGCCGCACACCCGCCAGCGGCAAGGTGATGGCGTTCATTTCCTGCAAGGGCGGCAGCGGCGCCACCTTCATCGCGGCCAATCTGGGCTACGCGCTGGCCACCCAGGAAAAAAAGAGGGTGGTGCTGATCGACTTGAATTTGCAGTTCGGCGATGCCTCGCTGCTGATATCGGATCAGAATCCGCTGGCGACGCTGGCCGACGTCTGCCAGCAGATACACCGGCTCGACCCGTCATTGCTGGCTTCGAGCATGGTCAACATCGCGCCCAACTACGGCGTGCTGGCGGCGCCGGAAGACCCGACCCATGCCAGCGACATCAAGCCGGAACATATCGATGCAATCCTGAAAGTGGCGCGCTGCCAGTACGATTTCATTCTGCTCGACATCGGCCACAACCTGAACGCCGTCAGCATCCGCGCGCTCGACCAATGCGATCTGATTTTTCCGGTGCTGCAACCGTCGTTGCCCTATATCCGCGACGGGAAACGGCTGCTGGAGGTATTCCGCGCCCTCGATTACGGCAAGGAAAAGATCCGCCTGATCGTCAACCGTTACGTGAAAAATGGCGAAATCACTTTGCCGGACCTGGAAACCGCTTACGGCGCCGAGATTTTCTGCAAAATACTGAACGACTACAAGCGCGCATCGACATCGGTCAATCAGGGCATGCCGATATTGAAGATCGACGAAGACAGCCCGATTTCGAAATCGCTGCAAGAGCTGGCCAGGACGCTGACCGGCGCAGCAGGCGGGTCCGCGCAGGGCTGGCTGGCGCGCATCTTTCATCGCGCCTGAGACGCGCCAATCAACCATCGGATTACACCCGGTCAATCACGGAAGAGCTCGCCATGAATGCAGAAAACCTATCGCTCAGGGACCGCCTCGGCAATCTCAAGCCACCCCATGACGGCCAGCGCGGCATCGACAACCGCGCCTATCAGGCATTGAAGCACCGCTTCCATCAAACCATGCTCGACCGGGTCGACCTGGAAAGCATACAGCGCCTGTCCCAGGAGCAGATCCGGGACGAACTCAGGGCGCTGGTCGAGCGCTTGCTCGAAGAGGAGGCGGTCGTCATCAATGACATCGAGCGCAAGAACCTGACGCGCGACATCCAGAATGAAATGCTCGGTTTCGGCCCGCTGGAAACACTGCTGGCCGATCCTTCGATATCGGACATCCTGGTCAACACGTCGCAAAAGGTATATGTCGAACGCCATGGCAAGCTCGAACTGAGCGACGTCACGTTCACCGACGATGCGCACCTGATGAAGATCATCGACAAGATCGTCTCGCGGGTCGGGCGCCGCATCGATGAATCGAGCCCGATGGTGGATGCGCGCCTGCCCGACGGTTCGCGCGTCAACGCCATCATTCCGCCGCTGGCGATCGATGGCCCGGTTCTGTCGATCCGGCGCTTTTCCGTCGAACCGCTGCGCATCAAGGACCTGGTTGCGCACAAGAGCCTGACCCCTGAAATGGCTGAAATACTGCAAGGTCTGGGCCAGGCCAAGATCAACATCCTGATCTCGGGCGGCACCGGCAGCGGCAAGACCACGATGCTTAATGTCATTTCCGGCTACATTCAAGCGTCCGAGCGCATCGTCACGATCGAAGATGCGGCGGAGCTGCAATTGCAGCAGCCGCATGTGGTGCGCCTTGAAACGCGCCCGTCCAACATCGAAGGCAAAGGCGAAGTGACGCAGCGCGCGCTGGTGCGCAACGCGCTGCGGATGCGTCCGGACCGCATCATCCTAGGCGAGGTGCGCGGCGGCGAAGCGCTGGACATGCTTCAGGCGATGAATACCGGCCATGAAGGATCGATGGCCACGATCCATGCCAATACGCCGCGCGATGCGCTGACTAGACTGGAAAACATGGTCAGCATGGCGGTCGCCAGTCTGCCGACCAAGGCGATGCGCCAGCAGATCAGTTCAGCCATCAGTGTCGTGATCCAGATAGCGCGCCTGACGGACGGCAAGCGCAAGGTGATTTCTATCCAGGAACTCAGCGGCATGGAGGGCGAGGTCATCATGATGCATGAAATCTTTTCCTTCAAACAGACCGGAATCGGCAAGGATGGCGCCGTGATCGGCCATTTCAGCGCCACCGGCATACGCCCGTTGTTCATCGACCGCCTGCGCGCCTTCGGCGTCGAGATCTCCGAAGCGTTATTCGACCCAACCCGAAAATACCACTAGGGCGGCCATGGATTATCTTTTCTTTATTTTTGGCACCCTCATTTTCATCGCGGTGCTGCTGCTGATCGAGGCCGTCCACCTTAAATGGGCCTATTCGAAGGGACCCCAGGCGCAGCGCCTGGCGCGCCGCATGCGCATCATGTCGATGAGCCAGAGCAACGACTTGAAGAACATGTCGATCGTCAAGGAAAGGCTGCTCAGCGCAACCCCGGCGCTGCACAACATGCTGCTCCAGTTGCCACGCGTAGAGCGGTTGAACCAGTTGCTGCTGCAATCCGGGCTGCAGTGGAGCGTGGCCCGCCTGCTCGGCCTGGCCCTGCTGTGCGGCGGCGCCAGCTTGCTTGCAGGAATTTACTTCGGGCTGCCGCTGGCCGGGCAACTGGCGCTCGCCGGCTTTGCCGCGGCGCTGCCTTTTTCCCACATAACGCGGGCCAAGGCGAAGCGCCTGGCGCAGATCGAATTGCAACTGCCCGAGGCGCTCGACATGATGGGCCGCGCGATGCGCGCCGGGCACGCATTCCCGACCGCTTTGAAGATGGCGGGCGATGAAATGAGCGACCCGCTGGCGGTTGAATTGCGCACGACGTTCGACGAAGTCAATTTTGGCATCGCGATGCCCGACGCACTGATGAACCTGGCAAAACGGGTGCCCAGCACGGATCTGCGCTATTTCGTCATCGCCGTGCTGATCCAGCGCGAAACCGGCGGCAACCTGTCCGAACTGCTGGCCAATATCAGCGCCATCATCCGTGACCGCCTCAAGCTGCTAGGCCAGGTCAAGGTGTTGTCGGCCGAGGGCAAGATGTCCGGCTGGGTGCTCGGCTTGCTGCCCTTCGGCGCCGCCCTGATGATCCAGCTGACCAACCCGGCTTTCCTGGAAGTGCTGTACACCGATCCGGACGGGCGCAAGCTGCTGGCCGGCGCCGGCGCGATGATGCTGATCGGCATGCTGGCGATGCGCAAGATCGTGCGCATCCGGGTATGACCGGGCCTCACATGAAACAGATTACCATTCGGGACCATCATGAGTCATATTGAAATTGCAGCGCTGACCGTGCTCTTTCTGGCCGTTTTCGCTTGCGCGGTGCTCGCGCTGCGGCTATTTTCAGCCGATCCGGTGCGGCAGCGCCTCGCTACGCTGGCGGCCCGGCCGGCGCCAGCCGCAGCGGCGAACCCGTGGGTAGCGCAAATCATCAAGCTCAGCGGCCCGCTGGCAAAACTGTCGTTGCCGGATCAGGAGAGTGAGCATTCGCTGATCCGGATTCACTTCATGCATGCCGGCTTGCGCCAGCCCTACGCACCGATGCTGTTTTTTACCGCCAAGTCGGTGCTGGCCCTCGGCCTGCCGCTGATCGTGTTTTTTGCGCAAGTCACATCCGGCGCTGCCAGCGACACCAATTTGTTGCTGCTATGGCTGCTCGGCGCGGCCGCCCTCGGCTACTACCTGCCTAACCTGGTCTTGAACCAGATGATCGCGCGCCGCCAGCGCGACATCTTCGAGAATTTTCCCGATGCACTCGACCTGATGACCGTGTGTGTCGAAGCGGGCCTGGCGATGGATGCCGCACTGGCCCGCGTGGCCGCAGAGATCGGCCTGAAAAGCGCCGTGCTCAGCGATGAACTGAACCTCGTCACGCTCGAACTCGGCGCCGGCAGGAGCAAGGAAAGCGCCTTGCGCAACCTGGCGCTGCGCACCGGCGTGGAAGACGTCGAATCGCTGGTGCTGATGCTGATTCAATCCGAGCGCTTCGGCACCAGCATCGCAGCCTCGCTGCGCGTGCAATCGGAGCAGTTGCGCACCAAGCGCCGCCAGCGTGCCGAGGAACAGGCGGCAAAAATAGCGTTGAAGCTGCTGTTTCCGCTAATTTTTTGTATTTTTCCATCACTGATGCTGGTCCTGGTCGGGCCGGCATTCATCCAGATTTACCGCATCCTGTTACCCGGCATGAGCGGCGCCAATTAAAAAATGAAAGCTTCCATGTTGAAACTCGTGACCACGCTGGCAGCCAGCGCTGCGCTATTGGCAGGATGCGCTGCGCCGCAGACGCCTCCGACGCTGGCGATGCAAGCCGTGCTGCGGATCAGCCATTCGCCCGATCAGACTGCGGCCAGCTGGTACCAGCTGGCCGCATATCACCAGCAACGCGGCGAGCGCGATTTGGCGCGCGCCGCCTACGCCGAATCGATCGCGCTCGGCGCGCGCCAGCGCAGCCCCGTGCCACTCGCGCCGCCCGCCATGGCGGCGCTGGCCGCCGCGCCGATGCTGGCCATCGCGCCGGCAGCGCGCATGGAACTGATCCAGCTCGCACCTCATGTCTATGAATTGAAGCGCAAGCGCACCTTACAGCCACCCGCTTTGACGCTGGCCCCGGCCCCGGGACACACCGCCGCCAGCGTCAAAGCGGCGCCGTTCAAAGTCGACATCGCGAACGGCAACGGCGTGCCCGGCATGGCGATGCTGGCAAGG
>Ga0326735_1000149_pt1 | contig 15204 bp, 14 predicted proteins | sample 37_GP2_1092_FD_207945 | JGI IMG/M metagenome (GOLD analysis project Ga0326735, IMG submission 207945) | Glacier ice microbial communities from Ngari, Tibet, China - 37_GP2_109.2 | ecosystem: Environmental > Aquatic > Freshwater > Ice > Glacier | place: China: Ngari, Tibet | collected 2018-07-31
CTGTATTTTGCGAAGTTGTTCGATGGCTTGCGCCACGATTCGGGCGATCCGGTCGAATGGGGCGAGAAGGCGCTGGCGCATTATGCAGCGTTGCGGATCGATGCCAACAGCAAACGGCTGGTGTTTTCCGACAGCCTCGACCTGGGCACGGCATTCAATTTGCACCGGCATTTTTCCGGCCGCATCATGACCGGCTTCGGCATCGGTACCAATTTGACCAACGATCTGGGGCTGGTGCCGCTGCAGATCGTGATGAAACTGGTCGAATGCAATGGCCAGTCAGTCGCCAAATTGTCCGATTCGCCGGGCAAGACGATGAGCCAGGACGCCACTTTCCTGGCCTACCTGCGCCAGGTGTTTCACCATCCGGCTCTCACGCCCGGCCCGGCCGCGGCCCCGGCCCCGGCCATGATAGCAGCGGCGCGCTAACTGTCAGTTCAGAATCCGGTCAACACCGTGTTCATGTGCTCGACTTCGGGTGGCGTCAGCAAACAGGGGCCGACCAGCCGGCGCCATTCCTGGAAGTCTTCGCTGCCGCGAAAATGCACGACATGGTCGTCCAGTGTTTCCCAGCCCACTACAAGGTGGTAGCCGTCGACTTGCTCGATCGAGTGTTCGAGTCGCATCGACAGACAGCCTTGCGCGCGCTTGAATAATGGCACGGCGGCAGCGACTGCTTGCTCGAAGGCGCTTTGGGTATCTGGTTTGATGCGGATTGTTGCAATTTCAAAGATCATTTGACTTCCCTGATGGTTGGTATCAGAGTATTTTGCCTGAAAGAACGATTTGGCGTGCGCCGTAACGAAGGGGCCAGCAGCCCGGCCCCTTGTAAGGCAGCGGAAAGCATCCCATCAGGGCGCCGCCATGCTGGTTCCACCGAAGCGCAAGATGATCACCGTTGCATGCTCGTATTGCTGCAAGTCGTCGACATCGACGCCGAGCTGATACATGCCTAGTCGCGATGATTGATGGCGCTGGCTAGGCTCCTGGCTTGCATGCTTGTCGCCGCTTAATCGTTGAAAAACACCCTGTATTGCCTGATTCGGCGTGTCGCCGGCGGCGAACTGGCCTTCGGGCACGCCGGCTTTATTGCTCTTGACCCTCAGATGAATGTGCGATGACGGGAAACCGCTCGCCAACAACGCCTTGCGGGCATTGTCCGCATCCGAAAAATAGTCGAAAACCTTGGTGATTGTGTCTGCCATCGCGATTCTCCATGTAAGAATACATAGCTTGAAACAGGTGGTAACCATGCTCAGTCTGATCCAAACAAGACTAAAATTCAATCGTTGCGTGTATTTTTATTTGCCGCTACTGGAACGCGACTTCGGCAAAGCTGCGCAATTTGCGACTGTGTAATTTGTCGACGCCGCGCGTGCGCAGCAGTTCGAGCGCGCGGATGCCGATGCGCAAGTGCTGGTCGACGCGCTCGCGATAAAACCGGTTGGCCATGCCGGGCAGTTTCAGTTCGCCGTGCAGCGGCTTGTCGCTGACGCATAGCAAGGTGCCATATGGCACCCGAAAGCGGAAACCGTTGGCGGCGATTGTCGCACTTTCCATGTCCAGCGCAATCGCGCGGCTCTGGCTGAAGCGGCGCTCCGGGGTGCGCTGCGGCAGCAATTCCCAGTTGCGGTTGTCGGTGCTGGCCACGGTGCCAGTGCGCATCACGCGCTTCAGATCGTGCCCGGTCAGACGGGTGATTTCGGCCACCGCCGATTCGATCGCGACCTGGACCTCGGCCAGCGGCGGGATCGGCACCCACAGCGGCAAGTCTTCATCGAGCACATGGTCTTCGCGCACATAGCCATGCGCCAGCACGTAGTCGCCCAGTTGCTGGGTATTGCGTAAGCCTGCGCAGTGGCCCAGCATCAGCCACGCATGCGGGCGCAACACGGCGACGTGGTCGGTAATGGTCTTCGCATTGGCCGGACCGATGCCGATGTTGACCATGGTGATGCCGCTGCCGTCGGCCCGCAGCAAGTGATAGCCTGGCATTTGCGGCAGGCGCGGCGGCGCCATGCCGAGCTTGTCGCCCGGCTGCAAAGCGAGGCCGGCGCGGCGCATGATGACATTGCCCGGTTCGACGAAGGCGATGTAGCCGTCGTCATCTTGTGGCGCTTGCAAATCGGTGGCGCGCGCCATGATCGTATGGCCGAGCCGCACGAATTCATCGATATAGAACTGGTAGTTGGTAAACAACACGAAATTCTGGAAGTGTTCGGCCGCCGTGCCGGTGTAATGGCGCAGCCGCTGCAGCGAATAATCGACCCGCGGCGCGGTAAACAGCGCCAGCGGCTGGGCTTCGCCGGGCGCCGTTTCATGGGTGCCGTTGGCGATGCCGTCATCCATCGCCCCCAGGTTGGGCAAGTCGAACAGGTCGCGCATCGCCAGGCGCCGGCCGTGGTTCAGGCTGCCTTCGATATGGTCGTGATCGGTGATCGTGAAGTGCACCGGAATCGGTTGCGAACTGGTGCCCACTTCCAGTTGCACCTGCTGGTCGCGGCCATGGTTCTTCAGCAGCAGGCGAAACTGTTCCAGGTAGTAACTGGAAAACAGGTCCGGCCGCGTCAAAGTGGTTTCGAACGTGCCGGGTCCGGCCACGAAGCCGTAGGACAGGCGGGAGTCGGCGCGCACCACGGTATCGGTATGCACGCGCACGAATGGATAGCAGGCGCGCACATGGCCATCGATCGGTTCGCCGTTGATGAAGCGCTGCAACTGCGTGCGCAAGTGGCCGATGCTGTCATTGTAGATATCCTGCACATGCAAGAGGGCGGCGGCGGGGTCGTCGAACATGACGGGGGCGCTGAAGTGGCGGTTTTGCACGGTGCGACTCCTTTTGATGGTGAGACTGACCATAGTATGGCGCAGATGCAAGCCTTATGTACACATGGGCAATGTTTCCTGCTCGAATATGTCAAGAATATTTCAATCCGACACTGTTGCCGCGCGCGGAATCTGGTCCAGCAAGCCCTGCTTGCGGATGAATGCGATCACCGCATCGAGGCCCTCGCCGCTGCCAAGTTGCTGAACACGAACGGGCGCTCGCCGCGCATGCGCTTCGCATCCTGCGCCATCACGCCCAGGTTGGCGCCTACGACCGATTTGACGCACACCAGCACCTGGTTCTCGGCCCACGAACAGAGCAGCCGAGCAGCGCCGCTTGATGTGGCACGGCCAGCGTAAATCCATCGTCTGCCCGGAATACGCGGTGCCGGACGTAGGCCGCGTCTTGCCGCTGATGATGTCCATCATCGTGGTCTTGCTTGCACTTTTTCAGTGAATTTGATAACGCGAAGCGCGCTGCGCACACCATTGGTGCGCAGCCGGCACGCGCCCTGGCTGCGTGGAGCATGCCTGGTTGCTGGTTGGTTCATGTCGACTGTTGCTGCAGCGGCCGTTGGCGCGTTGCCAGCAGCGCGCCGATCAACAGCGTTGCGGCCGAAAACAGCAAGCCGCGCTGCAAGCCGCCGGCGCCGTCGGCAATCCAGCCGACAATGGTGGGTCCGACGATCTGGCCGAACGCGAACACGGTGGTGAAGCCGCTGATGCCGGCCGACCATGCTGCGGGCGGCAGGTTGTGCCGCACCAGCGCGGTGGTGGACGCCACCACCGACAGAAAGATCGAACCGAACAGCACGCCCGAGATGAAGACCAGCAGCGGGTGTGAGGTCAACGCCGGCAACACGGTCGCCAGCGCAAGCAAGGCGTTCAGGATAGCCAGCGACTGGCCGCCCTTGAAATGGTCCAGCATCGCGGCCCAGATGCGTGACGACGCGACGACGGCCAAGCCCAGGCTGGTGTAAAAGAAGGTGATCATGGTCCCGCTCATGCCCTGTTCCTGCAGCAGCGCGATGACGAAGGTCATGTAGCCGATGTAGCCTGCGCCGAACATGAAATACGCCGTCAGTCCATAGGCGAAATGGCGGATCTGGAAGTGCTGGTGTGTGCCCGGCGTGAAGGGTGGATCGGGGATGTGGCGCGCCGGCACAACCATCGCCAGCGTTGCCAGCAGGCAGGCGCCGCCCAGCGCCAGCCAGGCCCATTGCCAGCCGTGCTCGGCTCCCCCTGTCCCAAACAAGGCGGCGCCAGCCAGCGTGGCCGGCACCAGCAAGGCCGACAGCACGATGCCCAATCCGGTGCCGCCGTAATAGATGCCGATCAACAAGCCGGCGTTGCGGGGATGCAATCCACCCAGGCGCGCCGCCATCACGCCGCCGGCAATGAAGATGAAGGCGCTGGCGATGCCGGACAGAATGCGCTGCGTCATCAGAAAACCGGTGTCGGTAACGAAGCCCGATAGCAGCATGAACAAGGCCGTCGCCAGAGAGCCGGCCAGCAGCATCCGGTGCGCGCCGAAGCGCCGCATCAGGGCCACACTAAGCAGCGCACCGAGGAAATAGCCGAAGGCATTGCCGGTGTTCATTGCGCCGGCCAGCAGATAGGTCCAGCCCAGGTCGTCGCGCATCGGCGGCAGCAATAGCGCATAGGAAAAGCGCGACATGCCCAGCGACACGGCGGCGCCCAGCGAAATGGCCAGCGCCAGCAGGAAGGGGCGGCGCAGCGCGAGGGTGGAGAGGGAATCGGGCGTGGGGGCGATCATGGAACTCGACGAGAGGAGCCGGGGAAAGAGGCGCCGCAGTCACCGCAATAACAGCAGCAGGGGCAGTAGCGGCGGCGAGAGGGAGCCGCAAGGGGCAGAAACAGCGCGGGCAGAGCGGCGCGGCGCCCGCGCTTGATTCAGCCTTGGCCGACGACGACTTCGCTGATCTGGATCACCGGCGTCAGGTCGGTGTAATTGATGATGTCTCCCATGATCTCGGCCGCATGCGGGCCGAAGCCGGCCTGGAATGCATCGACCGAGTCGCAAAATACGTGACACATGCCGACGTAGGTCGGCAGCGCGCCCGGCGCTCCTCCGGCCAAGCCCTTGTCCACCGTATAGAATTTGCAGCTGTCGCCCATCAGGCGCTTGAGCAGCGGCATGTGCCGGTCGCGATAGTAGTCATGGTCGAATCTTGCCCCGGGGGTGTTCGGGTACATTACGCTGACTTTGATCATTGTCGTCTCCTGATTGTTGTTTGAAGTACAGCAAAAATCCATCGTGCATCAGATTGCTGTTTCTTGCAAGCACAGAAGAACGCCCAGGATGACGGTCCGACATCGCCTCATAAGGGGCCAGGCTCTTATTCGGGCCTGCATCCCGCGAATAGTTGCCGGCGATATCGCACCGATTGAATGTAGCCCCGTCTCCTCGCCCCGTCACCCGGCCCGGTGACTTGCCTCGTCACATGGCATCGTCTCCCCAGCCCCCGCCCAGCGCGCGGATCAGGGCCACGGTGCCGGTCGCGCGGTGGCCGCGCAATTGGACGGCGCTGCGTTCGATGCCGGCCAGGTTGCGCTGCGCGTCGAGCAAATCGAGATAACTCGAGCGGCCAGCCGCGTACAGTTTTTGCGCCAGGTCGGCCGCGCGGCGCGCCGCCATCACCGCGCTATCGATCTGCTCGGCCTGGCCGGCGAGGATGCGCAAACCAGCCAGTTGGTCTTCGACTTCGGCGAACGCGACCAGCACACTCTGGCGATAGCTTGCGACCGATTCTTCCAATACCGCTTCGCTGCGCGCGATGTTGGCCTGGTTGCGCCCGCCATCGATCAACGGCACCGACATCAAAGCGCCCAGCAACCATGAGCGGCTGCTCCATGCGAACACGTCGGCCAGGCTGCCGGCTTGCCCGCCCGCGCCCCCGTTCAGCGACAGGGCCGGGAACATGGCCGACCTGGCCACGCCGATGCGTTCGTTCGACGCCACCATCGCGCGCTGCGCCGCGACAATGTCGGGCCGTCGCTCCAGCAGCGCGGACGGAAGGCCGGCCGGGATCGAAGGCAGTGCCGCGATATCGTCCAGCGGCTGCACCTTGGGCGTGAATGCAAAGGCCGGGCGGCCCAGCAACAACGCCAGCGCATGCTCGTTGTTCGTGCGCTGGCGCTGCAAGCCGATCGCTTCGGCGCGCGCTGTTGCCAGTTCGGTTTTGGCGCGCACCAGATCGAATTCGCCGATGTCGCCCAGATCATAACGGCGCTGCGTCACATGGACGCCTTGTTCGCGCAAGGCGACGGTGCGGGTCAAAGTCGCCAGTTCGGCGTCCGTTGCGCGCAGCCGAAACCAGGTTTGCGCAACATCGGCTTGCAAGGCTAGCAACACCGAGCGGTAAGTGGCCTCTGACGCTTCGGCGTCTGCCGTGGCTGCATTAAGGTTGCCGGCAACGCGGCCGAACAGATCGACTTCGTAGCTGGCCGACAGGCTCGCCTGATACACCGTTCCCGGCGCCACCTGCGCGCCTTGCGGCAAGCCGAGCGACAGCGGCGCAGCGCGGCCGCGCTGTCCGCCCAGACCTGCCGTCACTTGGGGCATGCGATCGGCATTGAATATCCCTGCGATCGCGCGCGCCTGCTTGACGCGGGCCGCCGCCACCGCCAGATTGGCGTTGGCGCTGCTGGCGTCGACAATCAATTGGTCGAGTTCGGGGTCCTTGAAGGCCCGCCACCACTGGCCGCGCGGCTGCGCCTCTGCCGGCTGGCCGACTGTCCAGCGCGTTCCGTCGGCGGCGACGAGTGGGCCAGGCAGCGGTGCCGGCGCTTCCTTGAATGCGCCTGGCACATCGATCTGCGGCGGCTTCAATGCGGGCGCGGCGCAAGCGGCCAGCAGCAAGGCTGCCGCCAAAGCGGTGCTCAGGCGTGTTGCCACATTATTTGTCGCCCTGATAGTCAAGGCGGTAGAGCGTAGGTGCGGTGTCATCAGTGAATTCCTTGCGTGGTGGTTGTGGCCGCGGCCACGCTCGTTTTTTTCTCCAGGCGCTGGGCCAGTGTGCGCAGCAGTACGTAGAACAGCGGCGTCAGGAACAGGCCGAAGAAGGTCACGCCCAGCATGCCGGCGAACACCGCCACGCCCATCGCATGGCGCATCTCGGCGCCGGCGCCTTGCGAAAACACCAGCGGCACCACGCCCATGATGAAGGCGATCGACGTCATCAAAATCGGCCGCAGGCGCAGACGGCACGCTTCCAGCGCGGCTTGCACGACGGTGCGGCCGTGATCTTCCAGTTCGCGTGCGAATTCGACGATCAGGATCGCATTTTTGGACGCCAGTCCGACCAGCACGAACAGCGCGATCTGGGTGAAGATATTATTGTCGCCACCGGTCAGCTTGACGCCGATCAGCGCGCACAGAATCGACATCGGCACGATCAGGATCACGGCCAGCGGCAGCGTCCAGCTTTCGTACTGCGCAGCCAGCACCAGAAACACCAGCAGCACGCACAACGGGAACACGAACATCATCGTGTTGCCCGACAAGATGTCCTGGTAAGTCAGGTCGGTCCATTCGTAGGTGATGCCTTGCGGCAGCACTTCCTTCGCGATCCGCTCCAGCGCGGCCTGCGCCTCGCCGCTCGACACGCCCGGCGCCGGGCCGCCGTTCAGGTCCGCCGCCAAGTAGCCGTTGTAGCGCTGCACCCGATCCGGCCCATAGCTATCCTTGACCCGCATCAGCGACGACAATGGAATCATCTCGCCCTTGTCGCTGCGCACCTTCAATTGGGCGATGTCTTCGGCGCGCGAACGAAATTGCTCGTCCGCCTGCACCCGCACCTGGTAGGTGCGGCCAAAGCGGTTGAAATCATTTACGTACAGCGAGCCGAGATTGATTTGCAGCGTCTGGTAAATGGTCGCCAGCGGCACGCCCAGCTGCTTGGCCTTGGTGCGGTCGACGTCGGCGAACAGTTGCGGCACGTTAATCTGGAAGCTGGAAAACACGCCGGTCAGTTCCGGCGCCGCGCGCGCCTTGTCCTGCAGCGCCTGGACCGCCTTGTACAATTCATCGTAGCCCAGATTGGCGCGGTCTTCGATCATCATCTTGAAGCCGCCGATGGTGCCCAGCCCGCTCACCGGCGGCGGCGGGAAGACCATGATGAAGGCATCCTGAATCGCGCCCATCTGTTGATTGATTTCGGCGGCGATCGCGGCGGCCGACTGGCTCGCTTCGGTGCGTTCGCCGAACGGCTTCAAAGGCGTAAACACGATGCCGCTGTTGGATGCATTGGTGAAACCGTTGATCGACAAGCCGGGGAAGGCGATCGCATCGGAGACGCCGGGAATTGCCAGCGCGGTATCCGACATGCGCCGGATCACGGTGTCGGTGCGCTCCAGCGCGGCGGCGTCCGGCAATTGCGCGAAGCCGACCAGATATTGCTTGTCCTGGGCCGGCACGAAGCCTGACGGCACCGCCTTGAACATGAATACGGCGCCGACGGCGAGCAGCAGATAGACGCCGACCGAGGCGCTCTTGCGGCTGAGCACGCTCTTGACGCCCCCTTCATACTTGGTCGACGCGCGTCCGAAAAAGCGATTGAACCATGTAAAGAAAGAGCCAAAGACCTTGTCCATGCCGCGCGTCAATGCATCCTTGGGCGCATCGTGCGGTTTCAGCAGCGCGGCGGCCAGGGCCGGCGCCAGCGTCAGCGAGCAAAACGCCGAAATCACGGTGGAAATGGCAATCGTCAGCGCAAACTGGCGGTAGAACTGGCCCGACAAGCCCGACACGAAGGCGATCGGCACGAACACGGCGCACAGCACCAGCGCGATCGCGATGATCGGCCCGCTCACTTCCTTCATCGCCTGGATTGTCGCATCGCGCGGCGACAAGCCGGCCGCGATGTTGCGCTCGACGTTTTCGACGACCACGATCGCATCGTCGACGACGATGCCGATCGCCAGCACCAGCCCGAACAGCGACAGTGTGTTGATCGAAAAACCGAAGCCCAGCATCACCGCGAAGGTGCCCACGATCGACACCGGCACCGCCAGCAACGGGATGATCGAGGCGCGCCAGGTTTGCAGGAAGATAATCACCACCAGCACCACCAGCGCGATCGCTTCCAGCAGCGTATAAATGACGGCGCGAATCGAGTCGCGCACGAAGGTGGTCGGATCGTAGGCGATCTGGTAATCGACGCCTTGCGGGAAGTCCTTTTTCAGCGCGTCCATCTTGGCGCGCACGTCGCTCGACAATTGCAACGCATTCGCATTGGGTGCCTCGAAAATGCCGATGCCAACCGCCGACTTGTTGTTCAGCAGCGAGCGCAGCGCATACGAATTGGAACCGAGTTCGACCCTGGCCACGTCTTTCAACAGCGTCAGTTCGCCATTGTCGCCGGTTTGCACGATGATCGCACCGAATTCAGCGACCGATTGCAAGCGGCCCTGGGTATTGACGATCAACTGCATCTGGGCATCCTTCGAGGGCGACGCGCCGACCGTGCCGGCGGCCACCTGCACGTTCTGTTCGCGGATCGCGCTCACGACATCGTTGGCCGTCATGTTGCGGGCCGCCACTTTTTGCGGATCGAGCCAGACCCGCATCGCATAGTCGCCGGCGCCGAACAGGTTAACTTCACCCATGCCCGAGATCCTTGCCAGCTGGTCCTTGATGTTGAGCACCGCGTAATTGCGCAGGTACAGATCGTCGTAGCGGTTGTCCGGCGACACCAGATGCACCACCAAGGTCAGATTGGGCGAACTCTTGACCGCCGTCACGCCGACCTGGCGCACTTCTTCCGGCAGGCGCGGCAGCGCGCGCTGGACCCGGCTTTGCACTTGCGTCTCGGCCTGGTCGACGTCGGTGCCGACCTTGAACGTCACGGTCAATGTCAAGGCGCCGTCGGAGGTCGATTGCGACGCCATGTAAAGCATGTTTTCGACGCCGTTGATCTGTTCCTCCAGCGGCGCGGCGACGGTTTCGGCGATCACCTTCGGATTGGCGCCCGGGTACTGGGCCCGCACCACCACCGAGGGCGGTACCACGTCGGGATATTCGGAGATCGGCAGCTCGAAAATGGACAGCAAACCAGCCACGAAAACGATGATCGACAAGACCGCCGCAAGGATCGGCTTGTCGATGAAAATACGCGAAAAATTCATTATTATTCCTTGCTCGTGGCAGCCACGTTGTCGATCTTGGCCAGCTTGTCATCCTTGACCGTGTCTTTGGCCGGGTCCTTGCTTGCATTTGCGGCGGGTGCGGCCGGATCGAAATCCATCGCGACCATCTGCGGCGTCAGCGGCGCGCCGGGGCGCACCCGTTGCAAGCCATTGACGACGATTTTTTCGCCTGCGATCAAGCCGCTGCGCACCACGCGCAAGCCATCCACGCTCGTACCAAGTTGCACCAGGCGGTACTCGGCTTTGTTATCTGGCCCGATGACGAACACGAATTTGCGGTCCTGGTCGGTGCCGATCGCGCGTTCATTGATCAGCAATGCATTGGTGCGCTGCAAGCCGCCGTTGCCCCCGACCAGCTGGACCCGTGCAAACAGACCGGGCGCCAGGCGATTGTCGGTGTTGGCGAAGGTGGCGCGCATGCGCACGCTGCCGGTGCGCGCATCGAGCGCGTTGTCGACGAATTCGAGCTTGCCTTCGTGCGGAAAACCCGTTTCGTTGGCCAGGCCGACATTGACCCGCACCGGCTTGCCCTGATGCGCCAGCGCACCCACGCGCAGGTAAGTGTCTTCATCGCCGTCGAAGCTGGCGTAGATGCGATCAAGCGAGACGACTGAAGTGAGGATCGCGGCGCCATCGATCAGGTTGCCGACGGTGATTTCCGCCTTGCCGACCCGGCCGTTGATCGGCGAGTGAACGCGGCTATAGCCGAGATTAAGGAGCGCCGCTGCATGCTGGGCCCCTGCCGCGCGCATGTTGGCGTCGAGCTCTTGCAAGCTGGAGGATTTTTCATCGAAGTCGCGCTGGGGAATCGCCCGTTCGGCCAGCAAGCCGGCAGCCCGGTTCAGCTCAATCCGGGCCAGTTCGGCTTTCGCCCGGGCCGCAGCAAAGGCCGCTTCGGTGCGGTTGGCTTCGGCCTGGAACGGACGGGGATCGATGACAAACAGCACATCGCCTTTCTTTACTTCGCTGCCCGGCTTGAAATTGACCGAGGTGATGAAGCCGGCCACGCGCGAGCGGATGTCGACGCGCTCGACCGCTTCGAGGCGCCCCGAAAATTCCTGGGTTTCCGTGATCTCCCGTTCGACGACGCTGGCGGCCGAAATCAAGGCGCCGGCGTTGGCAGCCGGTGCGTCAGCAAACTTGTTGTTGGCCGGTTCGCAGCCGGCCAAGGTGATGGCAGTTAATCCCGCCAATGCCATTGCAGCGGCCAAAGGCCGTGCCATTGCGGTCCATGTGTGCGTGTGTTTCATGTTGATCCCTGTTGTCGTTAAGTTTTTATGATGATTTTGGCAAAGCGCTGCCCGACGGGCTGGTTTCAGCGCCGCTCAGGCAGTGTGATAAAAAAAGGCGGCGGTCAGCGCGCTGGAGGCAACTCCAGTGCTTTGATGAAGGCATCGATCTGGTCCAGCGCATGGGCTTGGCAGGCGCATTCATTGCGTGCGCCCGGTTCTTGCAGCGGCGCGGCCGGCATCCGGCTGACGGTGGTGCTGACGCCGCAGGCAATCAGCTTGGCGCCATATTGCTCGGCCTCGTCGCGCAAAGGGTCGTCTTCGCACGACAGTATCAAAGCCGGCGGCAAGTTCTTCAGGCGGCTCGATTGCAGCGGCGACGCATACGGGTGGGTGCGGTCCGATGCGTTCGGCAGATAGCCGCGATAGGCTGCGGCGCAGTCGTTGGCGACTTCGACCATGTCGGGACAGGCCGGCATCGTGCGCATCGAGCAGGTCGACAGGTTAGGGTCGAGCATCGGCATGATCAGGATCTGGCCGGCCAGCGCCGGACTGGCGCGGTCGCGCGCCATCAGCGCGCATACGGCCGCCAGGTTGGCGCCGGCTTCGATGCCGGCCACGATCATTTGCTTGCCGCTCCAGCCCAGCCTGGCCTTGTGCTTCTTTGCCCAGAGCAACACTGCATGCGCGTCTTCGACGGCTGCGGGGAAGGGGCGCACCGCCGCCAGCGTGTAATTGGTGGCCAGGATCGCCATGCCAGGGTGGCGCAGCGCCAGCGCACGCAGGAATTGGTCGGACTCGTCCAGGTCGCCGGCCACGAAGCCGCCGCCGTGAAAAAACACCAGCAAGCTGTCGGCCTTGGAGTCCATTGCCTCCAGCGTGTAGATGCGGGCCGCCTGCGCGTCCAGTTCGCCGCGCACTTCGATGTCGCGCATCGTCAGCGGGCTGTGTGCGCTGTTCACCGCGCCGCTCCTGCATGCGCGGCCGGCCAGACAATGGCTTGCTCGTTGGCGTGCAGCAGCACGTCGTGATGCGATATCTGATGCGTCAGCGCGGCATAGGCGCTGGCCTCGGCTTGCGCCGCTTGGGTATAAACATCGACGTGCACCATGCCGGTCAGCGCGGCTGCGCTCAGCACCAGCGCAATGATTGCCAAAATTCCATCCCGATAGGTCATGACATGCTTTCAAAATTGCCTGCAATCCATGTTGCAGTGCAATGACTATAAACTTGAATTAGAATTGAATAAATGGGGCAATGTCGAATTGATTGTTCAGAATGCTGAACAATGCGCATTAGCGCTTCTCCGCAAAAAAATCGCTGCACATACCAAGATACTCAATGAACAAATTGCTGGCAATGGAAGTCTTCGTGCAGGTGGTTGACGCCGGCGGCTTCACGCGCGCGGCCGAGCAAATGCAGATGCCCAAGGCTACTGTATCGACGCTGATCTTATCGCTGGAAACGGCGCTGGCGGTCAAGCTGTTGCACCGCACTACGCGCCAGGTCAGCGTGACGGCTGACGGCGCTGCCTATTACGAACGTTGCCTGCGCATCCTGGCCGATGTGCGCGAAGCGGAAGATTCGCTGTCGCGCACCCGCCAGAGCCCGGCCGGGCGGTTGCGGGTCGAGGCGCCGACCAGCATTGCCAGCGAAGTGATCATCCCGGCCTTGCCCGATTTTTTTGCGCGCTATCCGGACATCGTGCTGGAACTGGGCTGCAGCGACCGCCCGGTCGACTTGATCGAGGAGGGCGTCGATTGCGCAGTGCGCGGCGGCTTGCTGGGCGATTCAACGCTGATCGCGCGGCGCGTCGGCATCGTGCATTTCGATACCTGCGCGACGCCCGCGTATTTCGCCGCACACGGCCGGCCGCAGCACCCGGAGGATTTGCTCGAACACCGCTGCGTCAATTATTTTTCATCGAAGACGGGCAGAGTGAACGACTGGAATTTCAATCGGGGCGACGAACGGATCCAGGTGCCGATGCAGGGGCGCATCGCACTCAACGATTCGAGCACCTATGCCCGCGCCGCGCTGACCGGCCTGGGCATCGTGCAGATACCGCGCTTTACGCTGGCGCCGCACTTGGTTGCCGGCCGCCTGGAACAGGTGCTCGACGGGTGGAGCAGCGATCCGCTGCCGATGCACGTCGTGTATCCGCATAACCGCCACCTGTCAGCCAAGGTGCGCGTATTCGTCGAATGGATCGCCGATTATTTTGCAGCGCATCCGCAAATGCAGCTGCAAATGCAGCTGCAAAGCCGGCTGCCCGTGCAGGCTTAAGCCAATATCAACTCGACATCGATATTGCCGCGCGTCGCATTCGAGTAAGGGCAAACCTGATGGGCTGCGTCGACCAGATCCTGCGCCACTGCCCGCTCCAGTCCCGGCAAGCTGATGACCAGTTTCGCGGCGATGCCGAAGCCGGCAGGGATCGGGCCGATGTCGACGCTGGCATCGATCGCCGCGTCAGCCGGAACGGCTACTTTCTTGATGCCGGCGACATGCTTGAGCGCACCCATGAAGCAGGCTGAATAACCGGCGGCAAACAATTGCTCGGGATTGGTTGCATTGCCTGCGCCGCCCATGGCCTTCGGTGGGGACAGCTTGATGTCAAGCAAGCCGTCATCGCTGACCGAGCGGCCTTCGCGCCCGCCAGTGGTGTGGGCGTGGGCTGTGTAGATAACGTTGTCGAGTTTGGTCGTCATGATGATCCTTGGTGGGTGGATGAAAGGGTAAAAAATCAGCGTATCAATTGCTGACGGAACTTCTTTATTTCCTGGTTCAGGGAAAATAAATCGTGAATGTCGCGTTGGCTGTAGGCCGCGATGCAGCCGGGAATGATGGCCGCCTCGGCTTTCATTGCGCTGCCTGCCGCCGTCAGGTGGATCCGCACGCGACGCTCGTCTGCGGCGTCGCGCTGCCTGGTGATCAAGCCGCCTGCTTCGAGTCGCTTCAGCAGCGGCGTCAGCGTGCCGGAATCCAGATAAAGGCGCTCGCCTATCGTTGATACCACCAATCCATTGTTTTCCCACAAGACCAGTAGCACGAGGTACTGTGGGTAAGTCACGCCCAGTTTGGCCAGCAATGGCTTATAGACCTTGGTCATTGCCAGCGAAGTGGAATACAACGCAAAGCACAATTGGTCGCTCAGCTTCAAGTCTTGTTCGGCGGATGGGGTGGTGTTTGGCATAGATTAATTTTAGCGCACAATTAAATTGTGCGCAATTTAATAAATCGATCGGATGCATAGCGATGATTGATCAGGCGGCGGCGTCGGTTTTTTTGCTCGCATGCGACGCGCACTGCCTGTTTAGATCGACGTGAACAGCAGCGCCGCACCCTCGGTGCCGCGGTAGATCAGAACGAACGATGTGCCGTCAACGCCGATGCCGCGCCGTGCGATGGTGACGCCCGCTTCTTCGCTGCTTTCGGTGACGGTGGCCGATACGAGAAATGTGGCAACTTCTTGCTGTGTCAGGGTTTTCATGAATTTTTTTGGTGGTGGGTGATGGCGTGAGTTGACGGACCAGGTTGGCCAACAAACGATTCAGCAGGTTTCTGTCTTTAATTTGGCAGCGTCCGCAACCGTTGCCGGGCTTCGCTTTGCGGACAATTGCAGGCAATTATCTACAGTATTATCGCCTGAAAATGCGGGCAATGTCTTGCTGCCGAAATCCTTATGGACGGCTGCGCCGATGGTCTCGCAGCAAGTGCACATTCCTGCGAGCGAGCAGGGCGGTGCTTGCACCCGGCTTGCTCCGTGCGTTATGTGAATTCATGATAAACATCATTACAAATGTAAATTGGCAAAGCATGGAGCGATGCAGCATACTCTATTCGTCTCCTCCAACTTCCCCAAAGAATTGGATTTGCCCGCTTTCATCAGCGGGCATTTTTTTGTCTGCGATGTTTGCGATCGAATCGGGTCCGGGCAATAGTCGCAAAGTAAAACCTGATCAGTAGCATCGGAGAG
>Ga0326735_1000150_pt1 | contig 15201 bp, 23 predicted proteins | sample 37_GP2_1092_FD_207945 | JGI IMG/M metagenome (GOLD analysis project Ga0326735, IMG submission 207945) | Glacier ice microbial communities from Ngari, Tibet, China - 37_GP2_109.2 | ecosystem: Environmental > Aquatic > Freshwater > Ice > Glacier | place: China: Ngari, Tibet | collected 2018-07-31
GAGACAGCTGTACAGCCTGTCCTCCGGACATGGTGTGGTGTGCCCCTCATTCTCATTCTAATGGAGTCAACTATGGTATTCGTATTCGGTAGTAACTTGGCTGGTGTACATGGTGCTGGTGCAGCACTGTTCGCTAAGCAGTATCACGGTGCTATTCAGTACCAAGGCATCGGCTTGCAGGGTAACAGCTATGGCATCCCGACCAAGGATGTGCGTATTCAGACACTGGGGCTGGCTATCATCCGGAAGTATGTTGAAGACTTCATCCTGTTTGCACGCAAGCATCCACAGTTGCAGTTTCAGGTCACTTGCATTGGCTGTGGCTTGGCGGGCTACAAGGGCGAGGACATTGCTCCGATGTTCAAGGATGCACCCAAAAACTGCTACTTCGACAAAGCATGGGCACCGTATTTGCCACATATAGCGTATTACTGGAACGCGTAGCATCCATGATCAACCGCTATCTGGTATTCCACAGAGGTAAGCTGATCGAAGAAACAGCGACCATCAGTTACGCAAATTTAAAGGATATACCTGATAAGTCATGGGTGTATTACCCCACTACCAGAGTGTGGTATCGAGTGACTAACACGCACAACTCTGTCAAAAACAAAGCTGTACCACTCAATCGTGTACCTAAGAAGTTACGCATGATGGTGCTGGTACTTAATCACTAAAAGGAATATTCCATGAACCAATTCAAACTGATTGTTGCAGGTGGCCGTGAATTCAATAACTATCAACGACTGTCTGTCGAGCTCAGTAATCTGGCTATGGGTGTGTATGCCGACAAGGCAATCAGTATTGTCAGTGGCATGGCCCGTGGTGCGGATCATCTGGCTGTACGTTTCGCCCGTAACAATGGTGTGACACTCCATGAGTTCTGGGCTGACTGGGACAAACTCGGCAAGCGTGCAGGCTTTGCACGCAACGCTGACATGGCTGTATTCGCAGATGGCCTGTTGGCATTCTGGGATGGCCAGTCCAGTGGTACCAAGCACATGATCGACACCATGCAGAGAATGGGTAAGCCTGTCCACGTAATCCAATACTAAGGAAATGTCCCATGAACCAAGCCTATCGTCAGATCTCTCAAGAGTGTAATGAGAAACGCTACAATCGCAAGCATATTGACGGATACATCCGTGAAGCGATTCAATCGGATCCTGTTATGCAGGGGAAGATCGCAATGGGTGTGCTACTGGTCGATGAATACCTCTTCACTGCATACAACGACAAGTATTACAAGTCAAAGAACACGCGTGTTATGCAGCTTTTCAACATGGACATTACCGCATTGGTCACCGACATCTTCGTTGGTGTGTCCTACTGCTTGCGTGAAGAACTGTTCACCAGCGTCACAGCACAAATGGCAGCACGTCTGCGCTTCTCTGATAAGACCGAAGCCATCACCACCATCGCTGAATTAATGGCGGTGTTGTGCAATACCGATGCGTTCGACATTCGCAAGAACAGTACCTACGCATCACTGATGGTAATCAGCCGCATTGAACTCAGTGATACTCTCATTGATTTCATTGATAACAGCCAGTATCTGCCACCAATGGTGGTGGAACCACTGGAGTTGAAGACCAATTTCGACTCTGGTTACCTCACCCATAATGATTCACTGATCCTTGGATCGGGTAATCACCATGATGGTGACATCTGCCTGGATGTACTCAACATAATGAACCGTGTTGAGCTGTCCTTGGACTTGGACTTCCTCTGCAAAGTGGAGGAAGAACCTAACTCACCACTGGTGACGCAGGATCAAGTAGATAACTGGAAGGTATTCAAGAAGCAGTCCTATCGCTTCTACGACCTCATTCAGAGCCAGGGTAATGTATTCCACATGACCCACAAGGTCGACAAGCGTGGCCGGGCATACAGCCAGGGCTATCACATCAACCCACAGGGTGCGTCATTCAAGAAAGCCATGATTGAACTGGCTGATGCTGAGTATATCGAAGGTGTTCCATGATCATCCTGTTCTATGGCACGCAGGAGTATGGTCGCTATATCGCATGGAAAGAAATGCGAATGGATATCAGCGAAGAAATCTACAACGGCGGCTATGTCTACCAGACTGGCCCCCGTGAATGGTATCGCTGTGATCTCACACCCTGCCTTATCGAAGACGTCCCTAAAATCCAGCGTATGCTGGTCCTCGTATTAAACCTGTAAAGGAGCCATATCAGTGGTATCTCGTAAATAACTTCGGTGGTGTCATGTCTATCAATCTGTGTGATGTACCGCCTTACTGTTTCAAGCTAATCCAGATGCTCAATCTCGTTGTACCTAAATAGGATTTAATCATGCAATTATTCACCGGCTGGCAGTACCTGTTAATCGACCTCGCTAATCACTTTGGCTTGGATAAGATGTTGTTTGAAGAGCGTATTCAATGGGCTGAACTCTGCCTTAACCAAGGTGGTAGCTACATGGAAGACCAGGCTATGAATGCGGATAACAAGCCGCTGTACCTCAAGGCTTGCATGTCTATCCGTAAGGTGCAAGATGGTATTCCTACCGGCCACCTTATGGGCATGGATGCCTGCTGTTCGGGTATCCAAATCATGTCTGCTTTGACCGGCTGCATAGCTGGTGCTACCCACACTGGCTTGGTCGATCCGAATGTACGTGCTGATGCTTACACCATCTGCACCGAGTTCATGAACGATGAACTAGGTGGTGGTTTTACCGTATCCCGCAAAAACGCTAAAGACGCACTCATGACGGCCTTCTATGGCTCCAAGAAGAAGCCAAAGGAGATCTTCGGTTCCGATACACCGGAACTGAACGCATTCTATGTAGCCGCACAGCGGGTCGCTCCAGGGGCGTGGGAGCTGTTGCAGGATCTCTTGGGATCTTGGCAGCCAAACGCACTGAAACACGCCTGGAAGCTTCCTGATGGCTTTGACGCAGTAGTCAAGGTCATGGAGAAGATCCAGGCACGGGTGGAAGTCGACGAGCTCGACCACGCCACCTTTACCTATGAGTTCTACGTCAATCAGGGTAGCGAGTCTGGCCTGTCCAACGTAGCCAATGTGGTGCACAGCGTCGATGCTTATGTGCTGCGTTGCGTACACCGTCGTTGCAACTACGATGGTTTCATGGTTGATGCGGCTCTGGATGCTATTTATGGTGAACTGTGTGTACCACGTCTGGGAAATAAGCCAACAACACCACTGGTTGCTGGCACCAAACTGGCCTACTACGTTGAGCAATACGAGCGTAGCGGGATGGCAGACATCGTGATACTGTCTCACCTTACCCCAAGTAACGTAAGCCAGTTGAGTACACTACATTTGGAACAGTTGCGTAACATCATCCTCACGATGTTGGTACATGCCCCGTTCCCGATCGTCACTGTGCACGATGAGTTCAAGTGTGGTGCCAACCACATGAATCACCTGCGTAAGCACTACATCAATGTCTTTGCCGAGCTGGCCGAGAGCAATCTGTTATCGGATTTGCTGTCCCAGATTCATGGTGTACCAGGTACCTTCACCAAGCTGTCCAATAACCTTGGTACGTTGATCCGGGGTAGTAATTACGCATTGAGTTAATCAGCGAAACATCCTCCCTTCCGGGAGGTTGGTGAGCCGGACGAGGTGGATCCCATACGGGATTCATCTTGTCCATTTTTTTATGCAGTCAACCACAGGAGAGCCATCGTAGGTAACGTATCTGCGGCTGTCCGAAATGTATTGAAGTACCTACCAACCGAAAGCCAAGCCGAAATACACCCAGAAACATAACATCCGTACAAGTATGAGAAGTGTGAACCGAAACCGGTAAAACTACTAAACCGATAAGCTACCTGGTCGAAAATCGGAATTTTCTACGATGTACAGCCGGTAAACCAACAAGGAAACACCATGACAGTCAAAAAACTCACCCAGGCACAGAAAGATGCTGTGGTCACCATTTATAACCACAATGCCAAGACAATCAAAGATATCGCCGGCTTTCTCGGTGTGTCTACCCGCACAATCGGCCGTGTGCTTGATGAGTCTGTCTATGTGTCTTCTGCCCCACAACGCAGCGACGAAGCCAATAAGGTCATGGCTTTGCTGTACAGGCACAATCTCGATGCACATCAGCTGGGTATTTTATTGTCCATAGTGATGCGTATGTCATCGGTACGTGAATCGATGGCTACTCAAACCACAAGCACCAAGAAATCCCCATCCGGTCATGTTGGCAAGCAGGTACTGCTGCCGCTGAACTTTCCTAATTCCCTGGAGTTGTAATAAATGAGCACTAACACCCCATTAATCACTGTTGACCAAGCTTTAGGTTACCTCGAAAGCTACAAAGACACAGAGAACGTCGATCACCTAGCCATGGTTGAAACATTTCTGGTGCAGTTGGAAGACCACCACAATATGGTACAACTTGAGCTGCCAAAGCCCATTAGTACGATCTCAGTGGCACAGCCGGCCCTCCGGCCGGTAACTATGGGTCTTTTCCCTACAATGGGAAGCCTTCAGCAAGTTGTTGACCTGGCCAACTCGCAATTGCCAGTACAAAATCCCAACAGCATGCTTGTCTTGCTGATGATCTATCACAATACCCTGCTCAGTATCATGGAGCATGAAACCAACTTTGTTCAAAGAAAGTAAGTCATGAATAAGAAGCTGTTAGACCGCATTCGCGTGTTGTTTCAAGAGAAGTTGGCTACTCGTACTGGTTGGGGCCGTAATGACGTCATCACCGCGTATGACCAGGCAGTAAACGAAGCCATCCTGGAGTTGTTGGATACCCCAGCATAATTCCACCCCCAAACCAAAAAAGAAGGAGTAATTCCCATGTCGCAGCAAAGCATTGACAAAATTAAACGCATCATCGAGATCTACCTGAACTCCGACGGTGATATCCGGCCGCACTGCATCGTCACTGGGCCATCTGGATCAGGTAAAAGCCACAACATCGCTGCCATTTGCGAGATGCTGGATGTGCCCATGGTGGAAGTTAATGCTGCCGGCCTGACCAAGGAAGGCACTGCGGGTAATTCCCTGTCCAAGGCGCTCGCTCCCCTGGTAGCTTACGGCGGTCGTTCCGTGGTGTGCTTTGTGGATGAATTCGACAAGCTGTTCATCAGCGGCAATTCCAATTCGGCCTTGGCCCATGAAACCACGAACGGTGTGCAGAACGAGTTCCTGAAAGCGCTCGAAGGTACAGCGAACGTGTCGGCTGACTACGGCAAGTACCACAACATCAAGACGGACAACGTCCTGTTCATTTTTGCCGGCGCCTTTAACGGTGAAGAGAACATCACCATGGATCGCCTGCGTGAAATGGGCATCAAGACCGAGTTCCTTGGTCGTGTAGGCTTGGCTTATAACATGGAAAAGGTCACGCTGAAACAGATGCAGTCTATCCTGGAAGACAGCAAACTGCTGGCCAGCTATCTGACATTGATCCCTACTGCACAGAAGAACGTGGTTGTGACAGTCATCATGAAGGTTTTGACCGATAACTACGAGAAGAACGACATTGGTGTACGCATGATTAACACTCTGCTACATCAGTACTTCATCGAAGGTGGCTTGAAGGCCAAGGAAGTTGCTAAGACAACGTTTCAGCGCACTCTGTCCATGCCAAAGTGACATTTATGCTACCCAACGAAGTAAACAGCGCTATTCAGCATCTGATGCGCCGTGATGTGCAACAAACCCGTAACAGTCGGCTTCGTCGACTGATCAATCTCCAGAAGAAGCAGAACAAGCTGCTTGAGCTGGTCTTACCCTCCAAACGAAAGAAATAGCCATGGCCAAGAACCAGGCAGTACATGAAGTGGACACACGCCTGAAAGTCAAGATCAGCCAGGCCATTCGCATGGTCACCCAGTGCATCAAGGCGAAGAAGGTACCAATGATCCATGGCAGTCCTGCCATTGGCAAGTCCGGTATCGTGCATCAGATCGCCGAGCAGTACAACCTGCTGTTGATCGACCTGCGGTTAAGCCAATGTGATCCAACCGATCTGATGGGCTTCCCACAAATCAATGCTGCCCTGGGCCGTGCCGGCTACGTGCCGATGGACACCTTTCCGATTGAAGGTGAAGCGCTACCTGCATACCGTGATGCTGAAGGCCGGGAAGTCATTGAAGATGATGGTAAAGGCGGTCGTCGAGTTAAACGTTACGCCGGCTGGATTCTGTTTCTCGATGAGTTCAACTCGGCCAGCGTGGCAGTGCAAGCTGCGTCGTACAAGATCGTTCTCGATCGTATGGTTGGCAAGCACCGTCTGCACACTAACGTGGCTGTGGTCTGTGCAGGTAACCTAGAAAGCGACGGCGCCATTGTCGAACAGATGAGCACTGCGTTGCAATCCCGCCTGGTGCACCTGGAGTTGCAAGTCTGTCCGATTGAATGGACCAAATGGGCCATCGCCAAAGGCATTGACCACCGCATCATCAGCTTCATCGAATTCCAGCCAAACTCGCTGTACACGTTCAAGCCGGATCATACCGACTGGACGTATTCATCACCACGCACGCTGGAGTTTGCTGACTCCTTCTTTAAAATCATGGACGTCACCGATCCGGACATGATGCCGCTCCTGGCAGGTACCCTCTCCCATGGTGTGGCTCATGAGCTGTTGGTGTTCTGCACCATCTTCGACAGCCTACCGTCGATCCATGACATCGTGACGGCGCCTGAAGCTATCCGTGTGTCCAATGAGCCAAGCATCCTGTATGCGATCTCCGGCTCGATGGCGCACCATGCCACGGCTGCTAACATCGGTCAGTTGATGAAGTACATCAAGAAGATGCCGATCGAGTTTCAGATCGTCTGCGTACGTATGACACTGGGCCGTGCCAAGTCCTTGGTCAACGACATTGAAGTACAGAAATGGCTGGAAAAACACGCTACCGAGCTGTTCTAATCGATTATCCATCAGGGCTTCGGCCCGTTAAGGAATTGTAATGAGTGACACGAATAAAATCAGCACAGCGCCCACTAGCGAGAGCATCGACACGCCTGAGTTTCGGCAACTGATGTGGGACAACTGGCAGGGCTACGGCATGAACGAAGGCAAGCTGGAGTGCATCGCCTACATTGACGCCCGCGCCCTCACCGCCCGCCCTGCTGCCGCACCTGTAGCGGGTGACTACAATGCGCTGCGTGGGCAGTGGGCAGCGGTAGACAAAGAAATCGGCGGTAAAGCCTGCCATGTACTGGCCTTCGATGACGGCGTGAATGTAGCCGCTGCACCTGCTCCTGTAGCTGGCGCGACTGATCCGCGAGGTCATACTCGTGTTTCCGCTGGGTGTTTTATGGCCGGTGAAATGATGGTGGATCCGAATGCACCTGTAGTTGGCGCGACTGACCTGCAAGCGGCGGCAGGGGGCATCAAGCTGGCGTTGCACTACTGCGAGAAGGCGTGCGCAGAGCGTGGACTTACCACTGTGCGGAAATCCATTATCAGCGCGGTGGAAGTGCTCCGCGCTGCGCTTGTCTCTGCATCGGCTATGCCCAGTGCAGCGAGTATGGCGGAAACTAAGGCCATCGGATTGTTAAAAAGTCTTTGGGGTGATACGGGCTTACGTTCCCTGATGCGCCCGGATCAAGCAAGACGGATAGAAGCGCTTCTCGCCGCTGCTCCTGCTCCCCAAGGGGAAGCGCGACCTACTGCTAAGAAAGCGGGCGATGTGCCAGATTACCCGGAGCCAGTGAAAACTGCCTACGATTACTTGTGCGCTCGCGGCGAATACCCCATGGGCACTGCGCTACTCGATTCCCTGGTCGTGCTAATAAACGCCGCCCAGACTGTCGCTGCTCAAGGGGAAGCGCTGACGGGCTGGATCAGCGTCGATGAGCGACTGCCGGAAACGGGTGACTACTCGGTGCTGGCGTATTGGTCCGGTAATGGCGGGTTCGATATGATCCATGTCGAGAGGTACTTTGAAAACATCACTGATGGTCTTGACGCTGATGGTGCGCAAAAGTACACGAAGTGGTATTTGAACGCCGGCGTGACGCATTGGATGCCACTGCCGTCACCGCCCGAAGCACGCATCACCGGCCAGTAGTAAAAGAAATAAAAATTTATCAACTTGGGGCATTAGCCTCATTCCACCGTAGTACCCACCTGAAAGAAACATCATAATGAAATTCATCAACCGCTTTGCATCTTTCCTCATCATCTTGGCTTTGTCTATTGGCTTGTCGGCGTGTAGCCCGCAAACGGTCGAACAGCGGGTCAGTGCCAACATCCAGAACGGCGTGCACGCATTGTCGGCAGAAGAACGCCAGCTGGCTGAAACCAATGCCAAACAGTTCTACAACCGCAGCTTCCCCAATGGCCAGGACACGGCCGGCGAGCTGACCACAGCTAAAGGCATGTTCCTAGACTGCCGCCCATCGGACAGCAATGCCAATGGCATGGTTACCTGTCACGGCATCATGCCCAAGATGAAAGGCGGCTTCGATGACAAATCGACTCGCTACTGTGGCTATCGCAAAGAGCTGGTAGGTTGCAGCGACGAGGACACCGTCCCGAAGTAATTTTCAACCTGGTCGGCCAGTACGTTATGAGCGTACTGCCTACCGCATCAAGGATTAAATATGGCCAAGAAAAAGCCAGTAGAACAAAAGCCCTGGAGTCTTACCCAGGCTGACATTAATTCAACCACGCAGCTTGAATTCGTCTGGGGTACCACACGTCTGCTGCCACCGGTCGAAATCATCCCCAAACCGTTTTGGGACGGTAATACTTACAGCCGGATTGCCGATTCCATGTTTGTAGGAGCACCACCACCCGCTGGTGAGGTTACTTTCAATCCTGGTTTCAGTCCGCAGGACGCCCCAGCCATGATGCGTTGCCTTATGGCGCACATGAAGTCATTCGAGCCTCAACATGAACACAAGATCGCCGGTGTCGCCTTTATGATGGCGCAGATCGTTCACGTCACTGTCATTCTTACCTAAACGGAGTAGTAATGCAGATCTCATCATCACGCACCATCAAGACCACGTATTACGGACCATCACCGGGACGTGGTAAGCAGAAGCCAACGATTAAAACTACTCGCGGATCGCGTCTTGGTGAGTGTCTGCCTAATGTCACCCGCATGCTCACTCAGAACCTGCGTGGCCAAGCTGTAGTGGCTGAAGTGTATGACGAAACCTACGGTGAATTACTGCTGGTGGTGACCTACTTCCCCGGCGAGAAAATGCAGACCATGTTCGAGCAAGACGTCAACCGGCCAGTGTGCATCACTACTGGCATGGCGGATTAATGAGAATCATCACCCTTATTCCATTAACCAAACGTGCTAAACAAATCACCAAGCAACATGGCGAGCGCTGGGAAGTGGTACGCCGGCAGATGCGAGTACTGTTCGATGACAAACAAGGTCCATGGATGCTGGTGCAACCATTGACCGAAGAACGTGCGCCGGCCAATGACATGCTCAGTGCTCGTGTTGAGTCGGCTTCTCGTTGGATTCATGAATTTAATGATACGAACTTCAAAGTAGCACCGTAGTAAGCAAGCACTAACCACCCACAAACGGCCACAATAGTGGCCGTTATTTATTTGGAGAACCACCTATGTACGGAGACAAAATCACCTGGCTACAGCGCTTCATGCTGTTCTTTCAGCCATCCCCCATCCAGACAGTCAAGGCAGAGCTGAAGGCCGCCGAGCATGCAGCATTGCAGTCGCAATCCATGGCAGAATACGCCGCTTTGCGTGTCAAGATCCATGATCTCACCACCGAGTACCACAACGATCGTGTAGAGCGTCTGTCCATGTTCGTCAAAAACGTTGATCGGTCTTCTATTGAAGAGGTACCTGAACGTATTTCAGCCATTGAATTCAAGATCGATCGGCATGACAAAACCTACGCATTTCAGGACTAGGTAGGCGCGTCGCCGCGCTTTGTTGCCTAACCCCTGATCTTATTTAACCCTTAGAGGAAACCATGCAAGTTGCAGATACGTCTATCGACCAGGAGAAGCTGAACAAGCTACTCAACCAGGCCAAGATCGGCCTGATGTCCACACCGGATAGTGTGTTCTTTTCCACCATCCTGTTTGGCATGAAATTCGTCTGGGACGACAATTGCCAAACTGCATGGACTTCGGGTATCAAGCTTGGTTTCAGTCCACGCTTCTTCCTATCCATCACACCTGATGAGCGCATCGGCGTGCTGGTCCATGAGTGTTACCACGTCGCTGCCATGCACATTCTTCGTGAAGGCAACCGCGATCATGACCTGTTCAATCAGGCAGCCGATCACGTCATCAACCTGGACCTGGAAGCACGCGGCTTCAAGTTACCTGACTTCCGCTTGGCTGATCCTCGTTTTATCAACATAGGTACCGAGCAGGTCTACGACATCTTGTTCGCCGAGAAGCAGCAAGGTAAGCCGCAGGTACCGAACCCCATGGACGATCTGCGTCAACCAGGTGATGATGAAAACGATGGTAGTGGCAAGATGACTCCGGATGAAATAAAGCGTGTGCTTGATGACATACTGGTACGTGCAGTTGTCCAATCAAAGATGGCCGGCGACAGTGCAGGATCCATACCCGGCGAGATTGAACTTTATCTAGACAACCTGCTCAACCCGAAGTTGCCTTGGCAAACCATCCTGCGCAAGTGGCTCAAGTCACTGGGCAAGTTCGACTACAGTTGGAAGCGGCCGAACCGTCGATTTCAACCTGAGCACTACCTACCTTCCTTGTGGAGCGAAGGCGCCATGGTTGACTTTCAAGCATGGGTAGATATCTCTGGCTCGGAAACTGATGACGATTTTCATCGCTTCATCTCCGAACTGGGCGGCATCTTGCGCATGATAAAGCCAAAAAAGATCGAGCTCGGTCAGTTCGACACCTGTATCAAGTCGATCACTACCGTCAAGAGCGTGCAGGAGCTGGAGAACGTAGTGTTCCATGGCCGCGGTGGCACTAAAATCACCCAGGTACTCAACCACATCGAAAAGACCAGGCCCAAGGTTGCCTTGATCTTCACTGACGGTGGTTTCAATATGGACCGCCAGAAGATGCAAGGCAGCACCAACGTGTTGTGGATGATCCACGACAATCCCAACTGGACTGCGCCGTTTGGTAAGGTCATCCACTACAACACCCACGATTAGGAAATCACCTATGTTTATCGATCCCAAGACACTGAAGCCAGGTCAAAAAATCAAACAGACAGTCAATTTAATGCTGTCAGATTTCGGCGGTATTGCCATGTCCGCCCACAAATTTCCAGACTACATTCTGGTTGCTGTAGCTGAGGTAGAGTTTACCGTACCTGAAAGTTTTAATGCCGTGGCACAGGCCGTAGATGCGCTGGACAACCAGATTACTAACATCCAGAACGAAACTCAAGCAAAGCTCAAGGTACTGCGTGAGAAAAAGGCCCAGCTGCTGCAAATCACCTACCAAGGCGCCGACATTCTTGACGCCGAAATCGAGGAACCCAAATGATTGACATCCACGCAGAATTGCAGGATACCTTGCCACCACCAGTACCGGAAATTATCCTGTCGGAAGATCAGGAGAATGCACGCCTGGCCTTCGTCAATTTCCTGGTCAGTCCTGATGAGCAAGTCATGGTCCTGGAAGGCTACGCCGGCACAGGTAAGTCCACGCTGGTGAAAACCCTGCTCGACAACATGCCCAAGTACTTGAAGATGGCCAAGCTGGTCAACCCTTCCATGTACGAGTACGAAACTGCGCTGACCGCTACCACCAACAAGGCGGCTGAAGCGCTGGCTCAGATCACCGGCATGGAAGTAAAGACCATTCACAGCTTCCTTGGCTTGCGTGTGGACCGGGACTACCAAACCGGTCAAACTCGCTTGATACCACGGGATAAGGAACCCGTGTATGGTTTCATCCTGGTCATTGATGAAGCATCACAGATTGACAGCCCCCTGTTGTCGACGATCTTTGCCAAGACGACGAACTGCAAGATCCTGTTCATCGGCGACCCAGCTCAGCTTACCCCGGTGAAGTACACCACTACCCCGGTGTTCAATGCTGGCTTTAAGACCGCCAAGCTGACCAAGATCATGCGCCAGGCCGAAGGCAATCCGATCATCGAGCTGGCCACCCAGTTCCGTGAAACAGTCACCTCCCGTGTTTGGTCACCGTTCAAGCCGGACGGTGCTCACGTTGTGCACATGAACCGCAGCGATTTCGAAGACGCCATCATCGCCGAGTTCACCCGGCCGGCCTGGCGCCACAAGGACAGCAAGGTACTGGCTTGGACCAATGCCTGCGTGATCAACTACAACCACGCGATCAACAAGCAGATTTCAGGTGACCCACACTTCAATGAAGGCGATTACGCGGTGTGCAACAAGTTCGTCCAGTGCGGTAAGAACGGCATCAAGACCGATCAGATGGTCTACATCACCTGCATCGAAGCTGACATCGAGCACAAAGGCGTGATCGGCAACTGGGTGACGTTAGATCACAGCAACCGCTGCTTCTTCCCGAAATCCCTGGCGGCCAAAAACGAGCGCATCAAACAAGCCAAAGCCAATGGTGAATACGGCCTGTTCCAGGAGATTGAAAATTGCTGGATCGACCTGCGTGCAGCGTTCGCCCAGACGGTCAACAAGAGCCAAGGTTCAACCTACGATCGGGTGTTCATCGACATCGACGACATCGGCCGCTGCAACCTGGGTGACCTGATTGCTCGAATGATGTACGTGGCTGTCTCGCGTGCTCGGTTCAACGTGTACCTCACCGGCGACTTCGGATGAAAACCTCTGCCTTAATAGCACTGCTTCAGCAGCGCATCAAGCAGTACGACGACTTGGAAATTGTGGTGTACCGACAGACTGGGCCAGATAGCTGGCTGATGGTACCCGTCAAGGATGTTGTCCTAGAACTGAAGCCACGTAATAGACGTGTTCTCGAAATCCAACTCGAATAAACCAAGGAGCCAATGTGAAAACACCAAAACACCTTCTCCTGGTCACTGACATGGATTGCATCATGGCAGTACTGGTCGATCCTGATGTAGGTGCAGCCATCTATAAAAGGGAAGACTACAACGACGCCATGTTGCAGCTCATTAATGACACCGATGATGCCAATGTCTACACCAGCTTCGCCGAAATTCTCAACCAGGTGACCATGTACGACCTGGAAATTGTAGGTGAAGGAATTGGAGCAATTTACTAACCATGGGAGCCATCTCCCGCAACTGGAGATCCCATGAAAAGAGTACCTAGAGCATTGCACCTCAAGCAGGTAATCAGTCTTGCATTGAATGAAGCGGTGTACGTTCCGACTGAACGTCGCTTCCAAAAGCAGCTGACGGATATCATCACCACCAACAGCGCCAAAGAGGGGTTTTTCCACAACTCATTCAGCTACAAAGGTGAGTTCTACAACTGGGAATTCACTACTCCCCGTTTTAAAAACCAGTATCTTGTGCCAGAATTGCACCCAAGCATGGATGCTTACCTGGCCGACAAAAAGCACCTTGAGTACACGGAGAAGCCTTTCATTTTTGGCTTCTTCAACCGGGTACTCAACGCCAGCAACAGCGTGCTCGATTACTACGAGCTGCTACCTGGCTGCATCCACCGACCCCTCACCCAGCTCAACCTACCTGCGGAATGTATCTTACCGCGGGAAATGACTGACGAGCAGGTGGAAGCTTTCAAACTGGCCCACGCCGACTGGATCATGATGCTGAAAAAACGCATGGTCCTCGATCTCGTTTTATAAGGAGAAACACAATGCGCTACGCTGTAAACCACACAACTTTTGTTGAAGCTCACGATGAAGAAGAAGCCGGTGCCATTTTGGAAGCAGCCATGGAAAACCTGGCTTCTTCCGGTGGCCCTGTAGGCGAATCAGAAATTGTTGATGTAACTGAAACACCAGAATAGGAACTAACACCATGCGCCACCATCTGTTCCAGCCATCCATCGACGGTAGCTACCGCGTAGCTCTTTTGATGAAAGTCACGGCATTCAAAAAAGACGAGTTACAAAAACACTATGTAACACCGTTGGCCGTGCACGGTACGATGCCGAACAATGTTGTCGCTTTCACCTTAGAGTACAATGAATTCGGGAAGGCGCCCGTGAAGCACATCAAGGAATACCTTGGATCACTACTTCCGGCGCTCACCTCCCTCAAGACAGAGTACCTGTACTGCGCCGACAGTGCTTTCTTCAAAGCGCTCACTGGTCAACAGAAAGCCGACATCCACGCCGGCTATGTCATGCCCTGCAAGGTAGCCGGCTTCGAGCACATGAAAGTCGTGCTCGGCCTGAACTACCAGCAATTAATCTACGATCCCACCCTGCAAGGCAAGCTCGACGCCAGTTTGTTCGCCCTGGCTTCGCACTTTAAGGGCGGTTACCAGGCACCAGGTACCGGGATCATCAAGCAGGCAGTGTACCCAGAAGCCCTCAGTTCGATCCAGGCGGCGTTAAACGACCTGCATGGCTACCCTGAACTGGCTGCGGACATCGAAGCCTTCTCGCTGCGTTTTAACGAGGCTGGTATCGGTACGATCGCTTTTGCCCCAAACACGTCCTGTTTTGTCGCCTTTCCGGTCGACTACAAGCCAAACGATATGACTCTGGCTCCCTTGAATGAGGATCGGCGCAAGGAATTTGGAAGGTATGTACCTGATCCTGTGGTACGGGCCGCCCTGAAGAAGTTTTTTACTACCTACAAGGGCAAGCTGACCTGGCATTCGGCTGGCTACGATTGCAAGGTGATCATCTATACCCTGTGGATGAAGGCGCCTGACGACACGGCAGGGCTGCTGGAAGGCTTGGAAGTCATGTACCGCCTTGGCGGTATCGACGACACCAAGATCATCTCCTACCTGGCCACCAACTCCACGGCGGGTAACGACCTCAAGCTCAAGAACCTGGCTCAGGAATTTGCTGGTAACTGGGCACAGGACGACATCAAAGACATCAAGATGATCCCGCTCAAGGATCTGCTTCAGTACAACGGGGTGGACTGCCTGAGTACGAACTACGTCAAGGCCAAATACTACCCGGTCATGGTGGCCGACAATCAGGAAGATCTGTACCACAACTTCATGCTGCCATGCCAGAAGGTGATCACTCAGATCGAGCTGACCGGCATGCCGATGAACAAAGCCAAGATTGATGAGGTAGAAGTCAAGCTGAGCGGTATTGATGCCGCGTTCAGGTCCGTGGTGCTGGCCCATCCCAAGGTC
>Ga0326735_1000151_pt1 | contig 15174 bp, 14 predicted proteins | sample 37_GP2_1092_FD_207945 | JGI IMG/M metagenome (GOLD analysis project Ga0326735, IMG submission 207945) | Glacier ice microbial communities from Ngari, Tibet, China - 37_GP2_109.2 | ecosystem: Environmental > Aquatic > Freshwater > Ice > Glacier | place: China: Ngari, Tibet | collected 2018-07-31
GCGCGCCTGAGCAACCGGAGGCATTTCGCCTCCGAGAATCACTGCTGGAAAACTGAAATTCCATTGATCAATTGGAAGTAATTCGCTCGCCCGTGTTACCCAAAAATAGGCCTTTTTGAACCACGCCGGCTGCCGTAAGTTGACAGTACCCTGCGCAACGATGGCACGCTGCATTGGAAAACACAGCAACGCACCCGACCGTGCCCGACGACGTGATCGGCTTCTTTGACGAGCTGGCGGCACAAGCTCATGAGGTGCCGCGCATCGTCGTGCTCGACAATGCCTCGAGTAAAATTATTGATAAATACGGGTACCCAATATGCTATATCGATCACACTCACGGATTCGGTCCGCAACCAACACGGTCTAGGACCTCGGATTTTAATAACTGATTTATTCATGCGGCAGTCAATAATCGGAAGAGAGAGCAGCCATGCCTATTTTCTCAGCATCCCATTTTGAGCGTAAGTCTCATTACTTTAATCCGGAGATACTCACAAATTCGGCTATAGCTCTTCCACTACTGGAGCTGATTAATCAGGAATGCGCCACCACAACGAGGATGGAAAAAGAACACCCGCACATTTACGATACCCATAATGCTGCAATATTCTTGCGTAAGAATTTTCCTGGTGGCCCAACAGCGGCATTGGAAGCCGTTCGCAAGCGTCTTTCCGAAGCCGCCACGAAAATTGGAGCGAAGAAGGCGCAGCGCGTGGATGAGCCGGATCCGAACATTAGTGATCACGTCGCACTCGCCTTGCTTCAGGGTCCAGTCATTCGCCAACTCATCAGGATCGATGCAGCAGACGCATCGCCCGCCATAGAGCGCATCTGGCCGGCGCAATACGAGGTAATCATCGACATTAATCTCGCCTTTAGTCCGATCGAGAGAGCGAGCAAGTCGAATGTCGATGCCTCTGAATTTAAGCAGTCCGATCCGCGCCGGGCGGCCAAGACGTTGATTAATAAATACATAGAGATAGCAAAAAAATCCATTCCGATGGCCGATTCCGACCAAGGTGTGGACAAATACAAAACAGAGATGAGCAATCAATATGTGTTTGCAAGACTGGAGGCGCGTGTAATCCGGGCGCTGGTCGAGACAGACCTGCGCGAGTCCTTGAGGCTGAGTAAAAAAGCGACGAAAGCAGCGCTGGAAATCGCCGAGAAAGCAGCAGGACGCAAAGGCAGGCCTGTCGCTAAGGCGGTCGAGGCGGCACCCAAAATCGAGGTTTCCCGTTTCCGGGCAATCCACCATATCTGGCCGGATTTCGAAATCCGGAGTTGCATAAACCGCTCCATCTGCACCGTCAAAGCCGATGCCGCGCAACGCTCCTTCACCGCCTTGGGCGACGGAATCACGTGGGCGGTCATGGATACCGGGATCGACGGCTTGCATCCCCATTTTAAACTCCATGGAAACATCGATGCCGCGTCGCCTTATCACTCGGACTTCACCAACTCGCCCGGTGGGGCGCAACCACTTCAGGACAATTTCGGACACGGAACCCATGTTGCCGGGATCATCGCGGGTGAGCAGTCGCAGAAAGAAGGCTCAAAGGCGGCAAAGATGTTTGCCTTCTCCAATGAGCTCGATGAAAACGGAAAAAAAGTTGCCCGCAAGGTACAGCTGAAATTGGTGAGTGGCATGGCGCCCAAGTGTAAGCTCGTGAGTTTGAAGGTGCTTGATGAGTTTGGCATGGGAAGAGCAAGCAATGTCATCGCAGCGATCGCGCACGTGCAGGTGCTTAACGGTCATGGCCGCGACCTCAAGATCCATGGCGTCAATCTCAGCCTTGGACATTCGTTCGATCCAAAATGGTTTGCCTGCGGGCACAGCCCGCTGTGTACCGAGGTCAATCGTCTCGTTAAATCCGGCGTCATCGTCGTAGTCGCCGCAGGCAATACCGGTTACGGCAGTTTGCAAACGAAAGAAGGAGGCAGCGACGCCTGCCTCGACATGACGATCAACGATCCAGGCAATGCGGAATATGCGATCACTGTTGGCTCGACTCACCGCGACATGCCACACGTTTATGGCGTCTCTTATTTCTCGTCCAAAGGGCCGACAGGCGACGGTCGCTGCAAGCCAGACCTGCTCGCACCCGGTGAAAAAATTATCTCCTGCGCTGTGCAAAATAGCAAGCTGGTACGAGACAATACCGACAACGGCGATTGCTGCTATTTTGAAAACAGCGGCACAAGCATGGCTGCGCCGCACGTCAGCGGCGCAATCGCCGCGTTCCTCTCCATCCGCCAGGAATACAAAGGAGAAGCCGAAAAAATTAAACAAATTTTCATATCAACGGCGACCGATCTTGGTCGCGACCGTTATTTTCAGGGCGCAGGACTGGTCGATCTCATGCGCGCCATTCAGTCCGTCTGATTTCACGATAGCCAAAAAACCGGAGACACCATGAACAACATCAAAGGTATTCCTTACAGCACTGCCGAATTTAATAAGGAGGGCATACTCATTACCGTGCCGACGGTCCCCGCTGACAGCACTGATCTCATCTTCATATCCCACGGCTGGAACAACGATCGTAGTGAAGCCGAGCAACTCTACCGGAAACTCTTCGAGAATTTCGTGGATGTCACGGCTAATGATTCCGCAATCAAGCAACGCAAAATCGCCATCGTCGGCTTGATCTGGCCATCCAAAAAATTTAATGAATTCATGACTCAGCCTGCGGCGAGTAGCAAGATCGCGGGTGGGGTTGCATCAACTGGTGGAGCGGACAAAGCAGCCTCTGAGGCCGCGATGCTTGCCGCAATCGACCGTGCAGCGCCGCTTTTCGAGGATGCGGGCGACAATGAACGCATGGCCAGGCTGCGCGAACTCGTCCCGAAGATCGAGGACGACACGGACGCGCAGCAGGAATTCGTCAAAACGCTCCGCGCCCTCCTTGACCCGGAGGGTTCGAAAGCAGGCGATGAAACTGACGAGGACGCTGCCGCCATCTTCTTCCATGCGCCGGCTGATAGCATCTTTAAAAATGCTACCCAGGCGCCTGCCGCCATTTTGTCCACGTCAGGAGACAACACCGGCCATGAAGATGCCAGTGGCCGCGCGGCCGGGATAGGCAACTTCTTTTCCGGCGCAGTCAATGCGGTGAGCAATCTCCTTAATCTGACCACTTATTTTGAGATGAAGCAGCGCGCTGGAACCGTCGGTAAGAACGGACTCGCGCCGCTAATCGATAATCTGGCTAGTCAAGTTGCGCGCATTCATCTCATTGGCCATAGTTTCGGTGGGCGCGTGGTGACGGCTGCGGCTGCCAGTTCCACTACGAACAGACTTCAAAGCATGTCACTTTTGCAGGCCGCTTTTTCGCACAACGGCTTCTCACAGAAGCGTAAAGGGTTTTTTCGAAGTGTCGTAGACAACAAACGTGTCGTTGGTCCAATCCTGATCACCTATACCGAGAACGACAAGGCGGTCGGCATGGCTTACCCGGCCGCGTCGCGCATCAGTGGCGACAATGCTGCTGGCTTTGGCGGACCAGATGACGAGTTCGGCGGCCTCGGTAGTAATGGCGCGCAGCAGATGGAAGAGGGTGAAATTTCTCACGATATTAAAGAATTGCTGCCGGTCAGCCAAGCTTACCATTGGCAACCTGGTAAGTTTCACAACCTCGAAAGCAGCAAATTTATCATTGCTCCAAAAGGCGGGGACGCGCATGGCTGGGTGTTTGTTCCCCAAGTTGCTTGGGCCATCAGCCGCGCCGTTATTTCGTAGCGTACGGATAGAAAAATAGAGGGCGAAGTTAAACACACCCCCGGTAATTGTCAACATATATGTCGCATGGGTACTGTCAACTTACGGCAGCCGGCAAAATTTTGTAAAGTAGCGGGATGAAAAATTCCCAAATTTACTGCGGCTTCCGCTTTCCTCCCGAGATCATCAGCCACGTGGTGTGGCTCTACTTCCGGTTCGCGCTGAGCTTTCGCGACATCGAGGAACTGATGGCCAGCCGTGGCATCATCGTCACCTACGAGACGATCCGCCAATGGACGTTGAAGTTCGGCCAGGGATATGCCAATGAACTGCGCCGGCGTCAGCCGCAGCGCGGGGACAAATGGCATCTCGACGAGGTGGTGCTAACCATCAAGGGCAGGCACCATTATCTCTGGCGTGCAGTCGATCAGGATGGCCATGTACTCGATATCCTCATGCAGAGCCGGCGTAACCGGCAGGCTGCGAAACGCTTTTTCCGCAAGCTCCTCAAGGGCTTGCGTTACGCCCCACGGGTGCTGGTCACCGACAAACTAAAGAGTTACGCCGCAGCGAAAAAGCAAATCATGCCGGGTGTCGAGCATCGCCAGCACAAGGGCCTGAACAACCGGGCCGAACTTTCGCACCAACCGACGCGGCAACGAGAAAAACAGATGCGCCGCTTCAAGTCACCCGGTCATGCACAGCGCTTTTTGTCGGCACACGGCCCGATCAACAATGTCTTCCGGTGTCAGCCCAACCGCCTGTCGGCGCAGCGGTACCGGCACGTCCGCGCTGACGCATTTTCACTCTGGAATGAGGTCACCGGTGTAGACAACATTTTGTAATCTTCCCCCGCTTATTTCTCCAAATCCAGGCAGTTCGGCCTCGATTCTCAGAGCTCATCTTTTCGATTCAGTAAGTTGACAGTACCGTTTACCTGCATGTTTCCCTGTTTACAATACCGACAATGGCGTCCAGGTCCGGTCCGGCTGCTTCCAGTTGATTCCTTCGAGCAGCATCGACAACTGGGCTTGCGTCAAATGCACCTTGCCGCTGCTCGCTTGCGGCCAGATGAAGTAACCGCGCTCCAGCCGTTTGGCCAGCAGACACAGGCCATCGCCGCTCGACCACAGCACTTTGACGACGTTGCCGCGTCGGCCACGAAAGACTAAGACATGGCCGCTGAACGGATCGTCCAATAACGTGCTTTCCACCTTGGCGGCCAGGCCATTAAAGCCGCAGCGCATGTCCGTAAAACCCGCCGCGATCCAAATGCGCGTGCCCGCCGGCAGCCCGATCATGCGCGCAGGCTCTGGAAGATCGTCCTGAGCAGCGCCGCATCGGCCCCCGCACGCACGCGAACGACCGCGTCGGCGAAGACGATTTCGATCGCATCGGGCGCACTAGCCGGCACCGTCTGCGCAATGGCCAAGGTCGGGGACGTCACCGAAGAGGCTTCAACGAGCACAACTGGAAGCAATGCCGGCATCGTTTGAGGTGCATCGTCAAACAGGCCGGCGCGAAACTCCCGCCGCCATTTGAACACCATGTTGGCATTGACCCCATTCGCCATCGCCATCTTGGAAACCGACACCCCGGTCTCACATGCCGCTGCGGCAAGCCGCCGCTTGAAGTCGACCGGATAGTTCGGTCGTCCCTTCCGGTTGCCCGGCTTCAGTTCAGTCTCCAAAGTAGTTCCCATCATAAAAGTAGTGGGAACCACTTTGGCTTGTAGCGCTGCCTAAGTCCAGACGGTGCTGGAGTCCTTGCAATTACCCACAAGTTTTTCGGTCTCATGTCTTGTGACGAAGCAGACATGAGGCGACGCTATGAAGAGCGATTTCGCGGAGGATAGCAAGGCTTGGTTCGATGACGAGCTGGCCGCCTGTGTGTTCCGGGATGTAAGACTTGGCAGGCGGCTGCGACTGCTGATGGAGCGCCTATGGAATGGCGTTGGCGAAACCATTCCGCTGGCGTGCCAGGATTGGGCCAATACGAAAGCGGCTTATCGTTTTTTTTCAAATGAGCGAGTCAGCGAAAAGGAAATACTGGCCGGGCATTTCCAGTCCACCGCGAAGAGATTCGCCGCCTGCGAAGGGCCGGTATTGGTTCTTCAGGATACGACGCTGTTTTCTTTTCAGCGAGATGATCCGGGCGCCGTTGGCATTCCCTACAAAACGGTCGTTAGGAAAGGAATTCCTCGCAAAAGGACGCTGACGAAGTGCGGGATCCTAATGCACTCCAGCCTTGCCGTCACGACGGAAGGACTTCCGCTCGGGCTGGCTGCAATCAAATTCTGGAGCCGGAGCCAGTTCAAAGGGTGCAATGCGCTGAAAAGGACAATCAATCCAACGCGGGTTCCGATCGAGCAGAAAGAAAGCATTCGCTGGCTGGAAAACCTTCGGCATTCGACTCAGTTGTTTCGCGATCCGGGCCGATGTGTTCATGTCGGCGACCGTGAAAGCGATATCTATGAATTGTTCTGTACAGCCCAGGAACTGCAGACGCACTTCCTCGTCAGAACCTGCGTCGACCGTCTGGCCGGCGACGGCCAGCATACGATTGCCGACGAAATGGGGGAAGTGCAAGTGGCCGGCCTGCATCGTGTCGTGGTTGCCGACGACGGGGGCAACCAGTCCGAGGCAGTCCTTGAACTACGCTACCGGCGTATCGATGTGCTGCCACCGATCGGAAAACAGAAGCAATATCCGGCGCTGAACCTGACGGTGATCCATGCCATGGAACGTGATGCGCCCGAAAAACGACAAACAATCGAGTGGAAATTGATCACGGACTTGCCCGTCACATCGAGCCAGGATGCTATTGAAAAACTGGATTGGTATGCTCAGCGCTGGAAAATCGAGACCTTCCATAAGATTCTAAAATCAGGTTGCAGAGCGGAAAATTCGAAATTGCGAACGGCGGAACGTCTGACCAACCTGATTGCCGTTTTTTGCATTGTCAGTTGGCGCGTGTTCTGGATAACAATGATAAATCGATGCGAACCGAATGCCTCTCCGGCATTGGCATTAAATGAAACTGAAGTCGCCTTGCTCGATCATCTGGTAGCGGATAAAAAAGCCTCGACAGAAAAAACTCTTTCACACTACCTGATAAAAATCGCCCGGCTCGGCGGCTACCTCGCCCGCTCACGCGACCCTCCGCCCGGAAACATGGTCATGTGGAGAGGCATCACCCGCCTCATCGATATCGAACTGGGTTTTACTATTGGAAAGAATTTTGTGGGTAATTGAAAGGCTGGGGTCACGCTTACTCTGCAAGTGCAGTCAAGACACGAGCAGCAAGTCATTCAGCCCGCTTGCATTGGCGATACCGCTGCGCGTCAGTCCTGAGCTGGAATACCTTCAGGTCAAGTGGGCTGCGCATTTGCCGTATGCGGTCGCCGCGACGCTCTTGAAAGAAACTTTGCCGGTCGATCAAGCGATCTCCACCTCAGGAGTCAGGAATCGCGTATGGGCGGTCGGTCAAGAACTGGACGATAAGGCCGAAAGTGCGATTCGCGGTGAGCGCGCCTATCCGTTGTCCAATAGTAAACTCAAGATTGTCGCCCTGGCGGTGGATTCCGCATGGCTGCGCCACCGCCCATCACGCGAAGAACAAGACGAAGCCAAACTTTCGCAGTATTTCCCCTCGAAGCGGCCGCCGCCCACCGGGCGGCACGTGAACATCATCGCCGGCCGCGCAGTGCGCGATGATGGTTGTTGCAAAGTGTATGGTTACGTCAACTTGGAGGTCACGTCGGCAGCGACCCGGCTTGACCATTTTCTTTCGAAGCAAGGCGCTGCGCAGGATCAAAAAATTACGGTGGTCTCAGACGGCGCCGGCGAGTTTGAAAAAGCGGTCGATGGATCCCAACGGGCATTGACCCGCATTCTGGATTGGTTTCATATTGCAATGAAATTTCGCGCGATCGAACAATCTGCAAGGAAGTTTCCGGACCTGCTGGCGCCCAACGGGCGCTCGGTACAAGACGAAATCGCGTCGGCGAAATGGTTGACGTGGCATGGCAAGGGTTCCGAAGCCGTCGAGCGAATCAAGAGCATCCACGACATGCTCGGGGTGACGCCCGAACATCCGGCGTACTCCGCGCTGTGGTGGAATCTTCGCGGAACGTATTGGTACCTGGAATCCAACGGCAAATACCTTGTCAACTACGGATGGCGGTATCGGCGCGGCATGCCCATCAGCAGCAGTATCGCCGAATCGGCCGTCAATGAAGTCGTGAGCTTGCGGTGCGCAAAAAAGCGGCAGATGCGCTGGACCAACAAGGGGGCACACCTGCTCGTTCAGGTTCGGGTAGCCGTGCTGAACGGCGACCTGAAAATGCGAGAAATGCCTGAACCGCGACGAACCCGAGCAAAGCAAATTTCTGGCGATCCCAGTCAACGTGTTGCCTAGCGCTGCCTCCAGTTTTAACTGCTCTCCGTCCTGTGACGGTAAATTCGTCTGCAAAAATTATCGCGCCATAGTAAGAGTGACCTAAAATTTGCAGACGAATTTGCTTTTATCTACGCCAGCCGACCTTTCGCCGCCATCAAGGTGATGTGCTGATCCCGCTGCGATGGATGATGATCGGCGGTAGAGCTCAGTACTGCGGTCACATGGGGCGGAATAATCACCGGGATGTCGCCCGCGCGTGCGGCGACTGTGTCGTAGGTCGGCGCTCCATCGTAGGCACCATCGGCAGTGACACTGCCAATCTCGGCATCGACCTGATTGAGCAACGGAGCGACCTGCGAAGAATCTCCCCTATCGTTCTCGGTCAGGGTCGATGCCATGACCATCCCAGTGTCGGCATCCACCGCCAGATGCAATTTTCTCCAGGTCCGCCGGGCTCTCACACCGTGCTTTTCTTGCAGCCATTCACCGGCGCCGTAGACTTTCAGCCCGGTGCTGTCGATCAACAAATGGACCGGTCCATCGGGCAGACGACACCCCTTCGAAATGGATGTCATCGTCATTGCCTGGCGAGTCAAGGTGCTATGGTCGGGCGTGGCAAGCGACACGCCCATCAGCTCGAACACCGAGGCCATCAGTCCCTCGGTCTGGCGCAGCGGCAGGTGAAATGCCAGACGCAACATCAACCCCGTCTCGATCGCCAGATCCGAATAGCAGGACTGGCCACCCGCAGTGGGTCGGGGCGCAGCCTGCCAGCCGGCTATTGCTTCATCTGTTACCCACAAGGTCAGGCTGCCGCGCCGCCGAAGACCGGCGTCGTACTCCGCCCAGTTCGTCACCTTGAATTTCATCTTCGGAATGTGGTGGCGGCATTTTGCGTTGTGTTTGTTAGGCATGGACCGGTACGGATTGTCAGGAGCCCGCACTCTACCTGATTGGTCAGGTATCCATGCAACAACGCCAACTTACCTGGAGTGGATGCCAGATCGAGCTTGCCGAGCTGGAGAACAACGACCTCGACGCCGAGCGTGGCCAGTGATTTGGTCGTCGACAGCACATCCGGCGCATCACGTCCGAGTCGGTCGAGCTTGGACACAACGACCGTATCGCATACCCGCAACTTGCCCAGCAGGATGCCGAACTGCTTGCGCTGGGCGGCGTGCGCCTTGCCGCTCACAGTATCTGCATACCAGTATTCAACCGCGTATCCTGCGCGCTCAATTTCAAGCCGTTGATTGTCTGTGGTCTGCTCCGCTGTCGAGACATGCCCGTACCCAAAAACTGCCATGATCCGCTTCGTTTACATGTTGGAAAATGCAGTAAATATAAATCAACATGTGATTATATCTAAATGCTAATTTTTCAACAGTATAGTTGGATTGCTTTCATTGGTATTGGAAAACGGCCGTTATTGAACAGTCGCAATTGAGCATGGTGGATCCGCTCATTCTACCACCCGTCGATTTAGCCGGGGTCACGCTTACTCTGGTTCGCAAACCATGACAGAAACAGGGCACGCTCGAGCTGCTCCTGATCACTTCACCCGTCTCTTGGTCTACCGCGTACAGTTCGACACATTCTTGGCCGTGTCCCCCCGACCACGGGTATGGTAATAGCCTTCATGATGTGGACCCTCCGATATGGCTGGAAAGTTATTGCACTTTTACTCTAGGGCACTCTTATGCCGTTGGCGCATGAGGATCCACCTTTTGCTACGTCCCCATTCCGCTCTACTCATCATGCCCTTCGTAAACGATGGGAGGCGTCCATTTCATTCGTCTGGGATTTGGGGTTCCATGCGCTCAGATTATTTGTGCAACAAATGCCACCAACGTCTGAACGCGTGACGTATGTCAGAGCTGATTCGACTTATCGCAGCGATTATGTCCTTAAAAATTTTGACGAAAGCTTCTTTCGTCCGGTTATATTTTTACCCAAGGAGACGCTATGACAACCCCTGCAGAAGATGTCCAACCGGATTTGCAAACGCAAATTAACACTGTTACGGAACGCTATCGGCCCGCTCTTGCCGAGCTGGAGGCGCGTGGCAAAAAACTCAGCGATGACTACGAAAAACCAAATAACGTAGCAGCTGGAATCGGCTTCGATTTCGACGTTAAATGGAAACGCTTGGACATGAGCTTCGATCTGCCTTCAGTGACGATGAAGACGACTGCTATCTCAGCAGACGTTCCTGAAGTGACCAACGAACAGCAAACCATCATTTTTCACACGCCTTCCGTAAGAATGGTTACACGTGAAGTTGGCAGAAAGCCTGAGGTTCGTAACTGGACGATCGAGTGGACTCCTATCTATATAGATTTACCCGAAACATTTATGGAAGAACAAAAGATCATTTTCAATTTGCCCTCAGTAACAATGAAGCGGCAGGACTGGAAAATCGACATCCCTCAATTTACGATGGAAAGGCAGAACATTTCCATCGACGTCCCGGAATTCACGCTGAAGAAGGTGACCGTGGAAACAGAAAAATTGAAAGCGTCGGGCGAGCAGTTACAAGCCGAAGGCGAGCAGTTGGCGCTTCGTATGAAAGCCGATATTAATGCTGTCATCTCTACCGGCACAGCCATGGCTGCTCAGGGCGCTACCGGGGCGGCGTTTGAGATTTCCAGACAGTTCGATAGCGCCATCGCGGCACTATCGAAAGCGATCGCTGAATTGGCTGCAAAAGGTGTTGATCCGATCAAAGTCCCCAGCGAGAAAGGCGACGTAAATCTTCGGAAGCAACTAAGCGACCTGATCGCCCAACGCGATGCAGCATTAGCAACGGCGGCTTCGACGGCAAACGCACCGGCACCTGCGGGGGACGATGCAGCCGCCTTGGTAGCAGCGGCGGCGCTAGTAGTACCGGCATCTGAGCTGATAATCTAAACAGTTTGGGCCACAGGACCGGGTACGGGCGACTTAGAACAGTACCCGTAGTTGCTCCTCGCCCCGTGATGGCATGCGGATCATCCTCGATAGACAGCCCGACCGCTTCCTTGACGCCGAGCAAGACGTTCTTTTCTGCGCGAATTAGGGGCTGTTGTGAAACTTGTGTGGATTGTCCCACAATAGGCGATGACAAAAACTTCGACACATGATACGAGCAAGCCGCGGCACTCCTTCTCCGATGAAAAATGGGCGCTCGTCGAGCCACACATCCCTGCTCGCAAGGGTCGGCCGGGTGGTGATGTCCGGCTGTTTCTCGACGCGATCCTTTGGATCGGGACGACCGGGTCGCCTTGGCGCGATCTGCCCATTTTTTTCGGTAATTGGAACCACGTTTATCAACGATTTACCTACTGGTGCGACAAGGGCCATTTCGAGGCTATTTTTAATGCCCTCAAGAAGCCCGACATGGAGGAAATCATGATCGATTCGACATCGTGCAAGGCCGGCCCATCAGGCCTCTTCTGGCACACAAAAAAAAGAGGGCCCCAGTCGATTGGCGTCTCTCGTGGTGGGCTGAACACCAAGATTCACGCCGTTTGCGATGCGGTGGGCAATCCGCTTCGCTTTAAACTGACGCCCGGCAATCTCTCCGATGTTGGCGAGTTGCCGGGCTTAATCAAAGGCATGTCGGCGAAGGCGCTTCTCGCCGATAAGGCTTACGACTCCAACGCAGTCGTTGAACTGGCACTCGCCGGCGGCATGGAGGCAATCATTCCATCCAGGAGCAACCGCAAACTGGCCCGGCCATTAGACTTGGCGAGATACTTCGCACGCCATCTCGTCGAAAACCTTTTTCAACGCATGAAAATTTTTCGCAGGGTCGCGACGAGGTTCGAGAAGCTCGACGAGCGCTTCCTGGCTTTCGTTCATATAGCCGGAATCATGAAATGGATCCATTGAACCCTTTCACAACAGCGCCTAGGAGTTAATCATCCTGAACTTTGCCATCCGACTCTTTACCCCCTTAAGCTCCTCCTGTTTGAAACAGCAGTTTCTGCTGCAGAGGTAAATGACGACGGCAGCGTCAAAATTCAGGGCGCCGTTATTAGCGTCGAACATAGTTTGCTAAATTCGGGCGTGGCTGATTCGTCAACACCAGAAGTGGCCCCCGCAGCACCGGTGGCAACCGCTCCAGAGCCAGCATTGGGGGGTGACCGCGCTGTACTGATGAAACGCATATGGGTGAGTTTGACGACAGCTCCTGTAGGCGTTCCTCACCTAGTGAATCATCTGTTGGGAATAGATCATCATGCACATCGTTCTGCGAAACCTTTGCTTCATAATCTGTTTGGCTGGGTCGGCTAACTTTGCTACTGCGCAAAGTCCCGGTAAGGACAAAAAAATTATAGGAATTATTAGCAAAATAGTACCTACTGCTGCAGATCCGGAAAAATCCGACAGTTCAAGCTTCGGGGGTACAGTTTATGTAAAAACCCTAGAAGGGGAAACGGTTGAGTTTGTTTTCCAAGATCTGTCTGCACCTGCAGCACCTATAGCAACGCCACCGCCATCTCCACCGCCATCACCCTTACCAGATGCAGCAGCAGAGGCAGCGGCTGCTGCAGATGCAAAAAAACGGCAAAGCGCGACCATTACTGCACGCAAACGATTTAAAGCTGGCCAAATGGTAGAGAGTACCATGGCAGCGGACTCCGCCCCAGATAACCCAAAGTATGATCTTAATGTGATCGGCGAGACAATTAGCGGGACAGTCAAAGAAGTATCTCCTGATAAATCATGGGTAATCATAAGGACACAGTATCCTGAGTATTATTCTGAAAGATCTGCGAACGGCTCCGACACGACGACCGAGAATAACCCCACAAAAGGTGCTACAGGGTCCCCAGCAGATACAGCAAAAAAAAAGGAAAAGGTGATGAACCAAGAGGCCAATGCAGAGAAAATAAAATATGAAGAAGAAATGCAGTTTTCGCCTAACATTAATGTGTCCTTGCTGACTGGCCCAAAATTCGAACCGGTTGTCGCTGCACTACGCCGAGGGGATGGAGTAAATCTGACATACAAATTTCCGGAAAGAAAAGACAGCATTGCTAATGTCGTGCAAGCGTTAGAGTGGCAAAGTGTACCGGTAAGTCGTTTTTACAGATGGGTTTCCCTCCTAGCAGCAACTGGTTCCCTTCTATTGTTGGCCTTCATTTTTTCAGGAAAGCCGACAACTCTGATCCTAGGCGAGGACAACCGCTATAGCACGTCCAAATTCCAAGCCGTTCTGTGGTTCTGGCTTGTTATAAGCGGGTACATGGCGATCGTTTTCCACCGAATGAACGCCGCCGGATGGAATTACATTGGCGGGGTCGATATTCCGCCTAATTTATTATTCCTTTCCGGAATTAGCGTACTGACGTATGCCGGCGCAAAACTGATAACAAAAAGCCAAATTGAAGACGCTGCTGCGAAGGGTGAAGTGATAAGGACCAGGGCCGACGAGCCAGCAGTAAAGAACCTGATTACCAGCAAAGGCGACCGGGTAGATCTGGGCGACTACCAAATAGTGGTGATCACTATATTGGCCGTTGTCGTCTACGCAGTCGGTGTGGTGGAATTCATGGAGCACATCGAATTCCGTCGTGAAATAACAATGCCTGACGTCGATGCTACCTTGCTTGCCATTTTTGGATTAGGGCAAGCAGCCTACTTGGGCAAAAAATACGCTGGAGACACGCCAAGTGCGCAGACTCCGGAGTCTGCGTTGCAGGCTTCAGTTGTCATCGCGTCAAAGGCAAAAATAGATGCAGACAAAGCTGATACCACAGCCAAGCAAGCGATCGCAAAGGCGGAAGAAGCCAAAGCAACGGCTGGCAAGGCAGACGCTGCTCCGGCAAAAGTAGATGCCGTTAAAGAGGCGGAAGCGGCTTTGTCACAGGCAAGTACAGCCCGCACCGCAGCGGACGCCGCCATGACAGCAGCAAAAGCGGCTGAAGCGAAGGCAAAGGACGCGAGCAAGCTTCTTGCCGACTGGGGTAAGGGCGAGAACGCCGCCAAGTTCACCAAGGACTCTACCGACTCTCAAGCCGAGGCAATAAGGGCGATGAAGTCTGCCAATGATGCTGACATTAAGGTAAAAGAGGTCGAAGCCGTTGCGAAGAAAGCCAAGGTAGACGCCGACGGCAAGCCTTGATTCTGCAAGCCCGCTGTCCCTTTTAAAATCACGGCCAAACCGACCTGGCAATGTTCAAACAAGAACGCGCCCGCACTTTCGCTCGGCGCACGAACAGGTACAGCCGGGGGGCCACCGCCCTCAAGCAAGCATTGCTGCCGAGCAGCCTTGACCTGGCATTTTCGTTGAAGTACCGGCGCTGAACGAGGCGTTGTTGCATGGATATCGGTCTGGTCGAGGGCTCCCCCGCCCCAAAATTTCAGGACGCGCTGCTTCGATTACAGACGGAGTTTGGCCGTCCGGCATGCAGCATGCGGTTGAGAACCGCCACGCCAGCGGCTGCTTCGGCGCGCTGACCAGGCAGGCTGCGCGCACGCAAACCGGAACCGATGATCACCTTGTAACGACCCATCGTCGTCTCGACAAGCGAGCGCCGGCCGTAGCCGGTTTCCTTTTGCCAGCCCAGCCGACCTTTTGTCGCCATCAAGGTAATGTGCTGGTCCCGCTGCGAAGGATGATGGACGGCGATGGCGCTCAGTACCGCGGTCACATGGGGCGGGATGATCACCGGGATACTGCCTGCGCGTGCAGCCACGGCGTCGTAAGTCGGTGCGCCATCGTAGGCGCCGTCAAACGTGACGCTGCCGATCCCTGCATCAATCTGGTCGAGCAACGGCGCCACTTGTGAAGGGTCTCCCACATCGTTTTCGGTCAGGGTCGATGCCATGACCATTCCAGTGTCGGCATCGACCGCCAGATGCAATTTTCTCCATGTACGCCGGGCTCTGGTAATCCCCCCACAAAAAAGATGCGATCAGAAGTAGAATTTTCGTAAGAGGTCCATGAACCCCAGACTTGTCGCGCAATTCTGATTCCAGCATGCTTGCCTATCATTTTTCAGATGGAGCAAACATGACGACAGAATCGGAAACCTGGACGGCGCACTTGGCCGCAATCA
>Ga0326735_1000152_pt1 | contig 15123 bp, 13 predicted proteins | sample 37_GP2_1092_FD_207945 | JGI IMG/M metagenome (GOLD analysis project Ga0326735, IMG submission 207945) | Glacier ice microbial communities from Ngari, Tibet, China - 37_GP2_109.2 | ecosystem: Environmental > Aquatic > Freshwater > Ice > Glacier | place: China: Ngari, Tibet | collected 2018-07-31
AACTCTTCAGTTCAATCTCTGTTTAATGTCGTTGCCGACAGTCGCTCACTCAAAATACTGACAGGCCACTTCTTGCGAAGCGCCTATTTTTCTTCTTTGTGAACATTTGATAATTTAAGTATTCAAGGACCGAAGTCCCTGGCACCTTCATCAAACGCCCACACTTATCGACTGTTAATTGTTAAAGAACTTGTTCGGTGTTTCTTGCTGCTTATCGACAAAGCGGTGTGTTTGTCAGCAGCTAGGGAGAAAGAGTATGGAGCGTTTCGCTTATATCGTCAACCTCTTTTTTTTCTTCTCCACCGTTTCCGGCGGCCCCGACTGCGCTATTTGACTAACTGTTTTATCGGGGAGGCGAACTATAGTAAATAGCACTGGGAAAAGGCAAGACTTTTTCAAAATATTTTTTTACGGCCAGATAATCTTGCCGCAAAACCAACCGTAGTCGACGCGCTTCTGCTTCATGCGGATGGGGACTATCAACTTGCCGCAGGCGGCAAAATTTTGTAAAGCAACCGATGAAAGATTCAGAAATTTACCGCAGCTTCTGCTACCCTGCGAGACCAGCAGCCACGTGGCATGGCTCTACTGCTGATTTTCGCGCCATTGAGGAACTGGTAGCCAGTCGTGGCATCATTGTTACTTACGAGACAATCCATTAATGGACGTTGAAGCTCGGTCAAGGATATGCCAATGAACTTCGCCGGCGTCAGCCTCAACGCAGCGACAAATGGCATCTCGACAAGGTTGTTTCAACAACAAAGTGCAGGCACCATTACCTGTGGCGGGCAGTCGATTAAAATGGCCACGTGCTCGATATCCTCATGCAGAGTCGGCGCAACCAGCACGCGGCAAAATGCTTTGCCGCAAGCTCCTCAAGTGCTTGCGTTAGGCTCCACAGGCGCTAGTCACAGACAAACTGAAGAGCTACGCCGCAGTGAAGGCGCAAATCGTGCCGAGTGTCGAGCATCGCCAGCACAAAGGTCTGATTAACCGAGCCGCACTCTCGCACCAACCAACGCGGCAACGAGAGATCGACAGATGCGCCGCGTCAAGTCACCCGGCCATGCACAGCGCTTTCTTTTTGAGTCTTTTGCACCAGTCCCACAACTTATGCCCATTTTTTGTGGACAGGCCTGTGCATAACCGGGCACAACCCTCTTGCAGCCCACTGACGGTGCCGGTTCTCCGTGTTTGCATGTTATTTCAGCAGACGAGTTCAAGGTCCCTGTATCGTCTCATCCTCGATGATGATCCCGAACGAACGATGGAAGACATTGCGGGCGATACTTGAAGTGAAATACCCGCGACAGGCAACAACGCCCTCATCGAACCCGGCCGCATCAGCTCGATTCCGGGTTCTCCAGCGACGCCATCAGCTCATCGTGGCGTTCCCGGTCGCTCTTGTGCAGATAGGTCGCCGTCGTCGACAGACTGGCGTGCCCGGCCGTGTCCTGCAGCGTTTTCAGGGCCACGCCGTTGTTCGCATGCGTGGTCAGCATGGTGTGGCGCAGCCAGTGCACCGAGGCATTGCGCAAGGCAGTGGCCGAATCGGCGTCGCCATTGTCCTCGGCAAGGCTGGCCGCGGCCGCTAGCAGCTGCTTGATCGCATTGGCCGCCGCTTCGTCCGTCACCGCGATCAAATGCCGGCCCCGGGTATTCAAGACCATCGGCGTGTTGTCGTCGCGCGTTGTGGCCGGGAGCAGCGCGTACGCGAGGCGATACTGCCGGAACGCCGCCAGCAGCTCGGGCGACACGGGCAGCCGCCGCGGTTTCGTCCCCTTGCCGATCACGTCAAGCCACCAGCGGCCGTCTCCCTCGGCGTAGAGTGCGCCCATGGTGGCCGCCACGATTTCGCTCAGCCTGGCGCCAGTCGTGAGGTAGGCAATCAACAAAAACCGGTCACGGGCCCGCGCCTTGCTGGCCGCCGGCGTGGCGGCGGGCAACGCCTCGATGGCGGCGTAGATGAAACCGATGGCCGCCATCGGCAGGTAGCGCGTTACCCGGGCGTCGCGCGACGTCTTGATGTTTTTGACCAGCACGCCGGGGTTGCGCCGTAAATATCCCGCGTTGACACCGAAGGTCAATAAGGCCTTGGCCACCCGAAACGCCTGACGGATGCTCGGCTCGCCCAGCGGCCCCGCAAACGGGCGCCAGCGCGGATCGCGCCGTGGCCACCGGGTCCCCGAGATCCACTGGGCCGCCGGCTGCGGATCCCGCAAAAACGTTTTATAGGCCAGCAGGTCTTCGACCCGGACGGCGGCCAGTACCTTGCCGTGCGCCTGGCACCACAACAAAAACCGCCCCACTTCCGTCGTCGTGCTTTTTAAGGTCGTTGGCGCCAGTTCCGAGTCCGTTTGGGCGTCGACCAAGGGGACGTCGTGGAACATTCCGGGGTCGCCAACAAAGGCATCGATACCCCCATTTTCCAGCGTCGCCAAGGGCGTAGCGTCGTCAACATCCCGTTTTTCTACGTCAACCATAAAATATGTTCCACGGCAAATTCAGCGGTCAGACGGCTCAGTTGCCAGAATACAGAAAACAGTCGGGATTATCCCCATAATCTCGACTAGATACCTTAATATGTAATTATAATTACGTTTTAGTTACGTAATAATTTTTACGTTTTATAGCGCTTATGCTACGATTCCCCTCGGTTGACGCAGCCCGCCAGGCAAGCACCTATCGGCGATCGCTCCCGGTGCGCCCGGCAACGCTGAAATTGTCTTGTCCCGCAGGGGTTGTCCGTCCCCGCCGGCTATGATGTGCCTGGCCCCATCGAAGGAGCAAAAATGATGCTTGACACTATTCGTCAATTAACCCGGCAGGAGCTCACCTGGCGCGCCTGCGATGCGCTGGCCGCGGCCGGCAAAAAGCCATCGATCAACCTGGTGCGCGAATGGACAATCGCGTCAACGGGCGCAAAAAAAGGGTCCGACGGCGACGTCCAAAAAGACATCAACAGCTGGTTCGACGATGTATTAAAACTGAAACGCGACAGCGTCATCGACGGCTTGCCGGACGCCGTGGGCAGTCTCGCCCGCGATCTCTGGCGCCTGGCCGTCGATTGCGCCAGCGACGCGCTGGCGGGCGAACGCGACGCCCTCGGGCTTGATAAAGCCGCAGCGGACCGGCTCGTCGCCCAGGCGCGCGAAAAAACCGTCGCCGCGGTGGATCTGGCGAACGCGCTCACGACCAGGCTCGACATCGCCACCGAAACGATCGCCGGGCGCGATGACACGATTCGGCGCCTGGAAGATGCGTTGGCAGAAGCGCGCGCCATGTCAACCGCCAAGGATGAACGCCTGGCCGGCGTTGCCGACGAGCTCACCCGAACGGCGCAGCAGTATGCGGCCGGCCTGATCGAGCTCGAGGGTGCGCGCAGGCACAGCCTGCTTCAAATTGACCAGGCCCGCGGGGAATCTCGTCACTGGAAAGGCGAGTTCGAACGGGTCGACCATGAAAACAGAACCACGCTCGAGACGTACCGTCAGAAAGCGTCGTCGCTTGCCACCGAACTGGCTGGCGCTCGCGGTCGCCTGTCCGCGATCGAGGAAGCGCTGACGGCGGCCCGCGCACGCAATGCCGCGCTCGAACAGAGTGTCGCAGCGCAGGCGGCGCGCCAGGAAACTGAACCGCGGCTGCGGCCGATTGCCCCGGCGACAAAACGCTTGCCCGCTGTCGGCAAAGGGATGGCCAGCGCGTTGCGCCGTCGCAAGCTGTAGGTGGTCGGGTAGCAGCGACGCATTGCTGCGCCACTGCCTCCTAAAAACCGGACATGCAGCTTTCATCGCATCCGGCTTGAATCACGCTAAGCCGGGATTTCACACCCAGCCGGTAATACAAATCTAAAACCTGTGCTGTGTCCGGGCTAAGCTCCCAGAACTGCTTCGCGTCTCGCGGCGCTATTCGCAGCCACCGTAGCGGAAAGCAAAGATGTCAACGCAAAAAACCTGATTTACCCTTAGAAGATAGTTTTAGTTGACAAATTTATCGTTAATATAAGAACAACAAATTTGCCAACTGGCAGCATGGCTTGATTTCTGCAATAGTTGATCTATGTGGTTGAAATCATTCGCAGTTTAGCGCATTTTCACTCTGCTGTTTCGTCTGCCAGGCCGCACGGCGCACGCCTTAGCGAAGCAGGGACTTCGATGAGCCTGGAATGATTTGGCGGGCGCGGCTTGCGGTTGACCAAACGTGTTCGCCTTTCTCGGCGGGCGTGGGGGCGAGTACACCGGTTGAGGACGTGTTGGAATGTCGCGCCAAGGCGGAAGAACTAGCCCCGGCGCGCTATTTCCTTAGCTTTACTTAGCTTTGGTTACGGTGCCAGAGGAGCCGTAAAGGTGAATTCGCAAGGCGTTAATTTGACGAACGTACGGTTGTTATTCGCCATGTCCAGCGCATTTTTTATCATCTCTTGCGTAGCGCGTTGCGGATTTCCCGCGAGCGTTTGAGAATTTGCAGACAAGGAAGTGTTGGCTGCTGTCATAACAACGCTGACCGGAGCGAAGCCCGCAATATTAGCGCCTGGGACACCTGGGGCGTAAATCATCGGATCGCCAGTAACGCTGCCGGTCGTCACGTTCAAATACATGGCGGCAAGCTGCACCGACAGCATATTTGCCATGTTGACGGCGGTGCCGCCAAGTAGCCATGTTCTGAATTGATCGAGTTGGGAAGGATCAAATGGCGTCCCGTCTTTATTCACGAGAAACAAGTTCTGAAGTCCGGAAAACAAGGCTAAGGTGCCATACTTGGTCATTGCGGCTTGTCCGTTCTTGTTACTCCAGTACCCAAGAGTAAAACCGCCTCCCGCACCTGTACAAACGTTACCGAACTCGACTTTGGCGTATGGCGTTGTAGTGGACAGTTCCACCGTCGATTGATTAAGGTAGACAGGCGTGGTACTCATTGGCGTCGGTGTTGTGGCATACCAGTTCGGTTGTACTGGCTGATACTCGCGAGCGGTATAAGTTTGCCCGTTAACAATCGATAAGCCCGTGTATTGGGCAGGAGTAAATTGGATTGAAAAATCCATCAAATCAACTTTCCAACCTATAACATCAAGTTCGCCAACATCTCTATAGCCGTTCGCATTAGCATCGTAGAACTTTATGATGTCGATTTTACCAGTTGGATCTTCTGGTCGTATTGACCCCTTTACCTTGAAATTGTCTGTTTTGGTGTATTGATTGGCGAACGTCGGATCGGTGCTGATCCATACCTTGTACTCTCCACCGTTGTTGGGCGTGTCCGCATAGCCGAGCATTCCATTTGCAAGCGAAACAATGCTCTGCAACTGGGAACATCCGACAACATTTCCGAAAGAATTGGTTGTAATCGGCGTTGTACTGACAGACGTATTTGCGAGACTTGAACCTAGAAGCGTAGTGCCACTTGGATCGGTTACTTGCACATAGTAACTGGTATTGGACAGCAACCCTGCCGAGTTTGGACGATCAGGTCCCCCATTGAGATACACGTCCGACTTTAGATCGTAAATATTTCCATTAACAGTAATGCAATTGATTCCTGTGGTGAATACCGCCCCCGTAGAAGTAACGGGGGAATTTTGCGCCGCAAATGCCGGGCCAGCGGAAAAGCCGGCCACAGCGGTGCAAACTGAAAAAACTAAAACATTTAAGGTAGGTTTCATTTTTTGACTCCAGTAAAGAGGGTGGCGGCCATTAAAGCGGCCTTAAATTTTCAAATGCAAAAAAGAGAGTGGAATTGTTGTTTGTTATTCTTCGAATTGCCCCATCAGCTCCTACGTCATCATCTCTCGAAGCCAAGAAACTTTCTTTTGGTTTGATATGGGTTTATCTCAAACCAGTCTATAGGTAGCGCGCACTTACAGACTTTGATATAAATCAAATGTATAAGTGGGAAATTTCTTAGTAAATATCTGAACTTTCCACGTTCCAGCTAATGTTGCAATAATCGAGTTACAACTAAGCTCGCTAAGTTGCGCGACACACTGCCCTAGCTCGGGTTGCCGGGCGCTGGCGTGTCGCGTATCTTTGTCGCACAATGAGGAACATTGGCGACTAGAACCGGAGACATGCGATGCGCGACCCGAACGATGCCGGCACCCTGGACCTGGTCAGCGGCCATTTGCTGCTGGGCTATGCCCGGGTCAGCACCGGCGAGCAGGACCTGACGAACCAGCGAGCCGAGCTGCATGCGGCCGGCTGCACGCGGATTTTTTCAGAGAAGATCACCGGGACGCGGCGCAACCGGCCGGAGCTGGCCAGGATGCTCGATCATCTGCGGGCCGGGGATATGGTGACGGTGACCCGGCTGGACCGCTTGGCGCGCAGCACGCGCGACCTGCTCGACATTGCGGCAAACATGCAGGCGGTCGGCGCCGGGCTGCGCAGCCTGGCCGAGCCGTGGGCCGACACGACGACGCCGGCGGGGCGCATGGTGCTGACGGTGTTCGCCGGCATTGCGGAGTTCGAACGGTCCTTGATCATTGACCGGACCAGGAGCGGGCGCGAGGCGGCCAAAGCGCGGGGGGTGAAGTTCGGGCCGCGACCGACGTTGACCGCCGCGCAGATCGAGCACGGGCGGCACCTGATCGACCAGGACGGGCGGACGGTGAAGGAGGCGGCCTCTCTTCTTGGCGTGCATCGGTCGACGCTGTACCTGTAACGACCTGCATTGAATAACGCTCCGACCTGCATTCAGCGGCTTTTTCGACCAGAATTAACTGCGACCAGCGCACCCCTTAAACCAGAGATAACTGCGAATGAACCTGCATTGAACTGCACCGACCTGCATTCAATCGCGGCCGACCAGGAATAACTGCAACTGAAAATTTGTCCAAAAAGTCGTCAGCACACCGTAGTTTCAGGACAAAGATTCTTGCACCGAGTTTGTGGAGGTCGCGTGCTGGGCGTGGTCGTCATAGTGCCGGTCCGTCAATCGAAGTACACGGCTGAGACTGAGTCATTATTCATACTTTTGAACAATAATTTATTTTTCGTCAACCAACTTTTGCAAACAAATTTGCAGACAAATTTGCTTTCCAGGCAGCGTGTGCAGACAAATTCAGTTTCCAATCTCGTTAAATATATGAATTTAAAGGGGATTTACTTAAAAATCATTCCGTGACCATCGTGCAGACAAATTTACCATCGCGTTTCAGACAAATTTGCTTTCCACTACGCCTCCGGCTCGGCCTTGTTGCCGGTGCTGACACCAAGCAGCCAATGAATGTAGTCGCGTTGGCTGCCAGCGATGCCATCGAGCGTGAAGATGTCGGTGCGGTAGCCAATTTCCTCCATTGTCGGCCGGCGCAGGTCGTTACGCAATTTGGGATGGCCCGCCAGGATCACCGACAGCCGGCCGCCGACATCTTCCGCCAGTTCCATCAAGCGCTTCAAGCCGATCAGCGTGTGTCCGTTCAGGTCGTGCGCTTCGTCGATGAACAGTGCCACCGGGCGCTTCCCTTTTTTCAACAGCTCTTGCAATTCCCGGTCGCGTCGCTCATTTTGCTTGGGAATTTGAATCAGCTTGTCCTGCGCCAGGTCGTAGTAAAGGGCCGTAATCAGGGTGGCAAGCTTGATGCTGTGCTTTTCCACCGAAATAGATTTGGCGACGGTCACGCGGTTTTCCTCCTTCAGGAGCTGCTGCAAACGGCGCAAGGTGACCGTCTTGCCGCTGCCCACGACACCACAGACCGCGATCAGCCGCCCTTGCATGATCGCACCCTTGATATCCTTGATGAGTTGCTGGTGATGATCGGTTTCGTGGTAGCCCGCCTGGCTGAGCGCTTGCGTCAGTCCGTAATACTGCATTACCTCAACTCGCATGGTCTTCTCCGGATTTTTTATTGCGGAAATAATCTCGTATGCGCGTCAACACGATGCTGCGGGTCAGCGTCTCGCCCAGCACCTGGTCAATGAAGGCCCGATCGGCCGGCGCGAGCTTGGCTAGCGGTTGTGCCAGGTCGTTGGCGATCGCGAGCTTGGCGGCGATGACGCTGGCGAAATGGTATTCGTGCGCTTCCGCATCGAAAGGCTGTATTGGAAGTTCGCTGGGCAGACTCAATGGAGCCAGCCGCAGATCCTCCCCGGCCAGCGCCGCGATCGGCAGCTTGAGCTGGTCCGCCAGTGAGCGAATGCGCTCGGCCCGCTCGCCGGCGGCGCCGCGCTTGAATGCCCGGTAGCGGCCCAACGGAATCGGGCCGGACACGGGATGGTAAGGGCCGCTCCGGACACCCTCATATTCGACATATAGGTCGCTGTCGAACAGCCCCCACAACAACAGTACTGTTTCGCCGGCCATGTCCGGTTCCACCTCGTAGGCGGTGCCATCCACCGAGACGCGCGCATCGATGCCGACTTTGCGTCGCTCCGGTTCGCGGGCGAAGCGGCAGTATTGCTCCCAGGCGCACATTGCACGGATGCCGTCGGGCGGGAAGTTGGCGATCCAGTCCTCGATGCGCGAGTGCGGTTCGGTGCGGTGGTCTTGCCGGTTGTAGCGTAGCAAGTAGCGCATCAGCCATTCGTTGGCCTGTTGTTCGGTTTCCGGCTTGTGGAAGTGGTACAGCGTTTCGTGGGCATCCTTGACGGTGCGGAAGGGTCGTTCGACTTTGCCCTTCGAGCGGGCCGTCACGCGCTCGCCGTCCTTGCCTGCCGGGATGTGGGTCAGCCACTCGATGCCCAGGGCCCGCATCACGTTCTGGAATACGCGACTCTTGGCCACCGGGCCATTGTCAAGATAGATCATCTTGGGCCGGCCCTGGAACGGAAATTCGGCATCGCCCTTCGCCGCCATCGCATTGAACAGAAAGCGCAGCGCCGACTCCGCATCCTCGCCGTAGACGCAGCGGTATTCGAGAAAGCACACACCGCTTCGGTCATCGACCACGCTGTACAGCATCAAGGTGGGCTCGCCCTTGGCAGGGTCCACCCAGGATGGCGCCTCGATGCGTTTCAGGTCGGACGGCGACATGTCGAATTGCCAGCAATCGTTGCTGTGCTCAGCCTGGAATCGCACGGCGGGTGGCTGTCGGCGCAGACGCGCCTGATCCAGGTGCCAGCGCGTGAGGTACTCGTTCACCGTGCTGCGCGTCAGGACGCCTTGCGGCGCGCGCACCAGGCCCTGCCCGGTCTCGACGCCATACTCTTCCAGCAGCTCGATGGCGCGTTTGGTCGACAGGTGCCGTCCCGCCTTGTTGGTCGTCCTGAGTTTGAGCGCCGCGACCAGCTCGCAATAACGCTCCAGTTCCGATTTCGGCATCAGGCGTGGCGTGCCGTGATCGACCCGATGCGCCGCGCGCGGCTTGAGGAAGTCCTTCAGCGCCCGATACACGGTGCTGGCAGAGACGCCGTACAGATCGGCGCTCGCTTGCACCTGCGCCGTCCGCTCCCGGCTTTTGCGGGGCAAGCGGTCCAGCCGCTGCCGCAGGTGCAGCAGCGAATCGGACGGGATCTGCTTACGCTTCCCCGACGACATCGCTGTCTGCCTTGGACAGGTAGTTGTAGAGCGTCGACTTGGAAATGCCCATCATCTGGCAGATTTCCCTGATCGTGTGCTTGTCTTCGCTGTGGAGCCGCAAGGCCAATGCCAGTTTGGCAGGGTCGAGCCGTTTCGGCCTGCCACCCATCCGGCCGCGCGCGCGGGCAGCGGCCAGGCCTGCCAAGGTGCGCTCGCGGACCAGGTTGCGCTCGAACTCGGCGAGGGCGCCGAACAGGTGAAACACCAGGCGCCCGCCGCTGGAAGTGGTGTCGATGTTTTCCTGCAAACTGCGCAGCCCGACGTTGGCTGCTTCGAGCCGTTCCACCAGTTCGATCAGGTTCTTGAGCGAGCGGCCCAGCCGGTCTAGCCGCCAGATGACGACGGTGTCGCCGGCGCGCAGCACCGTCATCAGCGCGGCCAGGCCAATGCGATCGGCCTTCGCGCCGCTTGCCATATCCTCGAACGTCCGCTCGCAACCGGCCGCCTTCAAGGCATCCCGTTGCAAGTCGAGGTTCTGGTCATCGGTCGATACCCGAGCATAGCCGAGCAACATGGCGTCAAGCCCAATAAATCACGGAAATTCAGTGTAGCTGGACTTTGAATATTGGAAAGGGATGATGGAGTGCCGGAATGCGGGGTACAGCCTCTTTTTGCGGTTCACTTGAGTGTGCAAAAAACGGACGTTTTTTGGACCGGCCACCACGTCGTTTTCAGTCGCAATTAATTCTGGTTCGTGCAGATTGAATGCAGGTCGGTGCAGTTCAATGCAGGTTCATTCGCAGTTATCTCTGGTTTGAGGGGTGCGCTGGTCGCAGTTAATTCTGGTCGAAAAAGCCGCTGAATGCAGGTCGAAGCGTTATTCAATGCAGGTCGTTACAGTTACCAAAACGTGGCTGCGCCAGTTGACGCTGGGCTTGTCCCTCATCTGTCACAGCTCGTACCGTGGCGTTGTGGAATTGATGCGCGACGTGCTGGGTGTGCGCATCAGCGAAGGCACCGTTCACAACGTCCATCAGGCGGCGGCTCGGCAGGCCGGCGCCATCAACTGCGGCATCGACCTATCGCCAATTCGAGTCGGCTTGCACGACGAAATTTATCAGGGTTCCCAGCCCGTGCTCGCCGGTGTCGACGCCAGGTCGACCTACTGCTATCTTCTAACCGCTGCCGAACATCGCGATGCCGACACCTGGGGCATTCATCTGCTCGATGCTTCGCGCCAGGGTTTGAATCCCGACTATACGATCGCCGATGCAGGCCAGGGCCTGCGCGCCGGACAGAAGACCGCCTGGGGCGACAAACCCTGTCACGGCGACGTCTTCCCCATCCAGCATCAGTGCGAAGTCCTGGCCAACACCTTGGCCAGCATCGCCAAGGGAGCCCGGTCGCAACGTAAAAATTTGCAAGCCAAGAGCGGGAAAGCACGCCAGGATCCGGACCTTGTTGATCGGATCGCGCTCGCCTGGCAGGCCGAAGAGGGAGCGCATGCGCTGGCCGGCGACATCCGAACGCTCACCGCCTGGCTCGCCCATGACGTCCTGGCGTTGGCCGGTCCGAGTCTGGACATTCCCAACGAGATTTTCGATTTCATCGTCGTAGAGCTTGGCCGGCGCGAGCATGTCGATCCGCGTCGCATCCGCCCGGTGCGCATCGCGCTGCAAAATCAGCGCGATGACCTGCTCGCGTTCGCCGGCGTGCTCGGCAATAAGCTGGCCACGATCGCGCGCGCCCACCAGTTACCGGAACACGTCGTGCGCGCCGCCTGCGTACTGCATCGCAAGCCGAGGACATCCCACCTGTATTGGCAAGGCTGGAACTGCCTGCGCGCCGGGATGGGCGGCAAGTTCCACGCCGTCTTCGACGCCGTGGCGCTGGCCATGGCACAGACGCCTCGAAGCAGCGCCCTGGTCGAGAACCTGAACTCGAGACTGCGCAACTACTTCACGCTGCGTCGCCAGCTCGGCGGCTCGTACCTGGACCTGAAGGGTAGCCAGACGCGGTTGCCCGCGCCCACCTGAGACGTGCAGATCGTTCAGAACCCCGACAGGACGATCTTTCCGCGCGCAGTGCCGCTTTCAAGCAGCGCATGCGCGCGGCGCAGGTTGGCCGCATTGATGGCGCCGAACTGCTGCGCCAAGGTCGAGCGCAGCACGCCGCTGTCGACCAGCTGGCCGATTCGCGTCAGCAGCCGGTGCTGCTCGATCATGTCGGCGGTTTCGAACATCGACCGGGTAAACATCAGCTCCCAATGCAGCGAGATGCTTTTACGCTTGAGCGCGAGCACATCGAGCACTTTCGGGTCGTCGATCAGCGCAAGCTTGCCGAACGGTTTAAGCGACTCGACGATCTCGGCCAGGTGCTGCTCGGTGTGCGTCAGGCTGGCCACGTAATCGACTTGCCCGATCCCGATCGCGCGCAGCTGTTGCGACAGCGATTGCGTGTGATCGATGACGTGGTGGGCGCCCAGCGCGCGCACCCATTGCTGCGTTTCCGGTCTGGACGCGGTGGCAACGATGGTCAATCCGGTCAACTGGCGCGCCAGTTGAATGAGCATCGAGCCGACGCCACCGGCGCCGCCGATGATCAGCAAGGTGCCGGCCGCGGCCTGGCCCTCAGGTACTTGCAAGCGATCGAACAACAACTCCCACGCCGTGATCGAGGTCAAAGGCAAGGCCGCGGCCGCCTCGAAATCGATGCTGGTTGGCGCAAGGCCGACCAGGCGTTCGTCGACCAGGTGCAGGGCGCTGTTGGTACCCGGGCGCAGCAGCGAACCGGCGTACATGACCCGGTCGCCCGGCTTGAACAAACTGACCTGCTCACCCACCGAGCGCACCACCCCGGCGGCATCCCAGCCGAGCACTTTCGCTTCGCCCTCTGCCGGCGCCATGCCAAGGCGCACCTTGGTATCGACCGGGTTGACCGACACCGCATGCACCGTCACCAAGAGGTCGCGCCCTGAAGCGAGCGGGTCGGGCAAGGTGATGTCGCGCAGCGATTGTGGGTCGGAAATAGGCAGTGTGGCGTAATAGGCAACGGCTTTCATCAAGACTCCAAATAGGGGGTAAAAACAGGGCGCGCTGCGTAGGCGGCGCGCCGGTCGGACCGGACGCACGGTTTCATCAAAAATCGTCGTTCGACAGCATAACGCAAGGGCGCGGCGCCAACCAGAGGTGCCGCGCCGTACAAGGGTGCCTGCTGCTTAAAATTCCTGGGCGGTCGGGCGCAGCACGATTTCATTGATGTCGACGTCGGCCGGTTGCATGATCGCGTATGCAATCGCGCGCGCCACCGCATCGGCCGGGATCGCCATTTCGTAAAAATCACGCACCGCGCTCGCGCTCTGCGCGTGGCTGCTGCCATGTTTCAATTCCGAATTGACGGCACCGGGCGAAATGATCGTGCTGCGGATCTTGCCGCCAACTTCCGAGCGCAGGCCTTCCGCAATGGCGCGCACGGCGAACTTGCTGGCGCTGTACACGGTGGCATTGCCAAACACCTTCAAGCCGGCCACCGAGGCGATGTTGATGAAGTGACCACTGCCCTGCTGCTCGAACACCGGCAGCGCGGCGGCGATGCCATACAGCAAGCCCTTGACGTTAATGTCGAGCATGCTTTCCCACTCGTCCACTTTCAGTTCGGTGAGCGGTGCGACCGCCATCAGGCCGGCGTTGTTGATCATCACGTCGAGGCGGCCGAAATGGGTCAGCGCGGCCTGCACCAGCGTCGCCACATCTTGCTTGCGGGTGACGTCGGTGACGACGATTTCAACCTTGCCGCCGGCATGGCGGATGTCCGCGGCCAGGGCGGCGAGCCGATCCTCGCGCCGCGCGCCGAGCACCATGTGGGCACCGAGCGAGGCCAGGTGGCGTGCGCTCGCTTCGCCCAGGCCGCTGCTCGCGCCAGTGATCACAATGACTTTGCCAGCAATATGTTGGTTCATGAGTACGTGCTCCAGTAAAAATGAGGGGAATTTCAATGCGTGTTGTGTCGGCACAGGAAAAGAGTATGGGAGCGCGGCGCGGTGCTGTATATGGAACAGGTTCGATTTCAGAATGCACATTTGTGGAATAATCCTGCCATTTTAAGGAGCCGGCATGCTGAGCCAGACTGACCTGTTACGCATTTTTTGCGTTGCCGCCGAATCGCCAAGCTTTCGCGAAGCCGCCGCCCGCCTGGCCATTTCGCCCCAGGGGGTGACCCGCGCGATCCAGCAACTGGAGCGCCATTTCGACGAAGTGCTGTTCCACCGCAGCACGCGGCAAATCCGCGTGACCGCCTTCGGCGCGCAATTGGCCGAGCGCGCGCGCGATTCACTGTCGCAGTTCGAGGCCTTGTTCCAGCGCGCCGGCAATGCGGCCGAACCGGAGTTGCCCACCCGTGTGCGCATCACGGCGCCGCGCAGCTTGGCGCGCATGCACCTGCTGCCGGCGCTGGCCAGGCTGGCACTGGCGCACCCGTCCATCATCATCGACCTGCGCCTCGGTGACGCCATCGCGGACGTGGTCGACGAACAGATCGACGTCGGGGTACGGGTGGGTTTTTTGCGCGACAACCGCTTTGTTGCACGCGCTGTGACCAAGATGACGTTCGTGATTGCCGGCGCGCCGGCACTGGTGGCGCGCGCTGGCATTCCCGCTGCGCCCGACGCGCTGGCCAGCATGCCGACCACCGGCTTCGTCGACGGCAGCAGCGGCCGGGTGTGGCCGTGGTATTTGGCCGACGACAAGCAATTCACGTCCCCCGCTCCGGCGTTCATGACCGACGACGCCGAAGCGGAGCGCGACGCCGTGCTGGCCGGCCTCGGCTACGGCCAGTTGCCGCTCTACCTGGTCGCCGCCGACCTGGCGCAGGGGCGCCTGGTCACGGTGCTGGACGCATTCGCGCCACCGGCGTGGGACGTGTTCGTCTACCGTCCGCAGCGCGGCCCGGTGCCGCCGCGCATCCGGCGCGTGTTCGACTTGATCGTCGAGACCGTTTCTGCCATAACGATGGAGCGATAACGATGGAGCAATCACGCTGGCGCGCCCGTCACTGCGCCAGCAGTACGAGGGGTCTGAGGTGCAGTGGAACGTAAAACACGGTTAAGCCCGGATCGCCGAACTATTCATCGCTCGCAGGGTTGCGCAATGGCCGCAACTCGTTCTTGGCCACAGCATCCGGCACCGAAAACGAATACCGGCCCAGCATGTTGATATGCTCGTGCAGCAGCGGCGACAGCCGCGCCACATCCTCATTCTTCACCTCGAAGCCGTCCGCCCGCAGTTGATTCAATGCTGCCTCCATGTAGCTAGTACCTCTGCACAGGGGATTTGACAGATTGGCCGTGGGGCGAGCGCAGGACGGGCAAGGTTTCTGGCTCGACCATTAGTCGGATGCTACGTGCAACCCCGGGCTGCCGGGAAATCAGTCCTGTACGCTCCAGCGTGAGCACCATTTGATGGACGGTGGGTGCCGTCACCTGAAAATAGCGCTGGAAATCGGTTTCGGCGGGTGCACGGCCAAGCACCTGGGTATAAGCGTAGATGAAGGCGAGATACTGCCCCTGCTTTTCGGTAAAAAGCGGTGCTGGTGGCGTCTGGCCCGGGCTTATCTTGTGATTCATCGCCTCTCTCCCCACCTCGGCATTTTTGGAGGGGGCTGCCATGAATATACGAT